>ERZ773051.8-NODE-8-length-171822-cov-6.075340_pt1 | contig 171822 bp, 147 predicted proteins | sample MGYA00580631_ERZ773051 | MGnify/ENA primary metagenome ERZ773051 (study PRJEB29015, sample SAMEA2738137) | human oral metagenome | biome: human oral; feature: human-associated habitat; material: saliva | place: China | collected 2204 ... | reverse complement strand
CGATGACGAGAAGGCAAACGTTGCAACGTCTGGCGGCAAAGAAGTAACTGACCCAACAGGCACTGCTATCACTCCAGCAGCCCCAGCACCTAAGCAGGAGGCTGCAACTGAGGCTGAGGCACCCGCACCAGAGAAAGCAGATACTGTAGCACAAAACGCTCCAGAGCCAAGCTACTCTACCCCAGCTGCTCCATCAAACTCTAGCTCTTACACTGCTCCTTCTCAGCCTGCTCAACCAACGGAGAGAAAAAAGCACTACGTTGTAGATGTATATGCGTGGGATGAGCAGGTCCCAAATGGTTATCATTATCACACCTCCGATGGAAACGATTTCTATGATTATGCTAGCCTAAAAGCATACATGACGCAACAACTAAAAGCGGGCAACACAAAAATTTCATATTCTGCCGTTGATGACTACATTACCGTTCATCACCCAGAACAGGGTCACTGGGAGTAAACCTCAGTACCAACACTATTACTCTACTAGCATAAAAACTAGTAGAGTAATTTTTTTTATAAAAAAAAAAAATAAATTTTTCTCAAATAACACTTGACAAATCAAAACCAATATAGTATCATATGACTTGTATTGTACTCATCGTATTCCAAAATACGAAACAAGTTAGTAAAGGAGTCATATATGACTACACAAGCAAAATCGCTTGGTAAGTGCGTCAAAGATGTTGTTCTCGTAGCAACACTGGTCGCATCTCAAGCACTTGCAACACTCATGGGCGGTGCTGCAACCACAGCATATGCTGCTGATGGCGACACAGTCACAGTTGCACAAGACAGCAACTATGTCACAGAACACGGTATCCATCTGTGGACTGCATCCACTGGCGTTCCTATGTTCTGCGCAGACCCTGAAAATCAGGTTCACGCTACTGCTGCCGACAACTCAGGTACTGTCACAGAAATGACCAATCTCTCAACTGTTAATGGCCACACTTACAACGACCACGACCGTGCTATGATTGATTATATCACCTATTACGCAACAACCTATATCCAGGATAACAAGTCTTGGGCAGGCGTTAGTGATGCAGACATTCAGGCAGCAGCTCAATTCGCTATCTGGGGTATCCGTTGGGGTAACATTAACTCACCTAACATTCCATACTCTGGAAATGGCTCTCATGCAAAGGCACTTGCCGCAGCTAAGACCATCTATGCACAAGCATCTGCTTTTGCAGACAACACTGCATCCGACCCAGCAGTTCCACTAGGCTCTGCTATGGCATTCATTCCTACTAATAACAAGCAGGCAATGACCTTCATGAACAGTGTCGGCTCCATTTCTCTCGTAAAGACTTCTGCAAATCCAACCATGACTGATGGTAACACCGAGTGCTACTCTCTTGAGGGCGCTGTCTACACAGTTACCGATACTAACGGTGCACCTGTTGGTACCATTACCACCAATGCAGAGGGCAAAGGCGAGCTGAAAGGCATCAAAAAGGGTGACTATAAGGTCAAAGAGACCACAGCACCTAAAGGTTATGCTCTTGACACTAAAGAGTACCCTGTAACTGTCAACGGTAAAACCGTTGAGCTTGCAGTAAAAGACGTTCCACAGAACGACCCACAAGCTATCATGATTCAAAAGAAAAACGCTGAAACTGACACCAACACAGCAGCTGGCGGCGCATCCCTTGCAGGTGCAGAGTTCAAAATTAGCTACTACGCTGGATACTATACCAAAGATAATCTTCCAGCGCAACCAACTCGCTCTTGGGTTGTAAAAACCGATGAAAATGGCGTTGCCATGCTACCAGAAGACAAAAACGAACTTGTCAGTGGTGATGAAATTTACAAAACTGCAAACGGAGCAGCAACTCTTCCTCTTGGTACTGTGACTGTCATTGAGACAAAAGCTCCAAAGGGCTATCTCCTTCCTGAGAACAACGAGCTTAACGTTCAGCAAATCAAACCTAATGGTACTGTTGAATCTGTTATCAACAACCTCAAAGCAGAGCAGCCTGAGCAAATCATGCGTGGCGACTTTAAGTTCGTCAAAGCTATTGAGAACACTCAAACTCGTGTCAACAAGGCTCTCTTCAAAGTAACTTCTCAGACCACTGGTGAGACCCACTATGTCGTTACCGATGCTAACGGTGGTTTCAACTCTGCTGATATCAAGCACTCTGAGAAGACCAACGCTAACGACGCAGCTATTGCTGCTGACGGCACCGTTGATGAGTCCAAGCTTGACCCAGAGGCTGGTATCTGGTTCTCTGGTACAAAGGACACTCAGGTTCCAGTAAATGATGCAAAGGGCGCTCTCCCTTATGACACCTATGATGTCACCGAGATTACAACCTCTGCAACCGAGGGTACCAAGCCAGTAACCTTCTCTGTTACTATCTTCCGCGATGGAACCAATGTTGACATGGGTACCGTTGATGACCAGCCTGGTGACACTCCAAAGATTCAAACCGAGTTCACCGACCTTCAGGGTAGCCACGACATTGAGCCAGACAAAGAGGTCAAGCTGCACGACACCGTTGCATACAACAACCTCACTCCTGGCAAAGAGTACGCCATGACTATGACCATTCATGTCGTTGGCACTGATGGTAAGGACGAGGGTGAGCTGAAAGACAAAGACGGTAAGCCAGTTACTGCTTCTGTAACCTTCACTCCAGAGTCACCTAACGGTACTATTGAGGTTCCTTATACAATCAACACTGCTTCTCTTGAGGGCAAGAGCATTGTTGCCTTTGAGTCCCTTACTAAGGACGGCAAAGAGGTAGCAACTCACGCTGATATCAATGACAAAGGTCAGACTATCAACGTCAAGAAAAAGCCTTCCAAGTCCGTTCCTCAGACTGGTCAGGAGCAAGATATGTTCCGCAATGTCGCTATTGGTGCTGGCGTCCTAGCACTCGCTGCTATTGGTTACGTCATCTACAAAAAGCGTAACATTGCAACTGCTTAAAAATTTCCGCACGATGAGTATATGAATTGTCCCCTATGGTACCTCACAAGTCCATAGGGGCTTTTCATAACAATATATGTTGGCACATATCGAGATATGCCCTGTAACATAAAGGATGGAGAAATATGAAACTCAAATCATACATCAGACAACTCTTATCTTACGCTATAGTTGTTCTGACACTATTCACCGTATGTGCTTGTGGAAACAACCCGCACATTACTATCAACAAAATACAGCAAACAGCGCCTACGACACAATATGCCCAAACTCAGACTGTAGACGATAATGTTATTCAAGAACTAGGTCCTGCTGAAGTTGACGAATCAATCCAACCTGGTCAAATTGTCTACAACAAATTTGACTCTCTTGGCAGAACACTAGGTGTTAAAGCTAATTTAGACCGCACCAACTATGAGTATGGTCAACGTGAACGTGAAGATATCTCTGGTATTAAACCATCAGGTTGGGTTAAAAACCAAAAAGTAACCATCAACTTCGCTGACGGTTCTCACTACTCAGGATACTTCTACAACCGCTCACACCTACTAGCACACTCACTAGGTGGTGATGATGCTGACTATAACATGATTACAGGAACGCGCCAGCAAAACGTAGGTAAAAACGACGGTCAAGGCGGTATGGCTTACACAGAAACCATTGCCCGTGATTACCTCAAAAAGAATCCTAACGGAACGCTGTACTACAGCGTAGAACCAGAATACACTGGAAATGAGCTTGTTCCTCGCTCAGTCATTGTGAATATTAAATCTAATGATGGTTCTATTGATAAACAAGTCAGAGTTTACAATGTAGCCACTGGCTACACGATAGACTACATGACAGGTGAATACCAGAAAGACTAAGTTTGGACGTCTAGCCCGACAGGGCGTAGACAGACTAACCCGCGAAGCAATACCTGTTAATAATAGCAAATCACACATAACAATAGAAAGGAAACGTGCTATGAACATCAATAAGCTTCCATTTTTGACAAAGATTGGCACCGCAATTAAGGGTGTAACCATTATCCAGAAGGTTGGTATGGCTGTTGCAACTATCGCTGTTGCAGGTGGAACCGCAGCAGGTATTGTCGCTGCAAACACACCAACGACAACTGTCGCTCCTCAGACCGCTGCTGCTATCTCTCAGCCAGCAAAGACTGACGAGATTAAGTCTAACGACAAAAAGGCAGAGGATACCAAGACTGAAGGGACAAAGACTGACGAGACTACCTCTGCAGATGACACAAAGCCGTCTGATAATACTCAGTCTTCTGACGACTCCTACAAGACTGTTGAGGAGCCAGGTCGTCCAGCAAAGCGTGATTGGGAGTACAACTACGCAGAGGCTGAGGAAAAGCCTGCTGAGTCCCATGATGTAGAGCCTGCAGCTCCAAGTCAGGACGACAGCATCGGCGGTAAGGAGAAAGGTACTCAGTACATTATCCTTGCCCGCGGCGATAATAATGTCAGCTACTCTGCAACTTACGGCTATGACGGAACATTCTCTTCCCGTGAAGAGGCTATGGCTAACGTCATGTCCCAGCTCGAGAACGCTGGTGTCACCAATTATCAACTCTACGAGAGTTCTCGTGTAATGATTGGTAACTAAAGAACTATCAAATAACCCATCTGAAAAGGTGGGTTATTTTTTTTTTTCTTCTTTTTTTTTTAATTAAGTCTTGACAAACAGACTGCCATACTATAGAATAAAAATAACATCTATTAATATGGAGACTTATATGAAAATGAAAAAAATCATCATGTTAACACTCTCTATAGTGTTACTTATAGCGGGAATCACACTCATTACCAAGTCAATGATGGATATTGTTCCAGACATCATCGCAAAGCAAGAAAGCACTGCTCTTGCTGATGAAATTCATAATACATCAGATAACAGCAACAATAACAATAGTGGCGACAACAATAATCAAGAAACAAGCAACGACATCAACTGGGACGTTGTACGAGAAAAAATTCCTAACACCAAATCATGGTTAAAGATTCAAGGAACTCATATCGATAACCCTGTTGCTCAAGCAACAGAAGACGAACCCGATTATTGGCTATCGCATAATATCAACGGATATTATTCCCAATCAGGAACCATATTCTTCGGAGAAGAGTCAAATAATAAAGTAAATATCATTTATGGTCACAAAATGAACATGTACGGACTTATGTTCAACGAACTTGGCGACAAAGCTGACCAAGCATCATTCAACAATCTAGGTAACGTCCTTCTCTGGACCAAAGAAACAGGTCTTGAAGGATACACTCCTATTGCAGCACAAAGAGTAAATGCTCACGAAACTGACCTCCGCAATGTACCAAGTATGTCAGATGAAAATAGGCTAGAATGGGCAAAACAATTCTACAACAATGCGTCAGCAACCGACTCGGTCAACTGGGACGCTGTGAAAGACAAAAAACTTTTGTTCTTAGTTACATGCTCTGGCTATGCAAGGTATGGTCACGACATTAGAACAGTAATCCTCTGCGTACAAAACTAAGCAAAAATACCCCGACTATAATGTTGGGATATTTGTTTATAAATATTGTAGCGAAAAACTAGGCAAAAAGCCTAGCGAGAGTTTTTCTGTATAAAACCTATAGAAAGGAACAAAAAGAAATGCTCACTATTCCTACAACAATTAAGTCAACACCACTCGGAGATAGGGCATTTGACCTATACTCACGTCTATTAGACGACAACATCATCATGCTTGATGGTGAAGTCACCGATGAATCCGCAAGTCTTTGCGTAGCACAGCTCCTTTACCTAAGTGCAAAAGATGATACAAAAGACATCAACATGTACATCAACTCACCTGGCGGCTCGGTGTCTGCTGGTCTTGCTATCATTGATACCATGAACCTCATCCCAAATGATGTTAACACCATCGCCACAGGTCTTGCGGCATCTATGGGAGCAATGATTCTACTATCTGGCACCAAGGGAAAGCGCAACGCTCTTCCACACGCAGAAGTAATGATTCACCAGCCACTAGGCGGCGCACAAGGACAGGCAACAGACATTGCAATTCGTGCTAACCACATTCTCAGAACGCGTGAAACGCTCTACTCTATGATGGGCGATGCCACTGGAAAAGACATCGATGAGATTGCAGAAGCCTGCGAAAGAGACAACTTCCTCACAGCCGAAGAAGCAAGAGACTTCGGTCTTATTGACCACATCATCGGTTGCTAACAATAAACCCCTCGCTAATAACGAGGGGTTTCTTTTTTTAATGTTTAACTTCACGTTTCAAACTATCTGCTAAACGAGCAGAAAAACCAACATCTTTCAGAACGCGCTTTTCAAGAGCTGCAACATCTGCTTCAATTTCTCGCTTACGCTTAGCATACTTTTTGCCCTCTTGCATTTTAGCTAAATGCTCAGGAGTAATAGTACGCTTTTTACGTTTAGACTTTTTACGCCGAGACATACACAGCACCACCTGTCTTATAAATCAACTTCCTATACTCACACGCCACATAAGCCATCAAAAGAAAATCGGCTAACACGAACACAAAAGGCTCAGTTAAAAACGTTGGTATAGACAATCCAACAAACAGAATACTGAAAATATTGTAAACAATATGAACACCAATAGAAGCCCAAATATTGCCTGTTCGCTCAAATACATAACACGAAAACACACCAAGCATAAAAATAGGCAATAGATGAGCCTGAGTTCCATGAATAAGAGCAAACAACAATGCTTGCCCAATAAAAGCAAAACGTGGACTCATAACTTTCTTCCACATTGAATAAATGAGACCTCTGAACAAAAACTCCTCAGCAACAGGTGCAGCAACTAATGTTAATAAAAGTCCTTGTGCAATATCCGCAGTACCCATAGCCTCTTTATATGAAGCATAGTCAGTTGCAGGTCCTACCGATAAAGCCCATGCACCAGTAATTTGCCCGAACAACCATACGCCGATGAAAAGGGCTATGAGTGTATACTTCTCTGTTTTAGTAATCTTCGGCATTGCCAAAAAAGAAAACTCGCCCCTATACGGCCACAGAGCAAAAGCCAACAATAAATCAAGAACAAGAGTCCCTAACACAGGGGAAACTCCTGTACCCAAAATAACAGCCGCTCCGCCAAACCAATAGACAGCAAGACAAAGAAACGGGACGCCAACATAAAATAGTTTCTTACTCATCAAAACCAACCTCTACGATATCATCGTCATCAGAAACTACATTATTAGTACCAACACCCTCGCAAACCACATCGTTCGCGATAAAGTTCACGGTCTTTCTACCAACAAACTCATTGATAGAAAGTGTACCAAAGACGTGTAGCTTACTGCATGTAAGCATTGAACCCAAGTCCTCGCCTTTGTTCCACATAACGACCTCAAAACCTTGAGCAAACGTTCCTTTGACGTGCTGTTTTGTCGAACCCATACGTGTCCACTCGCCATCAGAAGGACTAAACGTGAACATAATAACAGGTGCTTCAAAACCATTGCCGAATGGAGCAAACTGCTTCAGTTCATAAATAAATTCCAAGAACAAAGGAATATCAATGTTGCTATCACCAGTGTCATCAGTCGCAATCTCAATATCGCACGACAAAACGTCACCTTCAGATACCTCAGGTCTTAACTCGTCTGCTTTCTTATCAACGTATGCCGCAAGAGCCTTCAACTCTCGCAGGTCAGTAACACCAACACCGAAAGCGCCCTCGTGACCAGCCACATGAAAACCAGCAGGCTGCAAAAGAGAAATAGCAGGGAACCATAAAGGACTTCGCCCACTTCCCCTAAAGCCATTTCCACCATTGCTCGCCAAAACAAACGTTGGCTCGCCAGTCTCACCAATTCTCTTTGTTGCCAAAAGACCTAAAATACCAGCAGGTGCATTAGAATAATAGATGTGGGGTGCGTATGACTGAGCCATGCCCATCATTTCCTCATAGTAAGCAGCGACAGCAGCTTTACGCTCCTCGTTCAAATCCCAAAGTTTTTTAGCACACTCGTCAGCATTATCACTGAAGAAAACACCAAAAGGAATATCAGTAACAACATTCATACGCTTAACAGAGTTAAACATAGGGGCTAGATAATAACCAAAAAATTCCTCAGTAATGTCATCTTGACGACGCAGCTTTCCGTTCTGAATAAAGAGCTTCAGAACACAGACAAGACCCTTGAACGCACTAACGAATCGCTCGTCTGCATTCATATAAGTCAAAAATGGAGACTCTTGTACACGACCATCTTGTAGCACAACAGGCCACAAAAGTCGCAAGATAGCACAAGAGTCACGAACTAAATCACGATTCTCATATACCAAAGGCATAACATCAGAGATTGTACCAACACCTGCAAAAACACGCAGACGCCTAATATTCTCACGCTGAGACAACGTTCCATATGTATCAGCATAGTATTGTAGTACCTGATAAAACACATGGGCACCACAAATACCTTTGTTCTTATACGTATCATCAAGCCTATTAGGATTAACAACCACAAGAGCATCTAACGACTTAGTGTCATCTAACTCCTGCTTGTGGTGGTCAGTAATCAGCACCTTAATATGCTTATCAGTTGCAAACTCTGCACCCGCATAACAAGTAATACCTGTATCACATGAAATAATAGCGTCAACATCTGGATACTTTACTAAAATATCACGAATAGTATTCTCATCAAAACCATAGCCATCACTAGGATTAGGACGATACAGGTCAACATTAAAACCTAACTCAGACAGACCTGCATAGCCAAGAGTACCAGACATAATACCGTCCATATCAAAGTCTGGCAAAATAACAAGATGCTCTCCTGACTCACGAATAAAATTAAGTTCACGAGCCATAGTATCAATATCGAGCAACTCTGCATGCTCAGGATTATTCAAATCAGCTAACTTCTTTAGCGTATAACCTCGAGCATCTAAATACTTTTCAATCAGTCGATTCATATAACCACCTTTCGTTTATTCATAGAAATAGTATATCATGAAAAACAAACAGTTGTCAAGTAAAAATAAAAACTTTTTTTTAAATATTTACAACAAATATTGAGGAAAAGTGATTGAACACGAGCAAAAGCGAGTGTGAAATCACCGCGAAGCGTTAGCGTAGCGAGGAGAAAAGAGAAAATACAAACTTTTTCAAAAAATCTTTACAGAATATAGTGTAGCAAAAGTGAGAAAGAGATAGACCCAAGTCTATCGAGAGACGTCACAGAAGAACGTCTACTCGAATCTATTAAAATAATAGATATAACCACATGTGAAGACTGCCTCGCCATCGGGTGAGGACAGTAAGCCCCATCCGAATTAGGTTGGGGCTAAATTTTGTTTGGACGTCTAGCGAAGCGTGGACGGACTAACCGCGTAGCAATAGCGAAGCCGCACATAAATCTGTTTTAAGATATAGGTATATCCAAGATGAACAATTATACCTAAAACATCAAAATCATGTCTTAAAATGGCTCTCAGAGCCTCACAGAGGCATCTGTGCCTGTCACAGAGATACTTATTATCAATAACTTATAGCAAACCAAGCTATGAGTTATTTTTTTATCGAAAGCTCAAAAAATCAACATACTATCAAATTAGCACATACGCACAAGGGGCAGCTCATGGAATTATTTTTATCGTTCCAAAACACCCTTAACATAACACCGTGACAAATATATAAAAAATTTAACTAATTGAAAATTTAACTTTCAACGAAAAACATAGCTTGTCACATTTGTCACACCTTTTTGGTATAACCCTTTATAAAACCCTTTTTACTACCGAACATATGTTCTATTTTGTAAATAAAGCATACAGTGTGTCATAGGTACTATTAAATACTTCTCTAATTAACCTTAAAAATAGTGTGACAAATGTGACAAAACAACGAAACCCCACGTCGAAGCGTATTTTTTTTGTCACATTTTGGTTTTGCAAAATGTGACAAGATTTTAAAGCTGCACTTGAAAGCGTATTTTTTTGTCACACTTTTGTCACACTTTGCTTTTGAAAAGTCGAGAATTTTTTAATTTTAGCCTCTTTTTATGAACGCAATTTCTTATAAATCGTTCAGAACGAACATGTTAGAAAAGGCTAACATTCAACGTGACGCAGATTTTAATTAAAACTTTTATATTTTTTTGCTACAAAACCCCAGTTGAGATTTTCGTTTTTGACTCAAGGTCAAAAAAATTCTTGAATGATTTGAACGGTTTTTATGAATGTTTGATTGTTTTGAACGTTTTGAACGTTTACGTTTGCCCAGTTGGCAAAAATTTTGTCACAAAACGCATTTTCAAAATGTGACAAAACTCATTTTTGCCAATTCTCGAATTTATACCTATAACCCTTTATTATTTCGATTTTTGCAACCCGTGTCACAAATCTTGTCACATTTTGCAAAACCAAAATGTGACAAAACTTTTTATATATTGTGACCCTCCGTTCCGCACATAACATGTAATCGCAACACCCTAAAACCCACCTACTTCAGAGCGTACATTGAAGCTGAATTTGTCAAAAAAATTAAGCAAGAAAGTACGCAACCTATAACAACACCCACCTATCAATCTGTAAACCCTAATAAGACTATTCATGCAAACTGACTGTCCGCAAGCGGACAGCGAGAGATTCACAAGACAACCAAGACTTGATAACAGTCTTGGTGCCATATGAACTATCTATATATCAAGAACAACCAATAGATAAAATCTATAAACACAACTCTTGACTAACCCCCAGCAACCGTATATACTATAGAGTAATCAAGAAAGGAGTAGAAGTGGCTCGTAACGATTCATACAATGCCCTGCTCAGCAAGGTAACAAAAGAATATATTTATTCTCTTGACAAAGCTAATTTGCCAAGCAAAGAAGACATTGAGGTCGAGCTTTTAGCCTTATCAAATAAAGCTATTAATGAGTACAACCTTGGACCCGAAGCAGAAGATGCAGATGAATACACTCCTTTTAAAGAACGTTACCCTAATCGTAAGTTCGGCTCCGACAGGATTCCATCTCTTCGCGTCCTATCTCCGCTACAAATCGCCGACTTAATGATTGCACTTGACAACGTATGTCGCATTTCTACTTCTAAAGAAAATAGAGACCCTGACTATGACGTAATCTCTATTTATAATGTAGATGGCTATAACAAAGGTACCTATACTTCCGATGAAGATAGTCTAAGACGCTTAGCTCGTGCGTATAACTATACTATGACCATCTCTCAATTCTCAGAAATCATGACAGCACTAAGAGACCGTGCTCCATGGAGGGTACGTTGTTTTGATAAAGACCTCGTTGCAGTAAACAATGGTATCTTTAACTATGCAACTAAACAGCTTATGCCGTTCGATAAAGAATATGTCTTTATCACCAAGTCTCATGTTGATTATGTCGATAATGCACCAAACCCTATCATCACCATGCCAGATGGTGAAAAATGGGATGTTGAATCTTGGATGCACTCACTCTCTGATGACCCAGAAATTGTAACTCTTCTATGGCAAATCATCGGAGCCATCATTAGGCCAAACGTTCCTTGGAACAAATCAGCATGGCTTTATTCTGAAAACGGTAATAATGGTAAAGGCACGCTTTGCACCTTAATGCGTAACATCTGCGGAGCAGGAGCTTATGCATCAATTCCACTCTCTGACTTCTCAAAAGACTTTATGCTTGAACCACTCACTCGTGCTTCTGCAATTATCGTCGATGAGAATGACGTTGGTACCTATATTGACCGTGCAGCTAACCTTAAAGCTATTATCACCAATGACGTATTCTCCATTAACCGTAAGTTCAAAGCACCTATTGCTTATCAATTCTACGGTTTTATGGTGCAGTGTATGAACGAGTTCCCAAAGGTAAAAGACCGTTCTGACTCATTCTATCGCCGTCAACTCTTTATCCCTATGGATAAACGCTTTGAAGGAATTGAGCGCAGATATATCAAGGACACCTATCTATACCGTGACGACGTCCTACAATATGTACTCTATCATGTACTACATGATACCGATTACTATGAGCTAACAATCCCTCAAGCATGTCTTGACGTATTAAATGAGTACAAAGAGTTCAATGACCCAATTAGGCAGTTTTATAAAGAACTCGAAGAAAAGTCACAATGGACTCTTCTTCCATATACGTATATCTATGACTTGTACACCTGCTGGTTTAGAACAAACCAGCCATCAGGTACTATCATCTCAAAATTACCGTTCATGAGAGAAATCAAAAAACTCACAGAGCAATCTGATATCTTTTTCATTGACCCACAAGACCCTCAGATTCGTGCGAAAAATCGCATGGACTGCCCTGAGCCTCTTATCTTTGAGTATGGTGTCCAAAAATGGTTCAACTCATCATATCACGGCAACGACCCTAATCAAATTGCTAACCCTAATCTCTCTGACAAACGTTTTCGCGGTATCCAGAAACATACCAAATCATTACCAGCAGAAAACGTAGTCATCACCGACGAAGAAAGTAACAACAATGTGTAAATACACTTCCGAAACGTACGAAAACAAAATCCATGTCTTTTTCGACATGGATGGTGTTCTCAATGTCTATGACAAGACAGTATATAATACTGATAGCCTAGAATGGACACCTGAGTTTATTGACCCAACAAAGCACTACTATCTAAACGTTCCAGCCGACGAAAGAGCACTGGAACTATTTAATCAATGTCTCAACCAATATAGCTTTGATGTATATATCCTATCTTCTTGTCATAAACGTTCATCAATCTTTATTGCTCAGAGAAACGACAAACTCGCTTGGCTTGACAAACATATTCCAACGTTTAATAAAAGCCATTTCATCACTATTCCCGTAGGAAAGTCTAAGGCTGACTTTGTCGCAAACATGCTTGGTCGCGAGCGTCTATCTAATATTGATATTCTCATTGATGATTACTCAAAGAATTTAAATGAGTGGAACGCTCTCAACGGACAGGGTCTTAAATACTTCAACAGTGAGAACACCCTTGATTCGTACAACGGTCTCACACTTGACAAGCAGACATCAGCACAAGACGTTGTTGACATTATCAACACCATCGCACAGTAGAAGATAAGGACCAATGCTATGAACTACAATTTTTATGATATTGAGTCCCTGCAAAATGTTTTCACACTTTGTAACTTCAAAGAAAAAGAAAACATCCTAGACGTCTTTTATCTGTCCGATACACCACAACTTACATCAGAGCCAGACTTTGAGCAAAAATGCTCAAAGGTAATTTACGATGCAAATAGAAACTTTAACGGTTCCATCAAGTTCTTTGACTTATCAACACCAACTGCTGTATCCTACATGGCGACCACGTTCGGTGTATGGAACTCAGAAGTTATCAACAACCCAGCGTTTGCGTCTGACTACCCAGACCCAATGCGTCTTGTGTGTGACACTGACCCAAATTATGATGACGACATTCATCCGTATCTCATGGGCTATAACTCATATAACTATGATACTACTATGTTGGCACAATTCTTTGATTCCACCATTCAACATAGTAAAGATGCTCAGGGAAACCCTATTATTACGCTAAAACCAATCACCGCAAATGATATGCGCATCTTCAACGACGACTTATTCTTACCAGACTTTAAAAAGAACATGCCAAGTCGTCTCACGGTTGACCCAAAAGGACGCAATAAATTCAATAATGCACAGCTTTGGACAAAAGAAAACTATCAAGACAACAGATGGCTTATTAGACGCAATATGCTTCTCTCGGGCAGACATATTGATGTAGCTAGACTTAATGAAAAGCAGACCAAAGTTGGACTTAAACGACTTCTTGGTATGCTCGGTTTTCAGATTCTTGAATCTGAAAAACTAAAACCTAACACATCAAAACTCTATTCTCCTGATGAGCTATATGACTTGATTGCGTACAACACCTCCGACGTTGTCAACCTTGCCAAGCTTTTCCATCATAAACTCTATACTGGTCAGTTCACTCTTAAAAAAGAGTTGCTGAAAAAGTATCCAGAGCTTATCTATACCAAAAAGCAAGACACTTATGAACCAGATATTTCGCCACAGACTGTTGATAGACAAAGAATGCGCATTGATTCGTCATCAGCACAGTTTGTAACCAGAGCACTTTGTCCTTATGGATATCTCCACGATATTGAAAAAGTATCGTTCATGTATCCATCACTGCGCAAAGTCGAAGAATTGCAAGCAAAAGGTATCAACGCTAAGCAAATCAATGTTCTCGAAGAGACCAAAAACTTCTTCTTCAAATTGTTCCCACAACCTTCTTTGCGCGCCAAGTTCATGGTCATCTATGATTACTATAAATCTATTGAAGGCAAAAACTTCAATGCTTCTGGTAACTATTTCAAAGATTATGCCGATGAAGATGGAAAACTGCCAGACGAGCTAACGCCACACACACTGAACGAAATCGCTAAGTGTGATAGCAATATCATCTATTATAAGCGTGATGGCTCTCCTTCAACATGCTTTGCAACATTCTCAACAGGTGGTATTCATGGAGCTGAATACAACAAAACACTATTTGACATGGACATGGACGCATGGAACCAAACCATGCTTGATATGGCTTATGTCAAAAGCGTGTACACAGACCCACTGGAACTTAGACGTGCAAAAAAGATTGTTATGCCCGATGGAACAGAACGTCCATACAAAGACTTCTTAACCAGCAAAGCAACGATTAAGGCAATGGAATCAGTCAAGCCTTCAGAGCGAGCTGAGCTTTTCTATAAAGATTTTTCAAAATCTAAACCTCTGCTTTTCAAGACAGGCGACACAGATTCCACAAAAATCAATCAAAAGTATGTCTATACATCATTAGACCCAGCAACTCACGAAGACTTCACAAGCTACTACCCAGGACTTCTGCGCATGCTCAACGCGTTCTGGAACGAAAATCTGGGCTATGACCGCTATGAAGACTTCTATAATGACAAAGAGTTGTATGGCGAAATGATGAATGATGAGAGTAAATACTCCAAAGAAGAACGTGCATTCTATGCCATTATGCGAGCAGGCGATAAACTCTTCTTAAACTCTGCATCTGGCGCAGGAGACACTAACTTTGAGTCCAACATTCGCATGAATAATACTATTATTTCTATGCGTATTATCGGACAGCTCTTCACATGGCGTATTGCTCAAGCTCAAACATACTATGGAGCTAAGATTACCTCAACGAACACCGATGGTCTTTACTCTGTTCTTGAGAAAGAACTTAATAACAAGATTCTTAAACAAGAAGCAGAAGCAATTGGTGTTGCCATCAAGCCTGAACCAATGTATCTTATCTCTAAGGATTCCAACAATCGTATGGAGCTTAAAGAAGATTTCTCCAAAATCATCTCGGCATCAGGTTCATCGCTGGCATGTAGAAACGATACCGACCCCACCAAATCACTTGACCATCCAGCTATTATCGACTGGGCACTATCCGAGTACCTCATTAAGATTGCTAAACAAGAAGACAATCTTTCTATCACAGACTCGCTTAATGAAAAAGTCGGCATGAGTATTCTTTTGAGTGCCAAGAATCACTTTAAGAAGCCTCATATGCTCCGTATGTTCCAAAACATCGTTGCTTCATCTGATGGTACCTATCGCTACATTTACACCTCCAACATCGATGACCCAGAAAGAATCCACCAAGTTCAGCATTACAACAGAGTATTCTTAGTCAAAGATGAAACACCAGGAGCTGTAAACGTCCACATGGCAACAGCAAAAGCTATCACAACGAACACCGCTCAAAAGCGTAACCGCAACAATGAAGCAGCTGTTCAAAATGAACCTCAGGCACTATATATCTTGCAAGCCAATGGTGTGCAAAATATGCCAAGAGGTCGCGAAGCACAAACCGTCAAAGTCAAAGGTATTGAAGAAACGTGGCCATGTCTTATTGAAAACCATTCAATCAATGACATGGACGAACATGAACTCAACTCTGTCATCAGAAACCTTGACTATGACAATTATCTAAAGCTTCTCAAAGACGCCTTCGATAAAAACTGGAAAAACGAGATAGCTAACGTCTATTAAACACATATAGGGTGGGACAAACACCCACCCTATATTATTTTAAAGAAATGTACCCCTATGAAACCAATAGAAAATGATGTTGAAACATACCTTTATAAACAAGCCAAAAAACATGATATCCTTTGCTACAAATTTACTGCTCCATCAACTAGAGGAGTTCCAGACCGCATACTAATTGGTAATGGCAAAACTATTTTTCTTGAACTAAAACGCCCAGGCGAAAAACCACGCAAGCTTCAGTTTGCTATCCATAAAAGAATGCGTGAGCACGGAGCAACAGTCTTTGTAGCCGACACCAAAGAATTAGTCAACGATGTTATTGACTTCATTCTCCAATAATTTTCAAACTTTTAGAAATTTACTCTTGACAAATTAAAACAAATACTATAACATAGTATATAACAACTAACCATGGAAAGGATGTTATCATGGATAAAAAAATTTCAAATGAGAAGGCAATCGCTATTCGAAGCGACATTGCAACAGTACGCACATCAGCTGCAAAACTGTCATCTCTTCTCTATCTGGATGGACGCGCTCTATCTCAAAAATATCCTGCAACAAAACTTCCAAAATCCACTGACGCACTCTTTGCTGAGATTACGAACAACATTGAGAAGCTCGATGACCTAACTTTCAGCGTAGATTCTCGTGAGCGTGAGTCAAAAGTCAATACTAAGATTGCAACACTTTCTGACAAGCTCAGCAAACTTGTTGCTCATGCCAACTCTTATGCTAATAAGCTATCAGGATTCTACTCTGTGCATCAGACCGACTCTCATGTCGGCTCGTACAGTGCACTACTCAAGCAAATGACTTCTGATATGTCTGATGCAGTTCACTATTCTAAGACTTTTGATTGCTAGGTCACACATATGCCTAAAATCACACTGCATCCATATCAAGAACAAGCAAAGGAGTTTGTTAAATCAAGACCTGCTGCAGGACTATTTTTAGGAATGGGCTGCGGCAAGACCGCTATTACACTTCAAACGCTGTATGAAATGAATCCTTCGTGTAATGTACTTGTAATAGCGCCTAAAACTATTGCCCGCTCAACATGGCTTGATGAGATTGAAAAATGGGGGTTCCCATTTAAAACTAAATCATTCATTGTGAATGAAAAAGGAAGACAATATTTAAAGAAAGACCGTCTTAAAGCTTATGCTGAAGCTGTCGAAGCCACAAAGAACAATGACTTCTACATTTACTTCATCAACAATGAGCTTGTAGCCGATTTAGTAGAGAACCTCAAGCCATGGATTTTTCCTTTTGTTGTTATCGATGAATGCCAGTCCTTTAAAACGCCATCGTCTAAACGATTCAAAGCGTTAAAAAAGGTCCGACCATTCATTTCTAAACTTGTTGAACTCACAGGCACACCGTCACCTAATGGTCTTATGGACCTCTGGGCACAAATTTATCTCATAGATAAGGGACAACGTCTTGGTTCATCTATCACACAATATAGAAACGCTTTCTTCAAACCAACAGCGTATATCAATGGCTATACTCCTATTGGTTGGCAAGCACTTCCAGGTGCTAAAGAAGAAATCTATAAGCGTATCAAAGACTGTGTCATCTCGGTCGAAAATACCAGCTTAAATCTTCCACCACTAACCATGAACAACGTCAACGTTACCATGGAGCCAGACGAGCAAAAGCTTTATGATGAGATGAAGAAAGAACTTGTCTTAACTCTTGACGGACAAGATATTATCGCGGCCAACGCAGCTGTCTTATCAGCTAAATTATCACAGATGGCATCAGGCGCCCTATACTTAGACGACAGTCACAACTATAAAGTAATTCATGAATCAAAACTTGAAATGCTTGAAGATATGCTTTCCAATATCGATACACCAACCTTAGTTGCATATCACTTCAAATCAGACAAGGAAATGATTCTCAATTACTTAACAAAGCATAAGCACAAAGTCTATGCTTTCAATGGTGAACCAGACATGGTTCATGCGTGGAATAGAAAAGAAATTCCTGTCATGTTGCTACAGCCTCAGTCAGCAGGTCACGGCTTAAATCTTCAAGATGGTGGTTCAACCTTAATCTGGTACACAGTTCCATGGTCACTCGAAGGATACCTTCAGACTAATGCTCGCGTGTACCGACAAGGTCAAACTGAACCAACAGTTATTCACCACCTCTTGACAAAAAACACCATTGATGCTAGAATCTTGTCCGCCCTTCAGCGTAAGGACTTATCTGAACAAGAACTCCTTAACGCTGTTAAACTGGAACTTAACACATAACAAAAGGAGAAACCAATGTATAAGTCTATAGATGAATGGAACGACTATCTCACTAAAAATTTAGGTATCAGTTATGCTGAGTTCATGGACATGTTCTCAGAAAACATGGATATCGCACCAAAAGACCTCATCCGACAAATCAAAGAAAAAACTGAGATTGAGGATGCGCGCGAAGAGGCAGCAATCCAATGTTACAAATATGGCTATGACAATGAAGACATCGATGATGATGACTATACTGTCTTAGCAGAACATTTCTTAGCGTTCAAAGACCCTGATATTAGTGAGAACGACCAATGGAAAAATCTATTAGACGAATACTTTGGTGACAGAGACTATGAATAAATGGAAAAAACTTGCGATTGAAATTACAATCTTTAATTTTCTTGTAATAACCCTAGCAATTCTCTATGCGTTTGCGTACCCAATGTCCACATCAACAGTACATGCTCTGACGTTGCTCATACTCACACAACTCATCTCTATTTGCACTGCGAATTGCCTTTTAGACCATGAGTAGAAACGCGATATTCTATCGCCGAGTGAAAACATGACTATAACGTAAATACTATCTTTAGAAAAATATTTACTTTTTTTTTTAATTTTCTATTGACATAGTAAACGTCAGCACGCACCAGAATAAAAACTAGTCGACTTAGCAATGTCGTAAAACTTGACACATATTATGAATTATCCAAGTAACCAAGCAATAATTATGTGTATGGTATCCGCACTAACTGTTGCAATTCTTAATTATCTGAATAAAGATTTAGATAACGATGTTATCACAAAAATCTCAGGACCAATGATTCTAGCAATAACACTCAGCATCTGCATTGGTTGCTTCTTCTAAAAAAGGAAGGTATATCATGGATAAACAAGCAAAAGTACAAGTAAACGGCATATGGCGCGGCGATTTTGTAAAAATCTATTCAATTCAAAACCTAGAAGACACATCTCTTGTACCTATTTTACTATTTTATAGCCATGACAAAGACCCGCATTTCACACGTCAACAAACAATGACTATCGAAGACGTTGAGACAACGTATCCGTATAAGGTGAAGCGATTTTATTCTTGGGATGACGTTCCAGATGATGTGTCTGCGACATTCTAGGCGAAAAAAAGATTCAACTTTTTTCAAAATAACTATTGACATAGAGAAATATCTATGTTATAGTATATTGGAGCTTCCGTGGTTGAGCATCCACGATAAGCGTGGCTTGTGTCGAGCCGAAATCGGCACAGCTCACGAACAGGCAGATGTAATCGCTACAGCGGTCTGCCTGTTCAAAAACGGGGATATAGCTCAGTTGGTAGAGCAGCTGCGGAAACGATGCGTGCGAGGGTTGAAGTCCCTCTATCCCCACTAAAACGGGTGGGTCTCGGTAGTTATCAAGAACAACCCTCTTGTAACGTTGTTCAACTCAACGCCCATCCACCTTAAAACCTAAGCCGACTTAGCAATGTCGTAAAACTTGTGACGGTGATAACGTGAAATGCTGAGCGTCTAGCTAACGCAAAAAGCATATGAATCGAATGAGTAATGTGCAGAGGTGATACTCGAAGGTAGGGTTAAGCCGCATTGCGGCTGAGGGGTAGCTCCCCATGGGTGTTCGAATCGCCCCACCAAAGCCAACGGCTCGTAGGCGGTACGGCAAAGACCATATCGACGGAAGTAGCGGGAACGGATGTTCAAAAGACGAAACCTCGATAGCCGCGTACGAGCGCATTACTCATCTTTCGGGGGCTTAGTTCAGTGGTAGAACATTGGTCTGTTAAACCAAATATGGAAGTTCAATTCTTCCAGCCCCCGCCATATTACTACAGATGTATTTACCTTAGATACATTTGTACTAATATGGTGAATATGTGAAGATTAGGATTTTCTCTTGATTTCCACATTCAGCTAGATTAAGCTTAAAAACATAGTAGGCGCGTACAGCAATTATTTAACTAACATTTGACTTTTAATCAAACACGTTTGTGCCTAGAAAGGATGAACTATGAGCTTTATGGACGACCTTGCAATTGAGACGAGCGTAACGCTAACCGAGAATGGTGGTCGAGCACTCTCCACTACAGGAGACAAGCTCCTTAACCTGTTTGCGGTTCTGGGCGCTTTGCGCACTCGTCCAACCGACGTCATCGACAAGTTTGACGCAGCATTTCGTGAGAACGCTGACCTTGCCACCAAGATGGCTTTCTACGGACGTGACGTTCGTGGCGGTCTTGGTGAGCGCACTGTCGGAAGATTTATGCTTCGCGAGCTTGCAATCCTAAACCCAGCTATTGTAGCCGCAAACATCAAGAACATCGTTGAGTTCGGACGCTGGGATGACCTGTTTGTACTCTTTGATACTCCTGTTGAGACAGACATGATTGAGTTTGTCAAAATGCAGCTTGTGTCTGACAAGCGTTATATGGGCAAGTACCAGCAAGTTTCGCTTCTTGCAAAGTGGATGCCATCTATCAACGCATCGAGTAAGAACACCGTTGCACTTGCACACCGCTTCGTTAAGGCGTTCAACACTACGCCTAGAGAGTATCGTAAGACACTCTCTGCACTGCGTAAGTACATTGACGTAACTGAGGTCAAAATGTCTGCGAACAAGTGGACTGACATTGACTATAGGGCTGTTCCATCTAACGCAATGTCTAATTATGGTAGCGCATTTGCACGCCATGATTACGAGGGTTTCTCTCGCTACATGGACGCTGTTAAATCTGGCGATGTTAAGATTAACGCAGCTACACTTTATCCATATAATGTCATTGAGACACTGGAAAAGGGTAATCGTGATGTAGCAGAAGCGCAGTGGAAGGCACTTCCAAACTATGTTGATGGAGATAACAACTTCCTCATCATGGCTGATGTTTCTGAGTCCATGCATGGACGACCAATGCACACTTCTATTGGTCTGGCAATTTACTTTGCCGAGCGCAACCATGGAGCGTTCGCTAATAAGTTTATGACCTTCACCGACACTCCAAAGATTGTCGAGGTGACTGGCGATTCGCTTTATGGTAAGTATAAGTCCTTCTTCAACCATGTTGGCTACAACACGAACCTTGAAGCTGCATTTGATGCAATTTTAAGCACCGCTGTACGCACACACTGCCCACAGTCTGACCTACCAAAGGCTCTCGTCATTATCTCCGACATGGAGATTGACTACTGGGACGGCGGTTCTCTAACCTTCACTGAAGAGATGCGCAAGCGTTTCGCCGATGCTGGTTACGAGATGCCTAAGCTCGTCTACTGGAACGTTGATTCACGCAAGGATACCTTCCTAGCGTCTAAGAATGACCCTAACGCAATTCTTGTGTCTGGTCAGTCTGCTTCGACGTTCAAGAACCTCATTAAGGGTATCGACCTCTCAGCTTTTGAGATTATGGAGCAAACTCTTAATGACCCACGCTACGATTGTGTAGTTGTTCCTTCACAACTATAGATAACTAAAGGCTCTAACAGCAACTATATTTTAAGATGACTTGAAATCATGGTGAACAGAGCCTTGAATAGTGAGCTAAAGTCACAAACAGCAATTATATAAAAAAACATGCCACAATACCATGAAACAATGTGACTTGTAAAGCTCAAACATGACAACGGACCAAACACCGTGGAAATGGTTACAAAATGTAACCGTTTCTGTCGGTTATGGACTGTAAACACGGAGAGTTGGCAGAGCGGCTAATTGCACCTGTCTTGAAAACAGGAGAGCGTGTAAACGTTCCAGAGGTTCAAATCCTCTACTTTCCGCCATAACAACAACCTGGAGAGTTGTCCGAGTGGTCGAAGGAGCTTGACTGCTAATCAAGTATAGGCTATACTAGTCTATCCAGAGTTCAAATCTCTGACTCTCCGCCAGAAACACGCGATTAGGTTAATGGTAAACTCGCGGTCTCCAAAACCGTCAATGGATGTTCGAATCATTCATCGCGTGCCATATCGGAGTATAGCGCAGTTGGTAGCGCGACCGCTTTGGGAGCGGTAGGTCGCTGGTTCGAATCCAGCTACTCCGACCAAATTGGGGTATCGTCTAACGGTAAGACATGGGTTTTTGGTGCCTAGAATAGAGGTTCGATTCCTTTTGCCCCAGCCAAATTAGTAAATTATCGACTTGCCAACGTCGTTAAACTTGGTAAGCTGGACATGCTTGAAGTATTATAAGCACTATGATTTGTTAGCGGTTCGACTCCGCACGCATGGAAGCGGTGGTGCATAGCATCATGGGGTTCGAGTCCCCAAGGCACGGTTGCGGCAATGAGCCTTATAATAACAATGTAGAGTCTTGCTGGTCGTGAATAGACAGACACGTCAGCGAAAGCCAACTCTTTGACTGTCCATATTGAGTTGTGCGACAAACATTGCCATCTAATAAAGGCTCGTGGCAATACCTAACAGCGGTAACCGACGGGTACGCCGCTCCCGACCGAGTGAACAATTCCACAATGCTCGGTACATGGCTCGTTCGATAAGACATTGGGCGAGCAAGAAATAACATACTAGACGTAGGGGCTAGAACACCCGAATATTTCTCTAGGCTTTGATTCGGGATTTTATAGGCGCTTGGCGGAACTGGTATACGCAGCCCTGCACATCGAGGGGCGATAGTAACGAGCGCACACGTTACTATCATTGCATGTTCGAATCATGCAGCGCCTACCATATTGTCGTGTGGTGGAATTGGCAGACACAGTGGACTTAAAATCCGCCGACTTCGAGTCATACGAGTTCGAGTCTCGTCACGACAACCAAACTCGGATTGTTAGCTCAGTAGGTAGAGCAGGGGACTTTTAATCCCAAGGTCTAGGGTTCGATTCCCTAACAATCCACCATAATTATTGCGGTATAGAATAATGGTAGTTCAACAGCCTCATAAGCTGCATAGTCCCAGTTCGAATCTGGGTACCGCGACCAAATCGCCTCTTTAGTTTACTTGGTAAAACATCGGCTTTGTAATCCGAAGAACAGTGTTCAAATCACTGAAGAGGCACCATAACTTGTCGATGATAAATTGAAAATACATCACCCCTTTCTATACACAATTTTGCAACAATGTTTAGTAGTACATAGCGAGACCTTTTTTTAGTATTTTCAATTTTCATATAAAACAACCCACTCTCACGAGCGGGTTGTTATTTTTTTTTTGTTAGGACGTCGAGTTTACTCGATAGACTAACCGTGAAGCTCGCATAACGAACGGGCGTCTAGCCCGACAGGGCGTAGACGGACTAACCTCGTTAGAGCGGGGGCATCGAGCTTGCTCGATGGACTATCTGCGGAACAAGGCATAGCGTAAACAGACTAACTTAAACTATATTTAGAACGATTTTTTGAGTTATACATAAGCAACTACTTCTTGATGAAACTCTCTTACAGTTTAACAATTTAGGTGTTTTTAAACCTTTAGACATGTAACTAAAATCTACCTTATTTCCATCTATGCCCATAAGTACTGCAAACCCAGAACTCATTCTGCCTTTGATGAAGTATTCTTTTCTTAAATACACCACCTTATCAAACTTTCTAAAACCACAGATTTTCCCTGTAGGAATTATCTGCTCTCCTCTGATACCTTTACAAAGTTGATAATCTCCTTTAGACACTCTACGTTTATATAGGATTATATTAGAGTGTTCAAATTCTAGACCACCACTTGCAATAACACAAGCATCTATGTAATGGTCTTTCTTTAATTTTAAATGATTTCTGTTCTCTGCTGTAACAAAACCAAAAATTTCGATTGCATCTGGATATTTCTTTAACAACTGACTTCTGATGATACTCATATGAGTTGCATACTTCAAATTTTTACTCTTCTTAGGTTTCTTATTCAACTCTATAGTGCCAGCATGAACTCCGTCATGGCACTCTTTACACAAAGTAATTAAATTATCTTCATCATCTGTTCCACCATCGCGTCTAAATTTAATATGGTGAACTTCTAATCTACAGTTCTTCTTACCACAACATTGACACGTGTAATTATCTCTATGGCGAATTGCCTCTCGTCTAGAAGAATAACCATAGTCAAAACCTTGCTGATAACCCCACTTCTTAACTTCTTCGCTGGTTAAACTAGGATTTTTCATTAGAGCAATATCGAACTGACTTACTTCTAAGATTAAGTTTTCATCTGAAACCGGAAGTATCTTCTTACAAAACTCAATCTCATCTATGTGAGCTTGAACTTTATGTTTTACTGAAGGTGGAAGTCTATCTTTTTTAATAGAGTTTCTTCTATTTAAGAATCTTGCTTTTCTATATCTAGTCGTTCTTGAACGTCTTAATCGTCTGAAACCTCTTCTTCTATCCATCTTCTTCTTAATATCAGTTCTTAATTCAATCTGTGATTGATATAAAACTCTGTCGTTTCCAACAACTGCTACACCAATATGTTTTGAGCCTGTGTCTACACCACAGTAACATGCCTGAACCACGTCTGTGTCAGGTTCATAAAGCAACTTTATGGTGAAAGGCTCTCTACGAACAACCTTTGCTTTCTTTTCTTTCAATAACCTACGAACCTTGCCAAAGCGTTCTGTTGGCATAAAAGGTTGTCCGTTTTGTTTCAATACATACACTAACATTCCGCTTCAACTCCTTTCATTGATGATAAGTTTAACTCTTTAAGACAGTACTCATCAGACTGTAGTGCCTAACTCATCTCTTTTACTAAGATGGGTATTGGTCTTCCTTTCGTCAATGTTGAATTAGGTTTTTAATTCACTAACACAGAGACTCAATGCTATCCTCTCAACTTAATTAGTGAACTCAGAGCAACGGTCTAAGGCGATAACCGTAGGTAAGTAACCTTAAAGGATTCTCTAATTCAACGTAGGTAAGATTTCTTTAACCTGAGACTTGTGAAGCAACAACTAATCACTGACCAAAAAATAGTCGGTCTTTAGCCGAGCATAGCCTCACTGCTTATTTTTAGCAGCTACCTCTGGTACGCGTAATGAAGAATTGGCGTAAATAATATCAACATCACGAATTTGATTAAATGAAGCTAGTTCGTCAACACTAAAACCAAAAGCCGCTGATAATTGAGACAATGTATCTCCGTCTTGAATCATATAAACAAAAGTACCATCTTTGTCCTGAATAATATTATCCCGACTTAAACCTGCGGCTTCGAGTGATGCGAGGAAACGTGCATCAATCTCATAAGGAATAATTAAGCCTGGTTTGGTCGAGACATTCTGTAATGCTCGTCTAAGATTAGCCCTATAGAGCTGTACAGCTTCTCTATAGGTTGCATAAGATGCTACAGCATCATCAGCAACAACAGCTGTATAACTTGAAGCTAACTTGTTCACACCGTGTGTAACAGACACACAAGAAGCAACACCAACGCCAGCTACAATAATGGCTAACCCAGCTGTGATACCCATAAAAATACTTTTATTCCATTGCTTCATGATACACCTTTCAACAGACACGAAACAAATTATATCTCATAATAACACATCAATTTTATCGTGTCAATACTTAATTGTAAAAATTTTTGAATTTTTTATGACTTAATTTTAACAGAAATCCACTGTTAACATATATTATAACATAAGTCAATACTTTTGTCAAGTATTATTTTCAAATTTTTGTTAGGACATGGAGCGAAGCGACATGGACTAACCTCGACAAAGTACAAACTATTTTTCAAAAATTATTCTTGACTAACTCACTCAAATGAGTTACTATATTAAAAGAGCGAAAAGGTGGCGCTCACTACGAAACAAACTATTTAAGGAGATTTATTTATGGCAAATCGAACTATCAACACTCAGAGCCTAACACCAGGCGAGCTTTTCTGCGTACGTGGAAAGCTAACCTATGGCCGTCTTGCAAAGCAGGTTGACGGCGAGGAGCTTGAGAAGGACAAGCAGCGTCGAGCTGCTCGCGGCATGCGCCCCATCGAGCGCCCTTACACCTCTGCAACCATTACTGATGCATATGTACCGCTTAAGGATAAGAACAACCCAACTCTTGAGGAGCGCTATGCTCAAGAGTCGCTCTATACCTCTCACGCAAACGGCTCCCATGGCTTTAACTTCTCTGCGGTAAACCGCGGTAATCGACTCCCATGGATTGGTGTCCGTGACCCACAGGACCCATTTAAGGTCGAGCAGATTGTACTTCCAAATGAGCTTGCAAGCGGTCTTGACGTCACTCTTGTTATGCGTGTCTTCCAAGGTAAGCCAAACAAGGGCGTCACTCTTGATGGCGTCGTCCTCAATGAGCCACCTCGCTACTTTGCATCCGCAGACCCAACCGCTAGTCTAAGCGCGCTTGGTATCACTTTTGTTCCTGCTGTTACCGAGGCACCGGCTACTGAGGCTGCACCAATGGCGCATGAGGAATTCCCAAATATCTTCAACCCAGCGCCAGGCGTTAAGTCTGCACAGCCAGAGCCAGCTCCAGCACAAACTCAGACAGTCACACAGACTAACCCTTGGGAGAATGCTCAGGAGCCAGAGAACCTATTTAATAAGCCTTTTGGCTCCAACAGCGGTGGCATTACCTATAACCCACAGGGTAACGGTAACGCTCCATTCTAATCTGACATGAATATACCCGTAGTACCACCTTCTACGGGTATTATTTCTAGTAACACCTAACAACACAAAGGGGGTCTAACACCATGCCTAAATCCATCTACGAACTATATCCGAATTTTTACAACAACCCTCTTATTCACTCCATTGGCTTAACACCTAAATGGAGCATTTCCGATGAAAAGAAACGCCCCATTGACCTTGTCGAGTTTGCTATGACAGACCGCATTGTTGGTTGCGACCCAAATAAAAAGAACACTATGGTGACACTTCCGCAATCTGTAGATATTGTCGGAGGCTATCCATCTAATCATGCATTTTTCTTAGAAGCTGCAACAGACGGCTTCATGATTCTTGACATTGAACCAACATGTCCAGATAACCTAAAATCAAAGTTTTTGCAAATGCCATATATTTACGGCGAAACATCATTATCGGGAAAAGGATATCATTTACTATTCCCTATCCCGAAAAACTATAATGACTTCCCTATTGCAAAAACAAAAATCAAAATGCAAGATAAGACAACATATTATGAAATTCTCATGAATCACTGGGTGACCTTTACCAGAAATATGTTGCCACCAGCACCAAACCCATCCCCTTATCCAAATTCATGGGAAGACACCTATGCCTATCTTGCATCGCAACAAACTAAATCAGAAATCGAACGTGATATCGACTACACGCCAGAAGATATTACTAAAATACCAGATTATAGCCTTATTCTGACATATTTAACCAAAGCAAACCAATATATTAAATCACCAAAAGATTTCTTTGGTAACATGTCAAGCTATGAATTCGGATACATGAGCCATAAACTTAACAAACTTAATACATTGCTTAAAGCAACAAAGTTTAAAAACAACGGTCACACATACACTGACCAAGATAAAATTACAATTTTGTCCGAACTTGCACAAGAAGAACTTGAGTATAGACCCAAGCACGACGAATTCAGACAAAATCTTCCATGGCTCACCTATATTGCAAAACAAGTAGTTGCTAAAAACTCTGAAAACGATAGCAAAGGACACTAACATGCTTATTCCAATATTTGTCGTAGCACTTATCTTAGCAATTGTGCTACCTATTGCAAGCACAAAAAATGACTTTTTCAGGGACAACTTACCTAAACTCTTCCTTCCTGTTCTTGTAACAACAGCTCTATCACTAGCAAGCATTGCTATTATCTCAGGAAGAGGTGGAACAATCGAAGATATCAACAAACCGAATGCCGTTCAAACCATGATAACACATTTTGACTTCCCATTCGAATCTGTTCCAGAAAAAGGTGATATTGTTGTCTTATATCGCTACTCATGCTCCGACTGTCAGCGACTTATTCCAGAAATCCAACAATATGCCAAGAAAAACGGTATCAATATTACCTACGTTACCGTTGGTTCAAACGCAGGAAAAGAAATTGTCGAACATGCCGTCGTCAAAGAAGTTCCAACAGCTGTATATCTTGGTACACAACCAACAGGTCCCATCTATACCACTATGCAACTCATGCACACAGATGGCACACTCGACACCCACACCTTAGACGTTATGCAACAACTTAAACAAAACAACGAATAGGAGTTTTCACTATGATGTATCTTATTATCGGACGCACCGCTTGTGGTAAAGACTATCTTGCATCTGAATTAACAAAGCAAGGTCTTAAAGGAGTTATCTCTCGCACCACAAGACCACGTCGTCCTAACGAACCAGACACACACATCTTTGTAACTAAAGAACAAGCGGCTCAAGAAACCAACAAAGTTGCTTATACCAATATCAATGATAATGACTATTATGTTATTCCCGAAGACTTGAGCGATAAACAATTCTATATTATTGACCCCATCGGCGCAAAAACGCTTGCTGAAAATATGCCAGATACTTCTTTCGCTATTATCTACGTAGCAACCAACGATGACTTAGCACGTCAGCAACACTTCCTTGAGCGTGAACAATCAGATGACCAAGCTAAATATCTTGAGCGTCATCTTTCTGAAGATGAAGAGTTCACTGACTTCGAGATGAAAATCAAAACTTGTGATACCATCGAAGCTATGGAACTTCCTAACAACATCGTACGCGTCAATCTCGTCGTCAATGATTTCCAACCAGAAACTCTCGCAACAGCAGCTTCTAATTTTACTTATGACTACGCGTTCAATCTTAACCTTGAGTTGCTCGTAAGAGAAGCTATTATTCACGACCTTCTCAAGGTAAACGAGCACGCCCTCATTGCAGTAAAACGTAAATCTGACTTACAAACAGAGTTCGTGCCTATCTACACCGTCACAGCAACATTATTTGATAATCCGGAGGCACTTCGAGCCTTTATGCGTGGCCTTGCCCATAAGCACAGAATTACCACTATGCCGATGGCAGATAAGTAACAAATCTGTGCTAAAAATTAAATAAAAATATTTCAAAATAACACTTGACAAGCTCTATCAATTATGTAATAATTATGGAGAATTTATTGTCAAAAGAAAGGACAACAATATGTCTAGTTTCTTCCGAAAAGAAACCAAGAACCGCATTCTCGCAGGATTTACCGCAGGTGCTGTTCTCACATCAAGTCTTGTTGGTATGGCTCCTAAGGCATTCGCTGAAGAGACCACTCCAGCAACAACTGTGACAGCTCCTGTCACACCTGAGGCTCCAGCACCCGCTGAGGCGTCTCAGCCAGCTCCTGCTGAAGCAGAGACTCCAGCAGCACCTGCTGCAACTACTGAGGAGACAACTCCTGCCACAGCACCAACTACTGAGGAGAACTCTACCGTAACTGCTGGAACACCAGCCGCAGCAGAACCACCCGCTGGCGCCATAACACCAGAGGAGACACCTGCTACACCAGCTCCAACTCCAGCGACTCCATCAGTCACTTCTACCACATTCACCTTTACCCAGGGCAACATTCCAGGTGCTCGCGAGAACGTACCTAGCAACAAATTTGCTACACAGTTCGTAAGTGACGTTTCTCTCAATGGTACTAAATTTATCGGTGACTCTGGCGCACAGGTAACCGCTCCATCAGGTCTTACTGACCCAGACGGTCATACTGTTGTTAAATGGGAAACTGCAGACGGTAGTGACTCAATGGCTCCAGGTGAGACCCGTGAGATTGATACACTTAATGGTGAAACTTTCCACGCAGTCTGGCAGCCAAAAGACGGCAACGACGATGTTCAGTATCGACTCGTCATTAACGCTAATGGCGGTCAATTCGAAGGCGGAATTGACGTTATGAATGAGCGCCATGACTTCCTTCCAGCTGACATGCCTAACGTAAAGGCCGCAACTAAGATGACTCGTGACGGCTTCACTCTTGCTGGTTTCTCTCACGATAAGAACGGCACTGTTGCATCTGCTCGTTCTCTCACCGAAGCAATGGGCATCCGCGACGCAGAGCACATTCCAGGTCACATCAAAGAAGGTGCACTTCCTGGCAAGACTGATGAGGTTTACACCCTCTATGCAATTTGGAAGGACAACTCCCAAGCACGTACAGATGAATATCGCTATGTCTTTATGGGCAATGGTGGACACGTTGCCAATGACGAGAATGTCATTCATTCTACCGTCGTTCGTGGTAATGATAACGACGTAAGCGCAATCTCCGCGCCAGCAATGGTTCGTGACGGTTACACCTTCGTTGGTTGGGGAGCTTCTAACGCTTCAACCGAAGCAGAGTCTCTTGGCGTAAACTCCGCTAACTTCTCTGGCATCACCGCTGACGAGTCCGTTGACGGCACTACCGACATTCACACTCGTCGCGTCTATGCTATCTGGAAGCAGAACACTCCTGCTACACAGCAAAAAAACACTTACGTTTTTGACGCTAACGGCGGAACTATTACTGGTTCTACCGATACAACCTCAACTATTTCTAACGCTGACCCAGCTGGCATAACTGACGTTGCCGCTCCAAAGGCTGAGAAGGCTGGATATGAGTTTGTTGGTTGGGCAAAAGACCCAGGTGCTTCCTCAACATTCGTTCTCGGTAACGACCACGTAGACTTCTCTAGCGTTGGCTTCACTGTTGAGAACGACGCAGACGGTAACATTGTTCACGAGTATAAGGTCTATGCAGTCTACAAGCTGGCAACACCCGATACCCCAGTCACACCACCTACTCCTGGCACTGGCGAGCACGTTCCAACCGACGGCGTTCCACCAACTCTTGAGCCAGTCGCAGGTAAGAACACTATCATGTTCTACTCTGGTAAGCTGAATAAGGGTGAGACTAGCGTTACTAACACAGGTGAGCACGCTGACGTTGTAGCACCTAACCGCGAGTACTCTCTCGCTGACGGTACTATGGTTAAGCGTTGGATTTCTACAGATGGCACAGTCATTCTACTGCCAGGTGGTCACTACGACGCCGACTCCATCAAGGATAAGGTCTTTGTTGCTGACTATGTAACAGCTACTCCACCAGACTATGACCCAACACAGAACTATCCACAGAACGTGTCTCACATTCAGCTTCACTTCCACGCTAATGGTGGTAAGGGCGAGCGCGGTGAAACTGTTTACGCAATCTCTGGCGACCCATCTGCCACTGACCTTCCAGTTCGTCCAACCTTTACTCGCGAGGGCTATACCTTCAAGGGCTGGTCACGAAATGGTCTTGACACTGAGGCTAACGTCATTGTTAACAACAACATGGTTAACCTCAAGAGTATCGGTAAGCGCAGTGAGGTGACAGACCCACAAGACCCACATAAGGTCATTGTCGTCTATAACATCTATGCAGTATGGCAAAAGGACGAGGTAACACCAGACAATCCTGTCACCCCACCAACACCAGATACTCCTGGCGGACACAATGGTGAAATTACTCCTGGTGAGCCTGGCGGCGGAACTGGTACTGTTACCCCAGATACTCCAGTAACTCCTGACACACCAGTTGCACCTGATAACCCAAGTGTCACTCCTTCTACTAACGAGACTCCGTCACAGCCCACAAAGACTGAAAAGACCACAGTCACTCGTAAGAAAACTGACATCCCTGACACAGGTGACGCATCATCTATGACAGGAGTTATCGCAGGTCTTGCTTCACTCTTTGGTTCCTTTGCTTTCTTCCGTAAGCGCAAGAATCAGTAAGCACGTCTAATGTACTAATCTTTAAGGCTCTCACCCCACATGAGGTGGGAGCCTTTTCTCTAGTAGAAAGGATGGTTAAATGAACAAACATAAAGCACATATGGCAGTAACCGCTGGTCTTGCACTTGGCATGCTCGCCACCATCACAGCCGTTACGCCAGCTATTGCCGAGACAACTGATACGGCAACGCCGACAACTATCTCGGCTACTAATACTGGCAATATTCTAACGCCAGATGCTAACGGAGACGTTATCTACACAAATGACAAGGGCGCGACTACCAAAGTTAGCATTATCGTTTCGGGTAACGGTTCTAAAGATGAGAACACGGGCGAGTTCACCGTGCCAGTTTTGACCTATGACAAGAGTAACGACGACGTTACCTTCAAAGCCAACTTTAATCCAAACACGGGTGGCATGGCTATGACGGGCTATACCAAGATTGATAACGCTGCTGGTCATTACGAGACTAACTCATGGGAAGATGATTATTCAGACTCGCTGCCTTATACCATTGATGAGAACGGTGTGACACATATCAACGTTCACGATACATTTAATATCAGCACTCAAGATATTGATGGTAACGAAGAAAAATATGGTGGCGTCGCAGCTACCTGGATGAAATCATGGGCAGCATACGACAACTTTAAGCTGCAAGTAAACAAAGGCAATGGTGAGTACGCGTCAAACGACCCAGCAGTTGTGTTCACACCAACCGCTGAGGATATGGGCAACGGCTTCACCATTCCAAAAGCGTCTCTGCCAACTAAAGAAGGTTACCACATCAAGGCGTTCCGTACCGATAAGTACAACCAAGATGTACCCGTCAATTTCACAACCGATGGCAACGCAGTTCTCTCACTTGCTGAGCTGACACATACTCGCATTATGGCTGACGGAGCAACCCGTTACTCGCGAGCCGATACGTGGTTCAACGCAATCACGCCAATCTTTGAAGCAGACGCTCCAACGCCGACACCCGATGCTGACGTAATAACTCGCTACATCATTGATGGCAATGGTGGCACAACTACTGATGGTACAACAACTCTTGATGTCACCTCTGAGCAGAACGACATGGGCGGTGCATTCCCACCAACCATTGAGGAAACATTTAAGCGTGATGGTTATCGTATCGTCGGCGTTAGTGTTCACGCACAAGACGACAAAGCTGATACACCAGCGCCAGAGATGCCATATCCAGTAGCTGACGGCACTAAAACAGAAACCATTGATGGTGCTGGTAAAAAGATTATCACATTCACCAAATATATCCAGTGGGCGAAAAATAGTGACATCACCTTTATCGACGGTGCATCAAAGCAATTCACTAACGTTCCAACAAACGCAGGTGAAATTAAAGCTCCAACTAACTTTGTAGACAAGAACGGTAATCCAGTAATCGGTTTTACCAATATGTTCACAGGAGAAAGCGTTAAGCCAGGTCAAAGAATTCCAAACACCCAAAAGGGCGGCGTGTTCTATGCTGTCTTTAACGGCGGCGACCTGCCTAACATTATCCCCGAACCAGAGCCTACGCCAGAGCCTACGCCAGAGCCTACGCCAGAGCCTACGCCAGAGCCTAATCGACCTGTAACTCCTACTGAGGACTCAAGCCACGAGACTCCAGCTCCAGCTCAAACCCAAGAAGTAACTAAGAACGATTCAATCACTAAAAATGAGACTAATGTTACTACTAAGAAATCTGTACCCCCTAACACAGGAGATACTGCTACAGTATCGAGTGTTCTGGGAACAATCGGAACAATTCTTGTAGCATTAGGTATTCGCAAGAGAAAAAAGTAATATCGAGATGGCAAAATCCCTAGTTGTTTAACTGGGGATTTTCTGCTATACTTTGTATGTGGATTTTGTGAACTATAAGCAACATAAAAAGTTATTTGTTACGATATACGTACAAAGTTCATCAAAAAGAAAGGATGTAACAAATGCTAGGAAAAGTAAAACTGTTTTTGCTAACTCTCGTAGCAATGGTTGGACTAGCTGTTCCAGCACTTGCTGCAACATCGCCCGTAGCGACAACCATTACGGAGTTTAGCCTAACCAACCTCAACAAGGAAGCCATTACGCGAGTTAATACTAACTCAGACTTCTACATTAAAGTTAAATGGAAAGTAACGCAAGAGGACGCTGATGTACATAATGGCGACTATCTTGAGCTTGAGCTGCCAACACAGCTAAAATTCCCGTCAACAGAGGGAACATCATTCCCAATTTATGCACCAGACGGCGCTGAGATGGGAACTGCAAACGTCACAGCAGGAAACCCAGGTCGTGTCCGCATTACCTTCAATGACTGGGTAGAAAACAAGTCCGACATTCGCGGCACTCTTTGGCTTGCTGCACACATGAAGGCTGGTACACCACAAGGCGACCAGACCCTCAGCGTAATTGACCTCAACACTCACTTCTCTAGCGACCTCAATATCAGTGCATTCACCGATGGTGAGCTTACTGACGAGAACATCGCTAAGTGGGGAGTTAAGACCGACCATAACACCGTCCTTTGGAAGGTACGTCTCAACAACGCAGGCACTACACTCCACAATGTCAATCTTACGGACACTATTGAGAACTCCTCAACCTATGTTCCTGGCTCATTCCGCATTTACCGCGTTATGATGGATAACAAGGGTAATGTACTTCCAACCCCAGGTTGGGTAAAGATTACTGATAGCACCACTAAGCCAGTAATTGCTGAGGATGGTCACTCCTTCGCATGGGACTTGTCTGCACTTCCATTTGACGAGAACAACATGTATTGGATTGAGTATGAGACTACGTTCTCAGACCATATCGATAACTCAATCACACTCACTTCAACCGAGCGTACCCGCTCAAGCGCATGGTCTTATATGGCTGCTAACTCTGGCGGTCGTGGCAACGGTACTGAGAATCCATCTGACCCTGCAAATCCAGAGACTCCTGGTAATACTGACAATGGCAACACTGAGAACCCTGGCGATAATGGTGATAACCATAATCCTAACCCAGATAATCCTGTTACACCAGTCAATCCAGACGAGCCTGTGAACCCACAGCCACAGCCAGAACCTCAACCAACTCCCGAGCCAAATCCTCAGCCAACTCCAGAGCCAGAGAATCCACCTACACCAAATAACCCAGATACTCCAGTTGTGCCAGACAATCCTCAGCCAGAGAATCCAGTCAACCCACAACCAGAGCATCCAACAAATCCTGTGACTCCCGAGAACCCAAATACTCCTCAGCCACAACCAAACCAGCCAGAGACTCCTGTGACTCCAAGTACTCCAGAGACTCCTTCTGAGCCATCCGAGAAGCCACAGAAGCCATCTGAGGATTCGCCTAAGCAGTCCGAGCAGAAGAAATCTACTCGTAAAAAGGTAGCTGTTCTACCTAACACAGGCGACAACGCAACATCTATTGCAATGCTTGGCGGTATGATTCTCTTTGGTCTAACCACTATTGCAACCGCACGCAAAATGCATCGATAAAACACAATCAAAAAACTTTGTGTAAATATTGTGTAGCATGAGAAATCGTGCTACACTTTATTTGTACAAAGAAGAAAGGAACTAATATGGCACAGTATAAGTCATACACACACGTACTACGTATCGATAAAGACGAGGTTCAAGGCATCCTCTGCGGAGATGTAGTCGTCATGCCAAAGCTGGACGGTACAAATGCATGCCTATTCATGAAAGATGGCACTGTCCATGCTGGCTCACGCACACGTGAGATTAACATGAACAAAGACAATGCTAATTTCTACAAAACTCTCTCACTTAATGGAGAGAAAGAATTTCCTCAGATTATTAAGTATCTTGAATCACACCCCGACCATATCGTATATGGCGAATGGCTCGGCGCTGATGGTGAACGATTCCCTGGTCACATTAAAGATTATCTTAATCATGGATTTTTCATCTTTGATGTATTCGACACATCAACGGATGAGTATATTCCATACGACACCTACAAGAGCGAATTTGGAGACTATGACAAAATCATTCCTGTAATTGGAACATTTCATAATCCGTCTCGTGAGGAAATTCAATCGCTCCTTGATAAAACCGATTATAACCTCACACCAAATTCAAAGGGTGAGGGCATCGTTATCAAGAATTACAGCTTCAGAGATGAATACGGTCATATCCAAATTGCGAAGATTGTACGAGACGAGTATCTTCAGCAAAAATCCATGCCAAAGAAACCTATTCTTGCTGGACAAAATGAAGAAAATTTTGTAGATAAATTCTGCACAGATGCGTTCATGAGCAAATGTCAAGCAAAGGTTATGAACACACTCGACATGGATGAATGGGTAAATGACAAAAAGTCAATCGGCATGGTCCTCAATCTTTGTCTAAACGACCTCATGGAAGAAGAATTTTGGGGTCACTTCAAAAAGAAAAAAGGCACTGTTGACCTAAATCGTATTCAACAGCTTGTGTTCACCCATTGTCGCAAATACTTGAATATTCAATAAGAAGAAAGGAAACAACTAATGTCTAAACATTACCCGCCAATTTTCAACGTAATCCTATTTGCGGTTGCAGTCATTTTCATGTTGCTAAATCCAATTAGCAATATGGTTCCGTGGCTGCCAGAAGCAATTAAGACTGCCGTAACCGCAGCTATTTATGCAATGTACGACTTCTTCAATGCGGCTGGAAAATTCATTATTGACGCCTACAACAAGTATGCAATTTTCACGCTTCACGTTGTCATCATTGCTCTCTATGGAAAGCATTTGTTTAGCAAAGATGTTAAAACTAGGTATCATGCTGCCCTCAAAACAATCGGCGAGTATAAACCAAAAGAAACTCATTTTGGTGATGAAAGTTATACCAAGGTAATCAAGGCGGCAAAGGAACACGATGGTATTGTAGCTACACTCTACTCTCTATCCGCATTAGTATTGTCAATCCTTATCACAAACATCCTTGTCCCGAACTTTTATCAATTTGCTATAACACAGTGCTGGGGCATTGATTCATCAGACACAGCGATGATTGGTGCAGTATGCTTCGGCTCAACGCTCGTAGCAGCATTCATCATCGGCTTTATCATCGTATTTGCTTTGATTTTTAGCATGTTCAAATTAGTAGATGTACCAAGACCATGTTTGGATGACTAACAACTAAAAGGAGCGATAATGTTCGAATTTCTACTAGGCTACTGTCTAGGACACCGCAACACCTCTGAACCAGAGCGACCAAGATACTTTAGAGAATCTCCACCGAGAGAAGAAACTAAAGAAGAAAAGAGGGCGAGAGTAGTCTTTCTCGTCGTTCTATGTATGCTTGCAATTGGTGCACTAATTATCTCTCACGATATTGGCTACCGACTGTTAGATGTACTAAGAGCTTTACCTTAACAACCACATAACGAAAAGGCTCCACAAAACCGACGCAACTAAAAATAGTTCTTGCAATTACTTAACTCGCTCAGTAAAATAAAAGTAACGACAAACAACTGAAAGGAATCCACAATGGCTAACGCAAATAATTCAGATTTCAAATCATATTATCCACACATCAATGTAACAGATTATTTATCTGAGCGCGCTAAAAAGATGCTTCATGACAGTATGGCTCGTGACCACGAATATGCAGAAACTATTAGACGCGAAGCGGCTGTCAAGTATTGTAAATTGTGGTTTCCGCTTAGTCCAAACTTCGGCGTAACAGAAAAGTAAACTTACCAAAAGGAATCAATCATGCCAACAGTAAAAACAGTGGAAGTCAATTTCACATTTGTGTATGCAGATAAGCGACGTAAGTATACCTCCAAGGATTTTGGACTCAAGTCCATCCCATATGGTGAGGGCGATGAAACCGAAGCAGACGGACTTCCAGCATATCAAGAGGAACTCGCGCACATCAAAGACGTTCTATGCAGAACTGCTGAAAAGTTCAGCCTTGACAAAGATTGCACCCGCATTACCAAGATGTATCTAAGTGATGAGTGGATTAGTCTCTATAATCATGACGAGAAAGACGGAAAGCTCGACGTTGAAGTAGAGGTCGCCGTTAATGCAACATTTGAACTTCAATTTAAAAAGCTGCCAAAGAATGAATACAAAGAAGCAAACGCGATTGATGACCGCTTACTTTGTGTACTAAACGAGTTTTCAGTATTGGCTCATGGGCACGCAATGTGCAATTATTGGAGTTATGAATAGAAGAAACCAACAACAATGACCGAACGATTACCTATGCTATCTGACATGATGACGTGTATCCTGGGAACAACTTTCATTTTGTGGGTATACATAAAAAGTCTAAAAGAGAATACGTTTGACGATAAGACCTACATGCCTGGATTCCTTTGCTCGTTAGCCAAATATGGACTTGTTGTGCCAATCCTAGTTATGCTCACACTTATATTGTTCATGTTATTCGTTTTAAGTATAGGACTTTTAGTGTCATTTATCTTTCATTAGCAGAAAGGACACACCCACAATGCCACACTTCATTAAACTAACACTTATTGATGGTGACGAGCGCATCGTTAACACTAACGTTATTCTCGACATCGACGAGGAAAATCAATCCGTTCTTACTTCACTAACAAACGAGTTTGTTAACGGCAATATTTACCTCACAAAAGCAAGCATGGCTCATCTTCTTGCTAATATTGATTGGGTATAACAATGTACACCCCACGACACTATCCACTACACCTCATTATCGTACCAATCATGGAGCTTGCTCTCATGCTTGCAATCGCAGCATACATTACAACAGTTGACATGAACCTGTTGTATCTGCTCTCTATACCTCTAGGAGCAAGCATTGCATATTTTCTAAGCCAGCGAACGATTGAGGATTATTACGACCACGACTACACGAAGTACGAGCAATCAATCGCACTCATGGCATCGAATTTACTTTATCTTATGGTTATCGCGTACTACAACACACCAATATTTGTAGCAATTCTCGTATATATTGGTATTTATGCAATCGCACGAAAGGTTATCAACCATGTCTAAACAAATTCCTGTAGAAGTTGGATTCACATTTTACTACACAGACAAGCGTCTAAAATACACCAGCAAAGACTTTGGAATCAAATCCATCCCATATGGCGAAGGCGACGACGCTGAAGCTGATGCACTGCCAGCATATGAAAACGAACTTTCACTTGTTAATGACGTACTACGTAAAGCAGAGAAGTCTTTTAATGACGAACCCATCACAGGTGCTAAAGAAATCACTATTAAGTCTATTAGCGACGAATGGATTAGCCTATACAACCACGACGAAAAAGAAGGCAAACTCACTGTTGAAATCGAGGTCACAGTATATATGAATCTAACCATTCAAGCAGATAACGTCCCAACGAACGATTGGGATAAATCAACATTTATCGGCGATAAAGTAAAAGACGTTCTTTCTGCTCTATCATTACTGTCAAACGGTGAAGCACAATACGACTATTGCAGCTACGAATAAAAAAAAAGAGAACCTAATGACTAAACAGACAGTTGACCTAATAATGTTTGCTACCTTCTTTGGCACCATATTATTGACCATATATACAAATAGCCTACCAGAATCAGACCGCAAAGATGGTCTAACTATAGTACTACCAATAATTATGCTTTTGATATTTGTAGCAACGATTGCATGGATGCCACTATATTCTCATATGAAATAGCATTCAATACAAAAGATTGGATAAAAATAATGATTTACGACATAGCCCAAACAATCTCAATCATCACAAGCATCATTATCATCTTAGGATACGTATTCTTCATAATCATTGGTGCCATTGACCTAGCAAATCGCAAAGGAACGCGCACCAAAGAAGTAATCTCATTCCTATTCAGTCGACTAATCTTATATCCATTAGTCGCTATCGTTATTATTGCATGTATTAGCACTCTAATTATTACATTCGGAGCCTACATAATGCACGGCGTCATACGTCTATCGTAACACTGCTATATAACATAAAAGAAGATAACAATGACATTTACACAAAACCCAGAATTATTTACTGTTATATTTATAGTAACAATAGAAAGCTTTTTGATAATTACCTGCAACATTAAGTTTGCATATGGCAAAACGATTAAAGTGATATTCAAAAATAATGATACTGCCAACATATTTTTCTTCGTAAACATAGTAATGCTAATAATCATCGCTACATTTTGGGTACACTAACTAATATACCAATAAACGATTACAAAAAGGAAACTCAAAATGAATACCTATATTTGCGGAAATATTTTTAAGATAACTGTCACACAATATCGCGATGAAGACTTCGATATAGTAACCGACCAACTAAACTTAGAACTTAAATCTGATAAACCAATACGTAAAAAAGATGTACTCAACGGTCTCTTGAGAATGTTCAATAGTGGTTACTTCGGCTTCAACATTGAAGTTATCGATGGCAAAATAGAAATTGGCAACTAACCAAGAAAGGACTCCTCGTCATGACCGAATCAATTTACGGAATGTTTCCACCAGCAATCACTCGCGCTAACATCACTCATACACCCACTTTTCTCAAACTAACCGAACAAGCGTTCGGCGAAATCATCATTAACACGTCGGCTATTACGTTTATCAGCATTGACACATGCCAAATCTGTATACGTAACACCGACATTCACGGAAACGGCATGCTCAATCTAACCGAAGATAGTATGACCAAGCTGCTATCTGCTTTAGGATATGACGGGAATGCACAATGATTAAAGAAACACTTGTAACCATAATGGTCCCACTTGCCTTTGCATGTTACGGTTGTGTGATTTGGATGTTCAAACAAATAAGCAAAGACACAGACGAACACAAATTTACTATCGTTGGCACTGTTGCAATTATTTTGCTATGGGCACTAGTTGAGATTATATTTTATGTAAGCCATCATTAAAATAAAAAGGAGAAATAACAATGGAAATCATACCACTATCCGAATTTTACAAAAAAGACAACCATTATGCCAAACAAGCAGTTGCTCGCGGCGGTTTCTGTAGTGATGAATTCACATACGACCCCGACTACCGCGTCCGAGCAGAGATTGCTAAGCTAGGGCATAACCTTAACATTCTCATGCATGATAAAGATTGGCGTGTTCGCAAAGAAGTAGCCAAACAAGGCTATGGACTCCTAACTCTTCAAAACGATGCAAATAAAGAAGTTAGCGACACAGCCAAACGATTATTAAAACGTGGCTCTTGTTAAGACACACAACGCTTTCAGAAAGAAACTATATATGAAACCATCTGAAAAACAATTTTTTGAAAACGCTATTCATAATCAAGATGAATATACTAAAATTAGATTAGCAGAAGAAGGTATATTTCTAGACATTCTTTTGAATGACGAGAGTTCCTATGTTAGAGAAGCAGTAGCAAGACAAAAATATAGGCTTGACGTTCTCATGTACGATGATGACGAAGACGTAAGAGCTGTCGTCGCAGAACTCGGCTATGGTCTTGATGTGCTTATCAATGATAAAAGCGAGTTTGTTCGTCTTACTGCTCAAGAAAAATTGAACAGCAAGAACCCATAAAATTCCTCAACTTTGCACGATTAAGAACGTCAACAAACAATTTGATAATAAAGGAGTCCCTGCCATGAATGAACACACACGCATCGCAAATGCTCTCAGAGAAGCATCTGCAAATATCCGCGAAATCCAAAACAAAGGATGCGCCTCTGACCTCGAAATCAATGAGCAGCTCGCTAACGAACTGCTTGAACTTGAGAGGATTCTCGGCTGGGATACAACCAGACCAGAAGGTTTCACATTTGAGCGCCTCGCTCACCTTATTGACCCAACCTGCACACTCATATGCTATAATACCACACCAAGAGGCGCTGACGAGTGCGACAAGGACTGGGAATGGCGCTGCAGCAACTGCAACGTCAATCTATCAGAACGATACGATGATTTAGACATCAACACGTTCGAAGAACTTGGTTTATCATACTGTCCAAACTGCCGTTGCAGAATCATAAACACAGACATCTAAACGTAAAAGAGGCAATCTTCGCGAGCCAGAAGATATCTATCAGCTGCTTGCAGGTATCATTGACCCAACGTGCTGGATTGAACGCTCCGAGCGAATTTCAGATGACAAAGACGGGGAATATATTAAATTGGAATGGCACTGTACAAATTGTGATTTCAACTTAACAGAAAGATATGACGACTTGGACGCTGCCGCACTAAAAGAACTAGGTCTGTTTTACTGCCCTCATTGTGGCACACGAATCATTGGAACTATATTTGATAAATGATAACAATAGTAAACGATGAAGCACAAGTTATTAACAAATAACTCTAAATTTGAAAAGAGCTATCGTGACAACCAACGAATACATCGCCACAGTCGATAATAACAACAACGACGTCCATCTCACTGACACTCCTATTGTGAGATGTCGAGATTGCATCTTTTATGATACCGTCCATCTTGATTGTGCTCGCCGTGGATGGACTGACTGTGAGAGAAACGGTTTCTGCTCGTATGGCGAGAGGAAAGAAGTCAAAAATGCCATTTCTTAACCGCTGGAATTATGAAACACAAGAGTATGACCCATATGGTGTACCCGACGATTGGAACGTCAAAAGCTACTCAGATGATATGGACGAGATTGTCAACTGTCCACACTGCGGAAAAGAAGTAACTTTTGGCAGCTGCTATACAAGCAAAGAAATCCACACACCTCACGGGTTCGGCTACGCTGTTTGCAAAAACTGCTACAACATAGAACGAGCCATAGAAAACAGATGGAGAAATAAGTAACAAAACGACCTGGCCACTTATGTGGCTGGGTCTTTTTTTTTTAACAACTTATGTTACAGCTAATTTTTAACAGAATCCCACTATCACTATACATTATAACATAAGTCAAGACGTTTGTCAAGTCTTTTTAACAAAATTTTTCAAAAATTCTAAAAAAAATATTTTCAACAAAATACTTCACAAAACATAAAATCAGATACTGTTCTCTTTCTATATCGAACAGTATCGAGAGATACTAGAACATATATCATGACATACTATGGAAGGATACTTATGTCACAACTAAATCTCACTATGTTTAATAATCTCTGTGTTAAACAAGACAAATCAGAGAACCTTTATGTGTATCAAATTGATGATAACACATTTATTCTTTCTAAAAAGCTTGAAGATGGCTATCGTCAAGCCACTATTATCACACGCTCTACCTATACTGCTCTTGACTCATTATCTCCAAAAATGATTTCAAGAATCCTCGCATTAGCTCCTAAATATTATAGCGTCTCAGATATGTGGAAGGCTCTCAAAGATACCCACAACACACCTCGAGATGACATCTTCAGCGGCAAAGAAAGTCCAAGCTTTATTATCTATCAGCTAGATTATCTGCTTTTTGGGTCGCATATCAATGTTCAAGCTTATGATATGATTTATGGGTATATGATTGTCAAAGCACACGATAATATCTATCGCATCAATGTTGTCAACAATGACCTCACGAACAACAAAACATGTCTTTTTATTGACAATATCGCAGCGCAAGAACGCACCAACAATTATGACGATTATACTGCTCTGATACCAATGCCAAACAGCAAAGAGTTGTTATTTGACATGATTAGCCTGTGTATCGATGAACTTAAGATTTAACCCTATCATCTATGATAATACTTCTCAAAACCAACACGCACCTCGGCTCTGTCTTGGTGCGTGCGGGAGAAATATTGAAGCTATAATGGAACAGAACTTTCCGTTATAGTAATTTTTTCATTCATTCATACCAACGAACAAAGGAGAACAAAGAATGAAATTCGACAAGACACTCATGACCTGCGTTAGCGCTAACGTCCACGACAACCTCGTGCCAATGCTCCTTGGAGAGCCTGGTATTGGTAAGTCGTCTTGGGTTGAGGCACTCGCCACTAAGCTGAAGACTAAGTGCTTCACCCTTGCCTGCAACCAGCTTGCCGATAAGGCAGACCTTACTGGTGCCAGACTGGTACCTGTTACCGACAAGGACGGCAACGTCCATGACTACAAGCAGGTCTTCTATCCTCACGCAGTCATCCATGACGCTATTGAGTACGCTATTGCTCACCCAGATGAGACACCTATCCTCTTTATGGACGAGCTGAACCGCACCACCCCTGATGTTACCTCTGAGGCGCTGTCTATTCCAACACTTCGCTCCATTGGCTCCAAGCAGCTTCCTCCAAACCTTCGTGTTATCACTGCTGGTAACGATAAGGGTAACATTACTACCCTTGATGAAGCATCCATTTCCCGCTTCGTCTTGTATCACGTTACCCCTGACGTTGACACTTTCATCGCTGTAAATCCAGACCTTAATAAGTGGGTCGAGGCAGTACTCAAGCAGCACAAGGAAGACCTCTTCTGCAAGTCAACTACCTCTATCTCCGACAGCGATACCGAAGAGTTCATTGACGATATGCTCGATGATGGTGACGCTATGCTCCAGATTACCACACCTCGAAGCATTACTGCAGTATCCAGGTTCCTGAACACCGTCTCTCACGATGAACTTCTCGACCTTTCTCGTGAGATGATTACTGTTGACGGTGACTCTATCCCTGTCCTTCAGGAGGTACTCGAGGGCTATGTCGGAAACACCGCTTTCCTCGCACACCTCATGGTTGAGGTGACCGAGGCTCTTCTCAAGGCAGAGCAAGACGTTGCGGAAATCGAAAAGCCAGATTGCTTCGACTATATCAAGACATCCAGTACCATTGATGAACTCAATGACCGACTAGACTCCCTTGACGACAAGCAGAAGAGTGAGTCGCTTCTCTATGCATTTGCTGAGCGTGACGACAACACCAACATTATCCCTTACATCGCTGATAGCATCGACACGCTCGACCCTGCAGCATCAAAGGCTATTGTTAAGCTCATCACTAACGGTAACTACTCTCGTGACAATGTTGTCTCTGTCACAAAGAGTTCCAGCCCAACAGCAAAGATGCTCGCTGCTCTCATCAATGCTCTGTAACCATCAACCTATCACGAAAGGGCATAAAACGCCATGAATGTAACAAACCAAAAACCTCAGGTGCTCTCACCTATTTACATCTCAAGCATCACTGGTGACTTTGCCCCTGATGATGATGTTATGAACTCAATCACACTACCTTTGTTCACGCCTATCGCCTCTGGACAGGTCTCCATCAATGATGGCACCAATGACCTGTCTGAGGCAGAGGTGAACAACCTCATTCTTGACTGCATGGGTGATGCAATTAACCCGCTCACTGAGCCTGTTGTTAAAGACTTGTTCTCAAAGACATTAGTCTACTTCGACAAAACATTCAATGCGTCAACGCAAGAAATCTTCCTCACACAGGCTGCAGTTAAAGAAAAGATGCCAGAAGCAACGCCAACAACCATCTACACACCTCTCACTGATGTTATTCCATCTGCTAAAGAGGTACTTGCTGGTCTTGCTAACCATGACAAATTCTTTATTTCTCTGGGATACTTTGCACGTCCTCGTACACTTGGCTTCTCTTGCACAAACGCAACTGAGTTTGCTAAATTCTTAACGTGGCTGCAAAATAATACTGCTCCGTTGTTGCCATCGCTTCCATCGGACACAACGTCTCTTCTCAGTGACTTCCAGAATCTTACTCTGCAAGGACTTACCGAGTCTATCGTTATCAGAAATGACGATGATGATAATACTGATGAGTACAGTTTTGCTCGTCTTATTGTCAACATGGCTATGCAGTATGCGCAGGCAAACCCTAATTCATTCAACGTGCTACCGTTCCATGTTGGTGAGCTATATTGCCCAAAGACTCTTGTATTTGTTAACATTGAAGCACACGCTCATTCCTCAGCTAAGAAAATCACCGATGAGTGGACCATTATTAACAAGTCAATTAAGGGCAAGCCTCGCGTTGTTAACCCAAAAACACTCAATCAACTTACTGCCACAACTCGTGCTTTGCAGAAAATTCAATCTGCTGCTGCAGCTGCGACCAATCGCAAACCAAACGGTGTAGCACGAGGTTCTAGAGTAAAATTCCGTGCAAAGCAACCATCAACTCTTGACCTTGGAAAGCTCATCAAACGAGTTCTCGCGAAAATGACTAACGTCAATCGCTCAGAGAACTCTTATAAGAACATCAAGATGTCCTTTGCTCGCCCTAACAGACGAGACCCTGATGACTTTAACAAACAAGGCAAGGTTGTCTCAACCAAGTATAAGCCCGATATCCATCTCTATATTGATACCTCTGGCTCCATCTCAGAGGACAATTATCAAGACACTGTCTTGATGCTTATCAAGATGGCTAAAAAGCTTAACGTGAATTTCTACTTCAATAGCTTCTCCCACTGTTTAAGTGCGTCCACGCACCTAACCGTCAAAGACCGCTCAGTCAATGCTATCTATAAGTCCTTTGAAAAGGTTCCTAAGGTAACTGGCGGAACCGACTATAGACAGATTTGGGACTACATTGAAGCATCCCCAAAGCGCAAAAAGGAACTCTCAATCATCATCACAGACTTCGAGTATTCAGCTCCTTCGGATTATGTCAAGCATCCTCGTAACCTCTATTACGTCCCTATCAGCAATACTGACTGGAACTATATCCTAAACGATACTAAGAACTTCTGTGCCACTATGACGCACATCGAGCCGAATATTCGACTAAGACTACTATTCTAATAAGAAAGGACACCCGATTATGGGACTTCAAGATTTTACAGGTAACTCCAATATTGGAAACCCTCCAAATGGCGGCTCATCTTCGGGTGGACCTTCTGCACCTTCACTTCCAAATTTAGGAGCATCATCTGATATCGAAGATATGCTCATTAACTACAACAACCAGTTCGCAACCGCTGACCCAGCACTATTCCGCGATGGTTGTATTGACCAAACACTGGCAACGCTCATTAGCAAAAACAAACCCAATGCGCTGCTCGTTGGTCCGGCAGGCACTGGTAAAACGAAAATCGTTGAGGAGATTGCTCGCCGCATTGCAATCGGCGACAACTCTGTACCAGATGCTTTAGCCGACAGCATTATCTGTGAGATTCCACTTTCCACCATCGTTGCTGGTACATCTTTTGTTGGTCAGCTTGAAGAAAGAATGGTTGACCTCATCAACTATGTCGAGGACCCACAAAATCACATCATTCTCTTCATCGATGAGATTCACCAGCTTGTAAGCGGTGGAGACAAATCTTATGAAAAGATTGCTCAAATCTTAAAGCCTGCTATGGCTCGAGGCCGCATGCGTCTTATTGGTGCAACAACCACACAAGAAGCAAAACACTTCATGGATGACCCTGCGTTCAACCGTCGCTGGTCTACCATTTATGTTGATGAGCTTACTCGTGACCAAACTGAGGTCATTCTTGAGAAAGCATCCAAGGGATTCACCTCACACTATAAGCGTGTGACTATTGACCAAGATGTCATTCATCTCACGGCACTCATTGCAGACCAATACTCAGCTGCAGGTAACCATCGCCCTGACACGGCTCTTACCCTTCTGGACAGAGCGTGTGCTGATGCTGTCATTCAGCGTAAAAAGCAAGAGATTGCTCTCGCGTCCAACCCAACGCTCGCAAGTGCGCTGCCTTATAACATCAATATTACTGAGAACGCTCTCAAAAAGACTGCAATGAAAATTGCCACAGGTCAGTCGCAGAAGATTACCTTTGACAAGCAGGACACACTTGATAAGCTCTCATCTATCAAAGGTCAAGATGAGGTCATTGATGAGCTAACAACTGTACTTGCTAATGACTCTCGAGGACTCTTCCCTCGCACCAGACCACTAACCTTCCTTTTCGCAGGTAAAAGTGGTGTTGGCAAGACTCAAGTTACCAAGATTCTCGCTCATGAAATCACAGGACAAAAACCTATTGTACTCAACATGACAGAGTACAATGACCCAGCAAGCATTAACAGAATTATTGGCTCGGCCGCCGGTTATGTTGGCTATGATGACAACAATGAGCTTCCTTTCGACGCTCTTGAATCAAATCCTTATCAAATCATTCTGCTCGATGAGTTTGAAAAAGCACATCGCTCAGTCCAGCGACTGTTCATGCGTGCATTTGATGAAGGTACCATTACCACATCTCGTGGCTCAACTATTGACTTCACAAAAGCCATCATCATTGCTACTACCAATGCATCGCACTCTGCTGGCTCTTCCAAGCAAATTGGCTTTGGCAACGCATCAGAAACCAAAGCTACAGACCTGGCAGTTATCGACCAGCTAAAACAGTTCTTTGACGCTGAACTTATCAACCGATTTACTCACATTTATACCTTCAACGCAATTTCTAAGGACGTCTACAAGAGCATTCTTGCTGAAACATACACCAAAGAAATCACAAGAATTATCGAGGAACATCCATCAATTAAGGCTCCAACTGAGCTTGATGATGACACACTCAACACTCTTGCTAACAACACATATGTCCCAGACTTTGGTGCTCGTCCTGCCGAGAAAACCATTCGTGAGTACATCGAAACCCACGTTTAAACCAACGCGCTACGCAGTTAGTCCATCGAGTAAACTCGATATCCAAACAAAGGGCGTCTATATCTAACACATATAGGCGTCCTTTCATAAAACAACAATGAAAGGACAAAAATGCCAATCAAATTAGATGACGCCTCTTCAATCCAAAACTTTAAAGCTTTCGACCCTAAATTCTTTAGCAAGAAACTGACAGGTTCAGGAAAGTCAACAGGAATTCTTTGCGCCAACGCAAACCCAGCTAAGCAAAAGAAATTCCCACAAACTCTTCATGACGACCTACGCTGCAAACGCAGCCAATTCTTCAACGGTCAAACAACCGTATCTCATATCCCATTTTATATCATTCCCGCACACCTCATCTATACCACAGACGATGTAACTATCCCCGACACTATTGAGATGACTCATATCTTGAATGAAAATGGTCATGATATCTATATCAAAATGGTGCCATACTCAGCAACACTTGAAGAAACAACTTCTAAGACAGCTAAAGCGTCAAAGAAGTTCCACGTATGCTACGAGATTGCTGTCTTTAATATTGCTGACCCAACATGCAAAACAGCGAAAATAGCTTCGATTGACGCAATTGTCAAGACCAAAAGTTGCACGAACAAAGTGTTTGGTGTACACACTTGCAACCCAAAGGAATTTGTCGAAGACCTCGTGTATACACGCATGGTAAACACATCACCAAGTTCCTCAAGCACCTTTGACGCAAACCTAAAGGCTTTCTACAACAACTATGACCTCTATGACGCTATTTGTCACAGGTCAGAAGAATGGCAAGCCAACGCTGCAAAAACCGTCTCTGACTATTTGGACTCATTCGCACCAAGCCAACATAAGGCAATCATTTATTCGGTCATTGATATTGTACAGCAGCTTGAGACCTACAATATTCCGCTAAACCTCTATCGCGATATCTACCATCGCTTAGCTGCAGAATATAATGATACAGAGCTTACAGAAATCTGTAAGCACAACCTCAACCTGTTGATGTCCAACACACTTGACCATCTCAACACAGTCAAGAACACACTCACATCTCTTCCTGTGCCACAGGTAGAGCCTGCTATTGACCCAATGTACTCAAAGGAACAAGCTGCGGCTATTACAACAAAAGAGCCACTTGCTCTGGTACAATCTGTTGCCGGCTCTGGCAAGAGTTCGGTCATTCTTGCTCGCATAAAGTACATGGTTGAGTCTGGTATCGACCCTAATGATATCACAGTCTTGTCGTTCACCAACGCTGCTGCGAACCACATTAGCGACCTTAACCCTGATGTTCACTCAATGACCATTGCTAAGATGATTCACACCATCTATACCAATAACTTTGACAAGCATCAGCTCTCAAGCATTGACACTATTATCAACTCACTTGATATTTATATGCCTGATGACCAGTTCGCTTATGAGTTCAAAAAGCGCCTTCGCAGCACAGCAAAAGCTGACCGTGATGCCTTCACAACCCTCAATAACTTTATTGAGGAAAACTATGACGAGGTCATGAACACCCTCGACATCATTGGTCAGACATCACTTGAGCTTGAGATTATTATCTGCTACCAGAAGATTGACACGCTCGCTGAGCCACCAGAGGTCAAAAGCAAATATCTTATCATCGATGAGGTCCAAGATAACTCCATCTTTGAGTTCATCTATACTCTCAAGTATGTTGATAAAAACAAAGAATCCCTGTTCATTGTGGGTAGACTTGCATTGCCCACGTTAAACCCTACTAACTGCGGGAAACCAACGCTTACAAATATGATACCGTTATACTTTGGGAAACCAAGCTATAACAAATAAGTTAACAGCTTATTGTATGGTAACAACTCATATTTCAGTTGCAATCACATTAAAACGCAGCCAGCAACCCTAACGTCAAGACGAGGGTTGAAGGTTCATCGACTATCGAAAGCTAAGAATTTACTTCTGAAAATAAGGTGATGTAACAGTCACACGAAGCAAGTAGAGTAGAGCCTTATGACATAAAGGTTTGTCGCATACCGATACTAAGTATGCATAAATCAATTAAATCGAAATGATGGGTATCTATTGACAAAATAAATTACTATGTTATACTATCAATAGATAATGATATAGTCAGAAAAACTGAAAGAGTGGAATTATGTCAACCACAATCTACGAAATAAAAAAATTCGTAGATTTTCAAAATAAATTAAACGGATGCAAGTCAGACGCTCTATGAGTTCCGTGCGTCCAACCCTCGTGCATTGAACGTTCTTGAGTCATCTAACGTCTTCACGAACTACAAAATGCAGACTAATTACCGTTCTAACCAGGAGATTCTTGACTTTGCTAACAAAGTCCTGTCCAACATCGAAGCAAACCAATACGCTAACCTTCGCCTTCGTGCTAACAGCCTTGCTGCTACCACAGCCGACTCTTTCAAAACTAAGGTAAACCTTCACTATGAAAGGGTCAACAAGATTTCCGATATTGATTCAAAGCTGCCACACATTATTGCCGCGAATGCTGCACCTTATCTTGACGAAAAGTACAAGAATAAGGAAAAGGTAGCTTTCCTTGCCTATACAAGGCGTGATGTTGACCGATTCAAAAGTATTCTTACCAACATGTACCCAGGAGCTAATATTGTCAGCCTTGTCCCTGACAAAATCTATAACTCAACAATCTTCTCCGAGTTCATCAAGCGTTATTGGCAAGATGTTACTTACATGACTGTTCAAAACATTATCCCAGCCATTCAGACTGAGATTATCAACAAGCTTGACAGCATTACCCACAATGGGTCCAAAGCCATTAACCTCATTCAAATCATGCTTGCTGATTGGGCAAGAGACGATGGTGGGTATATTGCTGAACAGGTAAGACAGTGCATGAACTCAAGCATCACCAGAGACCAATTCTTTGATGAGCTAAAGAAGTCCATGCTGAGCTTTGAGATTCGTCGCAACGCCATTCAGCAGTCCATGCAGGCTGACAAGAATGCCGAAGAAAAGCGTGCAGAAGAGATTGAAAAGGCAGACTTTGTTGTCTCGACAATCCACTCTGCAAAGGGACTAGAGTTTGAGAATGTCGTTGTACTCTATCGAGAGTCCTACGACACTTCCGAGGAAATGAAGCGCATGTACTATGTCGCTCTCACTCGTGCTATGCAGTCAGAGTACGTTATCGCTTACGATATTAGGGCTAATCCTAAGATTGTCGATGACTATAACTCCATTGTAGAGCAACTCGAAAATGGTCAACCAGTGACCGCCTAAACAACCCAACATAAGGGGCGGTATTACACCGTCCCTTATTTCTTCGTGAAAAGGAGAAAGCACTCATGCCTTTAGCCGACACATTACGACCAACATCGTTTGACACCATGATTGGTCAAGACCATCTTGTAGGAACCCATGGTATTCTTCGCAAAATGGTTGAGAATAACTCTGTATCCTCATGTATCTTCTATGGTCCACCAGGAACAGGAAAGACCACAGCCGCACTCATTCTCGCTGCATCAACCTCACGCAATATGGTCAAACTGAACGCAGTCTCAGCATCATCTGCTGACATCAAAGCTGCAACGTCTAAGCCCAACACGCTGCTTTATCTTGATGAGATTCAATACTTTAACAAAAAACAGCAACAACTGCTCCTACCATCAGTTGAATCAGGAGATGTAATCTTAATCGCATCAACCACTGAAAACCCATATTTCAGCGTCTATGATGCGCTGCTCTCACGATGCACCGTGCTTGAATTCAAAAGACCATCAACTGATAACATCGCAAAGCTTATCACTACTGAAGCATCTATCGACACATCGCCGCTTCACGGTCTAAAAAATACTGTTATCAATCAAATTGCAGCGATATCCTCTGGAGATGTCAGACGAGCCTTAACTTGTGCTGAAACGCTTTGCTTGACCAATGACCCGCACAACATCACCGAAGAAACTCTGAAAGAGTACACACCATCTGCTTCTATGGCAGGCTTTGATGCTCACGGCGACAACCATTATGCCTACATCTCAGCACTTCAAAAGTCAATCAGAGGCTCAGACCCAGACGCAGCAGTCTTTTGGCTTGTTAAACTGCTCGAAGGTGGCGACATGATAAGCCCAATCAGACGACTACAAGTCATTGCAGCAGAAGACATTGGTCTCGCCTACCCTGACGCTATGGTCCACACCTTAGCCTGCTGTCAAGTAGCAGAACGTCTTGGACTGCCTGAAGCGTATAAACCACTCACTCAAGCAGCACTGCTCCTAGCTTTAGCACCTAAGTCTAACTCTAACGAGCCAGCCTATATGACAGCTCAAAAAGACATTGCTGAGGGCAAAGGAGCAACCGTGCCATCTCACCTTGCCGCTGAGCACGCCCCAGGCTACATCTATCCTCACAACTATCCTAATCACTGGGTGGCACAACAATATCTACCATCCGATATCACTAATCACTATTACCAACCGGGCAATAATCCACAAGAACAACAAGCTATTGCCTATTGGAAACGAATCAAAGGAAAACAATAATGCGACCAGATAAACTTTATGCACCTGATGCACCTGATATTCATGACACGAAATTATATGTCATGAAAACACAAGATGGAAAATGTCAACGCAATATTCTCACATGCAAAAACGGACATCGAGTGCAAACTGCGTGGAAAGAATATATAAACGGCTTACGAATAGGCAAAACTGCAATTTTGTATCAAAGCATTTACAAAATCGATTTGTGTAAACTAAACAAGGAAATCATAAGCCAAATATGCTATTACGATTTTTGTGCAACCCCCGACATCTTACTTGAAACAATGAACGACTGGGCTGATGGCTCTTATGCAGCGTGTCGTCACATTGAAGACAATTCGTGGTCAACACCTATACACACATTAGATGAAAACAAAATAATCGAGATACAGACAAAAATCATCAAATATATTGACTGCAAAGATTTCAACATATATCAGATACCTGATGGCTATCAAATCGTATTTAAGAACGGAATGCATCAACCAGAAATTCTACAAGTTATACGAGAATATGTTGAGATACCCAGTCTCGAACTATTACTCCCTATTGCTTGGCAAACCAAACAATAAAATCACAAGATATAGTGTTCACATAAAATTCACAAAACTATATCTTGACAAAACAATTCATCTGTGCTATAATAATATATCTAACGTACCTTGATAATTGTATAGCGCATTACAGCAAAGGAACCAACAATGCACAATTACAAATCTATTGCTCCTTGGCGTGGCTGTCCAGACATTATGTTTGGTTATTACAACGACTATGCCGACCCTGACCTTCTCTACAAAGGTTATGTATTCAATTATTGGGACATCGAGGCTGCTCTATGGGAAAACTTCACAGAAGAGTTTCCTAATTCGACCGATGACGCATTCTCAGCATATGTAAGAGATACCGCTCCTACATATCTCGATGAGTGCATCGCCAATAACTACTTCCGAGAAGGCTCGAAAAGTTGGCACGACAAGTACGCAACCAAGGAGTAATTGTCCAAAAGAGAAAGGAAAATTATGGACAATGAACTCGAACTATATGTTGTAAAACGTGACGGAAAAAAGGTACCCTTTGACCGTCAAAAAATTTACAACGCTATTGCAGGAGCTGCTAGCGAGTGCGGCTCAACAACAACAGACGAGCTAAAACGCCTCACAGACCAAGTGGTCAAGAAATGTCAGACACAGTCTGACCTTTCTGTCGAGGCTATTCAAGACATGGTAGAAGACACATTGATGTCTAATAACTACCACGACATCGCTCGTCATTACATTAAATATCGCCAGAACAAAGAAATTGTCCGTGCGAGCAAAAAGACTGATGATGAAATCTTATCGCTCGTAGAGTGTCGCAACGAAGAAGCTAACGAGGAGAACTCAAATAAGAATCCAACTCTTGTGAGTACCCAGCGTGACTATATTGCTGGTATCGTGAGTAAAGATATTGCTCGCAGACGACTTCTTCCAGAAGATGTCGTGAAGGCTCACGACGCTGGTCTTATTCATGTTCACGACATGGACTACACGCTTCAGCGACTTACTAACTGTTGCTTGGTCAACTTAGACGATATGCTACAAAACGGCACCATGATTGGCGGAGCTGCCATTGAGAAACCTCATAGCTTCTCAACTGCGTGTAATATCGCCTGTCAGATTGCTTTGGCAGTAAGTGCCGCTCAGTACGGTCAAAAAATAAAGTCTGCCGTACTAAAACATCACTAACCATTACATATGGGTGTCTTGAGAACTTACTCAAGGCTAACGAGGAAAACGTAGAATACGCAATCTCGTGTTTAATATACGAAAGGAAACGGTTTGGAAATGACCGACTATGAAAAACTTGAAATGTTAAAAAATACTGTCTCACAACTGTATGAAAAAGAAGGGCGCTCGTTCTCCTATATTTCGCGATTGCTTAAAGTTGACCGTAGACAAGTATCAAAGTTTACTAGAGATAATGACATGGAAAAAGCAAATTGCCATTACATGAGCAAGTCAAACCAAAAGTTTGCTGCTCGACACAAGCAATTTATTATCTCGTGTTATCATCAAGGTATGACTGATACGGAAATCGCAGACAAACTTGGCGTCAAAGTACACCTTATCAGAAACATTGCCGTGAACACCGCAGACATTGCTAAAGTTCGCCAAGTCTACCTTGACTCCATCGGAAAGCAAACAAGAGAGTTTAAAGCCGAACGAAAAGCTCACTACCATTTTGATAATTTACCAAACGAAAAATGGAAAGAAATTCTCGGTTATCCAGAATATTATGCGTCAAATCAAGGACGAGTAAAACATTATGTAAAGTCATACGATTGCTATAGATTGCTTGTACCAGCAATTAACCAACTATCAAACAGACTTTATATAAAAATTGGAACTAAAAACTTTCAACTTGCTCGACTAATAGCGCACACTTTTGTTGACGGATATTCAGAGGTTAATAACACGGTTGACCATATCAACAACGATTATCAAGATAACCGTGCTTGCAATCTACAATGGGTATCTCAAGCTGAGAACAATAAACGAGCGTATCGCCGCGATAACCGCACAAGAAACGTTGGTTATTCTCGAAATGGTCGCTTTAAAGAAATTGTCTTGAATGATAAATATCACTTCAAGACAATCGTAGCGCTTGGCAAATTCCTTGGTGTTTCCGAATCGCAAACACACAGATATATCTCTGGAGAAACTCCTTTTGATGGTAAAATTACTTTCGTATATTAAATGTAACGACTAGTCGAAAGACGTAGGCTGCACGCGCAGTCGAAACGTGATGGTTGGATAACACAAATCCAACAAGAAATAGTCTAGTCAATGAAAACACAAAATTCATTGTAAGGGACAAACCTGGTCTTATACGCCGCTCGCAAAGTTTGTTGACGTATCAAGACAATCAATTCGCAAAGAAGTCTATGAGGAGCTTGAGGGAACTGGACTCTCCATCGACAAACTAGAGGAGATTGTAGAGAGCCGACTCAAAAAAGAGATTACTCGCGGTATTCAGACTATCCAGTATCAAATCCTCACCATGTCGAGTTGTAACGGTCAGTCGCCATTTGTTTCAACCGTTATGTATCTCAATGAAGCGGAAGACGATAAACAACTAAAACACGACCTTGCAATGGTCATTGAAGAAGTTATCCGTCAACGTTATCAAGGCATCAAGAATGAAAAGGGCGTTTGGATTTCTCCTGCATTCCCCAAGCTCATATACTGTCTCGAAGAAGATAACGTTCACGAGAACTCCAAATACTTCTACCTCACTCAAATGGCAGCTAAGTGTTCCGCCAAGAGACTTGTCCCAGATTATGTATCTGAGAAGAAACTAAAAGAGTACAAAATCGCTAAAGGTCAACTTCCTGGCACTGGAGATGCAGTCTTCCCAATGGGTTGTAGGAGCTTCTTATCCGTGGACGAAACACGAAATGGTTGGAATAACATCGCTCGTGCAAAAAACTATGATGGCAAACCTAAATACTACGGTAGATTTAACAAAGCTGTCGTAACCATTAACTTACCAGATGTAGGACTGTCCGCACATAAGAATATAAACGAATTTTGGCGTATCCTCGATGAGCGTCTCGAACTCTGTCACAAAGCGCTACTTTGGAGATACAAACACCTTTTGGGTACTAAGTCAGACGCAGCTCCAATTCTATGGCAGCATGGTGCACTCGCTCGTTTAAACAAGGGCGAGACAATTGACGCTCTACTTAAAGATGGCTACTCAACAATCTCACTTGGCTATGCAGGTATTTATGAGTGTGTCATGGCAATGCTTGGAGTCTCGCACACAACGCCAGAAGGTAAACAATTTGCCATTGAAATTCTCAAGCATCTAAATAACAAGTGCGATGAGTGGAACGCTGAATGTAATATGGGCGCAAGCTTATATGGCGCTCCAATCGAGTCTACAACTTATAAATTCGCGGAAGCACTCAAAAAGCGCTTTGGAATTATTGACGGTATCACTGACCACGACTACGTGACCAACAGCTACCACATATCAGTCCGCGAACCAATTGACGCTTTCAGTAAACTTTCCATTGAGGGAGAGTTTCAAAAATACTCACTCGCTGGATGTATTAGTTACGTAGAACTGCCATCAATGGATAACAATATCGAAGCCGTCATCAAACTCATTCAGCATATTTATGACAACTGCATGTACGCTGAGTTGAACACTAAGTCAGACTACTGCCAGGCTTGCGGATTTGATGGCGAGATTCAAATCGTTGAGGACGAACACGGTCATCTTGACTGGAAGTGTCCTCGCTGCGGAAACCGCGACCACAACACGCTTACGGTGACTCGCAGAACTTGCGGTAAACATAGCCAACATTGCCGCAATACAAATCAATAGAAACTCAAAGAAACCTAAACAGTACAACTGCATGGCAACTTTGAACCAAGACGATTTACAAACAAACTGCTTTCATATATACTGCCGAATCGAGGTGAAACTAAATGCAAATTCTCAACCGAGTTAAAACTCAGACTCATGATATTGAGCATCACGATGGCAAGACATACTATCGCTGTTCTATCTGCGGTAGACAACTGTTCCGTAAAATTAAGTCGCACGGCAAAGTCTACTGTAACAAACACTATAACCAGGTCAAAAGATATGGTCACGCAATTGACACTAATCCAAGAACAACTTTCGACAAGAACGAAATTATCGTCGATAGTAAAATTGCTCGTGTAAAACTCTATGATGCCCAATGTAACCACATTGCCACAGCAATTATTGATTCTGAAGACGTTAACAAAATCCGCTATACCAAGTGGAAATTATCATCAAGCGGATATGCCGCAAATACACCAAAGTTTTCTGGTTCAAACAAGCATATGCACCGAGAAATTCTCGGTACTGACCAATTTGTTGACCACATTAACCATAACACGCTTGACAATCGCAAGAGCAATCTACGCATTGTTACGAAAGCGCAGAATATGATGAATAGCAACTTCAAGGGTGTATCTCCTAACGGCTGCAAATGGTATGCTCACATCAAGATTAACCAGAAAATGCTCAATCTTGGCAATTACCTCGATGAAGAAGAAGCACTCTATGCTCGTTGGTACGCCGAGCAAGTGTTGTTCAAAGAATTTGCGTACCCAAAACCAGAACCAGAGATTTTGGAAAGCAGAAAATCTCAGATTCAAGAATATGTAAGTCGTAAGGTGCAGAGACTGTAATTATTGGTGTTGCTCAACCAAATTTGTTAGAACGTCTAGCATAGCGATAGGACATTGAGCTTGCTCAATGGACTATCTGCGGAGCAAAGCGTAGCGTAGACGAACTAACCGCGTAGCAAACGCGAAGCGAATGGAGAGAACATAAGGCACAGTCCACTCCCCTCATAAATATCGGGAAAACCGAGGGTTTTAAGGTATATTGGCACTCAGTTCTGGAACCAAGGTCGAACTGAGGAAATCAGAGACAGGGTTCTTCACCTGTAATATAAAGGCACACTCCAGCAATTTCGCTGCGAGTGTGCTTTTTTTTTTATACCAATAAGATTTTCGTACAACTATAATATACATTATAGCGAGAGTTACCTGATAATAAAACCTCATGAAGGGATTAATCACTATGAAAAAACTTTTATTGCTTCGCGGTGCTCCAGCATCAGGTAAATCCACCTTCATTAAAGATAACAACCTTGAACCTTATGTCATCTCCTCTGATAACCTGCGCCTCATGGTTACAGGTCTTTCTATGGACCTTGATGGTAACATGAAAACCTCTCAAGACCTAGACCGCAAAGTCTGGGGGTTCCTCGGAGAAATCCTTGACGAGCGCATGCGTTATGGTGCTACTACCGTAATTGACGCAACTCATAACTCAACAAAGAGTTTCAAGAAATACAAACCTCTTGCCGAGAAATATGGCTATAAGGTCTATTGCATCACTTTCACAGCACCTATTCCAGAGCTTATGCGTCGCAATGCGGCACGTCCAGCCTACAAGGTTGTACCGCCTGACTGCATCTATGCTATGGCTAAAAAGGTTGAGTCGCAGCCAACCCCTGACTGGGTCAAAGACATCACCACACTTGATGAATTCTATGCTGATGAGACTCCTTCAGAACTCACTAATAAATACGACACCATCAAAGTCATTGGCGACGTCCACGGCTGCTTTAACGCCCTCACCGACGCAATTCTCCCACTTGACCCACAGACACTCTATGTCTTCTGCGGCGACTATCTCGACCGTGGTGTTCAAAACAAAGAGATGCTCAACTGGGTCATCGAGCATCGTCATGACCACAACATCATCTGGCTCGAAGGCAACCACGAGCGTCACATTCGCTCATGGCTCGACAACTGCTCAAGCCTTATGTCCAAAGACGCAATCCGCTCCATGTCTGAAGCAACTGAAGGCATGAACGACTCTGAAATCAACGCTCTCAAAGAAAACATGAGAAGCTTCGTGTCAGAGCTTCGCTCTCACTTCGTCTTCAAATATGACAGTGTCACCTACCTCGTCTCCCACGCAGGTGTTTCAGCTATGCCAGAACACCCCCACGACGTTCCAGCGCATAACTTCATCTTTGGCGTAGGCAAATACGAGACTCAGATTGACGAACTGTGGAGCAAGCACACTCCATCTGACACCTTCGTACAAATCCACGGTCACCGCAAGACCGACTCAACCTATAACTCAATCTGCCTTGAAAACTCTGTTGAGTTTTGCGGATACCTTATGGTTGCAACCATCAACCGTGACGGTTGCTCAATGAAAGGATTCAAAAATGAACTCGTTTACCGAAAAAATGCTCAATAGCCCATACGTCGTTGCTAAACCTCAAGAAGACCACAACCTCATCTCGCTGAATTTCTCTCGCAAAGCGTTTCAGAAAAACATCTGGAACGCTCAGACAATTCATGCTCGTGGTCTCTTTGTTGACGCAACCACAGGAGACGTCAAAATGCGCTCCTACAATAAGTTCTTCTATATCGACACAGACCCAACAGGGGAACATCTCCAATTCCCAGCAGTTGCTTACAAAAAATACAACGGCTTCTTGGGAATCATGTCTGTTGTCGATGGCGACATTGTGCTTGCCTCTAAGTCAACCACACAGGGACCATTCAAAGAGCTGTTCCAAGAAATCTGGAACACACTTGATGACAATGACATCAGCACCCTTAAAGACCTCTCGGAACAGAACAACTGCTCATTCGTCTTTGAGGTGTGTCACGTTGATGACAAACACATCATCGACTTTAATGAGAACCATCTCTATCTCCTTGATGCTATTCCTAATACCTACAATACTGCTGGTATTACTGTTGACACACAGTTCTCACAAGCAATCTTACAGCAAGTGAAGCCTGTATCGGAGGCGTTGTCGCTAAAAGAGGAGCTATGTACCTTTAACGACAGAGCAGAACTTGACGCATACGTTGATGCTCATCGCAACGACCATACTTTAGAAGGTATGGTTCTCGTGGATAACCGAGGCTATATGTGCAAAGAAAAGTTCACCTATTATGTGAAAATCAAACAGCTACGAGGCTATCTCCGCAACTACAGCAACTCACTCTTCAAAGGAACTCCAGAACCAAAAACTAACCAAGCTTGGATGGAAGATGTCGCCTTCAAAGTGTTTCACTATGGTCCGTTCGACGCAGAAGACTTGAAAAACCTTCATGTCATCGATGCTGTCTATTGGTACGAAACATATTGTCTGCCTATCGTATTTTAACAAAAATACTTCTTGACAAACAATAACACATCATGTTACAATACTGGTAGCTAAAAAGCTGCCAGTATTTTTTTTGTTAGGACATCGAGTTTACTCGATAGACTAACCGTAAAGCAATAGCATAGCAGAGAGAAAGAATTTGCACATGGACTTCACAGAAAAATGGAAAGCAACGTTCCAGCCATATACTCTAGGCATTCTTAAAAGTATTGAATCGGAAATCACAATACAGCGTCAACACGGTAAAACCATTTACCCAGCTAACGACCAGATTTTCAATGCTTTGAAATACGTTGACCCCGACAATTGCAAGGTTGTTATTCTCGGACAAGACCCTTATCACGAGCCTAACCAAGCCAATGGACTGGCATTCTCGGTCAATGACGGAACACCTTTACCTCCGTCCCTTCGCAACATCTATAAAGAACTCTCAAGCGACTTATCTGTTCCAACGCCCACAACAGGTGACCTGACGCCATGGGCAAAGCAAGGAGTCCTTCTTCTAAACACCACGCTCACCGTTGAGCAGGGCAAAGCAAACAGCCACGCAGACCTTGGCTGGGATGAAATTGTCAAACCAATTCTTATTCATATTATGATGTCTAACAATTTCACAGTCTTTCTTTGCTGGGGCAAATACGCTCATAACACTGTAACAGATATCTTACAAACACTTCCACAATCTGTATATAAATATAACAGAGTTCTTTCGTCAACTCACCCATCGCCATTGTCAGCACTAAGACCAAACAAGGACTTCTGTGCCTTCATTGGTTCAAAACCTTTCTCTCAAACCAATCAGGCTCTTGTTGAACACAATGAGACACCTGTTGACTGGCAACTACCTTAAACGACTAAGTATTCGTTTTAACACAAAAATACCCCTCAGATTAGCTCTCAGAGCCTCACAGAGGCATCCCAACAACAAAAGGTCTGTGCTATACCAACACAGACCTTTTTATTATTTATAAGTTATGAATTCATATAACAACAATTATACATCAAAATCAAATTCAGAGTTTTCAATTTCGTCATCGTAATTATCTTGTACAAACAAAACGCGTCTCTTTCCTTGCTGGTTCGACTTTTGCTGTTCCTCTTCTGTTCGCAGCGCATCATATGCTAATAAACGAACTTTAGGCTCTTCGTCATGAATGAGTTTATCTAATCCATAACCTTGATTTGCAATTTCAGCTCTTACGCCCCAATACTCATCATTAATAAGTTTATCTAAGCCATAACCCTGATGAGCCACAGTCATACGAACATCTCGATTGTTGTCATCAATAAGTATATCCAAACCGTATCCTTGTTTAGCCACAGCATCACGAACAATAACTGCATCATCGTGAACAAGCTTATCTAACCCATATCCTTGCTCGGCTACAGCAGCCCGAACATATGAATCCTCATCATCGACTAACTTATCAAGTCCGTACCCTTGTCCAGCAACATAGGCTCTAACAAAGCCTGATTCATCATCAATCAATTTATCAAGACCATATCCTTGTTTAGCTACAGAGCCACGAACAAAAATTTCTTCATCGTTGATTAGTTTATCTAAACCGTACCCATGTTCTGCAACAAAACAACGAACAGGATAAAACTCGTCATCCACGAGTTTATCAAGACCATAACCTTGCTCAGCCACGTAATAACGAACAAGAGCGTCGTCATCATTAACTAGCTTATCAAACCCATAGCCCTGTTGAGCAACTTTTTGACGAACAATATTGTCTTCATCATCAATTAGTTTATCGAGTCCATAACCTTGTTCGGCCACCATTGCTCGAACACCATAATCTTCATCATCAACAAGCACATCTAGACCATAACCTTGCTGTGCAACGGCTTCGCGAACGCGAGGGTATTCATCTAAAATAAGTCTGTCAAGACCGAAACCTTGTTGAGCAACAGCTTCACGAACACCAACGTATTCATCACCAATAAGCTTGTCTAAACCAAAACCTTGTCGCGCTACCTCAGCTCGAACATATGGATGCTCATCATCAACAAGAATATCTAGACCATAACCCTGTTCGGCAACGCGACGACGAACAAACCCCGACTCATCGTTAATAAGTTTGTCTAACCCATATCCTTGACGAGCGACTTGACTTCGAACAATATCGGAATCATCATTAACAAAAACATCTAAGCCAAAACCAAGCTTAGCTGCAAGAACGCACAAATCCAAATTCCTGCTAAGCACAATATCATCAATTTCTTCTTGAGTCATATTGTATTTCATATCAAACACCTATCATTCTAACAATATCAGTTATCAAAAATTTTAAAACTCTTTCTCAGATTCATAAGTGGCCATAATTATACACTCTTCTCCAAGTCATCATTCTTAGCATCAACAGGAACATTCAACTCTTTACGAACCTGATTTTCTTGAGGTCCACCAAATGGGTCTTGAGTACCATCATTAATATTCTTGAACACTATAGCTGCCTCTTTATTCTTGCAAAAACGATTCACGATACTTTCAGCAACTTCGTCACTAATATCATAACGCTGAACGTCAGCACTGCTCATAAGACGGCTATAACCAAGACCTTTCATTACCTGAATTGGCTCGCCATGCATACCAGCCCATGCGGAATTATAAATAATATTAGCAACACCACACTTTTGAACATACTTAACAGTGTTCTCTGGGGTCAAATGCTTCTGACGAGCATTAGCAATCGCACCCGATAAAAGGTAGCCATACCCTCTATCATCACCAGCCGCTCTAAATGCTTTTTTAATACCATAGCCAACAATGCCAGAAACAGCGTTCATATTAGCCAAAAAGTCCTCGCCAATATCAACGGTCTTAGCAATACATGTCTCGACTTTATCTAAACCAGCGTTCTCACCATTCAAACCAGCAAAAATATTCTTCTGCAAAGATGCGGTCAAACCACGACCTTGAGCATAAGCCGCATCTTCAAGATAACGACGATTTTTAAGACTTGTCTCACCGACACCATAGTCGCTACAATACTCACCAAAAGAAGCATCACTATATCTGAACATCCTAAAACTATTGTCCCAGCTCTTATAACCGACCTTCGCGTCTAAATTATAAACTTCGTCAACCGAGATAGCATCACGATATTTCTTATAATGAGCAAACTTGTCTGCAAAACTTACATCGGACACATCTAAGAAAGAATCCATCATATGTGGCCTATAATGCTTTAGTTCAGAAGAGAAACCCATTTTAGCAAAATGCTCATCATAATATCGCTCACATAACATACCAAGAAGTAATGCATCATCGTCTCGTTTGGTTACATAACCATCTTTATGCGACCCAGTCATATCTAAGCCAATCATATCAACCTCTTGACGAAGCGTACCAAGCTCTTCTTCAAACCAATCGGCTAACATATGAGGCTTAATTTTATTGACTTTGTCAGCAACGCTAACAAATGTCTCATCCATCTTATATGATAGATAAGAATACAAAGAATCTAAACTCTTATCATCCTTGTTCGCCAAAATCTTATCACGGATGGGATGAAACGCCTCGCTTAAACGACTATACACACAAGACACATCTTGCAAAGAGAAATTGTCATACGACGCAATACTTCTCAAACCATCAAGATAGTATTCAAGATTAAAACTCTTAGCTTTGTCAGCAAATGAACCCCCAGTATACTTATCATCTAATGCGCCAGACATCTGATAATCGTAATAGTCATAAGGGTCATCGTTCATATCACGAAGTTTATCGAAAGCCCCCTCTGGGAACAAACCTTCAATTGAGGCAAGATTTAAATATGCCTCTTTGTTATAGAAGAAATCAGACAGACGATGATACAAATTATCAGCCATCTCTTCTTTACTGCAAGCAGTGAAGAAATCACGCTTAAAATCCTCAATAACATAAGCTTGTGTGATAATACCATTAATTTCACGGTCCTTATCGCAATCAGAAATAAGGCCATCAAGCCAACCATTCATAGCCCACACAAAGTCTTGCTCTGGGTTATCCTCATCTAAAGCTGGCGCTTGATAATAATCAATCAAAAGCATAGATAAATTATCTTTAGCCGCAACCATATGACTATAGTCTTTACTATAATCATCCAACTCTAAAAACCTAATAGGGTCTAACGCTTCACCAATCTTTTGCTCTAAGAAATCAGATGGGCCAATATGTGCCTCATCGCACATATCGTGAAAAGCATCATCATACATATAGTCGTCAACAAATGAAGAAAACTTCATCGTATCTATAGTATTATGAACATCAATAGAATCCATCAATCTCACCATCACTTATCAAAATCGTCATCGTCTGTCGATTGCTTATCACCATCAACTTCAAATCGAACATTAAGTATCTTACGCTTCGGTAACGCAAAAGTATGAATTTTCACATTATCAACAAAAGCAGCACGCAAATCATCATCATCGGTAAAATGAAAAACTTGGTCTATCGCACGTTCCTCATTAACATCAACATTATACTTAGATGCCAAAGTATTGCAATCAGCAGCAAGACCAGACATAATATTAGGACCTGACTCAAAAAACATACAGGCACACTTATCAGCCATATATGTCTTATAAATAATATTCTCGTCAAGACAAGTATCAATATAAGATTTTCTTTTCTGTCCACACCAACCTTTATTATCAGCAACAGACTTAGCATCTTGATATACATCAACCAATGACTTAGTATCCATGCCAAGCATAAAAGGCAACGACACATCAGAAATAGAAGCCATATTAGTCATTATATAACAAGACATTTTAACAGCATTCATAGTATGCTCGTGCAATGACTTTTCAATATCTTCATACGAAGCACCAGCCTTAAGACCATCATGAATTTTAGTCTTAACATCATTAGTCATTGTCTCAGACCAATCGAGAACATCAGCCTAAGATAAAATCATAGGTGACTTTCTGAGAAAGTTATTCAGCTCATCAAAATCAATAGCCATAATTATCCACACTCTTAACAATCAAAGTCGAACGACAACTGCTCACCAGGACCAGCAGATGGAACAAATAACTGATGACGACGCTTCACGTCAGCACCATCAAGCTCACCCTTGACCCACTTCTCAAAAGAAGCATTATCCCAAGCTCTAAGCTCATTCGTATCAAAACCAGGCTTTGCTACACGCTCATGGCCAATATTATCCCAATCGAGATGGTCAATACTAGCAACATAGTCGAAAAGTTGTGACTTGCACTCATCAATCGTCAGGGATGGGCCGCCATCAATCATCTCAATAAGGTCAGCTCCAATTGCTTCCCAATCCTCAATATCGACCATGCGCTCACGAACAGCACGACAGAAATAACGTTGAATCTCAGGCGTCCACTCAAACTTATCATCTTGGGTACGCTTTAGCGTATCAATAGGAGACTCTTTATCAAAATCAAACATACCAAAAATACGAGTCTCGTTATCTTTAATGAAATCGTCAACTAATGTCAGACCTGCTTGAGAAAACTTCTCATTCAAAACACCAAGGTCAAGATGGTCACGAGCACCAAGCCCTGCATCATCAAGCATATCGTTGACGTCTAGCACATCAGCCATCAATGTTTTCATGGCTTTCTCAGAATCTTTGCTGTTATAATATTGCATATTATAAAGATGATTTGCACCAGCAAGCTCAATAACATCTTGCATATGGTCAGTCGGAACGTCACCGAAACGCTTAATGCACGTCTTAGCAGCAACCTTAGGCGCAAGCATCTCAACAAGTTCTTTAGCAGTAGCCTCGGAACCTAGCGACTTTTTGTTCACAAGCGCGTCATAAGAGCGCTCGCCAAAAAGACCACGCACAGCCTGCCAGCTTGAGCCAAACGTTAAATCACTATTACGATACTTGAAACCAAGACGGCCCAAGGTCTTCTTGAAATCAATATCGTCCATGAGCAGGTCCTCTGCTTGAACTTTATAATCGTTAGTGATAGAACCAAGATTGTCGGTATCATAATAGTCAGACTCATAAGCAGCGTTCGCATAATTATCACGAAGCTCTTTGAGGCTATCAACAAGGTTAAGTGTCTGCTCATAACCATCAACAGGTCTAAACGTAACAGTCTCATCACTATTAAACTTATCATACCACTTATAATAATCAGTCATCATAAATCCTTTCGATGTTAATGAAATCATAAAACCGATTTCAAATTACTAGTATTATAACATATTTGCAGAACAATGTCAAGTATTATTTAGAAAAATCTTAAAAAAAGTTTGGACGTAAAGCTTGCGAAGCAAGCGAATACGGACAAACCGCGAAGCGTTTGAACACCGAATATAACAGAGACGAACAAACTGCAAAGCTTGTCACCAAAGACCAGGCGCTTAAGCCCGCGCCGAGTGACACTTCAATAAAAATAACACTTGACAAAAAGAAAATACTATGATATACTACATAAAGTATACATACTACAACTATAAAGGAGACTAATATGCTACTCATTATGGTCTGCCATAATAAAATAAGTCATCTAAAGCAAGCTATTGAAGATGCTGGCTACCAAGTAAATAAAATCTGGTATCCTAAGAACCTCAAAGAACCAGATGCACCGATGACTTATAATGAGGCACTCAAAATCTGTAACAACATCTATGATGCTATACTTCCCTATCACTCAGAACCAGTTTTGATTCGCACTAACATGCCTGAGAGTGAAGTATATAAGACCTATATCGCCCTATACAAAGACGATTCTATTCCAAGTAATAGTCGCATTGCCTATGTCTAAGGTGGTATATCATGGCTTCAGAATACATTAAAACACTCAGACGAGCTGTTGCCGATGAGAACAAACTCTTAGACCTTCTCACAACAAGCGCAACACACGTCTTCTCTGAGCACATCAATCAATCCAATGAGAAAATGCTCACACGACTCATTCAAAAAGACACTGGTGCTGTATCAACCTTCACCAGCAAGTCTGACATGTGCTTTGCCCTTCGCTCAGCTATCATGAATCAGACACAAACTATTGAGAAAGCCGTCTATAGTAACAAAAACTTTGAGAAAATCCCTATCACCTTCGACTATGAAGAAGATGAAGAGGAATCCTTCAACGGCTTTATCATGAACGACAAAGGTCATATTGAGCATCTTAAAACTCGCTCAATCACAGCAGTGCTGAGAACCAACAGCAACGCTCCTCTCGGCATAGAGCTGCTAACAATCTATCCTAATATGTATTCTGAAACAGCAACGAAAGACAACCAAAATATCGTTACCAAAACCATCAAAGAATCAAAGATGTATACCGATGCGACAACAATTCAAAAAGCATATTTTGATTTCATGCTAGAAAACCCAAGCACAAAAGTGTTCTTTGACAACAAAGAAACAATCCATTCACAGCCACACATCACGCTTGAGTATAAAGCTCAAAATAAGAACTATCAAATATATGTTGAAGACAACAATATCTCTGTTCAAGCGATGAATTTCAAAAAAGAACCTATCTATGATAAACTCAATCACATAAAAGAATCAATAGGCTCAAATTCACGCATACGAACAGACAACAACGATTTGAAATCTCTGATGTACGCAAACATCAATATCAAAAAAGACCTCAATGCCATCAACACATACATTATAAAACACAATGAGAACAAAACGCGTAAAACATTAAATGTATGCGATGACACGTCTAAAGACAAAGAAACAGACTACACTTATGAGTAACACAAGCGCACACGCTTGTCGGGAGACAAACTGCACTTGTTACTCCTTTGTTACAACAAAAACCCCTGTGATAAACTCACAGGGGTTTAATTTTTGTTTGGACATCGAGCTTGCTCGATGGACTAACCCCGAAGGGCAAGGACGTCTAGCGAAGCGTAGACAGACAAACCGTGGTAACACGAGGACATCGAGTATAACGAGATGGACTAAGAGAGAAACAGATATCTAATACTCTAAATCTTTATCATCTTCGACTGCTTCAGGCACATGTAACATCTTACGAGAAACGGTTGTCTCAGATTCCTTACTTTCGTAATCGCAAAACTCTCTCATATCCTTAGCGGCCTGCCTATCACACTTATACCAATCACGCTCAAACGTAATATTGTATCCACAAAAGTTAGGACCTTGAAACTCAACATCAGCAACATTATCAAGCAACAATGGTGAATCGGTATGCTCAGTGCGTGATTCAGACAACTTAAATGATTTGGTTGGAGACAAACACTCAGAAAGATAAGCATTTAGTTTTCCAGAATTATCTGAACTCAACAAACCAAGCTCATAGCATCCTGCAAACCTCTCAGAAAGCTTAGCATTCTCATCATAAGAATAATACTCGCTTCGCCACAAAGTAACGTCGCCATATAAATCATTAATGTTATCATCCATAGACATAACATCTTTACGGATATCTTCGGTCATCTCATAAAAATCTTGGACACTAAGGTCTTTAATATCTTTGTCCCTATAACCTATTCTAGTTGCCACATCCTGTGCAACCTCGCAGCCCTTATTATAATAATAATCAGCTAAAATGTTGCCAACAACACTACGAGACACATCAGTACAACCCTTAACCCAAGAATTATCGTCAAAACTACCACCAGCATAATCTAATGCTAAACGATAATAGTCTTCTTTGGGCACACCAGTTTGTTCAGAAAGCTCAGAAGTAACTTTAGCACCGTTATTGAGAAACGGATACAAAAGAGCATAATCATCCTTATCGTAACTATATTTATTCTTAAAATGAGCATCAAAATAAGATGACAATGGAACTTGAACAGTAATACCATTCATATCTGTTTCAAAACTAATTTGTCGCGTATTATGGCGCCATCCATGATATTGAGTATCGGTTTCAAACTCTCGACCCGCTCTATAAGAACAACTTTGACTATCAATAAACAAAGCCGCTAATGCGCTACGAATATCTTTGCATGACTTATCGCGCTCATATAATTCTTTAGCAAACTCGTTATAATCAAAGAGATTGTCGCAATCTTTAAATGCGCCCTTGCTATTATAACAATCATCAGTGATTTGCTCAAAAGTTGCAAGAACATCCTTATAATTATGCGAACCAAAAAACTGATACTTATCAAAATAAGACATTACAGCATCAACCATATCAAATTTACTCATAATTAATCTCCTAACTCAATATCTGTGCCATCAGAATATTTATTCTCACCATAAAACTGACTCAGGTCTAAACGTTTCTTTTGAGGAACATCAAATTGCTTACCACCAATACGTTCCCACGCTTTATCAGAAAGCACAAACCCTTCAGTTTGTTCCTTCAGATACCAAATACAATCATCAAAGTGTTTTGGTGAGACCACATCATACGATAAATCTTCTGCAACCTGTTTTGCCTCATGAATATGGTCAGCTAGATTACCAAACGCACTACTCAAAATATCAAACCCATAACGCCTACTCTTATACAAATCACACAAAGTATCCACAGTAGACTTCAGCATCAACTTTGAAAACGCTCTTGGATAATATGGTTCGGCCAAACGAGCACAATGTTTCACACTCTCAGAAGGTGATAATAACTGCACTGCAACCTCAGGGTCCATAGGCTTTGGAAGAATTACATCTGTCTGAAAAAAATCATCAAAAACCTGCGGTCCAACGATATCTCGCACAGCCTCAACATTAGCGCCACTAATGCTCTTAGTATCAATATCAATCCAATTATAATTATCTAAGACAGTACGCAAAACCTTGTTTTCTGCAGCTAAATGTAAACTCCTCTCCAAAAGAAGAGGAAACACCATATCACTATCAAAAGCAAGATTCGACCTATCGCGAAGATATGCGTCTATATCACTCATAACCGACTCCGCACATAGATATGTAGACATTTCAGTATCGCGGCTATAAGTACCATAATCATAAATATGCATATCAATCATATTAGAAATCCATTTCCTGACTATCAACATTAAACCCAGGCACATCGATATTCTTACGACCCTCTTGTGCTACAACATCAGCGAACCTTGCTTCTATCCTCTTAGTCTCGTTCCATTCAAAGTTCTCACATACGTTATCAATAGTCTCTCGCGTTTTATCCGACAAACTCATATCGGCAGTTTTCTCTTTTAGATACTCAGCACAGTCCTCAAAATGGTCAATAAGTCTAGGCGAAACAGCCTGAGAATACACACGAGCAGAATCAATATCCTTTGCTAGATTGGCAAAACCCTTATCAACCATTGGTTCAAGCCGAGAAGACGACATAAGACCACAAAGAGTCTCAGTTGTTGCCTTAAACATAAGCTCTGAGAACTCCACAGGATACTCAATATCACCACACATATGACAATAACGGACGCCATCCATAGGCGACATCAACTGAATTGCCTCCTCTGTGTCAATAGAATCCTTAAGAATTTGACTTGGTCTAAAAAAATTACTAAAATCATCGCGACCGACAACACAGCGTACGGCCTCAACATTAACACCGCGCATTACCTTGTTCTCGAAATCAACATTATACAATCTATCTTTAATAGAGTCCACAATGTTTTTAGTAATAACCCTATCTAACTTCTCACGCTCGTCACGACCGTCATAAGGATTATAGTCAAAATCAATCTCACGAGTCTCTTTTACCCATCTATCAATGTTCTCACGAACATCTTTGATAGCCAAATAGGTATCTTCAAGAACGTTATCAAAGATATAATCATCAAAATTATACTTAGTATCACTCATTATCTATTCCATCTCCATTCCATCATTCTCAACCTCAGACACGTCGATATGCTTACGACCATCTTGTTCAAAAGCCTTATAACGTTCAAAATTCTCACAAACTTCATCAATAAATACTCTCTCATCACCCCAAGGCATACTGACAGCCGCAGAAGCCCTCACATAATTAGCACACTCTTCAAAGTGGTCAAGAAGTTCAGGAGCCAAGTCTTCGCAATAAACACGAGCAAAATTAATACCATCAGCCAACTCAACAAAACCTTGTTCAACTTTATGATACTCCTCTTCGGTATCGACTGCTCCCAATAACGATTGAAGAGTTCCTACTGCTGACTTCAACACAACACCTGAAAACTCTTTAGGATACTCATAACCATGCTTGCGGCAATAAACAACACTATCAAGAGGGTCCATCAACTGCACAGCATCTTCGGCTGTCAAAGTATCTTTAAAAATCCTGCTTTGACCAAAGAAATTGTCAAAATCGGCACGTCCAATCACACAACGTACCGCCTCAACGTCAACACCTTGAATTACTTTGTTCTCAGTATCAATGCGATACAATCTGTCTTTAATAGCATCGACAATATTAGATGTGACAACATTGTTCAACTCTTTATGCTCCCTCTGGCCATCAACAGGATTGCAATTTAAATCAATAGTATGACTATCTTCTACAAACCTTTTAATGTTTCTAGAAACATCGACAATCGCATAAAACGTATCACGAGTAACATCTTTAAATTCATACTCATCGAAATTATCTTCCATGCCTACTCCATTTCCATTCCATTATCTTCCATCTCATCAATAGATGGTAAGTCCTTACGAATTTTACCTTTATCTGCAAGCATAATATCAACATCATGCTCATAATAATCATGACATGACTGTACTTCCGCAGCAGAGATACCAAAAATAGGAAGAGTGCCTTCATAATACATATAACTAGGATGATAATCAAAAACTTCATCCAAATCATCTAAAACCTCACGACCGAACTCGATATACTTATCAATAAGTTTCTCATCACGAGTCTTATCGTACTCGTCTTTTATCTTATCAAGAGCATTAAACTTATGAATAAAATGCTCCTCAAGAGTCGCTTGGTCAGACGGCTCCCAAAAAGAATGCTCATCAACAATATGCTCATTGATAATGTCCATACCACGCTCATACTTTGGGTAAGTATATCGAGACTGAAGTATCTCGTATTGAAACTTCTCAGCCCTAGACGCCCTAGCATTAGCTCTACCCCTATCCTTAGTTACTTGAGCATACGTACCTTCTTCAAGCTTTGGCTCACGAGCTGACGCATCGTCTTTCAAACGCAACCATGCATCATACTGAGCTGGAAATTGCTCTCTGATTTTATCCATGTCAATGCCTGGGTTTTCAACACCGACAACGTTAATATCATCAAAACTAACATTCTCGTAAGCATCGCTGACCATATCAAAAAACTTCATCCAACAGCTACGCTTCAGCTCTTCGCCATTTCGCCAAGAGACCATAGAACAATTATACATATCTCGAGCATACTCAGCACCACCATCATCACCCGAGACTTCATACTTCACCAAGTCAGCTTGCTTTTCATCGGCATACTCTTTCCAACCAGAAGCATATGTATCAATAAGCTTCATATCTTGCAGACACAAATCAATCTCTTTATCAAGTGCATCCTGAGATTCCTGTGTCCACTCAATTCCTTCGTCTCGGTATACAAGAAGAGTATTGAGCAATGTCTTATGTCTTGTATCAAACTTTGCATCACCCGAATAGACAGCATCTGGCGTTACTTCATTGATATACTCTTGCGGCATAAGCTTATCATAACGAGTGATATTTAACGCCATATCAGGTGTAATATCATCCATACTATATGCGCAATCCCATGGAAAATCCATAGTCTTAACTAATGACTCAAGAAAAGCAATACATCTATCATGCTTAGACGCACCAACCTCGTACCAAGCGGTACCAATCTCTTCATCACTTGCAGCAGAAACCGCAGCAGCATCTGCTTGATTGATAAGCCAAATCTGGTCCTCGGCTGTCCAACGACCTTGATTTTTCTGAATACGTTGCATCATTTGCTTATGCAAACTATCAACATCTAAAACATACGCCATAACTATAGTCCAATCTAAAATTAGATGGTTATATCAAATTACCTATATTATAACATATCTATAAAAAGTTGTCAAGTGTTATTTTGAAAAAAGTTTGGACATCGAGCTTGCTCGATGGACTAACCGTGACAGCGTGCAGACATCGTCCCAAACTTTCACTCGAGTAATAACCTCAATAACCAAAACAAATTTAAGAAAAAAAAAAAACAACGAATCTTTAAAAATATATACTGAAACACAAACGTATACTCATATGTCAATATATTAATATGTAGAAATTATGTAGAACGTTCATATATATCATATCGACGAACAATCACATTTAACAAACTTGTAACAATTCATTTCACAAAAACATTAAAATAGTTAAACTTTTTATATATTTTTAACAAAATTTCGCGCGCGAGACGATGTTGAAAACGTGTCGAAAACTCAAATGTGGAGAAATTGTGAATTTCATCAACTGGGCAAATGCAAAAATGTCCAGGTGCCCTAAAACGCAGCTACCTGCGGAAACACAACCATGGCTCACCTTGGCTCAGGTGAGCCAAAGAAGTAAAAACCACGATATACGTGCAGCGATGCGTTACTATATATATTTCATGGCTCACCCTTGGCTCAAGTAAAAAATATACATGAGCCATAAAAATAATAATATAATACCAGTTAAATATATATATTTATATCTATGGCTCATCTGGCTCACGTAAAATCAAGTCTTACGTATGCGCGAATTTTCACGCTTCCTAATTTTCTACAACATGTAAGTTAATACAATTTTGTAATAAGAAATTTTTGACTGTAATTTTTTTGTTATATACATAGAAGTTGAATTCAGGTGAGCCACGTGAGCCATGGGTGTTATGTTAGCAGGTCAGAAGCCAAAAAAGTATGGCTCAGGTGCCTGAGCCACGTGAGCCAAGCCTGAGCCAAAACTACTATATGAGCAGGTAGATTAAAAATTTAAGGTGAGCCAAGCTTAACATAACACTTTTTGAAGCATATTTTTAAAACATAACACCGACACAAATGTGTTATATATCTTCATAGAAGTTGGCTGAGCCTGTTCCACCTGTTCCATAGGTGTTATACTCCCAAGTAAACACACAAAAAAGTATGGAACAGGTACTATCCAAAGGCGTTCCACGCCTGTTCCATGACCACTATATTCCCAGATAAATAGCTCATACAACCTGTTCTACACGTAACATAACTCTATGATACGCTTTCAGTTGCGTTTTTTACATCATTTTATAGTGGTTTTATTGCGTTTTTCGCACACTAGGACAGTCTCTCGGTCGCGTTTTTTTTTTTCTTGTCTTCATAGAACTTAAGTTGGGGTGTTGCCGCTGTTGCCAAGCTACCATACTCCCAAATAAATAGCCAAAAAAGTTGGCAACACCACCTAGGCTAAGGTGTTGCCATAGCACTTTCCAACAAATATCACACCAACCCACAACCTGTAAATTGCACTCAGACTTTCCTATTGTCTATCATGAGAACAAAATTAAGGTCTCTCTTTAATGTAGAAATACCTATGAGAGCCTCTGAAAGACATTCTAAGGGATACTTTTGATAGATAAGGTCTAATTGTCCATTCTACATATATGCGAGGCTTAAAACGGCTTACGTATCAAAAAACCGCCCCAAAAACTGAAGCGGTTTTCTCTTTAGCTTACTTTCTTAGTAAATCCTCTAAATTTTTGTTTCTTATCAACCGATAACGTGCATAAACGATTCACATCGTTGCCGTGATAAGATGGGTCTTGCAATTCTTTAACACCATACTCATACAAAAGCAACTCTGGAGCATCTAATCTATCGCCAGGATATACTTGATTATCAGTCGATTGCCAATCAGTATACTCATCATCAATCAACTGTCTTGCATCCTTAATAAACGAATCGCGAGAAACAATCTTTCCAGATGGAACATTTTTCTCAAACCAACCTTTATAGAACAAATACAAATAACTCGTTGGGATAAATGTCCAAGTAAGTCTATCAAGGGTCTCATCCAAGAATTGCCTGATTGGGTCATTACTTTCCTTAATCTGACCAAGTAACTGTTCAGAAACATCAGGAATAGTAAACTCATAATAGTTAGTGTTCAAGACTTTCCATAACACATACTCAAGCACTTCTTTGCGATAGATATAATCTGTCTTGATATACTTACGCTCGCGTCCTTCAAACCTCTTGTCGAACGGAATAGGCAAAAGTCGCCTATACATTGACTGCGATTTGTCTTGGAACTTTGGCATTTCGTTGACACACTCAATGATGAGTCCATTAAAACGAATATCAACAGGCTCTTTCATTTTAATATTGACATGCAAGACATCATGGGTAATTGCCGACTTAAATGCTTCACCAGATGTCAAGAACGTTCCCGTATCATTCTCGTCAGTAATAACAGCCGACACGTACATTAAAGGTCTCAACATAAAATCTTTGCCGAACTCTTTAATAGAAATAGACGTATACGACCCTTTGCCGCAAAGATTGCGAATCAACTGACAAAGCGTACCTTTGCCGTTATTACCAACAACATTGTACCATAAATGAGCCTTATTCCAAGCGACATTAGGACGAATAGAAGCTCCAATCGCCTGCCATAAAAGTTCTCTTACTTGCTCATCACCTGTAAGGTCATCAACCCAGCTTTCAACGTCCCACGCCTCACCATCAGGCATAGTGATAACAGGATTCTTCGCGCCCTCAACATAAGCAACATGGGACTTAACTGTAAACACATAATCTGGGTCAAAGTCAAAAAGTGTCTTTGTCTTATAGTCAAACACACCATTGTCAACCGCAATTAAATCAGGGTCTTGATTGCGCATTTTAGCTGGTGCTGATGAATTTAAAAAATTCAAACAGTTTGACAATTCAGCCCATGCAATAGAGGGATTATATCTATAAATCAGCTCGTTAATAGCTGAACTTGAAATATCATAGATACCACGGTTCACACCATCGTTTTGATATAATGCAAGCGTTGAGTTAACTGTGTCGCCTTCTTCAAGCCAACAAACACGAATAACATTCTGAAAATGAATCATGCAATTAGCAATTTGCCATCCCGACAAACTGGACCTATGCTTCAATCTTGCGTCTGCCTTTTTCTGATAAGGAAAACGCACCTTAAAATCATCACTCGGCTCAGAATCAGGGTTCTCTGGTCCAAGATTATAAGCATCAATATTTTTATTATATAAATCTAACAACGGTGCAGCCACATCCTCTGGCTTAATATCGCTATCAGCTTGCTCAAAAAACAAAGCAAGAGTGCTTCTCAAGATGTCATCTTGACAAGTATAAATCTCAGCCACTCATATCACCCCTTATCTAGGCAACAATAACTATTAACTAACATTAAACACTAGTCTATCACGAGAAAATTGCGCTGTCAAGTCAGAATCACAAAATTTTCTAAAAAAATCTCCACCATCCAAAACATGTAAGCCATAACTCATACCTTTTTCATGATATCAACTAAATTTATCTATCTCGCACAAAAACACCCCTCAAATTAGCTCTCAGAGCCTCTCAGGGGCATTCTAACAATAAAAGGTCTGCGCTATAAACACAGACCTTTTATTGCTATTTATAAATATTTAAAACAATACTATTTACTCGAACCAAAATCAAAATCATTACTATTGCTATCCTCTTCATCAGGAACATTCAGCCTCTTACGTACAGGACCAAATGTTTCTTTGATTTTCCCATCGTTCACAAAATCTAAATGCGAATAATAATGAGCTTTTTCAGCAACATCATCAAAAGCATTAACGCCGCTCACATCTGAACAAAAACGATGAACAATATCTCTTACATCCTTACCGTTAAGAACACCACGCGCATTATCATCCGCATACACGCATACATCTCTAGCTAAATCTCTCATAGTTTGTACAGACGAACCATTCATAGATGCCCAAACCGATTCATATATAATATGCGCCGTAGCACAATTCTTCACGTAGCTACGAGGGTTTAATGAACCATAAGGCATAGAGTTTAACGAAAGAAACTCAATTCCCTTTGTGGCTTGAATAGCAGAATTTATAGTCTGAGCATAGCTTTGATTACAGCCTGACTCCTTAAAAGCTTTCCTGATACCATTACCAACAATGCCGCTAACAGCGTTCATATTAGCTAAAAAGTCTTTTCCAAACTTCACAGTATCAGCAATATTAGATTCAACCATATCAAAACTGCCATTAATGTCGTTTAGACTATCAGTAATATTTTTCAACAAATTATCAGTCAAACCACGACCTTTCGCATAAGCCACATCTTCCAAGAAACGACGATTCTCAAGGTCTGTGTCATCCACACCATAATCACTTTTATACTCAGAAAAAGAATCATTACTCCACTGAAACACCCTAAAGCCGCGTTCCCAACACTTATGACCAACATTTTTATCTAATTCATAAACATCATCGACACAAACAGCATCACGATACTGTTCATAATAGACTTTCTTCTCGTCATTACTAACTGTCTTTGAATTCAAAAAAGCAATCATGATATGAGGTTGATAATGCTCTTCGCCTTGAACCAAGTTTGGTAAACCAAATTTGGCAAAATTCTCATCATAATAACGCTCACAGAGAATACCAAGCATTAAAATACCAGCATCTTTCTCAGAGAGCTTACCATTTCCCTCAAAGCCCACACCGACGACGTCACCACGAATTTGAGATAAACAACTCTCAAACCATCCACGAAGTAAATCAGGGTCAATGCTTTTAAGTTTATCAGCGTTGCTGACAAACGTTCCATCCATAGCATGTGATAAAAAACTATAATAAGCGCTCAAATCTCGCTCATCTTTATGCTGTGGAAACCTATTCACAATAGAATTAAACTCATTAGTCAAACGGTTATTCACACAATACAAATTTTGCTGCGAGAAGTCTCCGTTACCAACAATACTTCTCAGACCATCAAGATAATACTCAAGCCTAAAATGGTCGCTCTTATCGGACTGAGGCGTTGTATAATCTTCATCTAAAGCGCCAGACATCTGATACTCATAATAACTATGCGGGTCTTTGTTCTTATCGCGAAGTTTCTTAAAAGTATCCCCAGGGAACAAACCCTCAATAGATGCCAAATCTAAATAAGCATCTTTGTCTAGGGAGAAATCAGACAAAGAATTATAAAGATTATCAGCCATTTCTTCTTGCGAACAACGAGTAAATTGCTCTCTCTTAAAATCCTCAATAACATATGCTTTGGTAATAACGCTTTTAACGTCACTATCATTATCACAGTTAGCTATAGACTCCTTGAGACAATCATCAAGCAAAGTCATAAAAAGTTGCTCTGAGTCTTTATAAGAAGGATGTTCCCTAGCTATCTTATAATAATCATCAAAAAGCATTAAAAGATTATCTTTAGCTGCCTGAATATGGCTGAAATCCTTATCAAAATTATTCATAGCCAAAGAATTAAGAGGCTCTAAAGCATCTTCCATCTTAAACAACATAAAATCTAAATCATTAAACTGATAACGCTTATCACCATCAACATATTCACCAAAAGGAGTATAATCACGCATGAAAGTAGAAAACGCCATTGAGTTAACATCGTCACGAGTAAACACCATATAAACCACCTATATCCTATCTACTTATCAAAATCATCAATATCGTTGTTATCCAACGACTCACCATCTTCAATATCAATTACCATAACACACACCACTCACAAGTATAAAAACTTATTATCCAATAAGATGTATTATATCACAAATGAACTATATTGTCAAGTAGGAAATGCAAAATAAAAAAAAATAGAGCGGTTTCGTATTCGCTCTATTTTTAGCATAAACAATAACTAAGAGGATTGCGTATCATCAGAATTATTACAAACATTAAATATCTGTGCCGAATTCTGTTGAACAACAAAAACTTTCATATCTTCTGGATTAACCTGGGGCACATACCCATCATTATGATTCTTAAGCCAATTAGCACCAATCATCCAACCTTCATCTAAAATAAAATCATTAGACGTCATAATAGTATATCACCTCAAATAACATTATTGCTGATAAGTATCGTATCCTGAGTTGGCACCCATGCTATTTAAAGCATCATAAAACTCTTCTTGCGATGGAGTAAACTCTGTTTGACTACCGCTAATTTTTTCTTTCAGAAAAGTTTCAACATCTTTTTGTTTCATATCAATAAGATTCTCGCCAAAAACAGCAACACAAGCTTTACCAATAGTCACATACATGCGAATCTCTTGCTGAGCCTTCTGCTCCTCAAGTTTTTTCAAACGCTCTTTTGCTTTCCTAATATCTTCGTCATAATTTCGCATACTATAAAACCTTTCTCAAAGAATGGTTCTGAGGACAGACCTACGCACCAACCACCATAAAATCCACTTAAACAACGTGGTATAAGAGCTAACTCTTAACTACATGATATTTCTTTTGTGCAGTGCTCAGACCCCAGAACCTTCTACAATATAAACTAAAGACTTTTGTTACTTAACAGCAGCCTTGAGTTTCTGTGATGCAGTAAACTTAACTGCGCGAGTGGCAGGAACCTCAATAATCTCACCATTCTGAACATTACGAGCACGGCGAGCTGCGCGGTCCTTAACGACAAAGGAACCAAAATCAGAAATACCGACACGCTCACCTGCCTCAAGCTGCTCAGAGATAACATCAAAAACAGCGTTAACTGCCTCTGTTGCTGCTACCTTAGAAGGGAAAGCATGTCGCTCTGCGCAACGCTCGATTACTGCCTCTACAAGTTCTGCCTTATTCATACTAAAACCACCTTTTCGTGTGTCAAACCCGACTTCTTCCGTCGGCTTACTATTATAATAACATGCCACTTTTTATTTGTCAAGTCTTTTTAGCAATTTTTTTGAGATTTTTTTACTTTTCCATCACACGCTCTAACTTGCGTGTAACATCTTCCTCATACACCTGCTCATTCTCCGTATTCCTCACATCTACTATCTCATGAGAATCAAGTAGCTTCACAAAAATCTTCAGCTTAATCTTTGAACCAAGTCCAATAATACCATAGTTGCCGCTTTTCAACTTATAACAAACACGATTCTTGTCCAAGACAATATAACTGTCGAAATCGTCCCACTTTAAGTTCGTACATTTAAGAAAATGGCTACCAGAAGTATCACATAAAGAAATACAATCACTGTAAATATCTGCAAATCCACCAGATTTCTTAATATCAGCATGAGCATACCCTTCTAGCTTATAAGTTTTAATAAATTCTCCGCGATTATACTCTGGAACCTTTTTCTTTGTTTTTATGCCTAAAATTAAGCACACAAACACAATAACAGTGCTTGCAAACGTTGCGTATGCATACAAATCAAAGCCAGAAGTTAGCAAAAACACACCAACCATGCCAAGGAATATGCACCCAACGAACCATAAGAAATAAAAAATAATCTCAAGAGCTGTCAAAAACCGTTTCATTACTACATCCTTACTCGAAACCAAGAACTTTATATTAGCACCTATGTTACGACAATATTTTGCTTTTGTCAAGTCTTTTTATAAAAATTTATAAAAAAAAAATACCACGTCCAAAGACGTGGTATTCGCACATCGCACATACACATCTACCATGACACGGTATTCGCACATACGCTTAACTTAACTCTAAATCGTCATCTTTCCAACGGTCAGCATCAAACTCTGGAAAACCTAATCTTAGACCCGCACATCCTAAATTTTGGGCTTTAGATAAAACAGGTCCTACTTTCTTATAGCCATCGCCTTTGCGACTAATCTGGGACTTCTTACTAAACAAATGGCTATGTGCACGCTTAACAATGTCTTTATGTTTCATAACTAATACTCCATATTTCGCCATTTATCAATAAACTTCTGACGAGCATCGCTCATAGCTTGACGTCTTGCAATATCTTCTTGCTTCGCTCGCTCAGCCGCTTCTGTTGCTGCTTGTTTCTTCTCAATCCTATCGCGAACCATGCTCCTCGTTTTCAAAAACGCTTCTTCATCCCAAACAGGAGTTTTTGCCCCAAAAAAAGGACACCTATCGCGCAAATCTTCGTCCTTGTATACACCAAGTTCGAACTCAGCCTTACCATCAGGTCGCCAATGCATCTGATGAATTGCATAATCAGAAGGAACGAACTTTGTATCGCTCTCCCAATGGCCGTACTCATTACCTTCGTATAAAGGCAGATTTACAAAATACTTTCGGTACTCTGAATCTTGATAGCCTTTATTCTCAAATTGAAAATCAGACCAAAGCATTGTCGTCCTCCTCATCGTCAAACTCATTCAGATGAGGTCTATCGTCCAGAACACTTTGCATAAGACGTTGAATATCTGCTTCAAGACGCTCCTGCGAAACAGTCTCGGCACCAACTTGTTCAACCTCTGCCATCTGCTCTTTATCAGCATCAAGTTCATTATTATTCATGTTAATCATAGCAGCTGTCTCGCGTGCTTGCTGCATTTGAGTAAGCATACCAAACGCAGTTCTCATAATCATATTCAAAGGAGACCTCTCTTTTCTCTGTTGCTCTTCCTGAGCAACAATGTTTGGGTCACGATACTCATTTAACTCATCAATAAATCCCATGTTCATCAACCCCATTAAAGATACTTATTCAATGTCTTAGAACCTGGATAGAAATCATCCTCGGTAATACCTTCATTGTATACATCATTCTCTAAAACATTAGGCAGAACACGTCTGACCTTTTCATCATCATCAGTCTCTATTGTTTTCTCTGCCTCTTCGCGAGCATTCTCTTCAATTTTTGACACATACAAACTCTTACGAATCTGATGGGACACATTACGCTGTGTATCGGTGAGACGACCTTGTCCGATATTTGCATCTGCACGAAGCATATCTTCTCTAAGATTCTCAACATTCTCGTCATAGGCATCTCGCTCATTTGTCTCGAATCTATCCTCGGTCTTTGGACGAAAGCCCGCATCTGCTAACTTATCTTTTTCTTGCTCATGCTCGTCCATGCCTTTTAGGTCACGCAGACGCTCACGATACTCACTTGAACCCATTTCAAGGGAAGCGCCATCTGCTTTTGTACTGGCATATTTCTTACCATTTACTTCAACATATGTTATATCACGACGTAATTTCATAACGTATCACCTTATCTCTCAAATTCATCTGTATCTTTATGGTCACTAAACACTGACACAAACTTATCAAAGGTTGATTGAACTCGCTTATTATAATCATCGTTCGCGCGTTGCTCTATAACTTTATCACTAGCTTTCACAATATGAGCATCCTTTGGCTCGACATCATAACTGAAAGTTTTAATCTTTTCAGCATTCACAAGTCTCTTTAATGACTGAGTAACTTCGGTTTGTGCAATGTCATCCCTTTTACCGATTCGCCTATCGTTAATATTGTTCTCACCACGGTCTTCGTATGCCGCATACTGAGCACCAAGCATAGTTGTCTGTACCTCTAAAATCTTTTGTTCGATTTCGGATTTAGACATACCCGCTTTTCTAAACATAGCAGCAGCACTATGTGTAACTTTCAAAATACCTTCGGTGTCATACGCAATATTACTATGCTGAATATCAACACCAAAATAAGTTTCTGCGTCATCGGTCAATTGTTGAGAAAGTCGTTCATAAATGCCAGCTTTCTCAGCATCTTCTGGCTCATAATCGCATAGCTCTCGAGCAAGAACCATAGCGCTATGTGAGAAGAACATACCAATCTCTGACTTTCGACCTTTACCATCTTCTGGCTCTGGCTCCGCCTCAGCTTCTTTATCGGGCATCATATAATTTGCACCAATAAGTTTAGTAGCAACAGCAAGCTCGGTAGTCGCACCACCAAGCACAGCGGTTCTAAACATCTGATTGCCGCTCATACCATCTGCTTTGCCACAGTCAAATAGCTGCTTATACTTATTATACTCTGTCTCATATAGCTCTGTTGGATTCTTGACATCAACACCGCAATCAAGTCCACATGAATCAGACAAAGCGTTAAGCATTGAGCTATAAGTTGTTTTAGAGGTTTCACCAATACCATCAAGCTCATTTGCACATCTATGTGCAAAGTTGTGAACCATATCAACACCAATACGATTCGCAAGCTCATCCTCGCTCATTGGCTCACGAAGACTCATGTTACCTGTATACTCTTTGCCTTTTGAATCAACAAATTCGCCATTCCAGACCTCATGATAATAGCCCTCTGGCTTTAAATTACCATCTTCGTCTTTCACGTATACTGTCTCACGAACTTTCTTGGCTTTAGCTGGTGCGACACCATCATATGAAATCTCATTATAACGCTGAGCCACACCGATATCTTTCATAGCCATGCGACCAATAAAGTTCTTCTCATATGCTCGCATATCCTCCATAGAAACTTCATCTTGAGCCATCAGCGTATGAAGTGTGTTTTCTGCAGCCTCATACTTGAGCTTGACATCCTCTGGAACATGTTTTCCATCACGCATTTCAACATATGCTTCACGAGTCAACGCCATATGAGCCAATGCCGCTGTCTCAGCAGTAAACGGTAAGCGACCATTATTAGCACTGCGCAAATACTTATCGCCATGCTTTTTCAAAAACTTAGAAATACCACTATCGCCAAGCTTTCCACCTCGAGACTCAATCTCAGAAGCAGCGGTGTTAAGCACTGTTCCAACACTTGTTTTCATAGTCTTTAACATGTCAGGATTACCTAAAGATAACCCAATAAACATAGAAGCTGCCGTCAACAAACTGCTTGGTGTAATACCGTCCTGCAAAGGACTCACACACATCATCAAAAGGCGTCGCTGATACACCCTATTCATGCGACTCATGCTTCGTTGCTGCTCGTCGCCCTGAGCGTCAAGCCATGCGTTACCTTCATTGGTAAAATTTACCATATCAAATTGAAGATTCTCAATACTATTATTTAGTTCATCCAATGTTTTCTGGACAGCGTCACCTTCATCATAATCATGACGTTTATTCCTCTCAACCTGCTTCATCTGCTTCGCACGTTGCCTCTGCTCACGACTTGGAAACTTTAGAACAGGCATTGTTTTCTTGAGTCTCATATAAAACCTCACTTCTTAAAGTGTGATATAATTATTTCAATTGTCGATATTATATCATATAACAATACTTTTGTCAAGAGTTATTTATAAAAATATTAAAAAAAAATGGAGCCGAATATATCAGCTCCATTTTATATCACTCAAATAACACTTATTTAGTACTCGATAATATCCTGCTTATCCTCAGCAATAGTATCAATCTCTAGAACTTTTTTCTCATCAGAAGCCTCAGAAACGACGCTCTTATCACGACTTGTAGCCTTCACTAAAGTATCAAACGCATCAAGTCCCTCATCAACGTTCTGACGACTATAGTCAACGCCAAAGCCTAAAGATTGACTTGCGGATTTCGCAGCTTGATACTCCTTCAGCCATGCAATATAATCTTTAGAAATCATTGCATAAGTCTTTTCATCCAAAGCAGGCTTGCCGCCAAGAACACTATCAGTGACATCGCCTTTTACAACACGTACGTCAGAGCCATCCAATGAATTATGCACACGCTCGCTAAATTGAGAAACAAAATCAGCCCTTGCGGCCTCAAGCTCTTCCTTTGTGAAAGGACTCCATATACCATTATCGATTGAGTACATATCATACTCAATGCTATCAATAGGAGACGAATATTCGCATTGAATAAGAGTGTTGTAAACAGCATTATCCTCAGTAGACCACTTTTTGTCAAAATCTTTAACATCTTGTGGCATCTTGGAAAAATCAAGGAATGAAGACCTAAAATCAGACGAAGCGCTTCCAGGTACATATTTATCTAACTCAAGTTCTTGCGTTGCTTTCTTCCACGCTTGCCAGTCTTCGTCCATTGCATATTTGCCAACACCGAAACTAGCAATCTGCGAACTAAAAGAAACATTGTTATCTAGCTCACAACCGCACGTATCAACATAAAACTTCTTCAACTTATTCTCATAAGCCAAAGCAAAATCTGGATTCTTGTCTAATGCAATAATCCTCATATCTTTCAACGTGCTATAGATATCAACCCAATCGTCAAACTTAAACTCATCTAATTGGCTTTTCTCATCAATCACGGCGTCAATATGCATAGCACATAAATCAGCATCACTCATAAAATCACTATCAACCATTTCCTCTGGGTCAATGATATAATCATCTGTGTTATCAAACATGGAACAATTCCTTTCTATCAAAATGTTCGTATTTCATACTATAACATATATAAAACTATTTGTCAAGTACTTTTTTGAGGCTCTTAACAGGTGACCCGATACAACACGAGCCACCTGCTAATCAACACTTAGTTTTGATACTCTCCATCGCTCACAACAGGATGTGCTTTGTCAGCAACGTTCAAAGAAATAGATTTCTGTGTACCAAGCTTGCGCTCACGACCATCTTCAACGCTATCTTTCTTAACAAACGCTTTCATCTTGTCGACATGGCTCATAACCTCTTCGTCGTTCTCAAGACCGTTGAACGCAATAACATCTTTAACCTCTTGGACCTTCATGTTATTACGAACAACATAAGGTGCAAACTGAGAATTATACTTGCCCTCAAAGAGATTAGCCTTCTTATCAGCAAGCTCGACCAATGTCCCAAACGTTCCACCATAAGCAAGTTGGTCCATTGGAGTCCTAAAGCCATTCTCCTTGTCCTCAATGTTCAGCATCTTGCCGTCTTCATCAACTAAATTCTGAGCAACAATATCAACCCATTCTTTGTTGATATCAACATTAAGTCCGCCAGCCGCTGTACTTGTAGTGTACATATCGCTAAATGTCTGAACCCATGCGTCTTTGTCAGCCTGAACAACATTACCCTCGTTGTCACGCTCAGTCTTCCAACGCCCCTTCTCGTCCTGTAAAACACTTGCACCACGCCAAAGGTCGCGAACAGGTCCCATAAGCATTTCATACTTATGTTTTGCCTCAGCTGCGTCATGCTTAGACTGTAACAATGACTGCGTTACTGGATAGGTCAGCTCAAGCACTGCTGTCTGACACTTATTGCGAAGTGCTGCAACACCTCTCTGAGAGAACGAGCCGCCAATACCAGTACCATGGCTTTTAACAGCAGTTGCGTCCATAACTTGCTGATGGTCAAAACGTGTAGCTCTTGTAACGCCATTATCAACAATCTCATCAAAGTCAATGTCGCCACTGTCTTTTCCATCAGTGCAGCCAAGCCAGTTCATATAGCCTCTGACCTTAGCAGTATTACCTTTAGCCCCTGTCTCGACACAAGACTTATAAACAGACTCAACATGAGTTGCAACGTCCTTGAAGCTCAATGTCTCAGTACCACACTCGCCATAGAAAGCATCACGATACAAAGCAGTCAAGTCCTCAACAGCCAGCTCACGCTTCTCTGCCAGCTCATCTTGCGAAATAAGACTAATCTTTGCATCGGCCTCAAAGCCATTAATCTCTTCACGCATCTTAGCAAAACGCTCAGCAATCTCAGGTCTATGGTGCTCAGCCAACTTAATATCAAGAGACTCTTGCATAGCAAGACCATAGTTACCTGCCTCACCACTACCATAGTCAAGCAGATTAGCCTGAACAGAGAAAAGTCTCTCAGCCTCACGTTTAGCTGCCTCGCTCTTCAGTGCAATTAAGCCATAAGTATCGCCATCGAAGTCACCATCAAATGACTTATCCATAACTGGATTCAATGACAAACCTGTAAGATTCTCGTCAATCACAACCTTCATATAGCGAACACCGCTATCACGAAGAACTGGGTCACGCCATACTAAAATGCTCTCGCCGTCTTTAACACCGATTGCATCAGCCATTGCTCGACCAATACCAACAGTATCAATCTTCAGCCTTGGGTCTTCAGTAACAATAGCAGTAGCTGAGTTAGGCATACGACGACTCATAATACCATCACGGAAAATATTGTGCTTACCGGCGAAATTACGAGCCTCAATATCACGAGCAATCTTATCATAGCGAGCCTGAGCGCGAGCTGGCTTCTCCTCAACAATCTTCTCGTATTTCGCCCTATCTTTCTCGCTTAAATTCTTATCTTTAAGTTTCTCAACAGCGTCCCTATACTCGCAAGCATCCATGAAGATGCCCTCATACTGATGAGTATAGTCATGAGACGAAGTCGTACCATCATCAAAAGACTGACCACTGCGAAGATAAGATGACAGAACAGGCATACCCCAGGTGATATTATCGGTCTGACGCTGACCAACAGCTACCTTACGATGGACTGTGGTTGGCTTGACATACACACCATCTTTACGAGTATAACCCTTACGCTCCCACTCTTGCTCGGTATAGATAACATCAGTCTTACCATCATTCAAAGGAGGCATAGCATCACCTGTTGAGTACGTAAGCTCAAAAGGAAGCTCCATAATACCACCAGTACGAGCAATTAACTGAGCAAACTCAGCACTCATGCTCTTTCTATCAAGCACACCATTGTCCTTATACTGAAGTTCAGGCATCTCAATGACACGTCTCGTCTCACCCTCATGAGGCTGGTAGCCACGTCTAAATTCGCCTGTCTCAGAGATGTCTAAGCCGCACGCAATAAGCATTTCACGCATATTGGCGATAACTGTAGAGTTATTGCCATAGCACTCACGCATAATAGCTGAGGCACCTTTTGAGTTAAATGCCCATGCTAATTGAGCAGATGCTTTACGGCCATGTCCTTGGGCTAATTCCTCATCATCGTAGATGTGAGTCTTAGTGTCAGCGGACTTGTCCGTAATAATAATTTGCATCTGACCCATAGCGTCTTCGTGAACGTCACCGTTCACATCAATAAAATCACGACGCTCGCCATTCAACATATCCCTTGCTGTACCAGCATTAAAACGCGATGGACCTGAGAACAAAGGCATCATAATGTCCAAATCAGGGTTCTCACGAACCATGCGAACAATATTCAAAAGACCTTGTTCCTCAGCTTCTGCGTCTGACATATCAGGGTCAACAATAAGAGAAATTACACCCTTATTGCCGTGGCCATCGCTCAGCTTATCGCCAACGACCAAAGACCTCATATAGCCATCACGGTTGCGCATCTTATATCCATCAGCAAACTTCTTAGTGACGACAAAACCATCGTCCATGTTCCAACCCTCAACCTGGGTCTGAACAATATTAACTGGGTCAGTTAATGCAGAAGCTTGCATAATGTTTGAAATGGTCATATTGATGCGGTCAAATGGGTCATACTTTGAGTTAGCCATAAATGTGTGATTCATCAAAGCACAACGAGCATCCTTATTCTCAGAAGGGATAATATGACCGTCAGCGTCAACCTTGGAACCCTCGACAAGATAACGCAAGCAGCCTTGGTTCGTTGATGTTGCTGTGGTGACAATAGGGTCGAAATAGCCATCGGCTTCACTCGTGAGCCTTGCCATGTTTCTTCCGCCAGTCAACACAAAAGCATCGCCCGTATTATCGTTAGCCATATCGACATCATAAGTGTTCGCCATGTACTCCGCATGCGTAGTAGAACCATCACGCACGCTATTGCTATAGCGAACACGAGAGCCTGCTGTCTCAATAATAGCATTTAAGAAATCCTCTGGCATACCTTGCTCAAGATATTGCTCAACAAAGTCAACATCATATCTTTCGTCATAAAGATGACGATAGACATCATTGACGCTAACTGGTGAGCCTACGCCAACACCTTCTTTTGCATTTAGCAAATCCTGACGAATTTGATAACGAATACCCTCACGCATTGTCTGCTCATAGCCTCGAAGAAGCGTTCTCTCCTCAACACTCTTATTCTCTCCAGCTTTATCTGGAACAATAGTTGCCGTATAGCCTGGAACAAATGCATAATTATCATCAGCATTAAACTGAGTACGCACAATGCCATGCTCGTCAGGAACAAAAATTTGTCCGATTTCGCCCTCAACAGCAATGACGTTTTTACTATCCGCAGCCTCACGCGTAGCCACTTTACCAGTGTAGCGTACAATGCCGTTGCTGTCCATACGAATATCATTCTCATCAAACGAGACACCGTTTGTCTTGAGACCAGTGACAATTTCGTCATACATCTTCTTAACAAACTCATTGTCAATAGATGACATAGGCTGAGCGCTTGCAAAATCAAACTTAACAAGCTGATGCTTCACAGCATCAACATAAAAGCCCTCACCGCGAACCTCATCCGCTCCAATATTCAGCATACGCATTGCTTTAACAATATCTGCAGTGTTTCTTGAAACATTGTATGCAGAATCTTGATATTGAGCAACGCCAACAGGATTAAACCTCTTGCCATCGCTATCAATATCATAATCACCAATGGTATCATACATAAAATCGGAAGCATGAAGTCTTACGATATCCTCTGGATTATCATCGACAGAATAGGCATACTTCTCCATTTTGTTCTTGTACTCAACATAACTTGCTGCATCGTTTGTTTCAAACTCTCCAGCCTCAGCAAGCATCTCTTTATACTCATCCTCATTAACATCAGGACGAAGCAAAGTGTTCTTTTTACCGCTTAACACGTCAATATAGCTTTGCTGAATAACTGCTAAGTCAGGATTGCCTGAATACTTAGGCTCCCATCCTTCATCCTCGTGATGCTCATTCCAATCAGCAATCAGCTCTTCGACTCCAAGCTCACGCTCGAAGTTCTCACGAGCCGAGGCCACTGCATCACGCAGATACTTATCAGCATCGTCAACGCTCGCCATCTGCGATGTCTCAGCGGAACGATGTGAAGAATCCATAACAATACGAAGTCTATTGTGATAACGAGTATCAGGCTTTCCATCATAACCATCAGCTAAACCAACAGTAGCAACAAACTTATTGCCGCTCACATGATAAGCTGCGTTAACATCGGTCTTCTTGCCACGAGTAACTCGGTCAATCGTCTGATACTCACCAACAGTCTCTAAGTCATCTTTACCATCAATAGGCTCGCCAAGCGCAAACTTAACTAAATCAAGAGCTTGCTTATTTGTTGGCTCGACAATAACCTTGCTATTGCTATTTTTATTAAACAAAGTGCTTGAGTACAATACTGTTGCACCATTATCATATACTTTACCAATATATGACTCATTACCAGGTCTATCAAGAATACGAATATCAATCTTCGTATCAAGAATATGAGCTTTAAGCTGACCAGTATTGATATCAGGTTGAATCTCAAACTCTCGTCCCATACTTGCAAGACCGTCTAAAATATAAGCCGCCTTCTCAACGCTTTTCCTATTAGCTGCAATCTGCTCATCGGTCATCTTGTCAGTATTAAAACCAGCAGCGACCCATGGTGCAACACCATAAAAAATGTTTTCAGGCATATATTTTTTAAGCAGGGAAAGACCAGTAAGGTCAATAGCGTTAGCTAATGTTGTACCTTCAACATCACGACCAACCCACTCAACCTCTTGTCCATCACGCATACGAACATTGCCTGTGTAAGCAACACCCAATGCCTTGTGAATATCCGTGCAATCGTAGAAGTTCTCGCAAGCAGAACCACGGATACCACCAAGTCGACTACCATTAGCCATAACAGAGTCAAGTCGTGAGAACCTATCATCATAAGGAGACACTGGGTAGAAGCCGTTACCATCAACTACATTTTTATCTCCTGAGTTCATAGTCATCATTGCCTTATAATTCTCAAGACAACGACGATAGTCCTCTTGCTCACGAGGTTCTTGTCCATCTTTCAAAGGCAATGGGTCTTCACCCATGCGCTCGTGTAATACTTTATTACAAGACTCAATAAAAAGCTTTGGTCCAATATTAGAAAGCGTTGCCGTGGTATTAGTACCGTTAATCTTATGACGACCAATCTCAGCAACAAGAGCATCGTGTAACACACGGCCCTCACTCGCCTTAATAAGGTCACCGTCTAGTGCTTTCTGTGTCTCATTATAATTATTAATGATATCCCAAAAAGTATACTCGTACAAGCCTCTAATTCTATCGGGCTGTTCTACATTCATGAGTTATAGCTCCTCTCACAAAAAAAGACCGAGGCGTCAGGAAACCTAGAAATCATCTCGTCCTCACACCTTAGTCTTTTTCTCAAAAACTGGCGCAACCAATGACGACCTCATTAGCTCTTATACAAGAGGGTTACCTAATGCCATTACATTACGCATATTATAACATATTTATATCTCTTTGTCAAGAGTTATTAACATTTTTTTTTTAATTTTTGTTAGGACGTCTAGCAAAGCGTGGACGGACTAACCCTCGACAGAGGAAAAAAAAACACCCGCCAAGTTTGCCACAGTGGAAAACAGTTAAAACCACAGTAGGCCTGGCGGGTTCACTAAACAAATGACTTGAAAACAGAAATGAAAACAAATTAGCCAAGGCATCGTATGCTTCTTGACCTAATCCTATTAAAAAAATGGATACTTATAACAATCAATATAAGTAATATTCCAACCTCAAGCGAGACCCCCTACTTATTTCTTATCTGACAAACGTGAATACGCACGTTATTTATGCCATCTGGACAATCCCGAGAAAGCTCAATTTAGACATTGTGATAAGGATGAGAGATTGAAAGATGACAAAAAGTCTCATAAAATAATATTCTGTTTTCAAGTCGTGTACTATTATACCCACCTTATTTTGAAAAATCAACCCAAATTATCATCTTCACAAAATCTCCATAATTGTTATGACATCAAGCGTAGCATAACGAAACAAAAAAAGAAGGGGCATGAAACATCACACCCCTTCTCACACTGTATACTTTATATCATTGCTTAGATATAGATTCTCAACTCATAGCAAAAGTACGCCTTAAATTGGCTCTCAGCGGCTCTCAGACCTATTTCTTCTTGCTGACACCAGGCAAGTGACCAGCACCCCAAGTTCTCAAACTATCAACTTGAGCATTAGTTCTGCTACTACCCTTTTTTGCATTACAACGCCAACATAGACATTGTAAATTAGATGTATCGCTTGTACCACCTTGAGCAATAGGAACAATATGGTCAATCTCTAACCTTAAATATTCCCCTAAACCGGGGGCCATATCATCAAGATACTTCCTTGAGATACCACAAATTTGACACGTACAGTCATCGCGCTCCAAAACAGCTTTTCTCTGGGTTGGTGAAACCCTTCGACGTTTTGCTACTTCTTTCGCTTTGACATCTTTTTGCTGAAAAAATTCTAATTCTTGCTTGTCACGAGCAGACATATTTTTATTTGTATTATATGGTTTCAAAACAGCGCCCAAAATACATAAGAATACAAGAAAAACAATAAAGCCAAAAAACAAAGAAAATACATCGAGCATCTTATCTCTCTCCATCTGCTAAAATACGACGCATTACGTTATCAAATCTTCCACGAGCAAAAGACCATCTATCTTGTGCAGCCAAGAAGAATAAGAAGTCATCAGTGACTTCATAAGAGCCTAGTGAACTAAGCTCATCTTTTCTGATACTTCCATCAGAGAAAATAGGAGAATCTTCTTTCTTAGCCTCACGATTCATTGTCTTTAACATCAAAGATTCATCTAATGCGCGGATATAAACTTTTCTACCATCGCGAGAACAAAGGTTACCGTCAACGACAGAGAACATGTCTCTATCATTCCACATGTCGCCCTTTACCTCGACATAAGCTTCAATCAGCTCTTTATCAATATTATGGATTGCATGACCCATTGTACCAATCAAATCAGCACGACTCAAAACACGTCCTGCATAACGAGGTTCGTTCAAAGAACGGCTATCCTCTTGACGACGATTATATTCTGACATGACTTCCTTGTTTTCTTCGGACTTATTGTAATAAGAATCCTCGGCATCATCTAAACCATCAGCAAACTCACTTTCATCATAATCATCATCAACTGGTGCATCTTGTGCACGAAGCGACACGTCAATGAACTCCATAATATCGTTGGAGTACAAATCGGGGTCAAGAAGACCAATCTGATAATCAGTATAACCATAAATATTTGCATAAGCCTCTTTGGCATCGTCAGCAGCAAGCGCTTGACGAAGGCGCTTATCAAACATCTTCTGGAAATCAGGCTGATTCTTACGAACATCAAAATCCTTAGCAGACGAAAGAGTTGGAATAGTCTGGAATGAATAAGTATGACCTGGATGCTTAATGTCATCGCGCATCAAACGCCAGCTCATTGGCAAAATTGTCTCATTGCGGTTCCAAATAGGAGCGTCTCCTGCACGAAACACGATAGAGTTGCGCTCGTTAATAAATGCCATATCATTATAAGAAATGACAGGCACCTCTTGCGAACTCATGGTATAAGAAATCTTACCCTCATTCTGAAGAACAATTCGCTCCAAATCTTTCGTAACAGTCTTAGAATTAGTGAACACTCGGTGAGTTGTACCACTCATTTTCTGCAACGTGTCAATCATGGCATCATCAGTAGACTTCAAGAAGATAATGTTAGAAACATTACCTTGAATAATCTTATCTGAATCATCGCCATACACTTTGCGAAGTTGTTGTAGGGTCTGAAGGATTAACGATAGCAATAGGTAAACCTTTGATACTATCTCCAGCTTTTCCCCTGCTCCACACCGTGCATGCGACTTTCATCGCACACGGCGTTCCATCAAGATAATAATCTTGACTTGTGCCCATCACTCCGTCTCTCATTACAAGAAACATCATCGCTTCGAACACTACTTTTCAGCACTTATTAGACTGCTTATTATTCTTCGACAGTCGATATAAAATTAGATAATTTTATACTAAATACCTTTCCTAGTTGCGTTATACATATCTATACATATTTACCCTTAAGTGTTTGCTCTAACCCTGATAAGTATACGTGCGAAAACTTTCCTAAGTCCAATTCGTACTTGCTTCCACTTATCAATAACCAAATTACTTTGGCGAACAGCTAAAGAGTTTTTAATTCGCAAATTCGTCAGTTGATAACAACATACTCACCATAGGTAATTTATAGAGACCCGACATATCATGTATCCCATACAATTTTTATGGGATAACTTCTGCCGACTTTAACGAGCTTCATACAAAAATTGTTTCCAATAAATGCATGTCGTAGCTTAGCCCACATCTTTCGATTGTGTCTATATAACACTTTGAGATATATCACTATAACTCAGTATATCTTTTCAATATACAACTAGTCGCACTGAACTGCTGTTCCTGCTTATAAATAAACTTGTTTCACGATAACGCCTACTTATCGCTCCTTATTGAAATAAGGCATTAGCTTTTAAACTAATGAACTGACTATATGACAAGGTCTACTACATTATTGTAGCGATTCCCCCAGATATTTTTCGAACGGTCATTATAGACTTACCGCCCTAAGAGGACGCAATCCTCTAGTCGATGAAGGTTACTCGGCAACTTAATGCTACGAGCATTCCTAACCAAACAAACCCTTGTTATTGGTGTATTAGCGAACGAAAACGAGCACAAATCTTGCAAAGCAAAAAAATTCCATCTCTATCACGGATAGACATAGTACGATTCATAATATTTCTATTTGCATCCAGGCTAAAGCTCTCAGTATAATAAAAATTTGACTCAGCATTATACTTCAAATAACGAACCCACTCTTTATAATCAAGCATTGAATACTCATTAAATAAAAACATAATCATACTATCACTCTCTTTCATTCTTTTTATTTCAGCATAACATCATCCTGTAACTTTTTTCTGCTTTCGCTCCATCACGCTTAACCTTTCGGTTTACGTTGTGGCATACAGGCTCTTCAGGTTCTTCAAGGTATTTAACATCTGTTATAGTACGCACACATTACATGTACGCAGGGCAAGAAAACAACCCCAATCCAATTGACAGCATAGTTTCCAAATTAGCGATGCCGTGGCCTTCGCTTTGAAGATTACCCAGCTCATCAAGCATAAATCTTGTGCGATACAACCTCAGCGCCCTCGGTTTCCCGATATTTATGAGGGGAGGAGACTATCTCTTCTATTAGGCATCTACCTAACAGCTGCACTCTTCAAGCGGTAACTCATCATCCGCCTTACTGACGACAATGCGCCATAGTCGTTACACTTTCTCAGATATTTTCTGAGAGTAGCACGGTATTATCAGCTATCTTATGTGTTCATAAGACCTTAGATTCTCTTAGTCAGCTGCTTCGTCATACCATAAAACAGAGACATCTTGTTGTAACACTTCGTCCCTTACCTTAATATAGTACGTCTTATTCCGCTGATACCGTTAGCAGGGCTTATTGCCCCACACCTCTGAGTAATAGAGTTCACAGCAGGTACCCTTTATTATGTTTATGCAGCAATATTATAGTTAGTGATATAACTTCCAATTTAGCAGCCATGCTTTCGCATCTGCTAAAGCATTATCCCAAAAGACAACATAATTTAATTTATTATCTTTAGCGCATTGACGTTTCTCAACGTCTCTTTTTGTCCATACATCAATAGCCTGTTCATAATAAGAACTATCTTTTGATAATTGAATCAATTGCTTTAATCGTTCCTGATGTTGCTCATTGGTTGCGTCATATGGCGTGTACCCATGAGTCCAATGAATATTTAACTCAATAAATATATCAAAAGGTTTTATATAAAAATCACACGAATAAGGATAACGAGTTTCCTTATACTGTCTAATAACATCGTCGGAACCAAAAGTATCACACAGCAACGCATATAGTTCTTCTTCTGGTTTCGATGTATTAAACGTATGATTTTTTGCCTTTGCCCTTATCACTTTATCAATAATTGATTTTGATGATAACGGACAACGCACACCATATTTAGACAAACACGTTTCTTCGTATTTGTCTCTAAGGGATGGTACCTTTGATACAGAATCAACGCCGTATTTCTGCAAACACGTTAAACGCATTTTCTCTTTGGCAGCATCTGTTTGCGATGCTCTTCGCACACCATATTTCTCGAGACAAGTCTTTTCTAATTTGTCACCAATATTATTCTCATAATATAAATTATGTAACTTGCGTCGACCTGCATCGGATTCGGCCCAAGTTTTTGCACCATATTTTTCAAAACACGTTTGCCGTTTCTTTCGCTTTACGTCTATTCGATAAGCCACGTTATTTTCGCCACAACGTTTTTTACCAGCTTCGCTATGGCCGCACTTAGGGCAACCATATTTATAATGTAAAAAATTATGAGGCTTAACTTGAAACGCACCATGAATCGGACAAAATATTGTTACAGGAGTATATGAGTTCACATAATCTACACGAGAATAATCAAACTTATCTCCATATCTTGCTTGTGCTTTAGCAATAAATTTATTTGTTGTCATTCACATCACCACCATTTTGTCATTGCTACGAGGATAAAAGGTTTTTGCGATTCTTTGGTCATGTACGACTGCTCAAAATTGAGGTTTACCAGCTGCGTTATGAGAATCAACAACAGCTTCGCATATTTCATAAGATGTGGCGGAGTAACAAGGAAGACGATTTTAGGTTTCTCAGAATATCGCAGCAAATACTGCTCAATAACGTTAACCTTTGTCGTCTCCTTATGTGCCGCACCCATCAAATCAGCCATCTTATCAACCTTAAAGCCAACATGACCAGGTTTATACTTGACAATTTTACCATCGGCATTCTTAAATGGTCTAAGTTCTGTCAATAATCCATTCTTTACAACTTTTTGTTGCAGTATTGGGTCCTTAACGTAAGTTCTACCGTCCAGTGAAGTCTGATACGACTTTGTGAACTTAAAATAGAACGTACGTACAAGCTGACGTGTCTGAGGATTTCGAATCTCACACTTTAAATAAGCATAATCTTTCGGGAAAATTCCCTTAAAATAATACTTGCACCAAACGGTGCGGTCGATAATACCCTGATGTGTGAAGTCTTTACCAAGCGACTTGGTAAACATATCATCCTCAAACGCTTCCCAAAAACACTGCAAACCCACCAAGTGATAGTGTTCGGCAAAGTCAGAACGCAACTTAAAGCCAAGACGTCTTGGGAAAGACAGTCCAGCCAAGTCAACGTTTTGAGACGGTGTTCCTGACGTTAATGTCGAAATAGTTGGGTCGGTAAAAAACGAATAGCAATAGGTAAACCTTTGATACTATCTCCAGCTTTTCCCCTGCTCCACACCGTGCATGAGACTTTCACCTCACACGGCGTTCCCTCAATGTTGAAATACTCGAACACCTTTTTGCCCAAACACTATACTCTATATCTTTATGCAATTCTCAAAGTACACATAGTATACTATACTATAACACTATAGCATTGTCAAGTGTTATTTTGAAAAAAAAAATATGACGTCTAGCAAAGCGCAAACGGACTAACCGTATAAGCGAAATATCGAACGAAAAGAACCCCCTGAAAAACAGAGGGTTCATCCAGGTCAAGTGAATCCAATGAAACTAGTCATTGCACCACTCTATATCTATATACCCAACCTCATTCTATTTTATACAAAATTTATAAAATATTTTTTATTTCCCGCACCAAAGACTCGATAATACCCTTTATCTCGCATTATCTCTGTCTCAGAACGTCCGCTACCGTCATCAATCTTAGATTTCTGACAAAGATAGCGCTTCATTACCTTTTCTCCATTGTATGTTGACCACACATAATCAGGTACTGTTACACCATCAAACGTAAACCCACTCCTTTCATAAACATTATCGCTCGTAAACCTCTTGTTCAGGTCCATATAAGACACAAGTCGTCCACGACCAAGCTCGTCTCTAAGTTTCTTTAACAACTTAGCAAACCCGCCAATAACGTTAATATTGCTTCGTACACAGTATCTAAGCAACTCCCAATCACCGTCGCCGTAACGTGCTTTGCCGACAGCAACACAACTCACAAGCTCGCCATTCCAATATAAACCATATAACCATTTTGCTCCAATAACCTCACCTAAAAAGTGCCATTCTTTAAAAAATACATTAGCATCTTTAACAATTACTTCACGCAGCTCACATTTTCTAGCTCCCACACGCACACCTTCGTCAAACAAGAAATGCTCCAGTTTGGTCATATAGCCAACATTTCGCTGCTCATATTCGTATAGATGAACAAGACCGATACCTTTACTCTCAGCAAGTAAAGATTTCTCTTGATGATACTTTTTATCATGAACACCAATCTTCGTGTCAACACTATGAGTCATAACAGGATTAATCTCAATACCTAATTTTTTGTCAGGAAGATAAAAATCAATCTCTTTACCATCCAATATCGACCTGTCATTCACCTCATACCTCACACCATGACGCTTCAGCATATCCTCAAACTCTAATGCTAAAACACTGTTCCCTCGTCTTGAAATGTACGTCATAAGACCATATTTTTCAAGACCTGCTTTGACATTATGCCATGCAGTACCCGTCTCATGACAAACCATATTAACATTAGGTTTTTTTCCGTCACGCTTTAAAAGTGCAAGCACAGCTTCGCAATACTTTTTCTCGCTACTACGATTATCAGTGACAACATTCTTAACACGGTCCTCAAGTTCAACAATATCATCATCAACGCTATAATACTTATTATCGCTAATCAATTTGTTGAGATTCTCAGCTCTCATATGATACTTATCACGCACAAAAGTCCAAGACATTCCAGCGTCTAAATCCGCTTTAATACCTTCCCATCGCTCATCATACGTTGGTAAAAAATGACGCTTAATACCCTCTGCACGAGAGTTAGTAATACCCATTTTCTTCAATCGTTTTGTCACGGTATCGTGACTGCAACAGTATTTCTCAGCGATTTGATTAATGGTAAGGCCATTATCATAATCAAACTTAATGCTGCCATCAGAAATATCAATTCTATCACTTGGCTTAGAAATACCAAGCTGACGCCTCCAGTTACCAATAGTACTTACATTGCGACCATAATAGGTTGCAACCTCTGACAACGTATGTTCACTACATAGTCTCTTAAATTCTTCAACGTCAACAAATGCTGGTATTGCCATAATAACCTCGCTTAAAATATAACTACCATTATAATATACATCATCTTATCCGCCTTGTCAAGTGTTTTCACAAAAAAAATTCCCTATACTTCAACAGCATAGGGAATTCATAAAATCTATTTGTATTTCAACATTGACTTGTGTCCATTACTCCGTCTCTCATTACAAAAGACATCATCGCTTCGAACACTACTTTTAAGTATCAATTAACATGCTTATTGTTCTTCGACATGAAAGCAGGCTCACCATTTCCTACCTTGATACCTTTCTCCGTTCCGATACAGCTATCATAGAACTTACTTAGGTGCTTTCTTTGCCTCTCACTCCTATCCAGTGCCTATAACACTGCAAGGTATCTCGCCAGCTACGCAACTACACATACCTCAAAAGATAAAAGACTTTCATTCAAAAGTTCGTCAGTCGTGGCGCCCACCACAACATTCTCACCATATAAGCTCGACACCCGATGCACTCACGCACCGACTTCACTGGGCTTCGCACCCTACAACTTAACGTTATAACGCACGCCAGAGCTTAGTGCAATAGTTTCGAGGCGTTACCCTCTCATTCCTATTGTCGCCGTACCAGTTACGACATTTACCACAATAATTAGCGAGGCATAAAAATAACTAACGATAAATCAATTAAACTTTTTATATAACCACTCTATTATTTCAGCAGGTAAATGCCTACGAATCGCACCATAGCCGTTACAGCAATGCCATAAACCGAAGATAGCATCTTCTCAGCGCCCCCGATAGACCTCAACGCATTGTCTGCGTTCATAACAAGGTTTCGGCACAAACTCTGGGGCAACTTCGCCGTTGCATTAAAGTATAATGTCATGAGGTCTGCTTCAGGCTTATCTTGCCACAATTCGGCTTCTTTCTCGCACTTCTCAATCATTTCATTATACTCATCAACTGGCATTTTCTTATACTTATCTTCGTTTTGCTTTAATTCTTGACTCATAACATTGAGAGGATTCTTTAACTTCTTTGACGTCAGTTGAACAAAGAACTGATAACAGTTGTAAAGCGTAACCTTACCCCACAGTTCGTCCAACTTAGTCTCCAATGTCTTATTATCCATATTAGTCTCAGCTGCATGTCGCCTCAAATCAGCTTCTTCTTCCATGTAAAAATCAATCATACCATATACTGCTCGCTTAAAATACTGATAGGTAAGCATTTGATATTATCTCCAGCTTTTCCCCCAGTCCACACCGTGCATGCGACTTTCATCGCACACGGCGTTCCCTCAAGATAATAATTTTTTTTAATTCCTTCTTACTATTATCTTGACTTGTGCCCATTACTCCGTCTCTCATTACAAAAGACATCATCGCTTCGAACACTGCTTTTCAGCATTGATTCATTTGCTTATTATTCTTCGACAAATTACTAAAACGTTCAATACCTTTCGACGTTCCAATTATTCTATCATATCTATACGTAGGTGCTTGTTTTAAGATGCAATCCACAAAAAGCCTTTTAAACCAATAAGGATGTCCCTCAACGCATTAGTACTAATCCTCAAATTAACATCTTTTTACTTCACAAGTTCGTCAGTTTCTACAAACATACTCACCATATATAGGTCACAGACTCCCGCCCTATTAGCATAACGGCCGTCAGGCGACTTTACCGAGCTTCACACAAAAATCGTTTCCGATAAATGCATGCCGGAATCTCAGAGTTGATATTTCAAGGCATTACCCTATCATTCTATCAATCGAATAATTAGTTATCTAAGTCATTGGCTACTACTTAGACGCATAACTTTTCATTATGCAACGTCTCGCACTGCGTTGTTTGCAGCATTTGTTGCGGATAGGTTTAACCCCCCGCCAAAACCGTGCAAGCAAGTTTCCCCGCACACGGCTTTCCATGTAACTATTACACATTTATATGCTATCTCTTTTTCATGTGTGGTGCAAAAAATGTAGTGCCATATAACGTCTTAATGATTTGCCCACGATACACTCTCACAGTGCTATCCCCATCTTTTTTGTGATAACCTGAGCGATTATCCCTTGTAAGTTGGTGATAACACCAAATATCAAGCTCTCTAGCTATCTTGCCAAAATCATCATTGATACGTGTTGCATACCTAAAATCTCGTCTAAAACGACCAATAAGCTTATTATATGCAAAAACATCCTTTGCAATATCTTTTGACGCCATAACTCGCTTAAAAGCTTTCTTTAACTCAAGCTTTATCGCTCTGCAACGCTCAACACGAACTCTCGTCTCTGCAACATACTTTCCATGTCGCATCACAAGACGAATTACAAAATTATGAAAACAAATTTTGCCTTTTCTCATATCAACAACTTTTGGTACTTCAATACTGATACCCTCAAACCGCTTCAATTTATTTGCAACAGCAAACGCAAGCTTCTTCATGTCGCTTACGTTTTTACCTAAGCAAATAACACTTTGGTTATAACGAACGTAATAAAACTCTTTCATCTTAGTCTGTCGCATACGAACATATTGCTTCGACTTATCAAGAGTTTCACCACGATATTTTCGTTTCAAACCAAAGGACGCAATCTCAGGATAACCTTCCCATTGAGAATAAAGCCAAGAATCTAAATCATAATAAACCGCATTATAAAGTCGATGATAATCAGCAACTGATAATGTTTTGTGAGATAATTTATTCTGAGTATCTTTTCCAAAACACCCGCGCTTTATACCCAATAAAAGTGCCTTATCTGACACTAACTTTAAATCATAAGGCAATTCAAAAACAAAAACATAATAATTTTTGCCTTGATTAAGCCTATACAGAACGTGAGCGAGGGCATGAGCTTCGCTAAATCCGTCTCTATAGGCATACGTATTTGGAGCTAATACCGCTCCTTCTTTTTCACACATAAAATAAGTCTCCTAATCGTCACTTATACTAGCATATATTGTAATAGTTCCACTGAAGGTCATTACTCCGTCTTCATTACAAAGACATCATCGCTCCACCTTCGCATACCGATAAATTAAGATGCTTTACTATGTAAAACAATTTATATGCATCAACTAAACGTTCTACCGATTCCTTGTTACTCACACAACTATCATATTTCATGCACCTTAGAACCTTTGTCTAACCCGAAGTTACTACCTTGAGGCATCGTTAGTATCCCCAATAAGCGCTTTGGTCTATGGCATAACCGTACGCCTTTTCACTTATCTGCTGCGCCAATGAGACGCATCCCGGCTATCGGGCTGTATATTCCAAAGTTCGTCAGATTATCTCTAATCATACTATTCATAGTGCATCAAGACACCATAACTCTGTCCCCGTTCGCTACTCTCGGTTTTGCTGTTACATAAAACGTGACAACGGACAGTACATCATCAGTCAAATTGCTCTTACAACAAGTTATCGTTTAATCTTGCTGCTTTATCCATATTAGTGTTCGCCCAAGTAGGTCGTTACGCTACTTTTAGCATAGGACGAATCGTTGTGTGCCTACAAGTCGCACGCCAAACTGGGTCGTCGCCGCCATCGACAGGGAAGAAGATTTCTGCGATGTTCTCGACGTATTGTGCTGCTTTATTTCTATCGCCCTCTCTAGCAGCCTCCACCGCAAAAACCAGTGGATTATAAATGTCGGTATTAAGAGGGTTGATGAGATTAAATTGTACTGGTTGATACCCACGGTAAGTGGCTTGGACATAAAATTTTTGAAGCAATTCACCTTTGGGGTCATTGATTACAATGTTAGACGGGATTTTCTCCCTCAACCACATTGAAATCGTTGGTTCAATATATGTCTGACAAAATCTTCAGAACGGACGCAACGCCGTCCTCGGCCGTAAAGACCACGCTTGCACATTACATGCAAAGTTGAGAGTACTTCTTCATCCTACACAGTCGTAGGAGCCAGATTTTTCTTCCGCCCTTAGCTTGCGGTTTTACTCCCCCACAAGGGGATACTCGTTGAACCTTTCGCATAGCGCATTCGTACCTTAGCGAAGTGGCTGCTAAACGCCTATTGTCACGCTGAAACAGGATTTAACCATAACAGCATCTCTACACTTTTTTCCGCTTTCGCTACCATTCAGCACGCACTTTCGTGCCACTGTTTAGGCTGTAGAGCTTTAAGGCTTCCTAAGCAATTAACCTGGAGAACTTACTGATTACTCAATAAGCTGGGTCCACAAGGTCCCTTACCTGCGCGAGTTATTGCTAATCCTGCGGTTTTATTCAAACCGCAGGTGACTATTTGTTAATCTACTACTATTTTTTTAATAAGTGTTTTGCGGGTTGTTTTTCAAAAACTCATCAACATCACAATCATAATTATAATACCAATCTTTAAAATCTTTCAAAACAGGCACATAATCATAAGGCACTGATTTATCCTTATTTCTTATATGGTATCCATCCCAAAAAACCAAAAAATTAAGAGAATTGGCTTTAGCAATCTGTCTTTTTTCAACATCTAAAACAGTCCAACTTTTAATGGTTTTTAACCAACTGCCGCCTTTTTCTTTCCAATGATTCACTTTTAGCACATCATCATGATTGCTCGAGTCAAACCAATGGTCACCATGAGAAAAATGAGTATTAAGTTCAATAAACAAATCAAGTGACTTAACATAAAAATCACAAGAATAAGGATATCGTGCATCAGCAGGATGAATACCATACTGATAAATAATATCATCAGAACCAAACTTTTCAACAAGCAAATTATATACAATTTTTTCGCCGACTGATTCAAAATGATTTAACTTACGATTTTTATCAATTATTGTTGACATAGCCTTATTATAAGTCTGTTTTCCAGCAATACCGACCCCACCATATTTTTCAATTTGCGTAGTCATAAGCTTTTTAACTCTAGTTTTTTCAGAGATTTCACGCCATTTTTTTGAACCAAGCAATTCTTTGAACGCTTTTGCATATTCCCTACCAAAACGACAATCAAAAATTTCAATGCCCGTCCATCGTGACGCCTCCATATCATGATTTAGACAATAGTCAATAATGACTTTCTCAATCTCATCATCTGAAAAATGACCTTTAATATACTCAATCCTAAAGTCAAATGACCACTCTTTAGTCAAAGGTTGCAAGGCATATTCAACTCGTCTACGATTCAAACCTTTAATTCTAAAATTATGACCATCATACTTTGGGTCGTGCCAACCAAATAAAAATCGCTCACTTACTTGATTGATTTGTTCTAAAGTTAATGCTTCTAACTCTTTATTAATTGTTGCCATAATATAATCCTTTCTTATAGCAAGCCGTTACTATCTCGGATAATAGGATTATATCACACTTTGTTATAAATAGCAATAGATTTCGGATTTTTCTTTCTACAATCGCTATGCAGATTTTACATTAAGGACTTAATATTTATGACCAATAAAAGCGATGTCACAAACTGCCGCCCTCGCAAAGGGCTAGTCGATGAACGTTTTGCATTCGTAATCCAACGATTAGCAAATTCGCTGCTAAACTGTCGCTTGTCACAAACACGTAGGATTTAACCGTATGTTCATCTATCTTATTTTTTTCTACTTTCGTCACCCGAACATTACGTTCCAGCACATCGTTTCCAATCACTGTTTTGGCAAGATAGCATAATCACGACATTTCAAAGCAATTAACCCGAAGTACGTACACATTTCGCTGTATACGCAGTGCTAGCACACCAAAGTATTAACTGGCGCAGTATCTACAATGTATGCACCCGCAGGTCTCTGGGTTTCATACGATGGAATGTCCCAATCACCGTTAATAAGGTCTGCAACAGTGTCATAGCCTTTCAGCTTGTCTCTGTTTTTGTCACCCTTATTATACTCGATTTTATTTGGGTCATACCATTTACGAATGCTTGTCAATGCTCCAGACGCCTCATAAAGTTCATCCATGAACTTCTTATCAAACATTGGCTTTTTCTCTGTCAGCGGGTTTCCTTCCTCATCACGAAGAATCTCGCCTTTCAGATAGACGACATCGCCGTCTGCATCCACAATATCTTCATCTGCACGTTTTGAGACGTCAACCGACTTAACGCCTTTATTACTCAACGCAACGTGCGAAATCATACTGGCAACCTGTACACTTGAATGTGCGCCAGCATCAGGGAAGTAATCAAACTTTCTCATTACTTCCTCTGGTAAAGCAATATGTTGGTCATTCTGATACTGATTGATATCAGACGTATCCCTCATAGCGTTTTGAGCTGCGAGATTACGCATCAGTACTTCGTACAATAATGCGAACACAATAGCAGCAATACCAAACGTTACCAAGAACTTAATGACTGTGATATGGAAAAACCAATACCAATATGTCTTCTTTTCTTTGGCAACACGGGCCTCTTGCTGCTTTGCCTCAATCTCTGCCTTACCTTCTGGAGTTGCAGCCTTTTCCTCGTAAGACTGCTTGGAAGCTGCGTACCAATCTGGTTCGGGGACGTCACTTAATGAATCATAAATTGGTCCATAGACGTCACCATTTTCATCAACAGCTTGATACCGTGTCTTATAGACAGAGTTACCACTAGAGTCTGTTACAATACCACCAACTTCTTTAATGTAATTATAAGGATTATCCTCATTATACGATAAAGTCTTTGATGTATTAGAACTACTGTCTGTGGCAGCACTCGAAGACTGACTTGCACCCGCACTTACATAAGACGCACCCATCTCAATAGCACTATACACTGTCCATGTAAGGACAAGCGCAAGCAGCGAAACAACTGCGGCAATAATAATGCGCGATACCGGGGATTGCTTTTCCTCAATCTTCGAACGGTCTAACTGCTGGTCTTCATAGACATCCCTATAACGTGTATCCTCACTCGGGTCTCTGTCTTGAAGTTTTTCCCAGTTAGTTTTAGCCATAGCTTCACCATCCTTTCAAAAAATTTTCTACAATACTATATGCAACTGTCAAGGTACGTAAACTTTATATATTTCCTGTGATAATAAATACAAAGGAACATAATGGCGTCTTTGAGGAACCCTTTGTATCGAACGCACACACTCCATATATAAAGGTGAAGCAGAGCATGTGAAAACTCCACAAACTCTGCTTCTAGTATAACAACAACAATAGTAAATGTCAAGTCAGAATTTAAAAAATTTCGCCAAAAGGGGTGTTCTAACTATTTACTGACCAGACTTATTGTTGGTGTTGTTCTGAGGTGCCTGATTGTTGCTATTCTCAATCTTATCCATGCGAGACTGATAGTCCTGAGTAATAGCGGTGCTTGTCTGTGCTTGCTGTGCGCCAAGGTTCATATTGGTACCAACAAGAACACCAATAGCAAGTGCAGCGATTACACCAACAGCTGCAAGAGCAACAATGAAGATGTTATTCTTCTTATGTGCTGCAGCGAGATAATCATACTTGTCACTCCAAGCCTCAGCCTCATCCTTAGCCTGTGCTAGACGAGCCTCATACTCACGACCCTTGCGCTCATCAATCTGAGTATACTGTTCCATCAGCTCATCAAGCTTAGCCTGAACCTCATCCTTTTGCTTCTTAACGTCCTCAACCTTAGAAGCGCACTCTGCCTTGTACTCAGCAATCTGCTTCTGCATATCTTTCTTGTCGTTAGCAACCTCCTGCTCGAGCATACGAGTATGTGCCTCAAACTCAGCATCCTTTGCACGAAGTTTCTCAGTGTACTCAGCAAGAACCTTGTCTGCCTTCTCTTGCTGAGCAAGCTCCTCAGCCAATGCCTTTGTACGAGCAATATCGTCTTTACGATTATTGTCAAGGAATGTATTGATGCGCTCACGCCACTCATGGCACAGAGCAGACTCATCTGCAAGACGCTTCTGATACTCGCGTGAAATATCCTGAAGAATCAGAGAAACACCAAGGTCCATCTGACGTGCAGCCTTAGCCTTACGGTCCTTCATGAACTCACGCTTGCCAGACTCACGACTTGCCTCAATTTCAGACTTAATAGCGGCAGGGATTGCGTTAATATCAGCCTCATGCTGACGACCATGACGCTCACGATACTGCTTCTCAGCAGCAGCACGGGCATCTGCGACAAATGCTTCCTTTGCCTCATTGTAAGCACGCTTCAGCTCATCAGTCTTCTCTGCAACCTTTGCCTCAACACCATCAAGAGCCTGTGCATATGACATATCCATATCACGCATAATCTGACCAAACTCAGTTTCAGGATTAGTGATATCAAAGTCTTTCTGAATGTGCTCAGCATGCAGAGAAAGAAGATTATAGAACTTAGAACGAAGCTCAAACAGATTTGCCTCATGGAGACGCTTCATATCAATATTAGCATCACGAGACATCTCATTAAGCTGATTATTCAGCCAACCCTCTGTACGATTCTCATCAAATGGAATATAAGGGTTGCCATGAAGGAACTGGGAATCAAATGCTTCAGTAGAAACCTCAAGACCAAGCTCATCAGAGAAGAAACGACGGATAATAGTCTCATCAAACTTATCCTCAACCTCTGGGGTTAGCTCTTCATCCTCTGGCTCCTGCTCAACCTCTGGCTCAGCCTCAGACTCTTGAGCATCCTCTTGCTCTGACTCAGACTCGTCATTCTCTACAGAACCATCGTCTTCATTACCATCAAAGTCGTCCTCATCCTCATCTGGAAGGAAAGGAACCTCTTGCTCATCATAATCAGGGTCTTCTGGCTCAAAATCATCATCAGACTCACCATCAAAATCGTCCTCAGACTCTTCGTCACCCTCGTCCTCTTGCTCATCCTCAGGCTCATCATCCTCAGAAGACTCCTCATCAGGCTCATCTAAATCAGACATATCGTCTTGCTGCTCCTCTTCACCGCCAACAAAATCAGTAATGTAAGCGTCACCTGTTGAAATATCGCAAGCCTCATCATAAGTGATTGCAATCTCAGTTGTCTCAAAAGAGCCATCTGCAGCAACAAGTACAACGCTATACTGAGCACCAGTGAGAATACCATACTCTTCCATATTAGCGAGAGTATCATCAGTTGGGATAATAATGAATTTCTCTTCTGCAAGAAGCTCAGGGGTTGCATAAATACTAAGCTGATTATTACGAATCATCTCGAGAATGCTACCCTTATCCTCATCCTTAACTGCTTTACGACCAAAGCCACCAATAGTCTCAGTGTCAAGAAGAAGACCGACATACTTGTCCTCTCCATCAACCTCAACAATAAAAGCGTCATTAGTCTTAAAAAGCTCAAGAGCACGCTCTGGAACTGACTCATCTACAACAGATGCAAGTCCATCGCGCTTACCCTTCTTTGAAGTAGAAACAGGAGCATCAGCTGCTGCTTCTTTCTTCTTACCAAATAGTCCCATGTTTCTGTCCTTTCGACGAAATCAAATAACTGTGTTATACACGATATAATAACACACTAAATATAACTTGTCAAGAGTAAATTGCAAAAAATTTTAAAATTTTTCAATAATAACACGCTCTAACTCTTATCGAACGCCCTTTACAACAATATAAGCATCAGATTTGAGCTTATCCTTATTGTCAATCTGCAGGTCGCCCTCAACACCGACAAAAAGCTTTGTCTCATAAGGATGCTCGTTAATGTACTTAGCAACTGCAACGACTACCTCAGTATCAATACAAGAGTTAATTGCACGAGCACCACCAGCATCAGAGTCTGTAGTTGATTTATCAAATACAATATATCTTACAAGCTTATCCATATCGTATTTTACATCAACTCTGTGTTTCTTCAAAACCTCACTTCTTAAAGTCTTGAGCTTATACTCAGCAATCTTCTTCATAGTATCTCTTGACAATGGATTGAAAGGTACAATCGTATCAATACGACCAAGAAGCTCTGGTGGGAACCTATTGTCACCAGTAGTTGACCTAATAGAGCGACGAATCAGCTTGCCATACTCACGAAGTGCTGCGCCAGTACCCTCATCATCCTCACCATAATCTGCAACGGTCTTATAAATCTCCGATGCAGCATTAGTGGTCATAATGATATAGCAGTTCTGGAATGATGTCTCTCGACCATTACGGTCGGAAAGGCGACCATCATCCAAGACCTGCAAAAGAATACGGGTAACTGGAGAACACGCCTTCTCAATCTCGTCCAAAAGAACGATAGAGTGAGGCTTCTCCCAAATACGAGTCGTAAGCTCGTCACGGAAACGTTCCAAAGACTCTGCCAATGCATATTCAGTCATATCGAAACGAATCATAGATTTTTCGGAACCAAAAATTTTCTCGGCTAGTGCTTTAGAAATAGCTGATTTGCCAACACCGGTCGAGCCGGTGAACAACATGGTAGCCAATGGCTTCGTCTTATCGTTCAAATCAGCGGCACAGATATTCAAACGTTGCTCGATAGATGATGTTGCGAACTTCTGAGCAAACACTTTAGAGTCCAAATATTCTTTGACCTCATGAGCATCAATATGAATATCAATATGAACACCCTCACTTTGCTCAATAACATCTGTGAGCAACTTCTTATCCATAGGAGAACCATCAAAGCGATGCCAACCAACCATCGCATCAAGAATCAAAATAGACTTTCGTGGCTGAGCATTAGCTGGAATATAACGGTTCGTATATTCATAAATAAGCTCAAACAAGCTGTCGTTATAGAACTGAGACGAAACGTCGTAAACACGAGCCATATCCTTCAAAATAGCAACAGTCATAGCTTTATCTGCCTCTGGAAGAACAATTCTCTGAAGACGCTCAACTAATGCCTGGTTTGGGGAAATAAATTTCCTAAACTCTTCAAAGGTTGAAGCAACCATAACACGGATATCTCGAGTACCAGAGTCTGCAAGCAACGGCTTTAATGCCTCAACAGCAGCATCAGAGAGTTGCACAACCTGATGGAACTCATCCATAAAAAGAACAATAGGCTTATCCTCAGCATTACTATATTTTGCAGCTTGCTCAAACAATGCTTTCAAAATAGCAGCCATCTCATTAGGGTCATTAAGATTAGAAATCATCTTAGACAAGTCAACCTCGAGATAGATATGCTTATTATCTCTTTGTGCAAGACCTTGAACAAAAGCGGTTTTGCCAGAACCCGCGTTTGCAATAAGAAGTACGTTACAAAGCTCTGGTCGAACAAATGCAGCAAGCGCCTGCTTCATCTGCAAATCACGACCAATAACAGGACGCACAGGCTTCTTAACTGGCGTGGTATACTGGACTAAAAGAGGGTATACCTCAGTATCAATTTCAAACATAAACATAACACCTTTCAACGAAATTTTATACTATAGTAACACACGCAAACACTGTTGTCAAGTATTATTTTGAAAAAAAAAAAATTAGGGGCTGACAAGCAACCCCTAATTTCACATTGGATGAACAAATGGTCCGATTAAACCTCTGGAGTATCCTTAATGGTCTCGGCCTGAGCCTCAACCTCTGCACCCTCGGACTGAATCTGAGCATCGCGGAACTCACGAGCTGCAGTAGTAACAGCAGCCTGACGCTCAAGAATAGTCTTGGTGAACTTAGGATTCTTAGAGTGAGTCATTTCCTTAGAGGTATCAATCAGAAGCTCGCCCTTAGCATTCTTAAGAAGGCTTGCGCGAACGCCATAGACAGTACCTGGCTTCTCACCCTTAATCTCACGAGTATAGTTCTTACCTGCAGCATTAGCAATTGCCTCGAGCTGAGACTGCTTATAGAAGACACGGTGAGATACATACTCGCCACCAGATGGATGCTGGACCTTACGAGAAGTCAGATGTGGGTTAGTGTCAGCCTGAGCCTCACCAGTCAGAACCTTATCTGGGTTCTTCAGAGACTGGTCAACCTGTACATCAAGATACTTACCATTGGTCTTACCATCCTTGCTCTTACCAGAGCCATTTGTTGGTGCAAAGACAATGAGATTAACGTCTTTAAATGCACCCTGTCCACGTAGAATAGCCATAATAACTACCTACCTTTCTGTGAAAAAAAAATAATATAACGGTCATGGCTGCTCATTTCAACCAATCATACGTATTATAACATATTCTAATTCGCTTGTCAAGTATTATTTCAAAAATTCTTAAAAAAAATTACTCATTAAACTCCACAGAGTTAATGACAGCGCGGATTGCTTGCTTCATGTCCTCGTCAAAGCTCATGTCTAAAGACACCGTGTCACGCTTTTTACCTTTACCACCATTACCAGTCTTTTTGCTCTCAATAACCTTATTGCCGCGCGACAACATGTCGGCACACTCAACCATTGAGGTAACATCTTGCACCGGTAACTGTGAGACAATAAAGCCCTGACGCGACGAACGCAGATACTTTACCGCAGCATTAAGCTTCGCCTCACGCTCGTGAGCCTTCGCAACGAACGCATCAACGTTCGGCTTCGATATAGGCGCATCATAAGGAAAGTCATAACCCAAATGGTGTAAGTCTAAAGCTTTTACATCGTCAAACTCATAAGGCGGTGTTGTGCGCACAACCTGTTTCTCGCCATCCTCAATCATACTCACGCCCATATCAGCAAGCTTATCTTTAAATTCACTCACATGAGTCTCATATAAGCTCTCAAAGGCATCACGACGCTGCTCAAGACGCCTTGGATTATCAACCATCCAATGACCACCAGCGGTATCATATACTTTTAAGCCATAATCTTCAGCAGACTCTGCGCTACGACGTTTCATACCCTTATCTGCCATCATCTGCTTTAGCTTAACAAGTTTATCGCGCTCTTCCATCAATCGCTCAAAGTCGCTCTCATATTCTTCCGTTGGCGGCAAAAATGCTAAGAAATGCTGATACTTAGACATAAGCTCAGCATTATACTCTTCCTCAAACTTATAAAACTCATATAAAACATGAGCATCGGGCGCAACATTACCTGCTGCTTCTGCGTCCTCAAACTCTCTCATTGCATCCTTGTATTTATGCTTTTCCTTCTTATGGTGCTGAAGTCGTGACGAATATGACCTGAGTTTAAAACCAAACTCAATCATTGGGTCACTTGTTGCTTCAGCCATTTCTGTATACTCCATGCTCATAACATCGAGCATAGGAGTAGTAACATTTTTTTCATAAGAAGGAATTGTTGACAACACCGCATAAACACCGTTCATACAATCTGTAATCAGACGCTCACGACCTTGGCTAATAAGTTTACGAAACTCTGCTCCTTTTAATCCTTCACGAGTCTGTCTTGCTAACGCATAAGACTCAATCTCACGAAGAGCCTCTTTGTAACCACTATCAGGCTGTGCTAATACCGCTTCAACATACTCTCTAACAATAGCATTAGCTTTCTTCATTTCGCGTCTATGAGTACCTGCACGCCACATGTTCTTATCATCTGGCAAACAAGCCAGCAATAACTGTGACGTACCATTGTGCTCCATAACGGCATGGGTAAATTTCTTAATAAAACAACGAGCATTGCGCCTATCATAAGCAACATTAGATGCAAGCATCTTAACCGGAGACATATCGTCTAAAGTCATATCAATAGAGCGACGAAGCGTACGCTTATCGCCCTCATCGAGCTTACCCTTCTGCTCACCGTTATTCATTTGACGACCTTGTCCCTTATCAACCATGCAAAGGTGACAATGAACGTGCATGGTGTCTACTTGAATAACACCAACCCATTCTAGGTCATCAAACCTCTTACCCATTTTTTTCATACCATCAATAATGGCAAGTCTTAATTTAAGTTGGTCAACATTACCTCTATAATCGCCACGCCTTTGTGGTTCAAAGTCTGGCTCAACAATTCCCATACGCTTTAGGTAGGAGAGGTCAAACGATAGGACCGTTTTCATAACAGTTTTTCCTACTTCAAACTGCTTCTGAATATCTTTAGAAACTCGTTTCACTTTTCTATGTGACATTGATACATCGCCGTCATCATATTTGCCACTAGACCCAAAAGCAATACCGCCTAACTTTTGTGCATCACGCATACCAGCTTTAATACGACCAACACTGTCATATTTTTCTGTAGCATCTTTTCGTGCCATATATCTTGTAACATATAAGTCGGGGTCATCGAGACGCACGGGAGTTAAATCCTCAACAGCATCGCCTCGTGCCATATAACGCTCGACATATTGACCTGGAGTGCCACCACGGGTACCACCCGATGGTGTCTTAACGGAAAACTCACTTACGACAACAATATCTTGCTTCAAACCCATGATAACCACCTCCTAAATGAAACGGCTCACTACCTATAAAAACCATATAAGTAATGAGCCGCAAAACCTTAAAGATTCAAATTAGTAAGAGAGACCCTCGTCAGAAGAAGAATACTCATTAAATGGCTGAACGTCCACGCGCTCTGGCGCCTGCTCGTAGGCAGGCTCGGTAACCTGCTCCTCAGAATCCTCTGTCTCATGCTCTGGCTCATTCTGAACATCAGCCTCAGCAGCCTCTTTCTCAGCAAGACCATCGGTCATAATGCGCTCATACTCGCCCTCAAGCTCAACTTCCTCAGGCTCTGGCTCAGACTCAACCTCAGGAACAACAGTTTCCTCGACCTGCTTCTCACCCTCATGCTCAGGAGTCTCAATCTCATTGAACTCGCGTTCATCAATATACTCTTCTTTATCCTCGACAGGTTGCAGCTGAACCTGCTCAAAGTAATCAGCAAAACGATAGCCGCTATTCTGAAGATTAAGAACAAGAGAGTTTCTATGCTTAATATCAGCAAAAACAATCGGCAAATCGTTCTCATGTGCAGGAAGAACTGTTACCAAGTCGCAAGCAAGTGGAACGTTAATAGTAATATCTTCACGAGTCATAATCTCAGGAACCTTAAAGCCCTTATGATACAGACCTTTGAGTACAAGCTCAGAAATCTCTTTATCGCTAAACTCATAGAAAATATCAACGTCCAATGCGTTCTCATCATTAAACGCTAGACCATGAACGCCATCGCCTAGCTCACCACGAAGCCCAATGCACTTACCAACAATATGCAGATAAGGACGACCTGGTGCATCTGGGTCTTGCCATGAACGAGCATCTAAAAATGCAGACGTTGCATGGATATCAGCATCGCAAATCTTATCATAATCATAAGAAAGTGCTTGGTCATCAAAGCCATGAGCCATAGACAGAAGATTATCTGTCATTGTTTTACCTGGAATAATCAAAGCATTCTCCTTTCAAGAGAACCTACTAAATCTAAGATATCCCATAGTATACTATAGTCTATCTCGTTTGTCAAGAGTAAATTGCAACTTTTTTTGAAGTATTTTACTTCTTCTTTGACTTTTTCTCAGCTGCCTTACGCTTGCGCTCCTCAAGCTCATCCTCACGCTTATTGCACAAATAAATAGTAAGACGAGCATTTGCAAAACGATTCACACCACGAATCATATAGAACGTTGCGATAAAAAGCAAACCACTAATAAACATTGTTGGCAAAAGCCAATAAGTCACAATAGCTGGTAGTGTTGCATCAGAGGTAAGCCCCGACGCAATCGCAATCCCAAGAGCCACAATACGTGTTCCAAACAGTCCAAAAATTGTCACTGCAAACAACGTAAAGACAATTACTACAAAATAACGAAGAAAATAAGCGATAGTACTCTTAAACATAATTTCTAATCCAATCCGATATAGTCGATACCGACAATTTTACCTTCAACATTTACTTGGAACTTAAACATAGTATTCCACGGCTCAAACCCATATGCAGTATACTGACAATAGACATAATAAGTATAAACATAATCCTTAAAATCTACTGGGTACACCGCAATAGTAGTTGGTAATGGAAGATAACCCCCAATTTTGATATTATCAATGGTCACACCATTACCTAAAGGCCCATCCTTAGGCAAAAACTGTGTTGCAACAGTAGAGTTTTCAGGAAGATTATAGGAACTTAGGAAGTTAGTCCTTCCTTTATCGTAACCATTAGTCCACGTAACAGCAGAAATAAGTGTTGAACGAATAGCCGAAGTGTCTTCAATACTGCGATTTCTATCAATAGTCACTTCACGCTTATTAGTATCTTTAGCGGCTGTCTGAACGGACTGCTTATTTTGTAAAGAACTAATCTGTTGCTTCTGCGCGTTCATATCTGACGCTGTTGATGAAACAACAATACCAGTAGCAACTCCTGCAAGCAAGGCAATAACTGCTAACACACCAATAAAAATATAACGTTTACGCATTATTACCAACTCCAATTGCGGTAGAAACCACGCTCTTTGCTTTAGCAGTTTGAGACGAATCCAATTTCTTACCAGCGCTTGTCACAATGAGATTAAACGAATCAAACGTTTTAGTCTGAACATGATAAACACCAGTTACAAAAGCAACAATAGTACCATCTTTATCTTTTGCAACCCACATGCTGTCCACATCATCATACTCATTATAAGCAGTACTGGTTGAGACAAAAGACCAAGTAATAGAGCCGCTTGTAGGAACAAACCAAGGCAGTCTAAAGTCACCCTTGCTGTCATAATCAGCAATACCTTTATCTGCATCCTTAATAGCATCGTTGTTAACGTTCACTGTGTTTAGCTGCGAATATTGAGTTTGCACATCTGCAATCTTCATACCAGCCTCTGATAAGGTTGAGGTACTAGTTGGAGTATCTTTTTGCTTATCCGCATCAAGGCCACTTTGCAGCTTACTAATCTGCGTTGAGTTCGCAGCCGATGCTTGTTCATATGATGTTAAAACGACACCAACAGTGATACCGCAACCGACAATCACAGCAATAAGTATACTTGTGATAACAACAAGCACTCGCTTTGACTCAAAAAATCGTTTACCAAAAGACATTATCGTCTCCTTGTCTTAGATATAATTTCACCTTGCACTGTAAGTATAACACACAAAAACTCACAATGCAAGGCGATTTTTTTAAGAATTATTAGCTACCATGTTTGACACAATACCATTAGCATCAACATCGTATGTAAAGACGATAGTACCTTCACCGCTATGACCTTGAACATCTTTTGATAGAACATCAACTACGGTGAAATATGAGTACACACCGTTATCCACACCTACAACATAACTGTGCATCTTAACATATCTCATATTAAGACCATAAGCATTGATAGTATTAATCATCTTACCATCTTGTCCAAGAGGAGCATCTTTGACTTCAGGCATAAAAGTGGATAACATCTGGCTATCATCAGTAAATTTATAGTCATCGCGAAGCTTAGTTCGTGCTGCGTTGTAACTATCAGCATCGCTCCACGTTGTAGCTGTTTTAATAATCTCTGTAGCAATTCTATCGTCGGTCGCAACGCGCGAGGTATCAAGACCAAACGAATTTTTAGTGACAGTATTAACCTCAGAAGTTCGTTTATCGCTCGCTTCTTTCTTTTGTTGCTCTAATGTCGCAATCTCTGTTTGCTGAGATGACAATACAGCATTTCTCTGTGTATCAGTAATAACAAAAGCAGCAATGGCAAGAAGCATAAAACCAATGCTTACTGTCCAGAGCACCTTATCTTTCTTGTCCAACATTAGTTACCTCCTTGGCTCTGACGCATTTGCTCACGTGCCGAGAAAATATCAGAAACATCTTTTTCAGACACGTTTGAAGTCGTGTCACCAACCTGTTGCTTAATAGCATCGACCGTAGACTGTACCTGAACCGCATCATCTTCTGGTCTATCATGAGTCACAGACGCTGACGAATTACCTTTAGTCGTAATTGTCTTGGTAAATCCTGAGAACACTTTGTCTTTACCTGAATATTGTGCTGATACATAACCCAAAAGATTACCATCACTATCCACACAGGTCCACAAGCAATCAAGCGTATCCTCATTAAAGATATAAGACGTTCTAAAAGTCCATGTACCATTTTGTAACCAAATAGCACCCGCATTAAATGAAGTATCATTAAAATACTTCTTAATCTCTGCTGCATTAGCTTTAATAGCATCTTCATCGTCAGTAAGATTTGCATACTTATTTTGCAAATCGGCAACAGCACGACCAGCATCAGCTGCATTTGTCACACCATCTTCAACCTCTTTGGGTGTGACAACACCTTGAGACGACAGTGTTGCAATATCATCTTTAAGATTCTGAATCTGCTGAGCATTAGACTTATACGTATCAGCATAAGCGTTTCCAGCATAACCAGTAAAACCTGCCAGTCCAATACCAACAACAACAGGGACGGCTTTAAGATATGGTCCCACCTTAATCTTTTTAATTTTCATACTCAAACCAATCTCTACTTTTACTAACTAATAGTATACCACATTTTATTAGTTAGCACCAGCGCCAGCATCTTTATATTTTGTACCGTTATCAGGCTTAACACAACGATAAACTGTGTAATCTGACTCACCAGCACCACCTTTGAGATAATACTCAATATGAGAGCCAACGCCTGGAGAACGCTCGCCAAGTGAACCAGACACCATGTTACCATTACTGTTAGGATATTTCTGCTTTACAAGCTCGTTACCAACATACATAATAACATGACTACTTCTAATAATAATATCTCCTGGCTTCAGGTCTTTCTCCTCTAAGTCATGAGACAAGCCAACCTTCTCCCATTTGTCTGAAGAAGAGAAATAAGAAATCAATGCAGGACAATCACCTGCTGGAATTTCCTCATCCGTACCGGACCAACGCAACGCTGTTGCTACCGTACGGTCACAAGACATATAATTAGAGTCGCCTGGGAAAATATTTTGGAACACGGTCTGCCAAAGCTTGGTACCATTATTACCCTTAGACTCTTCCTCAGTCTCATATGCATAAGAAATTGCAGCCGCAGCAGCAGACGAGTTGTCATAATTTTGAGCCTTAGTACAAGACTGTAGAGCACTAGACGCTGCACCATCAGATGCAACCATACCAAGATTTTGACTCATAGAAATAACCGACGCAGAAAACGCGGAATCTTCTGACCATGACGCCATCTGAGATAACCAATGTTCTGCCGCAGCTTGCCTTTCAGCATAAGCCATACCAGCATTGCCCTCCCAATCATGCGTAAAGCTCATAGCCATCGCACTAGCAGAACCACTTTCCTTTTTATACTTATTCCAATAATCTTGAATACCTGTTGGCGATGGTGTAGCTAGAGCATATGCAAGCTGAAAATCAAGGTCATACCAATTTTTATTCACGCTCTTAGATGCAGCGATAAGTTTCTCGCCATTGCCACCAGTCCATTGACCGAGACCCAAACCCGGATAATAATTTCCATCAGAACCTTTATAAGCAGCGTGGTTAATACCAATACCTCTAGCAGCGTATTGAGAAAATAAACTCTCAGTCCAAGAGTTCATATTTCCATAAGCTTCAGTATGCTTAGGTCCTGTTGGTTGAAAATGCTCGCTAAAAATACCCTCAAAACCAGATGGGTCAATTCCTGACTCAACAGACCAATTACCAAGAATACCAGCAATTTGTTCGTTAGATAAACCATATGCTTTAAAAACAGACCACACTTTTTTAGCATTATCTAACGTAATAGCTTCTGTATTAACTGCTTCCGCTTTAGCATCTGCAGCCTTACTAATCACTGTTCCACAGTCAGTAACAGCAACATCATACTGTCCTTGATTATTTATCATAGCGAGACCGCCACCAACGGCGCCTACAGCACCCAAACCAGCCGCGGTTGCAGCGGCAGCAGTACCAGCAGCAGATGAAACACCAAACGTTGAAGAAACCCAACTACCAGCGCCTGCAAAAAAGCCGCCAACACCATTTGCAACAGCTCCTGGGATACCTGCAACGAAAGAAGTAGCACCATGCCATAAACTACTACCAGCACTTGCTGCCACAGAGCCAACGTTTCCTAAACCTGCTTTTGCAGCGCCTAACATATTCGTCAAAGCACTACCGTGCATAGCGGCACTACCATTGGCAGCACCGCTCGCAACTTTTCCAACACTATTTCCTGCCTTGCTCGCAATGGAGCCAAGGCTTTTATCTTCAATACCAGGCATATAATCCTCGCACCTCACTTCCACAAAAATCAATTAGTACAAACGCAAAACATTGTCGTTCGTGTTAATTGAAGAACTACTTACGACCAAATCAGTTGTTGCTTCCAAGTCAAGCAAACGACCAAGGTCGGTACGCTGATACTTCTCTTTTGCAGAATAATAATTCTGCCATGCGGTCACAAGACCCTCAGTGTCAGCGTGAATCTGCTGATAACGACCACTATTAGAACCACTCTTCAAATCCTCAAGCAATGTGCCATCAGTAAGTCGCCACTGAATACTTGTATCAACGCCGCTCTTCGTAAGCTGTGCCTCTTTATTCATCTTTGCAAACAACGCATCAGATGTCATAGTTGGGTCACCAAGCTGCTCATAAATACCCTTGAGGTAACCATCAGCCACATAACGATTCTGCCAATCAAAGTTATAACCGCCAGGCACAACACTCTTGAAATCATAAGCATAGGTACCATCTTTAAGCTTTGCAACACTATCACCATTGATAGCATCAGGCTGTGTTGGTACTTGAACACCATCCTGCGTGGTCAGTCGGTCAGTATACTCCTTAATGTTTGCTTGAGCAGTAATCATATCGTCTAAATCAGCATACAAATCCTTACGAATTGCTGCCTCTTGATTAGTAACAACTGCCTCATTATACAAATCCTTAACTGCAGGTGCATCACCATTAGAAAGACACTTTAAAACAGTGGCATCAGTAGCACCCGGGTTTGCATAAATCCTAAACTGGTCATAATTGCTAAATGATTCATCATTAGCATACTCATTAGACGCATTATCAGACTTCTTCACAAGCTCAGCGTTTGCTCGAACAACAATATCAAGAATCTGTGTTGGGAAACCCTCGTTATTAACAAGATAAATTCCCATATAACCACTGTTGCCAAACACATAAACAGAGCCAGCAGGACTACTCTTAAGCGTCTCACGACGTTTCTGTCCATTGATACCAGTCATAAATACTTGATAGTTGTTAGCATTAGTAGAGATAGACTTAACATCATCAAATTTCATCAAGATAAATGCTTTAGTCCTATCTTCGCTTGCATACACGCCAACAACACTACCTTGAATATCAGTCTTTGACGTACTAAAATCCGTAGTATAAATAGCCTTAGACGACAGAGTATTGTTTTGTTGCTGAATAAACATGCCAAATGACACAACAGTCACAACTAAAATACCAAAAATTAAAATACCAAACGACACAGCAAAAGTCTCCATGCGCTTATGACGACTGGTCATGTTACTAAAAAAGTTAATTAAAGAACTCATCAACTATCCTTTCGATAGACTAAACATCATATTTACCACATATAATACCATATAGTCACAACACTGTCAAGTCATAAACAGAAAAAAGTTAAAAAAATCTCGGCAGCATTACACCGCCGAGATTCTCTTCGACATATAAGATATTGTTACAGAAGTGGCAAAATAACACCAGAAACAACATCCTTAACAGTCTCATTTGCTGCCTGTCCTGCGGACATAAACATCGAAATTCCACCAAAGGCAAAAACGCCGCCAATAACAAACATCAGCGCAACAATGACCCATGGGGTCTTAGGCTGACCTTTAGCAAGAAGATTGGAACCAAGGAAAACGGCGCCGACAACAATCAAGATGACACCGAACATGGCAATAAAACCACCACCCGCCTCGGTAACAATCTTAGAGGTGTTAGAGAAGATGTTGGTAATCTTTGGTGTTGCCAACAGCATTTGCATAAAAAGATTCATGATATCACATCCTTAATAATCTGCTTAAAATCTTTACGATATGCATATCGTAACCTATATGTCACGATATTGGTATTATAACATGTCTAAACTCATTTGTCAAGTCTTTTTTCAAACTTTTTTTTAATTTTCTCAAGATAAGAGGTAGCAGCAACAACACACTGCCACCTCTCACTGTAATTCTATTACACTCCACCAAGTTTTTTCTTGGCAATCTCAACAGTCAGCTCGCCTGCTGCTTTCTTAGCGGCTGATGAAGGACCCTTCTCCTGAGAGCTTCCCTTAGTTGTCTCGCTTGTCTGAACATGGACGCGTCGGTTCTCAGTATTCTGCTTATTAGCCTGAGACTGACTTGTGGTTGCCTGGGTAGCATTAACTTCGGCTTCACCGTTAGCTTTAAGACCGCTATGGATACCCTTCAAGCCACTAGCTGCTTGTGCAGCACCACCGCCTACATCGCCTGCCAGCATACGAGCACCACCCATACCTGCATTTGCCGCACCCTTGAGACCCTCAAGAGCGGCTTCTTTCTGTGCCTTCTTCTTATTGCGCTCAATCTCCTCATCTTGCAGATGCGTCGTCTGACCACTAGCAGAAGCGAGTTTAGCCTTCTCTTTAAGCTCAGATTTCTCCTGACGGCTCATCTTCTGCTCGGCATTAGCGCCTTTCTGACGAGTTGCTTCAGCAATAGACCCAGCAGTAGAAGCAAGAACAGCACCACGAGCCACATCCGTGCTGTGAACATTATCAATATCAGTCATATTAGAGTGAGACTCAATACTTCCGCCATTGACAGTAACGTTATCAGGCGATGCTGTAACGCCATCAACACCATCTGCCCCTGCGTCTCCCTTCTGACCAACAAAACCATCATCGCTGACGCCCTTTGTCTGAGAAGGATTGCGTGTGCCGTTGACAAAACGGTTTGCTGCACCTGCTGCTGCCATACCAGCACCAGCAGAAACACCTTCGCGCACAACATCGCCAAGAGAACGGCTATTAAGGTTGTTACGTGCAGAGTCAGAATTGAAGAATCTATCAACCCAACCAGCCATTGCTTCGTCCATAGACTTAACAAGAGTCTTTCTAAGCTTAACAGCTTTAATCGTAATAACAATATTCACAATAGACATAATGAAGGCAACAATAGGCACGGTTAGCCCTGTAACCGCAGCGGTAACACCGTTATAATCAGCGGTCATACCTGGAATAATTGCAGCCGAAACATTACCGTTGTTGAAACCCGTAAGCAAAGGTGTCAAGAAAATCTGCTGCGAAGCAATGAATAACTCTACAACAAGATTATATACAATGAGCGTACCATAAATCTGTACAATCATTGACACTGTGATACCAACAATCTTAGAGATTGCTCGTACTGAACCAACCGCTGCAAATGGAATAGATGTGACCATCTTGATACCACGCTTGACAGAACCGCCAATAAGACCAAACGCATAAACAGTACCAACAACAGCAATAAAGCTAAGAATAGACACCATGTTCAACCAATACACAATGCCCATCACGCCACCGCCAACAAGAGAAACAGAGTGATGTGTGTCAAGAACATAATCAGACGCAAGCTTCGTAGATGAATAATTAGTAACCGTATCATCAGCAAACTTGGTAGTGAGATAATTATACATAGAAATAGTAGACAAACCGCCAGTACCACTACTTGTTGCACCGCCAAAAGCGTTTGCACGGGAACCAAGCCTCTTCTTATCAAGCGAAGAAGCCCCATTCTCAAGCTTACGATAAACGCTACCTGGAGAATACTTACTCATCTTTCCATGACCTGTATAGATAATATTACCACCAGACATAGTTACACCAAAAGTAAATGGCGTTCCATCACTCATATAACTGACATCCTTGTTGTCCAATTTAGACGCATCTGCATCTGGAGACAAAATATTATCAACAGCTGTGTACTTATCCTTATTGCTGGTTACCTTCAAACCCTCAGCCATCCTGCCACCACTAATAGTTTTGACGTATGTCTCATACGCTCCAGCGGTATAACGAGTAGAATTGGCAAAACGATTCAACAGGTCGAAAACCTCAAGAGCTTTTCCTAACTGTCCAGTACCAGAATAATGAGAACTCGTAAGATTATTTGTCAGATTACTTGCATCCACGTCATCACCATCAACAAGACTACCAGACGCGGTGTTAATCTTTAAAGCAAATGTCTGAGGAGCTGTAGTTCCACCCATATCAATAGTTCCTGAACCAGAACCAGAACCATTGCCATTAACTTTAATAGTTGTACCCTCAGGAAGAGCCAAATTATTCTTCTCGGCCCAAGCCGCGAAATCAACAAACGTTGCTGCGACAGCTTTGTTTGCCATTGGCGCTGAAGCGGCAAAAGAATCAGCTGCGTTATTAAGTGCTGCAGTATAAGTCATTCCAAGAAATGGAAGACCTGCTGCAATAAAAAAAAGACGAATAATAAATTTCTTAAAATGAGACCCAATATTGTTTGACTTACGCCAGAACAAAATACTCATACCGATACCAACAGCCAAAATAAGTGTTGCAACATAAAGACCCATACCTGCGAACACATTATAAAGGTCCGTGACAAAACCCTTAACACCAGCTAATGCAGGAGCTGTCTCACCACCACCGATAGCTTCACTAACCATCCAGTTAAATGGATTCAGTGTCTGCATAATGTTAATAGTAATACTGAACGCAACCTGTGGTACAAGAGCACCAACGTACACTGACATACTCAGATAGCCTAAGAACATGCGACCAATACCCATAAAGTCCATCTGATTAGATGAAACGGTATCGAGACCTAATGCTTGAAGGGCATGACCATACTGAAGGTATGCTGCAACTGCCTGATTATCAGACGACACAGTATAACTTCTTGACTGGGTACCCATAGTCGTCTGTGCGATATTATTAGTAAAGTCCCAAATAGGATAGTCTTTATCGACATAGCCCATAAAAGCGCCAACATTAGCCATCTGCGATGGGTCACTAAGCATAGCATTTACCGCGGCACCCTTATCAGGTGTCTTCTGAAACCTATAATTCTCACCTGCTAAATCCGCTGCACTGTCATAAAAAGAACCTGCGACGGCTGCGGTATTATAGAACGAGGCATCAGTATCATTACCAGCAAAAGCAACCTTTGATACAGTCAGTACCAAAGACATTGCAATAGCAAGCGTAATGATAACACTCACAATCTTGCCTGCTGTTGACATAATAAACTTTCGTAACAGTCTAAACATTTACTTCACCACCCTTCTTTTGCGTCGCTTTACCTCTGTTGGAAATAACTGTAGCTCTCGCTCGAAAATAACATTATCAAATCCTCGTCTCAAATATGTTTGTCTTGGACTCTTAACTACCAAAGCCGTCTTTAGGTCAGACGGAAGTGCAAGACCAAGTAATTTCTCGTACTCTTCTACGGCATTAGGAGACATAGAACCAAGAATTGTGTAATCTGCTTTATCAAAATTGTTGAAACTTTTATCTCCCAATAATTTATCAATATCATTATAGATATATACAACCCTGCCACCATGGAAGAAAAGATGTGCTAACTGGTCATTGACATAGTCTCTAATGCCCTCGTCAATTCTTTCGGCGCCGTGGAAAATCACCACATCACCATCATGCAGATTGCCGACAGCAAAACCAATGACATTAACAAGCTGTGCCATTGCAACGCCTTTGCCACGTCGCATAAGGTCTGAGAAATTATAAATAACACGCTTACCGTCACGGACACCATCGACTTTATCGCTGGTAACAACATTGAAAAGGTCACCATTAGCTGAAAGTAAGTTCTTAAACGTTGCCCTTAATACCGACAAAGCGTGCAGCTTTTCATCATCACGCACGGCGTTATTAGCCATAGCAGTATAGGCAACGTCTAAGTAGGCAGTAAACACATCAAGCTTTGGCACCTCACTATGAGGAACGCCAACGACACGCAGCTGGTCACGATGTGCCTTTGCGTTCTCACGCCACATATTTTGCTCTACATAGAACTCAGTTGCAATAGACTCCAAGGACGAGCGAATAATAGCGCGGTCATGCTCATTTGTCTCATAAGCCTGCTCAGCCATAAGCACCAATTTCTGCAACTGAGAAGCAAAAATAGACAGCTCGTCTTTAACATCGCCAAACATTTCAAACATGTTCATGTCGCCCTTGTTCATGTCAATAGTATAAGTTAAAGACCTAAACTCAGGACCGAGTTGATTCATATCTGCCTCGTTAAGGATAATATGAACAACTTTATGGTTATCAAGAAGAGCAGACTGTGCAATCTTAGAACCCCACATGTCGCAGGCGGCAACTCTTGTCTCTCTTTTCTCAACCTGGTCTGAACCAATCACAACATGATGGTCAAACTTATCAGCATCAAAAAGAACGGCCGAGGTATTAACATCACCCGACATACGACCAACAAACTCACCAGCAGCATCTTCCATACCTTGGGTTACCAAGGAGTAAGAACCTGCATACTCTGTTGAGGTGTAATAAAAACCTTGACCGCGCTTTTTCTGATTGTGTGCGAAAAGATTAGAAATCTCTTGACGTTGCTCGCCGATATAAGGAGCAGCTCTTAATGTCGAAAAGTTATCAAGATAAATACGACCAATCTTATCAACAGCAGCATCTAACTTCTCAAGAGTTGGTGCTTTGACAAGAATTCTATTTTGAACATTAAGATAAGACGCACCATTATTAAGTTCCTGAGCAATAACAGCTAAGTCACCCAAACTCTTCTCGGCAGTCTGACGAGTTGTATTAGTACCTGTCTGAAGCTGAGCGTTTGCGTCCATTTCTGAAGCATGTTCAGCCTTTGTCTGATGCTCAGAAATCCAATTATCGGTCATGCGACTAACTTGTTCAAAATTAATTGCAGAAACGCCTTGCGGCAAATCGTACGGAATACGATTCACACCCCAAAATGCACTAAAACCATCTAAAGCACCGTCAGTATGAAAGAAACTCATAATAGTTGCGTAACTATTATCAATCTTAAAATAGTCGCTATAGAACACATACTTCTCACGAGGCTTAATATCCATAAGGAGAGGTACCTGAGAGATATGCTTAATCTTCTCTGATTTGACCACATCATCTTTCTTCTTACCGAAAATCATATACTCCTACTCCTTTCCCTTAAAAATCGATTTAAGAACTCCAATAATATCGTCGTAGTTCAGTCGAGCACAACGCTTAAACACCATGCCCGAACCTTCTACTTCAGATTGTAACACATTCTTCGCAACTTGTAAAGACTCATCACCTTTTGCTTTCAAAATTAAATACTGATGAATTGACTTATAACGAGAACCAACATCATCACGAAGGATTCTAAAAGAGGTATCAGCCATTGCAAGCAAGTCTGGGTCATCATTGTCAAGTGCCTGATAGCGTCTCTCCATAGCTGAAAGCTGTCGATAAACCTTTTGTGGCTCCTTAACCGTGATATAAATATGCTCACAATCTGTCCTGTTCTTACGATAAAAAGTGTCGCAACGGTCAATAATAGCGTCTCGGTCCTGCTCAAACAACAGCACCGACGCAGAACCACTCACGCGATACATTACACCAATATCACCATCAAGAAACTCAATATTACCATCGTCGTCAACTGACTTAATGCCGACAAAATTCAGAAAATCCACGTAATTAGAGTTTTTGCGAGCCATAATGGTGCGCATACTCTTTGGCAAATAATTGAGCATGGTAATAACAAGCGACATCTGTGGTACATCAGTATCGTCTTTCTTCAAGAGCATTACTGCAAGCAACACATAAAAAATGGTGAACACAATAATACCACCAATACCGCTTGCCTTAACAAAGGTCTGACTGATAATCAAAAACCATACCAGCAAGGCGCCAAGATAAGACAAAAGCGATGCAACAGTAACAGGCTTACCAAACGAACCATCTTTGGTCGTGAGTGGAATTCGTGCCTGAAGAACGCTTTTGTCCAAAGTATCAGGAATCTTATAAGAAGCTTTAGCCATAGGTTATAACCTCATTTCAACAATACTATAGAAAAACAGAGTAAGCAATTTTCATCACTTACTCTGCAAGTATAACACAGCTCAACAGCTATGTCAAGCGTTATTTAATAATTTCTACAAAAAATTTCTAGCTAGTTGAAGTGAGGAATGATTCCCATGCGACCACTCTCGGTCTTACCATAAGAAACCTCAACATCAAAGGTATTACCTTTCTTAGAAATAGCACCTTCGATAAAGACAGTATCACCATTCTCAAGCGCTTTCTTCTCAGCGGCAGTGAACTCATGCTCACACCACTTTGCAGGAACCTCATTGGTCGAAGCAAAACCAGTACGCTCAAAGCCTACATACTTGCGACCATTATACTCCTGCTCAGAAAGCTGACCTACGATACCATAAGTGGTACCTTTCTTGGAGATAAGACCATTAATGGTAATCTCCTCGCCAGCACAAAGCTTCTCGCACTCCTCGTCAGAGAAGCGGTGTCCGCCCCACTCACGAGTAAACTTCACAGGACGACCGTTCCAGACGCCTTCGTACTTCTCTTTCTCAACAAAATCAGCCATAATTCCTTTATCCTTTCTTAGCTTAGAGCCATTGGCTTTCATTGTCTCAATATCATCTTTAATAAGGTCCTTAACTTTTGCAAGTTCTGCGTCTGCATTAGCTTTACCTGCTGCAATATCACGCATGACCTTCATTAAATTCTCAGTAATACCCAAGTCTCCAATATGAGTGTTTGGTAAAAGACCGTAACTCATATCACCATACTTGGTCATATCAATCTTACCACGCTTTTCTGACAAAAGTGGGTACTTCGCCTTATCATTAGTTACCTCAGCATAAATGCTGGTACGTGTTGCACCAGTACCAACATCACGCTTCTCAAGCTGCTTAAACAGCCACTTCATGGTAGGTGCTGCTGGCTTTGGTGGGAATCCCTCATGGATAAATGGCTTCGCCATTTTACCAAGCGCTTTTCCACTCACATCATCATCATCTGACGCATCATAGGACACAGCATGCCAGCCTGCCTTAACAGGCACATTTGCGGTTGCGGTGAACGCTGGATACTTCTCCAGATGACCTTTTTGGCTCTCATACTCATAATCTTCAGCAAGCATTGCAAGATAATTCTTTGCCAGCATCACATAAATCTCTTGAGCACCTGGACCATATTTATCCAAGTCAGAAAGCGACTTTGGAACATTCAAACCTGGTCGGTTCGCACCGTGCGCCATACCAGTCTTAACATGGGTGCTACGAGGAGTTCTATGGGTTAAAAGCGACTTATCGACGCCAACAAGGTCCGCAATCGCATCGATTTTAGGCAGCAAATCGTTGAATTGCTCCACGGTGATGCATTTGTCTTCTGTTCGTGGGTAACTGACAGCTTGTGCTTCATAAAGTTTCTGATACGTAGATAAAATATTTTTCGCTTTAATTCCCTTTGGCGCAAGTGCAGCTGACAATGTTGCCAAGTCGATGAGCTTTGCTGGAGGCGTCTTCTTCATCGTCTTTGAATCAACAATAACTGCTGAGTCAGTGTACCCGCCTGGTACCTCAGCCTTTGTCTTAAACACTGGCTCATCAGGGTTAGTGAACACATTACCATTCTCATCGCGGAAACGGTTGCCATAAAAAGGAACCTTTTTATAAGCTGCAACCGCTGCAAGCTGGTCTCCAACAATCTTAACCATGGCGGACTTAAGACGTCCTTGCCTCAGCACTGACCTACCATCACCACACATTGTTGCAATGCGTGACCACTGAATTGACAAGAAATCCCACTTAGAACGGAACAACGCCTTCTTATAATCGGGGTCAGATAAAAGGTCAGGAATTGTGGTGCGTGTCTTAAAAGCCTTCTGTACCTCAGCTTTAGACTCATCAGCGAACCACATGCGCGAAAACTTTTTCGCCTTAATATTGTTCTCAAGAAGCACCTCAAAAGCAAGAAGTTGTCCTTCCCCCGTGGGGTCGTTATCGGTTGCAACACACACTTCATCAACCGTTTTCGCTAATGCTTTAACATTGTTAATGACTGAAGCAGTATCTTTCTTCTTTGTACGCTTCCACGCAAAATCCTTATCGTTCCAAGGCAAATACTGAAGCTTCCAAGACTTATACTGCTCCTCTAAACTCTTTGCAACCTGCTTAGACGGCTCAACAAACTCATACAGATGGCCGCGCAATGGAGCAATAATATAACTCTCTCCATTATAGGTGCCCTTCTGACCGCCTAATGCGGCTGCAAAGTTGCGAGCCTGTGAAGGCTTCTCTGCAATAATTAAAACACTCAAAGTAAAATCCTTTCTCAAGATGTTTCAAAATATAGTATAACATGCTGTTATAATACTTGTCAAGTCTTTTTTCAAAATATTTTCTTAGCGCACGAACACCAGCATAGACTCATACTCATGCTTATCGTTGCCGTTGCTTCTATGGAAGTGACTTTTCTGATTATTATCGAAAAGCAGCTCTTCCTTAAACTGCCAACCATGTGCAACTAAAGCATCTTTGAACACGCCCCGACAAGCTTGGTTAGTCTGAACAGCGAACACCTTAGCCTTACTATAGGAGCAATTCTTAACAACATCGCCCCACCATGCTGCAAAATCCTCATCACTTAAATTCTCAGCTCCATTTTCACTGTAGACCTCAATGCCCTTATAGGGTGGACACGTGATAATTGCATCAGCATCACCAGTAACAAGTTGGTTCGCAGAATCATTATTATAAAGAACAGGCTTAAAACCATCAATCAGTTTCGCTAATTTCTCATAACCTGTGAACAACTCAGCGTTAATATCACAGCCTTCATAAGAAACACCCAGCTTACCACAAGTCATCATGCGTTCACCCCAACCTGCACAAGGGTCATAAACACTTTTAACATTATACTTCTCAATAACCTGACGCATCAAAGCACTGTTAAAAGATGTGTATCCCATATGAAGACCAGAAATCCTAAATGCTCGTAAAAGCATCCTGTCGGTAAGCTCATGAGGTAACTTGTTAAGATATTTATAACGGTTCGCATATAAAAATGCTTGCACCGTACCCCACTTGCCATTGCGCAGCGGGTTTTCGTTCCAAAGTTCTAGCTCACGCTTATAAAACACCTTGCGCTGAGCATCTTTAACAATAGCAGACAACCTACTCCATGAAATGCGCATCTTGCTCACATCAACCTCCTCTGGAATATAATGGTATGGCAACCATGAATACTCATGCTTATAATCTTTGCCAAGAGGCATTCCCATGGCAAGCCATAAGTCTGCGTCCATTCCATCACTATCCCAAAGAATAACGTAATTCAAATTGTTAGCACGAGCAGTATTACGCTTCTTAACATCGCTCTGAGTAAAAACTTTCACAGCATGAGAATAATACTTAGAATCTGTGCTTTTCGCTTGCCACGAACTAATAAGATTAGCATCTTTCTCAATATCATACCAATGACAGCCGTGAACCCAAGAAGCATTAACCTCAATAAATAAATCCCTATCCTTATCATAAAAATCACATAAGTATGGATAACGAGAATCTTTATTATATTGAGGTTCAAAGATTCCAAGAACCTTAATACGCTCTTCTGTACTTGAAGTATTGAACGTACCATTCTTACGCTTTGTAGCGTTTCTTTTAGATTTAATCGAATCAACTTTCTGTTTATACTCATCCGATTGTACATAAAACGGAGCACCATAACGCGAAATGTTAGTATCGCGACTCTTTTCTGCAATAGTATCAAGCATTTGCTTATAATCTTCTGATTGTGTATAATTTTGTACACCATAGCGTGAAATGTTAGTATCGCGCATCTTATTCACAATCTTATCAACTTTCTGCTTATAGTCCTCAGATTGTGTATAAACTGATGAGCCATACATATCACGCATAGTTGACTGAATCTTATCCTGAATATCATCTACTTTCTGCTTATACTCATCAGACTGAGTATAAACTGGAGCGCCATAACGCATCATATTTGTATTGCGCACCTTATCCATAATATTATCAAGTCTTTCCTTATACTCATCAGACTGAACATAGCAAGACGAACCATAACGCTCACGCATGGTTGCTTGTGCTTTGCTACGCAAAGTAGCACTTTCCCATGAATATTTAACACCATAACGCTTCAGCATAGATGCCCTTGACTTAGACATGAAAACGTCTAAATTAGCACGCATACGCTCTGATTGTGCGTTTCGCGCTTCGGCTGTCTGTCCATAATACTCAACACCATATTTCTCAAGACAAGTCTTACGCGATTTAGCCGCAATCATTGGTGCATTCTTTTTCATAACCTGTGACAGACGCTTACGCATTGAAGGCGACTTCATGGCATGAGTATAACCATAACGACGCAAATTAGTTGCCCTTGTTTTGGCTTGAAATACTGGACTCTGCGCAACATATGGCACACCATATAATGCCATATTAGTTGCGCATTTCTTCTCATTCAATTTTTTACGAAACTCATCATCAGCCATATGCTCAGCAAAGGTCTCCCTTGCTGCATCACGTAACGCAGAACCACTTGCAAGCGTATACTCTGCTCCATATTTTTCTTTACGTGTCTCGGCAGCAATCGCCTGAAACTCATCAAGCTTAAAAGGATTGTCAACGCCATATTTATCGAGCATACCTTGCTTCATAACACCTTTACGGTGTTTCTTGTCAGCTTCCTTAAACTCATCAGTTAAACCAAGACCTTTGAACAAGACATTAAGCTTGATAATATTGACACCAGCAAGACCGAGTCTATCGAGAACTGTTGCTGCGTCTATACCTTCAGCATACTCATCTAAAACAGCAGCAATCCCATCGTTAGTATAGTTGCTCTTAACGAACTCAATTTTATAGGCAACCCTGTCGATGCCTTTCAAGTCCTTCTTCATAGCATTGCCATGATAGCCGACATCGACGGCTGTCTTGTCTAAAATATATTCTCTCGAAAAACCTCGAAGCAATAAATCTTGCGGGCTGTCTTTCTCAAACATAACTTATCCTTAATGTCTCTTTTATCTACTATAAGTATAGCACACCCACAAATCACTGTCAACACTATTTCAAATAAATATACTATTGACAAATTATTTCTTTACTCGCTTCTTAAGGCAAGAAACACTTAACACTCTACAATCTTGCTTGCAATCATTCACACAATTAACACACTGCTTGCAAGATGGCAATAAAGCTAACTCAGCCTCGACTTGACGTCTGTAATCCCTCTCAGCCTTCTGACGAAGTCTTATCTCTGCAAATTTTGCTTTAGCTTTCTCGTCTATTGCCATAGTTGGTTTCTCACCTTCTTTCTTGCCCTCTATAACATTACTTTTTATAGTATACCACACCGTCATATACTTTGTCAAGCCTAAACTCAAAAATTCTTAAAAACATTTTATAACATTTGACCTCTTTACGGCTTTGGGAATGGAGGTGTTAGGTGGGGTGGTAATCTGGAGCGTAAATACCATCCCAGGTAAACTATTGCGAAAACCTGGTTCGGGACCGGGAAATCCTGGTTTTCGATAAACTTATTACAGCAGAGTATCCCTGCAAAAACCGAAGGTATCCAAAGCTCGAAGTATATCTGCATCAGATAACTGAGCTGGTAATTTATGCCAATATTTGTAGCACATGATATAGCATCTCACCTGCAAAAAGCCCCAATCTTTCTGCGGCGGATTTTCTCTCCATAATTTTCGGGATACCTCATCTCCAACCGTAAGTTTTCTCGTCGGAAGCCATGAATACTCCTGCCTCCAATCTTGACCATCGGGCATACCCATGGCACACCATAGGTCAAAATCAGACCCTTGAGAATCCCAAAAAGTTACATAGTTTAACTTATTGTCACGAGCACATTGACGTTTTGCCACATCTGATACTGTCCATGTCTTAATTGCTTTATCAATGTACCTTGAGGTCTTTGATTGCCAAACCCTTAACTTCTCAGCATCAAAAGAACTAAAAGTATCATACCAATGACCGCCATGTGTCCAATGAGCATTAACTTCGATAAATAAATTTCTGTCGCTGTCATAAAAATCAGCATGATAGGGATATCTATCGCTCACATATTCTCGCTCAAAACCTTGTAATTTTTGTGCAATATAATTTTCAACAACTGAAGTATTGAGGTTTCCTTTGCTCTTCTTCGTGTCGAACATTTTTGGAACCCACGTCGCTGAAGAATCACTCATGGTTTTCTTAAACGCATCGGTCTTACTATAACTATCTACACCGTATGTTTTCAAACACGTCGCCTTGAGACGCATCTGAACTTCTCGTGATAAAAGTGGAAACGCCACTCCATAATTTCGCTCACATGTTTCACATCTCTTTGCAACAATAGATTTCTTATATTCACCATTCTTCATATTCTGAACAAAGGCCGCTCTTGCCTGTGGCTCAAGACATGACCCGCGCGATAACGTGTATTCGCCACCATATTTTTCAAGCCGTGTTCTAACACCTTTTTCTTGAAATTCTTGCAGCTTAAACGGATTATCGGTTTCATACTTTAATTCAAATCCTTTTGTCATCAAAGTATATTTTCGCTTTTTATCTGCTACAGCAAACTCGTTTTTGTAGCCTAAAGCTGCAAATAATTTTCTCAAACTAAAACCATTTCGAGAACCAATACCAATACTGAGCAGCAAATCTTCTACTGGTACACCACTCTCATATTTTTCGAGCACGTTCACAATATCGTATTGTCGCTCTTTCACATAGGCAACTTTATATTGAAAACGGTCAATTCCCAATAATGCATCACGATATTTTCGCCCGCGATACCCCACATCAACGCCACATAAAGACATAATGGCATCTTGCGTGTAACCACGCAGCACTAAGTCCTCTGGGGTATCTCGCGAAAACATCATAAAAAATATCCTTTCCGTGATATCACATCAAAGTATACCACAAAAAGGATATTCATGCAACAGACATTATCTAAAAGGTCTCCCTCGACGTCTGCGCTCAATATCAGCAACCTGCTTCGTCTGCTGATGAAGTCGCTGAGCTAATTGAGTGACACCAGGTTCAACAAAATCAACTGACTCAGGACCCTTTGGGTTCTGTCGCCTCCAACCCATGCGGTCGAATAACATATATGTTACAGCAAGCTGCAGCTCATCCGTTGCTTCTTTTTGCTTTGACAACATTTCTTCCATTGCCTGCAACTTTTTATTCACAGACACCAGAGGGTCTTCACGATTTGATTGCTTAGCAAGACGACACTGCTCGTCGGTTAAATCATCATAAATACCTGTACGTGACGCAACGAACGCCGCAACTGCGTCAACGTTATTAGACGCAGAAGGAAACTCCGCTCTTGCTGCCGTAACAACCGAATGAGGAACATTGCGCAAATGTGCGCCTTGAGCACCACTTGTACGCTTTTGCTTCTTCGGTGGCTTAGGTGTTTCTTCAACCTTTCGCTCTAACTTCTCAACAGGTTTCTTCTCAACAATAGGTACCACTGACGCCGACACCGTAGTCCCTCCACCAGGAGTTACTTCAATATCTAAATCAGTATCAGTTTTAGATTCCTCATCAACCTGCTTTAACGGCTTTTTCACGTCAGACGGCTCTTCGATAATTTTAGACTCTAAGTCTTTCTCACGAGCAGCATCTAACGCAGACTTAACCTCAGATTTCTCCGCGACAGATTTTTCCTCTTGCTTAACCTCAGCAGGTTTTGCTTCTTGCTCAACAACGTGAGATTTTTGCTCAGCGAGCATTTGTTGACGCTTTAATTTTGCTAACGTAAAATCGTCTAAAGGCATTAAATCTCACCGTCCTCATGTTCAAGAAGATAGTTATCGCCACGAGTAAGACCAAGCAAGCTATCAAAACCTGAGGTAGTAACTTGCTCTAATGACTTAACATTACTTGACAAAGATAAAACAACATCAATAAGTTGATTCAAACGTGCAATCTGCACATCAGGAATATCATAATCATAATTCTCACGTTTGATTTGAGTCACTAAAGCATCTTGGACATACTCATTCACAGAACACTGCTTTTGGGTAGCCCAATATTTCACGCGCTCATAATCATCTTCTGACAATCTAATAGTAAGACGCTTTGTTTTATCTGCCATGGCTCTATAACCTTTCTTATGTGCAATAGACAACACATACTATAACACATAAGAATTATCGTGTCAATACTTAAATGTGAAATTATTATAGAAAGTTAATTAAAGCACCATATGTCGCATTAAATCAGCAGACTTTCTATAATTCTCAACAGCCGCTTTCGTAGTATCTACATTGAAAAACGTAGGAGAAACATCCTCGACAATACCAAGATTAGTCTCAGCAGTGTCTAAAACCGTCCTGACATTGTCATCATCAATCATGGGATAAAGCGTGCTCACACGCATATAAGCCATCCTAAGTGACGTCAACATCTTATCTTTGCGTGATGGATTAGCGTCAAAATGAATTGCCTCGAAAAACAAATCACGCAAATTAGACAGCATAGAACGCTTCAATTTATCAAACGCATCACTATTTTTAGGTGTAACCATACCACATCACCTACCAATCGACTTATGTGTTGGTATAACCCCTATAAAAAAGTTATACCATACTTTATATCACTTGTCAAGACTCATCCATAAAAAAGTTAATCTTAAATCCAAACTTCAACATAATCTTATCAAGAAGTACCTCAGTCCAGACAATGTCGCTCCTAAACTCGCCATCCTCGTTGATAAGATATTTTGTATCGTCGGTCGCTTCAAAATTCTCATATGCATTAAGATACTTATTCAAAAACTCAGAAATGCTTAACTCGTCAGAAGGCTTAACAATTGGGTCGTTAATATAAATATCATCAGAATCCCAATCAGCACTCTCATCAAGACGCTCATAGCCATAATCAAAGAACACAAGCAGAGCATCACAAATATCAAAATAATAGCGATTCTGATATTCCCCGTCCTCACGCAAATGTTTAGTACAAATATCATATAAGTCTCGATAATACGTAAGCACTCTTACAACCTTATTGCCACGACTCAGTAACACAGTCACATTAAGTTTATCAGGAAGCTCTAATAGCAAATTATGGTCATCATCGAAATACGTGCGAGTAGCAAGACTACAATAAGCTTTCGTCCTATCAAACACCTCATCAGCATCTGTTACTTTAACATCGCTTGTCTCAGTAATAATGAACGTACCATACGCAACAACAATAGCAGGCAACCACATCATAACATTTTCAGTTGTAAGCTGATGGTCAAACACAGTGTTAATGCCGAAGCTAACCTTAAAACAATAAACACCATTGTCAAAGGTAATCTTTGTGTGTACAACCTCGTCTTTAATGTGAACAGACTCTCCGCTGCGACTTTCAACACGCTTTGGTAAATCATAAAAGAAATCATATTTACACATAGCTAGAGCACACAGCACCTCTTTAGAATCAAGCGTAACAGCCTTCATTGGGTCGTCAAGTGCCTTTTTTACATCATACTCTTCAATGTCGTTTCCGAAATAATGGCTGAGAGTATCCATGCCAAACTTCTGCTTAAACTCATCAGTTACATGAAGTTTGGATGTTAGCTCAATAGAAAAACTCTGTTCATAAATATGGTTGCCCATACATATATCCTTTCGCTCGTTAGAACAAGTATAACACTATCCAAAATAATTGTCAAACGAATTTTATAAAAAAAGTACCCCCTCTAAAAATTCTCAAAGGGGGTACTATCGCTCAAAGCAAGTGATTACTTCTCGATATCGTCGTCACGCTTAGAACGCTTATAGCCGATGAATGCTAAAGCCGCAGCTGCAATAGCAGCAATACCACCTGCGATACCGAATGGGTTAATCTCCTCCTGACCGGTTGCTGGAACTGGCTTCTGTGGCTCAGGTGTTGGAACTAGGTCAGCTTCGAATACCCACTCGCCCGCGAACTCACCATCTTTCTTATCAATGGTCAGCTCTGGTGGGAACTCCTTAAACTTCCAAGTACCACCATCAACCTTAACCTCAGTCTTAGAAGGCTTGTTGGACTTAACCTTAGAACCTGTGACATAAGTCTTATCGTCCTTTGGAAGCAGGTCAGTTACCTCTTTTGGAAGCTCCTTGCCAGGAGTACCACTGGTGAACTTATAAGTTACCTTATACTCACGCTGCTTTGGAGTCCACTCGCCAGTGAACTTAATACCCTCACGCTCAATGGTCTTCTTTGGTGAATCCCACTTATTGAACGTCCAGTCAATATCAAGCTCTGGGTCATATACTGGGTCGTTAGGAATCTTCTGAGCATCAACAGGGGTCTTGGTGATATAAGTCTTGTCGTCCTTTGGCAGCTTATCCTTAACAACCTTTGGAAGCTCTCGCTTAGGGTCGGTAGATTTGAACTCATAGCCTACTGGATAGGTGTTAGGAGTAAACTCCCACGTACCAACGAACTTAATATCAGACTTCTCAACAGTCTGCTTATCGTGGTCATAAGACTTAAATGTCCAAGTGCCGTCATTGTCCTCATCCTTGACAGTCTTCTCAAACTCAGACTTAGCTGGAACCTCGGTACCCTTAGTATAATCAGCAGGGTCAATTGGAGTCATATCGACAATGGACTTTGGAAGCTCCTTGCCAGGCGTGCCACTTACAAACTCATAGGTTGCCTTATGAGGATTAGCCTTAAACGTCCAACCAGCAACAAATTCTGGGTCGGAGTTCTCAATGGTTACATCCTTAGTCTTCCAACCAGTGGTAGTCCAGACACCATCGTTATCCTCGTCAGTTACCTCATTAGGAATGGTATCGCCGTTAACAACCTCGCCGCGCTTATAAGCATCGGTTACGTTGCCAGGAAGCGTATCGGTAACGACCTTTGGAAGCTCTACACCTTCTGTCTCGGAAACATACTTGTGGGTCTTGCCGAAGGAAGGCTCGTTGTACTCCCATGTACCAACGAAGTGAACATCTGTCTTATTGACAGTCTCAGAGTCTTTATCCCAAGACTTAAATGTCCAAGAACCTGCACCATCAACGACTTGAACTTTACCTTCTTGATACTCGCGGTTAGTTGATGGGGTCTTATCACCATCAGCAACAGTGAAGGTAGATGGAGTTGCGGTGTTACCGGTCACAAGACCGTCAACCTCACCAGGGGTCATGTTCAGAATCTTCTCGGGAAGCTGTTTACCCTCAGTGCCACTTACAAACTCGTGGGTCTGCTTGTGATGATATGGGCTAAAGCGCCAAATACCTGTAAACAGATTGTCGTCGCTGTGGTCAACAGTAATGTTGTCCTTGTCCCAGCTTACGAACTCCCAGACACCATCGCGCTCAGTATCAACAAACTGCTTCTTGGAAGCGTCTGCGTACTCAGTACCATCGGCAGGTTTCTTATCAGCAGGTAACTCAAAGCCGTCAGCAGTAATTACCTCATTAGGCTTATACTGATTCTCAACGCTTGCAGGAGTAATGTCCTTGATACCCTGTGGAAGTTCAGAGCCATCCTCGGCAACAAACTTGTGCTGCTTACCAAACTTATACTCGGAGTAAGACCACTTGAGTGTAAAGGTTACATCGCCATGGTCAACGGTAACATCATGCTTATCCCAAGCTAGCTCAGCAGTCCAAACACCCATGCCATCATTAGAGCGGAACTGGGTCTTGCCCTCTTGATAGAGTTTATCGCTCGCATCGACTTTGTTGGCAGCTGGAACCTCAAAGGTATCAGCATTGAGAACAGTGCCGTCCTCGTAGCCATTTGAAGATGCAGGAGTGATAGCAGTTAACTCAGATGGAAGTGGAGTGCCATCAACGGACTCAAACTTGTGGTTCTTAGCGTAAGAGTTAGCCTGGTATGTCCAACCACGGACAAAGTGAGTGTCTGCGTGGTCTACGACAACGTTGCTCTTATCCCAAGCGTCATCCGCCGTCCAAACACCATGCTCATCAAGATACTGTACCTTGCTTGCATCATAAAGCGTATTAGTTGCAGGTACGACATGGTCTGCTGGAATCTGAAACTCGTCAGCGTTGATAGTATCACCATCATGATACTGGTCGTTCACCGTTGCAGGAGTCAGCGCAGTAATACCTGCTGGAAGTGCTTTGTCGGTATTGCTCTTAAACTCATGCGACTTACCCCAAAGGTTCTCATGGTACTCCCAAGTACCAGTGTGAAGCACATCTGCACGGTTAATAGTTGCGCTTGGAATGTCCCAACCAATAAAGTTGGCATAGCCGTGTGACAGCTTGACCTGTGTCTTAGTTGCGTCATAACCCTTATCGGTTGGCTGCATAACATTCTCAGCAGCAGGTGCTAGAGGATTAGCAGCGGTAACGTTAGTACCGTCAACCAAGTCACCAACACGCGCTGGAAGTGTAGCGTTAACCTCGGCAGGTACTGCACTACCATCGCTCATAACATACTTATAGGTCTGAGCATAAGCGTTAGGGGTAAATGCCCATGTACCGATGAAGTGACCGTTCTTCTTATCAAGTGTCTCATTCGCTTTGTCCCAAGACTTGAATGACCAAACACCGTTCCTGACATCGTCCTTAACCTGTACCTTGCCAGCATCATAACCATTATAGGTTGCATTTGGCTTAGAAGCCTCTGGAACAGTGAACAGATTGGGCGTAACAGTGGTTCCTGGAGTAATGTCCTCGGTAGATGCTGGAGTTAAAGTCTTAACGTCGTTAGGAAGCTCGGAACCATCCTCGCTCTTAAACTCATGGTCGTACATAAGCGTTGGCTGTGTGCGAACCACATTAGACTTAGAGGGAACATCATCTGAGTGACTAATTGCTTGGTTGTTAATAATACTGGTATCAGCCATTAAATCATGGGACTGCGTCTTAACAACAAACACAACCTTAAACTGCTTATGACCGAGCAGTCTCTTATTGATATCGACCTTCAAGCGGTTACCCGAGGTATCAATAGTGTACTGAGTACCTGACAACTTAGTCCACTCAGCAACACCAGGGTTTGCATCCTCAGAATCGGTTGTGTAAACACCCTTAACCTCAACGTCTTTCAGACGATTATCAAGAAGGTCCTCGATAGAGAAACTATCAATAGCGTCGATGACGTCGGTACCTACTTTAGGAACTGCTGCTTGAATAGTGTACTCAAGAGTACCATCGGTATAAGACGCAATTCGTGTCTTATCGACTTTCTTAACTGGCTCAGACTGTGGATGCTCGACATAAACACCAAAGTCAGTACCAGATGCATCAGCAGAACCAGAGGTAAAGGTTAAGCTGTTGCTACGAGAACGAATAGTGGTACCTGTGGTATTGTACATCCAATCACTCGTATTGCCGCCAACTGAACCCTTAGGTGGGTCAACAAGCATGTTACCATTATTAGACTCTGGTGTAGTCAAACGACCACCAAAACCTTGATTAAAAATAACCTTTGATGCCTGCTCACCTGCATTTGGAAGACCAAACATCTCGTTCTGACAAGAACCAGCGCCTTTTTGCTTGTTAACCCAATTGATAACATCAATATCTGAAACAGGCATAACAAGCTTCATATCAGCTTGAGTACCATCAGCATATTCAATAGTATAAGTAACATCGGCTCTCATAGTATACATAGACATTAAAGCATTCTGACTAAAACCAGGCTTTGCATGAGTGTATGGAGCAAAATTAGGCTCTGTTGTGTAAAAATTGTAATTAGTAAACTGCATAAGACCAGTCTCAGCAGCAGCATCATCAAGCTCTGCAAACATAACCTCATTTTGAGGTGCGTTCATACGAGCCTCACGAGAACCATTTGATGCCCAGCTCGTGCCAGAATAATCAATAGCATCATAATAGACCTTGTTGACCTTAACACGAACATTAGTCTGTTTGCCAAAATAATAACCAGTATTCTTAAACAGAATCTCAACTGGGTTATCAATCTCAATATGGTCCTTCGACTTATCAATCTGACTGGAGAACTGAATAATATTAAACGGTGTCCAAGCACTATCTGGCTGTGTATGATAAGACGACATATCAAACATATTAATCTTAGTGGTTGGGTCCTGATGAACAATCTCATAGTCATTCATGTTAAGATTCAGCTTCTGGAGCTGCAGCTTTGACAAGTCAACATTCGTTGTCTTGATTTGAACAGGCTCAGCTGCATGTGCTGTTGCTGGATTTGATACAAAAGGACTCACAATAGATGTGAGCATCAATCCTGCTGCAACAGCCTTATTAAAAACAAACTTATTCTTCTTCATATATAAAATATCCTTTCAAAAAGAAATACATAACATTTTGTAATCACTTACTCTATGCGGTTGACAAAGAACATAAGTTGCTATCTAACGCAACCCCTATACTATAACATAAAAACACAATCTTGTCAAGAGACAATACAAAAAAAAATTTAAGAATTTTCACAAAATAATAAGAACAGAAATCTCAAAATAGCAATATGCATTGCTCGAGTGAAATTATGCAGAGCATAATAAAAAAAATTAAAAGGTCTCGTGAGAGATTCGGGCTTTGAAATCATACTGCATCGCGCACTAGGCCGTCTGATGCCTCTCACCCACCTAAGAAATCGCTCTCAGTATTACTATCGCTCCAAAAAGGAGCACATTCAATCGTTTCAAAGGAGAAACAAATTATGGCAAACGTTCGTAACTTCGGTGTTATTCTTGGTCGTCTCGTCGCTGACCCAATGGTCTTCGACAATGCTGACGGTTCCAAGAAGGTCCGCTTCACTGTCGCAGCTCGCGATAACTTCAAGACTCAGGGTGAGTACAAGTCCCAGTTCATTCCTGTTGAGGCTTTCATCCCAGCAGGCAAGGGCCTCGGTGTCTATGAGTACACCAAGAAGGGTTCCCTTGTTGACCTCGAGTACTCTGTCCGCACAAGTGTCCAAGAGAAGGACGGCGAGAAGCGTTACTTCACCAACCTGCTCGTCCAGTCCGTTGAGTTGCTTGACGCAAAGAAGACTGAGACCGCTGAGGCTGCTGCTGCTCCAGCAGAGGCCGCAGTTGAGGCTGACGTTCCTTTCGGAATGTAAGTTTTAACTAAAGTTACAATTACATAGAAAAACATCCCCGTTCCTAATGGAGCGGGGATTATATTTTTGTTAGGACGTATAGCGTAGTGAAACGGAGCGTATACGGACTAACCGCGCAAGCATGCGCTAACGTTTGTTGCCACGTACATTTTTACGGCTTTGGGAATGAGAGTGTTAGGTAGGGCGGTAATCTGGAGCGTAATATACGTCACAAAAATACTCATCTGGGACCGAAATATCCTGATTAAACCCCTTGAGCTTAGCTCATCAAACTCGCTTCTTAGCTCCGTATTTTGTAACAGGTAATGTCTCGGGCTTATCGTATTTGCTGCTATATGGTTGCCAGGTAACCTCACGATGAAGTCCGCGAGCCTCACAAAGTGCGAGCAACCTCTGAGGCGCAATATTCACAGTCTCTGTAGCACAAACTAAAGGGTCAACGCCTTCTAAAAGCAACCGATGAAGAGCATATAATTTCATTAGCTTTCCCACTTTAGTTCGCTTAATGCTGCCATCAGCGTACACTCTTTGGTAATGCTCCTCAGCAATAGCCCCAAAATAAATATGGAGCAATAACTGATACATCTCGTTCTCGTATCTACCGTAACGTTTGCTAATCTCGTCAATCTCTACTAAATTCTCAGCAGTAATCTCATCAGTCCAATGGTCAAACATTAACTGAATATCTTGCCACACCACATCAGCACCAAAACATAAAGCTAATGAAGCCAACCTGGCAAAATACCACTCATCGTGCGCATAAGCAATCTGCTTTTTACCGCCAACAATGCGCACCATAGGAACAAGCCAATGGTCGAACTTACCGCAAGAAAAACAAATATATGCTCCATTGCGCGTGTATTTTGTCGGTTTAAGATAGACTCTATCTCTCTCCATGGAAAGATAACCGCCAAAAGTCTTAAATGGCAAATCTGTTTCACGAACAGCTTTATATATCACATTCTCATCTAACATATATACCTCAAGATAAAAGTAGTACGCCTGCAAACCAATTATCACAAGCGTACTAACTAAATCCTAAAAGTTGACAGCCTGCGCACCAAGTTTGGCAACCTCGAAAAGACCAGTACGGTTGAGGTTACGAGAATATTGTGCGTCAAGATAAATGACAGGAACACAATTTCCATCGTCCAAAGTAACAGCAGAAATCACCATAGGGTACAAAATATCCTTAACCGCTCCTGCGCCACCACCATAAATATAGACCACATCAGTACGCATACCAACTTTTCGCCAAACATTCGTGAACTCTTTAAGCACATCACGAGCGAAAATCTTGACCTGCTCATCAATATAGTGAGACACCTTAGCCTGAACTGCTGCTTGTGCTGGCATAACGTCCTGTTTCAGCATAAAATCAGCCAAGTCCTTGCGTGACTCAAACGATGTTGTACTATTGCGAAGTTGCGTTACAACTGAGGTAAGCACTGTACCGTATCCCTTGTTAATGCTACGTGACGCTTCAACAGAAACCACACCATCAACAAACACAGGAATATTAGTCGTACCCTCACCAACGTCAATACCAATAGTATTCTGAGCAGCAGCTAGAATCTCTCCAGTATAAGCTGCATCAATATGCGCACCCTGCTCACGAGCAGCATCAAGCGCAAGCTGCAAGAAATCTGCACCAAGATTAGAAATAGCATATTGTGCTGCTGCACCCTCTGCTAATACCTCAACATCTGCAATAGAAATCTTAACCGTAATATCATGGTCAAAATTATGAACAATGACACTATGGTCAACGCTCATCAATGTATTACGATAGGAATCTTTCCAATCCATAAAGTCCTCAATAGGAAGTGCAAGACCACACACCGCAGAAACATTTAGCTCAGACTTAGGAAGTTCCTTGTTCTTGTTCCAATATGCACGAAGTGCCGCAGAAGCGAGAGAACCAAGCACGAGCATAGTAGAGAGTGCATCTTGGCACTTAGGCTCATGATTAGAAATATCAAACTCACGAAGTGACTCACCGCTGCGAATTGCGCGTGTGCCAAAGAACACACGACCTGCATCCATAGGCTTCAATGCACGAGTAGTAATCGTTGCATCAAGCTGGTTCATCATATCTGCAACATACTCATCACTTGCACTCTTAGGAATATCAGAACCAACAGTATATGACACAACCGATGGAGAATCCATGATAAACGTTTCACCATCTGCATCAACTTTTGCCTTGACATAACCATTACCAATATCAAGACCTGCAATAATCTTCATATCTTTCATATTATATATCTCCTAAAGTTCGATAACTAACTCGTGCTCAAAAATATCAAGAGTAATCTTAATATTGTCTTGAATAAAATCAAATGTATGACTATCAGATGAATACGCATACATGGCATCAATCAGAACATCAATAGCCTCATTGTTGCTATTTAACATAAGGCCACCATCTTCAACAGGCACATATGTTTTGCCATCAAAACTAACAGAATAATACATAGGCTTAAATGAAAGGTCGTCGACACATGATTGTTTATCGTAATCCTCGTCCTCATCTGCCTTATATGCGTTAGCAATAGCTCGAGTGTAATCAATAACATTCTTAAAACAAAGAATATCATTTAGAAAATCACTAGCACCAAAACTGCCAAAACACTCTGTAATCTTTAGTTCCATAACACAACCCCCTTAATCAAACTTTAGTTATCCAAAAGACCTTGCATGCGTGAAATTACATCTACCGCTGAAGTCTGCTGAGGCTTAACCACAACTTTCTTCTCAACGTTTTGTGTCTCACGCTTTGGTGTTTTTGCCTTATTATCACGCTTAACACTCTTCGTCACATAGTCACCCTCGCCATGCTCACGAATTGCATCGTGGACAAGCATGCGCAGTGACACCGAAACAGATGACTGCTGAGACAACCAAAACAGCACCTCATCGTCCTCAATAGGAACATTAAAGCGTAATCGTTTCATAGAACAAGCCATAAAATATCTCCTTTAACTCTATAGCTTTACTATCTTTACCTATAGTATAGACCACTATTGGTACAAAGTCAAGCAGAAATTATATTTTTTTCTAAATTATTTTATGGCTGAAATTTGTTAGGACGTCTAGCGTAGCGTAGACGGACTAACCGCGTAGCGATAGCGAGGCAAACAGAATCCCACTGTTACTATATATTATAACATAAGTCAATACGTTTGTCAAGACTTTTTTCAAAATTTTTGAGAAATATTTGTTAGGACATTGAGCGAAGCGTCAATGGACTAACCCGCGTAGCGTAAGCGGAGTGCCAACTGCCGTGGTAAAATCTTGCCAACTTCCTTGGTGAAAACACGCCAACTGCCGTGGTGACAAAACGGATAAAAATACACACCATTTTACCTGCGCAAATACCACCAGAGGCTCTGTGAGCCATTTTAAGGCCCTATTTTATTTCTTTTGACATATGAGTCATGAATTTAAGGTAAAAATAGTGAGAAAATACCTTCTCACGATAGTCATTATGTGTTATAATACTATAGACTAATTTTATGAAATAAGGAGTAACAAAAATGTCTAAAAAGAAAAACTCAATGAGTGTGTATCATCTCTCTGCGACAGAGAACACACTCCGACAAATGCCAAAGTTTAACCCATACCAGACAGGTCACGGTGTCATCGGCGACACAAAGTACAACCGCCGAAAAGAGAAGGCAAAGTTACGAAAACTTCTCTCAGAGAATCTGTAACGAAATATCCCCGTCAATAATTTGACGGGGATTTATTTTTGTTTGGACATCGAGCTTGCTCGATGGACTAACCGCGTAGCGTTAGCGAAGCTTTACTTTTTTTTTGCTCGGAGCACGCGATACACTGTTTGCTTACTGAGTCCCATTGACTCAGCAATGTCACTCACCGAGACACCAACCAAATAGCCGTTCCAAATCTCTAACTTCATGTCCTCAGTTAGTTTGAACCGCTTATCATCGAGCCTCGGTTCCTTTTTCTTATCAACCATAACATCACCCAACAAAAAGTCCGACAGCGTTCGTGACAGCCCAACTAAAGCCCCACACAGCGAACCCGAACACAACGCTACACACCACGAACTCAAGTCCGTTGCGTAGCACCTCAACCACCGAGGGCCACACAATCTTATCATCGTCAGCTACCACACTCACTGTAGCAATATCAGTCACAACGCCTGCGCGTTTTGTCTCATCAACGTTACGAATAGCCATATCGATTACTCTCCATCCTTAAACAATTTATACTTCTTATTATAACTCTGCATCATTCCCGTAAGTCGAATCTTAACATCCATGAAAGCAGCCATGAGAATGATAAGCGATGTTCCCATAAATGAGAATGTTGTTACACCACATTTCAAAGCAACCATGTCAGGAACGACCGCAATGATAACCATGAAAATACTGCTTATCCATGCGAGCTTCTTACGTCTCTTCTCCAAATATGGCACCATTTCGCTCACAGGAACACCCTTAATGACGTCTCCACGAATCATCATACGGTTAACAACCTCACCAGAAGAGAAACTCATACGTGAAGCATAGAGTGAGAAGAACACTACCAAGAAAATAAAGAAGCCAAGTCCTGCCCATTGCTCAGGTGTTGCTGGATTATACATGTTAGCACCCTGGAAAGCGTTAATAATAACACCAAGGCGTCCGCTCTCATCGTGTACAAACATACCAATCAACGATGGGATTGCAATAAAGCCTGAAGCATAAATCAAAGGTAGTACCGAACTCATAGCCATAGGGATAGAAACTCTACCCTCAGCGTTCATAACAGAAACAGCTTTGCGTGTCTGCTGAACCTCGATATCAATACGAGCATATTGATAATACACAGAAACCAAAATAACACAAAGAAGCATGACAATAACAATCCATACGTTCTCTGAAGGTTGAGACATGCGACTAATAATTTCAGCAGGAATACGCTGCGCAATATTTGCGGCTAGAATCAATGTTGAACCATTACCAATACCAAAATCATGGACCGACTGAGCAAGTTTGACAATGATGAACGAACCAATCATCCACTCAATCATCGGTACTGCAATATAAACACCGAAACCATATGCAACAACTGAAGACCAAACCGTTGCTACCCCAAAACCAAGCGTAAACAGCATGGCCAATATAAGAGTTAATCTGTCAAAGAAACGTCGGCCCATCTCACCTTGTCCATGCAGCTTCTCAATCTTTGGAGCAATCAAAGCAAGCAGTTGGATAACAATTCCTGCCATAATCAAAGACGTAACACCAAAGCCACCAATAGCCAGCTTAGATAATGCTCCACCTGCGAGTACATCGGTAAAACTCAAAATCGGAACCTTGAACAACTGACTTAGCGTGTCACTTGATAGACCCCACACAGGGGTATGCGATAAAGTTAAACACGCGAGAATAACGAAAATGGTATAACCCACTTTCTTAATGTTTGTTTTATCTTGATAGGTCATTAGACATTCATTCCCTTCTTAGCTTTAATGCTAATACCGTCAACATCAATTTTATCAGGTCTGTTATGAAAATACAAGAATAGAACTCCCGCATAAATGGAATCTTGCATGCGACCGTACAGTCTCCATGCCTCATTAGCATAAGCTGCTTTAGGGTCAATCTGAGCAAATCCTGCATAACCACTTGCATCACGAGCAAACTCAAGCGCCTTGAGCTGCTCAGACCAACAACTATCAAGCGCCATAAGCAGAACTTTTCTGCAATAAGACTCACGAGCATTATCGTTCACGAACTCAACGTTTTGAATCTCACGCTCAACCCACGTCTTAAAAGAATGCTCGCTCTCAAACTTATTGTTTGCTCCGATATAAGCAGGAATAGTAACGCCCATTTGAGACTCAAGTGCTGCTGCCCACTCATCTTGTGGAAGTTTATCCATAATATTTTGAACAGCCTTAATAATAGCTTCTTTAACATCACCAGAGCAAATATTCTTATTCAAAATCTTATCACGCTCAGCATAGACACGCTCACGCTGAATGTTGTCAACATCATCATACTCAAGAGTATCACGTCTTTGTGCAAAGTTATCTGCCTCAACACGCTTCTGACTTAGCTCTAACGCCTTATAAATACTCTTGTTGGTGATTGGCTCGCCAGTATCTAAAGCTGTATTCTCCAGCTTTTTCTTACACGCGTCACCACCATAAAGTCTGATAACTCTATCATCACATGAACAATAAAACACAGATACTCCTGGGTCACCTTGACGACCAGAACGACCACGAAGCTGATTATCAATACGGCGACTCTCATGCTTCTCGCAACCAATCACAACCAAGCCGCCAGCTTTACGTGCTTTATCATCCAGCTTAATGTCGGTGCCACGTCCTGCCATATTAGTTGCAATAGTAACCGTACCGCTAATACCAGCCTGAGAAACTACTTCAGCCTCATGCTCATCTTGCTTTGCGTTCAGAAGTTGGTGCTCAATACCAGCCTCTTTAAAGTATCTACTTAAATCCTGTGATGCTTCAACCGTAGCAGTGCCACACAAGACTGGACGACCTTGAGCAATTTCTTCTTTAACACGCTGAACAATAGCTTTATACTTATCGCTCTCATGAACAAAAAGAATGTCCTTCTCATCAACACGACGAATTGGCTCATGCGTTGGAATAACCTTAACGTTTAATCCATAGGTACTCTTAAACTCTCGCTTCTCGGTAGCAGCAGTACCTGTCATACCACTTAAAATCTTATATTTCCTAAAGAAATTCTGATATGTTGTGGTGCCAATTGTCTCATTACTTGTTGAGATTTGAACGCCCTCTTTAGCCTCAATAGCCTGATGAAGACCGTCTGCATACTGACGACCTTCCATAGTACGTCCTGTGTTCTCATCAACAATAACAATCTTACCGCCACGAACAATATAGTCTTTATCTCGCTTCATTAGCGCACGAGCACGAAGACACTGCTCGACAACATGCTGAATAGCACGGTTTTCAGCATCAGCGTAGTTTTTAAGACTCAAAAACTCCTCAAGATGCTTGACACCCTCATCAGTCAAAATAGTATTCTTCTCTTTCTCGTGAACAATAAAGTCACCTGTTACCTCACGCTCAATACCCAGGTAGTCATCGCTCTTATTGAACTCACGAGACTCAGTACCTTGTTTGAGCTTATTAACCGCAGCCATACAGCGCATATAAAGTAGAGACACATCCTTGCCTTGTCCCGAAATAATGAGAGGAGTCTTAGCCTCATCAATGAGGATTGAGTCTGCCTCATCGACAATGGCAAAGTGGAATCCTCGCTGAACTTTATTGAAGTTATCTACGACCAAATTGTCACGAAGATAATCAAAGCCAAGCTCAGTGTTTGAAACATAGGTGATATCAGCTTTATAAGCACGCTTGCGGTCAACAGGAGATGTATCAGGCAGAACACAACCAACAGTCAAACCTAAATACTTCACAATTTGAATACAATTATCAGCATCGCGCTTAGCAAGATAAGGATTTACCGTAACAATATGAGAACCTTTATATTCCAGAGAACGAAGCACAGCTGGAGCAATAGCCGTGAGGCTTTTACCCTGACCGGTTTTTTGCTCAACAATATTGCCCTCATAAAGAGCCAAACCAGCAGCAATTTGCTCCTTATGGAGCTTAAAACCATGAACTCTGTAAATTGCAGCGTCTACAAGAGCAAACACTCTGTCTTTATAATGAGCAAGCAGTTTCTCCTGCTCACCCTCTTTATCAGTCATAGCAATAGTATCTTGCATGAGGTCATAAAGATGACGCTCATCATGAGCTGCATAATCATCTGCGAGCTTCATAATAATATCAGCTTCCGCTGAAAATTTCTTGTACCAGTCGCGCATAAGGTAAATCCTTTCTCTAATTGGTATCAATTTGCATTACATTTGGTATTCTACAACATATTACAAAAAATGTCAAGAGTTTTTAGTAAAATTTTTCTGAAACAAACACAAAACCATAAAAACCAACAGGTGTTACAGGTAACACCTCGAGAGTTATGATGAAAAGGTATCATTAACTTAAACTCCTCCTTCATAAAAAACCCAACACAACAAGCAAACCCATACTAGTAGATACCGCTAGTATGGGTATTTTTTTTTTGTTTGGACATAGAGCTTGCTCGATGGACTAACTGTGGTAACGCGCAGACATCGAGCTTGCTCGATGGAAAAACCGCGAAGCGTTAGCGGAGCAATAATTAGCTTATAAACACCATATAAGCTAACGAGTGATATCTGAAACATCATCACTCAATCTAACAATTTTTATGAAAGGACAAAAGACTATTATGAAACTAAACGTTTTCAACCGCAAAAAGACCGCGTTAGAAAAGCTAACCTCAACATATGATGTCAAACTAGACGCATCTGCCTCGCAACTTATTATGGATGTCCTTGCAAAACTCTATGATAATCCTGTCGAAGCGGCTATTAGAGAGTATGTCTCGAACGCCTATGATGCGAACGTTGAAGCAGGCTCTAATGAGCCAGTTCACCTTCACGTTCCAACAGAAGACGAGCCATATCTTCAAGTGTCCGACACAGGTAATGGCTTAGATTATCTTGAGATTGTCTCAGTCTTTGCTAACTTTGGCACCTCAACAAAACGTGACTCAAATGAGTTCATCGGTGGTTTCGGCATTGGCTCTAAATCAGGTCTTGCAATCTCTGATAAAATTCATGTATCATCAGTGAAAAACGGACTGTGCAATGACTTCGTCATTGAACGCAAAGACGGCATCCTTCAGACACGTTTTATTGTTGAGAACAAAGAAACAACAAGCACCAGCGGAACCACAGTAACCATTAAAGTCCAAGATGCATTTGTACACGACACTACAAATGACGGCCTTAACAAATACCATTATGTTATTCAAGGCTGGCCTACTAAAGAACTTATTGTCACCAACAAAGCAAAAAATTGTGCTTTCATGAATGATAACCGTGTACCAGATACATTCCACAAAATTCCTAACACAAACGCATGGCTATCAAAAACAGAACTTGATTGCACAAAAACGTTCTATGCAAACCAACATGTACGAATTGGTAAAGTTCTCTATAGAATACCCGACAATATTGTTAGAAAACTCCCAAACGATATTTATGAAAAAATTCAATTCATTGCCATGGTCCATGATGTTCCTATTGGCAAGCTAAAAGTCAACTATGCTCGTGAAAAACTAGATGTATCTGAGCAAACAACAATTAAAAAACTTCTTAACATCATGACAAAAGCGTATAGCGAATATGTGAAAGAATACACGGCAATCACAAGACGAACAGATATTGATGCGCCAACAAAGCTAAGAGTACTACGTGAGAATCAATATCCATTTAACCATTCTCAATGTCTTGAAGATTGTGGTGTTAACGAGAACCAAAGATATCCGTTCAAATACAAAGCATATAAATCATCTGGTTCATGCTACGTAGAAATTCCCAATAATTTGGCAAAAAATGAACTTAACGATAAACCAGACCTCTTTGTACTAGATGACAAAGGTTTCTCACCAGATACATACCTGAAAGTCTGTGAATTTCTTGATTACAATTACAGCAAAATTGAAACGCTGTTTCCCAATGTAACCAAGAAAACACATCTATTTGCTACATACACATTCTCGTTCTGTGACTCAGCAGGTCTTTATTGGCATATCAATTCTGATACATTACCAGTCGTCAAGATTGAAGACATCTTAAAGTATATGCCAGACGAAGATGGCAGTGCAACCGATGTATACAAAGAAGCTGTATTAAAAGACCACACTGTCTTTGATACGAATAATAAATGGGTTGCAATAAAACTATCAGATATTCCTGATGACAAGCAAACACATCTTATTGCCGACAACACTAACGACTATCTTGACTCTGTGTACGACTTTGTCTTGCCAGAAAACAATAAAACCATCATCATTTCTACAATAGACAATGATGAGATTGACTGGATTCTGAAGAACAAACCAAACGTCTCATATTTCACAAAAGCAGACATGGATAGTAGTGCCAACACCGTCAGCACTATCATTGAACCATTGCTTAACAGCGATAACGCAATGTATGTTGTGAAAATGCTTGTCAAAAACAAGCAGCTCTCAAGCAATATTTCACTGCTTCATCTTGATACCACCCAAGACGATGAGGTCTACATTAAAGCGCTCTATAGAGCATCAAGACGATATGAACCTAAATCTCATAATCTATCATTTGACCAAAAGCTCTTCATCGATGCTTTATGTGTAAAAGGTATCAAAATACTTGGCAAGAAAGATGCAGCAAAAATCGTCAAGCGACTAAAGCTTTTGTTCCCAGATGAACTCAAACTCATCAAGGACACAGCTGATGAAATTGCGCACAAAGTGCAACTGTAACACATAACTCGCACTCTGAAAAACGGGTGCGAGTTTACTCACATCAATGAAAGGAAACTCCCATGAAAATCAAAGAATCTATTGATACAGGCAGAAACTCACTTGCCCGAAAAATCCAGACAACCTATAATGCGCAAATTGACAAATCTTCTGCAAATATTGTTATGGATATGCTTGCAAAACTTTATTACGACCCTTATGCAGCAATACTGAGAGAGTACGTTTCTAATGCCCATGACGCTAATGTCGAGGCAAATGCTGACAAGCCAGTCGAAGTACATCTCCCAGAAGATAGTGCACCATACCTTTCCATTAAAGACCACGGTAACGGTCTTGATTACCTTGGCATTGTATCCGTCTTTGCTAACTTTGGAACGTCCACCAAACGTGGCTCTGACAACCTCATTGGCGGCTTTGGTATTGGCTCCAAATCAGGATTAGCAGTATCTAATACTATCAACGTGTCATCTGTCTGCAATGGCATCCTCAATAAGTTCGTGCTAGAACGCACGAATAACGGCATTGTCACGCGCTTCACATGCGAAAACGAGCCGACTACAGATGACTCAGGTACCACGGTAACTATTGACTTTGCACACGACACAATAGACCACGACGTGGCCGAATATATTATCAGAAAACTTAACCCAGAACGTACGCTCTGCGGTTGGTCTAAAAACGAAGTATTTGTAACCAACGCCGAATACAAAGAGTACAACGAATGTCGAGTTCCTGACACTTGGTACTTTAATGGTCATGAATACAAAAAGCCCTGCTATTATGAGAATTATTCGAACTTCAAAGGTATTCTTGTAGGAAAAGTATTTTACGGCCTTCCTAGCGAACACGAACTAGCAAAAGACGCAAAATACCAAGAGTCGACATCGCTCATCATCCCCTTCGACATCAAAGATATCAAGGTGACCTATTCTCGTGAGAAGATTGACTTAGATGACAAAGCCTCTAGGGACCTTATCATTCAAGCAATCAATAATGCAAAAGAACACACAAAACAAGAATACTTAGATATCGCCAACGACTCAACCTTGCAGCCATACGAAAAGATAAGAAAGCTCAGTGACATGGGTATCTCCACATATCACCTATCCTACAAAACTATTCATATGGCGCCCGAAATACCAAAAGAACTTGATGAACCCGCTGTCAAACTAAGCATCGTCTCAGACTTTATGCAAAAAGAATATAGCATATCCGCGTCTACCAACAAAGTACGAGTTGACAGCAACCTTGATATATTTTTAATATTTGACACTGAACTGCCAAAGCGCCCTGCGCTAAAAATGTTCATCAATTGGGTCATCTTTGAGACTGGTGATACCTACAAGACCATCAAAGAAATGCTGCAGACAAATCTTAGCTATAATACTGTCGCAACCACAAAGCGTGGCTACGCTAAAATGGTCTATACCAACAACAAATCAATTGCCAACGTCCAAGCAGCTTATGACGCGTTCGAGAAAGCTAATGTTAAAACAACAGACGATTTATCAGACCGTGAGTTTACGTATTACGACCGTTGGAATAATAAGTACAAAACAAAGATGGACACGCAATGGTTATCTAACCGCAAATGCATTATTGTGCACCCGAACGCCAAGTACAGGTCAACTAGAGCAGCAATTATCGAACTAAGTAAATTACGTGTTCCTACGCCAAAAGTAGACTATAATGATATCGAGTTCATTACTCCTAAAAACAAAAAGGAATATGACTATCTTATCAACTTAGACCCAGGAACACCAACTATTAACGCCGATGATATTGCCGAATTAAACAGCTATCTCAACCACTGGAAAATTTGTCCAAACGGGATTAACGTTCTTAAGACCGCACAGATTTTCAGAGACATTTGCACAGACAAAGATAAATATCTGCACAGCGATTTATGGTCTAAAACCCCATTTGCGAACCAAAACTATATTGAACGCAAAATGTGCTGCCTTAGCCAATGCTACTACTTTGATGGCTATAGCTTTGAAAACAAAGACTTAGTCACCAAAGCTTATAGTAAATATGCAGGCTACATGTCAGGACACATCGAGCGAGATGAAGCGTTAGAAATTATCGACCATATCAATAACACTTGTGCGTCTGAGATTGCAACACTTAACCAAATGCTAAGTGACCTAGACCCGCTCATCAAGTAATTCTTCGTTTTGCTAAACGTTCATAAGCTACACAGGCTTCGCGATATGCCCGTCTTTGCTACACTTCGTTTCGCTAGACGTTCATATATTTATGAACAACAATTTATCCCACAAGCTAATATATAGCTTGTGGGATTTTTTTTCTTTTAAAACAAATTAGAAAAACAAAAATGTAAGTGCTTACACACTTACAAGCTGTCCGACAAGCGTCCAGCCGAGTTATATCGTGATAACGAGGTTATACAGACCTCAAACCAATAAGAAGGAGATTTATCATGACAGGGACACTCACCATCGGAAAGCTTAAGGAACTACTCTCTCAGCTTGACGACGACAGAAAATTGCTCGTCATTATTAACGATAGTGATAACGACGACTATGCTGAGTCTGATTACATGCCGCAGTTACTTGATGAGGACTGCAAACACGCTACACTATACTTCAGCTAAGAATGGAGCAAATAATGAACCTTATGTACACTAACGTTGCTGGAGTAACCTTCAATAATCGTCAGTCAAAGATTTACTATATCTGGCGCAATCTTCAGAAAGACCAAACATCAGTCTATGTGTCTCTACGTCGAAACCCCACCAACGACTACGACACCAATGCAATCCAAGTTCTCGGACACGTCCGTGGTGGCTCTACCGTTGACCTGGGCTTTATTGATAAGAACCTAGCAACTGAGCTTGCACCTCTTATGGACAGCGGCAAGCGTGTCTGGGTAAAGAACTTTACTATTAAGTACAACCAGAATTACCCAACATCAATCCGCCTCGGTATTGAGTTCTAAGTAAGGAGTACTAAAATGCACCCTCATGAACTCTATAGAATACTTTTTATCTTATTCACCGTAGCCTGCATGATGATATGCATTCCCAAAGAACAATGGGAATCCAATCGCATTGCAGTTGGTGCTGATAAAGGTTTGGCTGACGCGGTTCATCCGTATTCGCTACGCTCTACGTCTGAACAGAACACCACAATCTTATCATAATATAAAGTTGTTACGATGTCAAGCATATCGTAACAACTTTTTTTCTTTTTTTTTATTAAAACAAAACTTTTTTATGTTCACACAAAAACTAACATGTTAACCACAAGACTTTCATATTTGCTCACATAATGCTATAACAAGTACTCCTATAGCATTATCGAGTGATTGTACGACAAAATCTCAATCACTCTAACTAAGAGCATCTATGAAAGGACAATAAATCATGAGATTAAAAACAACCGATATGGGCGAGAAAACCATAGCACAAAAAATCCAAACAACGTACGCAGCTAAAATCGATAAAAACGCTGTTAACATGGTTATGGATATGCTCTCAAAGCTCTATAATGACCCTATGTGTGCGGCTATTAGAGAGTATGTCTCTAATGCCTATGACGCTAATGTTGAAGCTGGTGCAACCAAACCTGTCGAGCTGACACTACCTTGCTCCGAGAACGACGGCTTGCTCATGGTCAAAGACTATGGCCGCGGACTTGACTATATGGGCATTGTCTCTGTCTTTGCTAACTTTGGTACTTCCACCAAGCGTGACTCCGACAACCTCATTGGTGGCTTTGGTATTGGCTCCAAATCAGGTCTTGCAGTCTCCAACGCTATCAACGTCTCCTCTGTCTGCAACGGTACTCTTAATGAGTTCGTGCTAGCGCGCACACCAGAAGGTATTGTCACCCGCTTCACACGCGAGAACGAGCCGACAGAGAAAGACTCAGGCACTACCGTAACAGTAAACTGTAACTCATCGTATTATAGCGGCATCAAATATATCGTCACCAATTTTATCCCTGTAATTGCTGGTTGGTCAAAGAACGATGTCTATGTCACTAACACCTCTTGTAACGAGTTTAATACATCGGACGATGACTTCTTCTTAAATGATAAGTGCAACAACTATCGTATTCCCGACACCTGGCTTGAGTTTGACCACGGTTATATCACATCAAAACCATTCTTTACTCACTTTAGAAACATCCTCGTTGGCAACGTTGCCTACAAACAAGGCTCCTGGGACAACAATAACGGTCACCCAACCACCAATGATATCGGTTGTGCTTATGCCTTGAAGACAAATATCGAAGATATTAAGGTCACCTATTCTCGTGAGCAAATCGACTGGAAAAGCAATAGCGAGACAGAAGACGCTCTTATTGCCGCAACAGAGGCATTCACTAAAGAAGTAGAAGACTTTGTACACGACCTTATTGACTCATCATCAGATGCAATTAATGCCATGAAAAAATGCATTAAATTCAATATCGACCCAAATGATATCAACTATAAGAAAGTCAATACGGAACGCTCGGAATTGCCATGGCGATTTAATGAGTACGTTGATGATAGCTGTGAGTACAAACGCTCTAGAAACAGAGCTTACAACACAACTTACACTCAGTTAGGCATGGCACAGACATATGACGGCGACTTTGATATCGTTATTACTACAACCAAAGACACCATCAATAGCAAAAAGCCGTCAATGGTATCTAAAATTTTAGCCTATGCCTTCTCTCCTGAGAGTGACCTACCTGATGATATTAAACCAGTGATTGACAAAGCAATTGACGATTATATCGTCAACACCGTTGCTCTCTCAGCAAAAGAAGCTCGCAATAACGTGAGTGTCTACCCAACACATATTCTTCTTGCTACAGCAGAAGCACAGTTAGAACTGCCATACTCATGGGGAGTCCCTAACCTCGACTTTGAAATGTTAGAGCGTGCCTATAAAGAATACATGAAAGAGCAGCGCAAGTTGTATAATGCGAGCAGAGCAAAAAAGTCCACTGACGCAATGCTCGAAAAAGCACATTATGTTACAAACTTTAGCTCACATGTATGGCAAGACTCACTAGAGGACATTAAAAATGCTAATTATAGCAATATCGTTGTCCTGGAAAAGCCAACGTGCTACTCGCTTGATGATTCTCATAAAGTCTCCGCCAAAGCAAAACTTATTGCTTGCGAAAATGACGAGGCAGCTCCCGTGGTCATTTGGGGTAAAACCAAGAAGAAGATTAAGACTATTCTTGACAATATCCCAAACGCAAAACTTGTCACCGATGAAGAACTTGATAACGCATACACAGCTATTGTTGAAAAATACAAAAGCACTACAGACACGGACGTGCAAGTCTTCATGAAATTCGTAGACAGCATCAAAACAAAAGACAAGCTTATTAACTACACCGATATTCACAAACAATTTGGTCTTGATGAAAACTACTACGAGAAGGTACCAAAAGCGCTACGTGTTGGCACTATTATTGACGTACCATATTACCAGAACAAAGAAACCATGGATGAATATGTGAATAACATGAGTGATAATGCTAAACTTCTTGTCATGATTGCTAACCACAATGACTTCCAGTTTGAGACAAAACATGTCCAAAACCTCATTGACAAGGTCAAGCCCGAGTTTCAGCCTATTGCTGAAAAGATTAACGCCATATACAAAGACTGGCTTTAGAACCAACGTTTGGACATCGAGTTTACTCGATAAACAAACCGCGAAGCACGAAATCTCTACGATGTGAGGCGACACCTCACCGAGTAACATCGTGATTGAGTTCCTTTCATAAGAATTTCCCCCGTCATACACGCGAATATTGTCGCGGCGACGGGGGTTTTTCTTATTTTTTTTATAGCAAACATCGACAAACTAAAAACACTACACTATTATTGTTACTATATACTATAGAAACAACGCTACCGCAAAATAATGCCCTTAAAACATATAGTCTTAACTTATCACTAAAACATTATTGGCTACACAAAAACATAAGGGCAAGTGAACACAGGTGTTCACCGACAGACATTATGAAATAAAACTTATTCTCATGAAGGAAAAGATAACTATGTTCCTCGCTCAACTTATCCTTGCCAATAAAGCAGTAACAATGATTATCGGAATGTCTATTGTTGTCCTTGCTATCACTGCACTTGAAGTGCGCGAAAGCGGATTCAACAAGAAAGCTCTTGAAAACGTTGAGGGCGTGTACCAACTTTATGCATTCGCAGTCGTTGCTGCCATTATTTTGCTGCACTAATAAAGGAGTCATATGCTACTCGCAACACTTTACGCTATTCCTCAAGTAAGAGTAGTAATAGCACTACTTGCAGCAATACTCTGCATTTTAACACTTGAAATTATCGCTAACGGCTTCAACAAAGAATCCGTGAAAGCTATCGCTCCAACAGGTATTATATGCTCTATTGTAGCACTTGTCGTACTACTCACTAACTAATTGATAGGACTCAATCATGCTCGCCACGGTTATTGTCACCACAACATCTATTGTGTTTGTGCTTGCTATTATTGCGTTCGTTATTACTATGGTATACTTCTATATCAAAGACAAAGCAACAGATAAGCGCATGGCTGAGACAAACGCCTATATGCGCAAACAAATGCTTTATCAGAAATGCATTATGACCACGAAAGGAAAGCACTATGCTATCCCCACTCGCTAAGCTCGGAATTGTTATAGCAAACACACTCATTGTCATTATAACATACTGTGCACTTAACAACAAGGTCAAAGCGAAGACCTTGATGTATGTAATGGCAACAGAGATGTTTGCTATCTATTTAGGTTTGTTCGTATTTATTGACTAAAGTGCTCACAGAAAAGGAATCAATCATGGCTAATCAAACTACCTGCATTAAAGGCGCTTACCTCGACAGACGACTCGTTGAGGAAGACGAAGAGGAACTCATGAGAGCACAACGCATGGCCGCACAAGGCGATGACCACCTTCTAGAACTATTAGTCGATTGCATCGCTGCTCGAAATTGCGAATATGAAGACTGGGACGACGAGTACAACTACGACGTCATGAACTACTATGACGAGGACTAAACTCTAGAGTAGTAACAGAACAACAGGTCAAGAACGACAAAGTGAAAGGACACTAATCATGACCGCTTCTTTAACCGACATCCGTGCTGCATTTGTAGACAACTATGAGGAAAAGCGAGTGTACAACAGACACGTTCCCGTAGCTTGCTACGATGAAGACGGCAATGACTACGCTCGTGATATTGAACGATTCGAGTACGAAATGGCCGCTAGGAGTTGGATTCCTGAGGATGAAGACTATGACGACGATTATGATGACAACGACTGGGATGATTACGATTACGAATAGTCGTTAAACCAATTACCTACCTGAGAAAAAATCTTGGGTAGGTATTTTTTTTTTGGTTTGGACGTCAAAGACCGACGTCAAGTACAACGCTCGATAGCGTTTATAGCATCAAAGACAAGCCTCAAAGGACACAACTGGAGGAGGGTCGGCATACGCACATTCGTGCGCCTTAATCGGCTTATGCTAGGACGTCTAACGTAGTGTGGACGGACTAACCGCGGAACATTAAGACAAAAAACATAGTAAGAATGGGTTAACCGTGGAGCACAAATTGCTTTTCAACGAGTGTCCTCTCCACTGACCGTGCCAAGGCGCACTCAGAAGAACGCTTGAACGCTATCTCACTGATATCATATTACATACTGATTTACCTGTGATTCATTTAAAATACCTATAAGATATAGGTTCTCTTTTTCACGCTTCGCTATCGCTACGCAGTTAATCCATGTCGCTTCGCTCCATGTCCTAACGCACGCTGGTCTAAACTCCGTTCTTAGTCTCAAGAAGGAGTTTTACGACAAGGCGTGCTTTTTCTTTGGATTGACTAACGAAATATGCAGCTAAAGACATGCGAGAAAATCACTCGCAGTCCAGCTTCCACCTATGTTTGGGCAACAATCATATTGTAGCGCCACCTCACAAATTTGTCGAACACGGTCGCCAAGAACGCACCGAAGTTCTCCAAAGTTTGTTCGAGTCGCACAAAAACGAACGTGTGACAAAGCATTTCCAGTAACTCTTCTACAGTTACATATCCTCTAGCAAAAATTTATGATTAAATTATTTGCTAAGGAGAAGTAAAAACAGCCCACGATGGGGCTTAAAAACTATGCGTCTATTTACCGCCACAGGCGGTCAGACGCAAGAGTTAGAGATGCCTATAACTCAATTACATAGGCTACGCCTACACTACGCATGGTGGATAAATTACAAGGTCAAGGACATCAGTGCGCCTAAATACTGAAAGCTACGCTCCAGCTATGAAAGCACAAAGAACGTGCTTAATGCGAGCCAAAAACATAATGACTCTTAGCTACGCTGCGCTTCGCGGACCATCCGTCTACGCTTCGCTAGACGTCTGCTCAATTTTATTTTTTTTTATATAACGATATATTCGGCATAAAAGTCGCCTTCCGTCGAGACAAGCTACGACGTCACTCTGCGACGATGCCTACAAAGTGTGTTGCACCACACATGCTTGAGAACAGCGAGTGATGCAGTCATACGCATACAATGCTCCTGACACGCAACACGCGCTTTACTCAGCAAACACTTATGCAACCACTATACGTTACTCTCTTTATAATGCTCCGTGGCTACCTCGACGAGTTTCAGATTGCGGGCGCCAAAAACGCGACCCAGCAAATCCGAAACCGTCTCGGAGCACCTACGCGAAACGTGTCTTCATCAGTGGGCGTGGCCCGACTACGAAGAACAAGAGAGAAAATGCTTTATATTATATAGAGCAAAGACCGCTTACCGTTGAAGCAAACACATAATAGGTCAAGACCTTAATGATAACAACAAGTTGCAACAAATAATAAACCCAATAATGGTCTCTAAAGTGACCAAAAATGGTACACAAGACACCTTAAGTACCCAAAAATGGTACAAATTGTGACCAAAAATGGTCAAATTAGTACATAGGTGACCAATAATGGTCTCTAAAGTGACCAAAAATGGTACACAACTTGTGCAAAAAACGCACAAATTATAGTCAAAACAATGCAAAAAACGCACCGCTTCGCTATTGCTACGCGGTGACTTCACACTCGTTTTCACTCGTGTTCTGCCACAAATCTTGTACAATTTTTGGTGCATTTTTGAGTGAAAAACGACTCAAAAGTATATCAAATTTTGGTAAAAAGTATCTCATTTTTGTACCAAAAATCATACAAATTTTAGTAAAAAACTAACTCAAAATTGTAGCAAATTTCACTACAATTTTATAACAAAAATCACAAAATCTTAACACAATTTTTAGCAGCTTCACTAACGTTCCGCGGTGATTTCTCACTCGTTTTCACTCGTGTTCAATCACATTTTTCGCTAAAAATCATCATCAAATTTACACAAAAAGTATTTAAATTTCCGCAAAATATCATATCAAAAGTTTAACTACTTTGCGGACACTGAAGACCATTAAAGCGGCTCAATTCGCTCTTTACGACAGCGCGTCAAAATAAATTTTTGCCGTCGTAAAAATCGCGATTTCGCACCCGCTTTTATATGCGAAAACACTGAATTTGCGAAACTTTCGCAAATTACGACAACTAAAAGTTGCATTTTCGTATAGTGTGCCTCGCGGATTCTCCGCAATACAACTGGCGTCTCAGCAATTCGTCGCAGGGATGCTCCGAAGTATGCTGAAAAGGACAAAAGGGCATAAGAGGGGGTGACGCAACACGAGGATTTCACTACGTTCAACCTCTGTGTTACGGTCGGCATAGCCGACACCCTTCGCTGCAAGCAGCTCACCTTTCGTGGCAAGCCACTCAAGGCCCTTACTGCGTACCTTCGGTACTTGCCCTATGGCTTCGCCTAGGGTGCCCTCCGTTCGAGCGTAACTCTCACTCAAATAATCTATAACAAATCATAGCGGCTGTATGTTGTGACAAACATCTGACAAAAAACGTGTCAATAATCACACCACAGACATTGCCGCCAACAAATATCAAATCAAAATAATAGCAAATGAAAAAATTGTGCTTGGTCGCACACGAGAGAACTTGTGAAGAGTCACAAGTAACCAAAACATAAAAGCAAACTCTTCACATCGTTCAATCTCGTATCAATTTGCTTATAATATCAAATGTATTGTAACAAAAAAAAAAAATAAAAATTTTGTTAAAAACCCTTGACAAACAAAATTCAACATGTTACAATAAATATAAGAACTATTATGAAACAAATAAAGTTACTACGAAACGAACAAAAATGTAAGACATCAAAAAGCAGGAAACCCTGCCCGAGAGAAAAAGTGCAATAAAAACAAATTCAATAGATAAGGCACTAACGTGACTAACAAATTGAAGAACATAATTGTTGCAACAAGTATAACTCTCACACTGATGCTTAACGCAACACCGATAATTGCAACAACTATAAACGTTCCGAAAACGGAGACTTACTTAATTATGAAAAACGTAAAATACGATACGCCGAACATCGACGGCGTTTTCACGCATAAGATTCACACTGCTCCAATTCTCACTGTAGACGAGACTAAGCTGAATGGTGAAATCAAAATGCTTCCTAATTACAATCAAAACAACTACATTCAGAAAGCTTGGACTAAATAACACATACAGTGTTAAGTCACATATAGAAAGGATTTAAAAATGTTTAAGAACACAAAGCAGAAAGTTATCGCAGGCGGGGCAACACTGGCAGTCGTTGCTGCCCTTGGTGCGGGCTTTGCCTATGCCAACGGTGCATTTACACCAACCGCTACTCCAGAGGCACCCGCAACTGTCGCTAAGGCTAACGTCCAGCGCAACATGAAGCAGCTCACCGCAGCTAATGTTACCAAAGCCGCTGCTAACCTCACTTTCGCAGGTACTGACGTCTCCGCCACAAACCCCGTATCGGTCTCTATTGCAGACGGTCACGTTATGGTCACTGAGACCTCCTCTGATACCGCTGCTAACAACGTCTGGTACGCACCTCGCCGTGCAGCCGCTCTTGCAGCTCGCCTTGCCGAGACCAAGGTCACAGACTCCGCTGATGAGAACAAGGACACAGACATTAAAGATGTTACCTATGTTGTCACTGACACAGAGGGTAATGTCAAGATTGCAGTAACCGAGGAGCCAACAGCAGATGCTGTAGCTACCGCTGGTAAGCAGACACCTCTTGACGAGACTAATCCAGAAGAGGTTAAGTCCACCGTTGTCGTTGAGGTAACTGAGGACGAGGCTAAGCACATGGACGAGGTTCAGCCAACCGCTGACACTAAGACCGAGACTGGTACCTCTGACGCCAAAACTGACTCCGAGAAGACCTATGATGCTACCTCTGACAAGAAAGAGGACGCTAACGCAACCTCTACCGACACTCCAACTGAGGCTCCTAAGACCGACAAGGTTTTGAATGAGTCCACGGGCTTCACTATGTCTGAGGATACACATGACGGTCTTGCCGATGACGAGAAGGCAAACGTTGCAACGTCTGGCGGCAAAGAAGTAACTGACCCAGCAGGCACTGCTATCACTCCAGCAGCTCCAGCACCTAAGCAGGAGGCTGCAACCGAGGCTGAAGCACCCGCACCAGAGAAAGCAGAAACTGTAGCACAAAACGCTCCAGAGCCAAGCTACTCTGCTCCTGCGGCTCCATCAAACTCTAGCTCCTACACTGCTCCTTCTCAGCCTGCACAGCGAGAGAAACAAAGGGTATGGGTCGTTGACGAGTATGCATGGGATGAGCAAGTCCCTAACGGATACCATTATCTCTTTGCCGATGGTCATATTGAATACACCTCTGAAGGTGCAACAGCATATGTTAAAGCTCAGCACAAAGCGGGTGTACGCACAGGTCTTAATTACCAAATCATTGACGACTACGAGACCATCCACCACCCAGAAGAGGGTCACTGGGAGTGGCAGTAAGTTCTAACAAAATTACTCTACTAGCGTAAAAACTAGTAGAGTAATTTTTTTAATATTGCTTCCTAAGGTTAAAGTAATTCAGAATCTTATATTTGCTGTGTTTTATAGGTTCCAAATTTGGCCTTTATGCCAATGGAGAGAAGATTTTACCAATTTTGTGCAGAGGCTAAGATTAAAAATTTTGCCGTCAATTCTAAAACTTTAGGAATTAAAAAAACACGTCTATGTTGTTACTGAAACAGAAGTTGCACCAAGATCTCTGTTTCCGATGAGTCAATTGCAATGCCGTTTCCATGCTGATGAGCAGACTTCTTTTAGTGAGATTTAACTACTTACTATAGCGGGCACGAGTTAATCAAGCAGCTCAAATCCGAGGGACTTGGTGTCCTGGCAACTGCAATTTATTCGGTTGACGAGGCATTCTTGACGACTATGACCGGCGCAGATTACCTTGCTCCTTACGTTAATCGCATGTGCAACTATGGTGACAGTATCGCACAGGTTTTTGATCTTATGCAGGTGCTCGAGACCCACGGGTTGAATTCTAAAATTCTTGCCGCATCGTTTAAGAATACAGAGCAGGTTCATGCGCTAATCTCTGCAGATATTGATGCAGTAACTCTTCCACCCGATATTGTCTACACCATGATGGATCACACTGGAACAAAAATTGCTGTCAATGAATTTTCTGTTGCATGGCGCGAGGCTTACAGTAGGGATACGTTGCGTGATACAGAATAGTAATAGGAACGATTCTAATTACGATTTTTTCATGACACTTACCGAAAAAATATTCGGCATCATAAATAAAGTGAAAATCCGTTTCATAATAGTTTGTAAAAAATGACATTCCATTAGATGGAGCGAACATGAATAGCAAAGCAGGTGTGGTCGATACAATTCTAAGTTGGTATTCCCAGCTATCTGATGCAGAGCAACGAATAGCAGATTTTATTTTGAAAAATGCTTCCGATATTGCTCAGCTATCTGTTCGCGATATTGCACAGCAAAGTAACACCTCCGGAGCAACAGTCTCTAGGTTTGTAAGGCATATTGGATTTGATACCTTTGCAGACTTACGCTTAGCTTTAGCTAGGGATGACGTTAGAGATGAAATACAAAATACCGAACAATCTGTAATTTCATTTGATAATATTCCTGGGTCAATTGAGCTAATTCTATCTAATCGAATTCAAGAGCTTAAAGGGACTGCATCGCAGCTTACTTCCGAGATATTAAGTAGAGCTGTTGGTCTTATCACGACATCGGACACTGTTTTATTTGCTGCGGTTGGCAATTCAATACCGGTATGCTCGAACGCTGCATTTAAATTGGGTCAAATTGGAGTAAGAGCTAATTGTCCCTCGACAACAGAGTCTATGGTGTTGTCATCAATTTCACTTAAGCGAAATGACCTAATGATCTTGCTATCAACATCAGGCTATTCAAAAAGGCTTGAGACTATAGTCGACAATGCAGAGGATAGCGGAACACCAATAATCATGGTGACGGCCAATCCAGAGGCTGTACTTGCTTCACGCTGTGACTTAGTAATTAATACAATTTCAAGAGATCAAGTTTTATCTGGAACGCAATTTCCATCGCACGTTGCGCAGGATTTTGTAATGGAATCCATCTTTGCACTGGTCCTAGCGCAAAGTAAAACTGGTCTTATCCAGGCAAAAGTTGAAAGAAAATCACTTATTGAAGATAAAAATACGCCCGGTGTACGACTGTATTAATTATCTGATAAAGAGATAACTTAAAAGAAAAATATTTACGCTCGCCGACTAATTGACGCCGTTTACCGCATTCTGATGAAAACATGAAACAAGTTTTCATCATTTCAATAGAATGTGAAATATCGGTTTGCATCAAAGAAAATTTATAGGGGAGGGTCTTATGAAGTTGGTTGGAGTGTGCGCATGTTGTAGCGGCATCGCTCATACATACATGGCCAAAGAAGGACTTTTGAAAGCTGCGGAAGAACTTGGTTTTGATCTTAAGCTTGAAACACAGGGAACTATTGGTGTTGAAAACCAGCTTGCTCCTGAGGATGTTGAAGCGGCTGATGCTGTAATCCTTGCCATTGATGTGCACATTGAAGGTCGGGATAGATTCACTGACAAAAAGGTCATGGAAATTCCAACTGGAATTGCAATAAAGGCCCCTAAGCAAGTACTGCTTAAGGTCCAAGAAGAGCTTCAGAAGGTCAGTCAGTAAGATTTTGGAGGTTAGCATGGCTAAGTTAAAGAAAGTAAGTATTCGCCAATCAGTTCTAACTGCAATTGGGTACCTATTGCCACTAGTTGTTGCAGCAGGTCTGTTAATTGCTATTGGAAATCTTTGTGGCGGACAAAATGTAACCAAGCTTGAAGGAATGACGGTTCCAGATGCACTTACAACTGTAGGCGTATTTGGTATGGGTCTCATTCCATCTTTTATTGCGGGTTATATTGCTTATTCAATTGCAGATAGACCAGGTCTTGCACCAGGCTTCCTTATGGGACAGATTGCTTCTTTCTTGGGCGCAGGCTTCCTTGGAGGTATGGTTGGCGGTATTGTGGCTGGCTATATCGCGCTTCTGCTTGAAACCTATTTAAAGGTTCCAAAGTGGGCCGAGGCTCTTATGCCTATGATGATTATTCCGACGGTTACAGCAATTATTGGTGCTCTTCTGATGTTCTTCGTTCTTGGTGGACCAATTACCTTTGTGACTAAGGCATTAGAGAACTTTATTACCGGTCTTGATCAGTCGTCCAAGGTTCTTTATGGATTCATCATCGGTTTCATTGGCTGCCTTGATTACGGCGGAGCTATTTCAAAGGTTCCAAACCTTATTTGTGATGGTCTCCTGGCTCAGGGAATTACAGGTCCAGAGGGTATCAAGGTCCTTGCTGCTATGGTTCCTCCATTTGGAGTTTCTCTTGCAGCGGTCATTGCCCACTTTATTAAGAAGCCAATCTTTACCGGAGAAGAGATTGAGGCAATTAAAATTGCATTCCCAATGGGCGCATGCATGATTTCTGAAGGCGTCATTCCAATCGCGATGAATGATCTTGTAAGGACCGTTATTTGTACAGCTACAGGATGTGGCGTATGTGGAGCAATTAGTTTTGCATTCGGCAATGGTAGCCCTGTTCCTTCAGGTGGTATTTTTGTTATTCCGGCAATGAGTAAGCCGCTCGTTGCAGTCGCAGCTCTTCTGGCCGGAACCCTGGTAACGGCAATTATGCTTGTTGTTATTAAGAAGCGTATTGACCCTAATGCTGTACAGGAGAAGAAAGAAGAGGAAGTAGATTTGTCTTCGTTGAGTTTCTCATAAATAAGAATTGTTTGATGTTAAGAGTGTAATTTAGATTGAGGAGATTTTCATGCTGGTCAATATGTCTCAGATGCTCGAGGTTGCAAAAAAACATCATTTTGCTGTCGGTGCATTTAATATTTCTGAGAGTAATTTGGTAAGGACAGTCATTGAGGCTGCTGAGGAAGCAGATTCTCCAGCAATTATTGCAGTTCATCCTACAGAGCTCGCATACTGTAAAGATGAATTTTTTAAGTATGTTATTGCTCGAGCTTCTAACAGCCCAGTACCTTTTGTTATTCACCTCGATCACGGCGATAGTATTGAATCAGTCATGAGAGCAATTCATGTCGGCTTCTCATCCGTTATGATTGATGGCTCTCTACTTCCTTTTGAAGAAAATATTGAAAAGACTGCAGAAGTTGTTCGCTATTGCCATATGGTGGATGTATCAGTGGAGGGTGAGCTGGGCACTATAGGCAATACGGGGACTACTATTGAAGGCGGAATTACCGAGGTAAAGTACACAGATCCTGATGATGCAAAGCAGTTTGTTGAGAAGACTGGCGTTGACACTCTTGCTGTTGCAATTGGAACCTGTCACGGCCTTTATCCTAAGGGAGTTGTTCCTAAACTTCGCATGGATGTCCTTACAGCAATCAAAGAAAAAATTGATATTCCTTTGGTGCTTCACGGAGGTTCTGGTAATCCAGATTCAGAAATTGCAGAGGCTGTGCGTATTGGCATTCAGAAAGTTAATATTTCTTCTGATTACAAGAGCGCATTCTTTACTAAAGCAAGAGAGATTCTCTCTCAAGAGAATTCTGGATGGGATCCAAACAATCTTTTCCCAGAATGCATTAATGCTGCTAAGAAAGTTGTTAAGCAGAAAATGGAACTCTTTGATAGTGTTGGCAAGGCCGCACTTTATCGTGAAGAGAATATTCCACAGTGGAGACGTGATTTTGAGTAGTTTGCTTTACTAAATGGTCAAGAATGGCGAGAAGATCGACTTCTCGCCATTCTTTTATAAAAAATGATCTGTAAAAAGTATGCCGATTAGTCTAATTATTTATATAAATGGAGTTCATATGTCTGACCAGTTAAGAATAGGAGCCATCGAAGCCGGTGGAACAAAAATGGTCTTAGCAATTGGAACAATCGAAGGTGAAATTGTTGAGAGAGAGGTTCTTCCAACAGAGGAGCCAGAAATAGTGCTCCCCAAAATTATTAAGTGGTTCCAGGAAAGAAAAATTTCAGCGTTAGGCGTTGGCGCATTTGGTCCTACCGGAGTTAATCCGAGTCTTCCGTCATATGGAAAAATCCTTGCCACACCAAAGCCTGGTTGGGTGGGATTTGATTTCCTTCAAACTTTAATTGATGGACTTCATGTCCCAGTTGGTTTTGATACTGATGTAAATGCCGCATGCTTGGGAGAAGCAACCTATGGCGCAGCAAAAGGATTGGATGACGTTGTATATCTTACCGTCGGAACTGGCATAGGTGCAGGTGTGCTTGTAAATGGGAAATTGCTCCACGGAATGTTACATCCTGAAGCAGGACACATTCCTATTGAAAAAGAATCAAACGACAAGCTTGAGTCTGTCTGTCCATACCATGATTCATGTCTTGAAGGCTTAGCTTCTGGACCTGCTATTCAGAAAAGGTGGGGTCTTTCAGCTAACGAATTGACAGAGAAAGATGAAGTATGGGAGCTTGAGTCATCATATCTTGCTAAAGCGCTAGCGATTTATGTTCTTACGTATTCTCCACAGAGAATAATTCTCGGTGGAGGTGTAATGAATCAGAAGCACCTTTTTCCTTTGATTCAGAAAAAACTGCTCGAAATATTAAACGGTTATATTTTGACTCCTGAAATTAAAGACATTGAAGAATATGTCGTAGAAGCAGGATGTAGGGGCAACCAAGGTATATTGGGAGCATTGGCTTTAGGCGTCAGAAGTCTGGGGGAATAAGAAAAATCGATTAAAAAGACCCCTTTAGGATTGAACTGCCTCTCATTTCTTGTGTCCAAGTTTTGGGACGCAGTTCAGTTCAGTACAGGGGTCTTTTTAATCAAAATCTAAAAACTAATTATCTAACATTATCCCAAAACTTTGTAATGATTTGTAGTCAGATGAGTTATAGGAACCGGCATAATAACCAGCTAAATGTTTAGCATCATCATCTGAAAGAAAACAAATAAAATCAATAATTAATCTTAGCTCATCGTAAAGGAAGCTATTGCGTTGATAAACGTGCTTCTCTTTAATTCTATCCTTGAGCTTTCTAAGTGTTTCTTGTAGGTGAGGAGGTAATTGATTAAAGGGTTCATCTTTATCTTTAATGTCTTCTTTATCTTTAATGTCTTCAATAGTGCCATACCTAATGAATTCAGTAAGGTGTGACCAAATGGTCTCAAGAATCTTCTCTGCTTGAACATTTTGATTTTTAATTTCATCAGAGTTATAAACTTTTTCTTTCATTAAATTCTCAAGAACCTCTAGGGTGCTTTTATTGAAACAATCAGGATCTTTTAGTAGTTCAATAGTGAATTTTCCCTTCATAATTTTGTTATAATTTTTTACAAATGACCAGGTGGCAGAATAAATTAGCTGAATCTTTAATTGTGTAACCCAGGAATAGACAATACTAGATTTTTCGCTTGGTGTATCGCTTGGTGTATCGCTTGGTGTATCGCTTGGTGTATTTACAGTTTTAATGTCTTCTAGAAACTTGTTAAAACAATCATGGCAAGCCCAATCTTTCTTTTCTTTATATTTTTCGAGCTGGCTTTTAATGTCATCAAGGTTTATTAATCCCTTAAGGTATGAATCTTCAAAATCGGATGTTCTGTAGGAAATATCATCAGCCGCTTCGAGGATAAATGCGAGTGGATTACGAGCATTGCCGGGTTTTCTTACTGGTATTTTCAATTTTTTTAAAATACTACTGATTGGTTCTTCTTCAGAAAGATAGAAGCCCTTTTTGTGAAGATAGATAGGACCATTCGTATCAATTTGAGAAGTGTTTGCCACCGTATATTTCATTAGGCAGCTTAAAACTGATAGAGTTGGATTAATTGCGCTGAGTTCTCTAATTGAATTATCTTCAATTAGATAGCGCAATCCCTGCGCATTTCCTTCAATTTCGATGAGGTCTTCTTTTTCTTGCTCTTTTATTTGATCTTCATTAAAACTTTTACTAGTAAACCAATTACTAATAGTTGTTTTCAGAATGTCTTCCCCAATGTGTCCAAAAGGAGGATTACCTATATCATGTAGCAATCCTGCAGATGAAACAATCGAAGATATTTCGTTATTCCGACGACAAAATTCTCTTCTAATTTTTTTTAGATGTTTTGTTGTATCTTTATTTTTACGTTTAGGAGGATTTTTAATTAAATAATCAACATAACGTTTAATCGAGGAAATGATTTGTGAAGCAGTTAATGCAACTTCAACTGAGTGGGTTAATCTAGTGCGTGAATCATTGGTGTTTCCAAACGCAAATACCTGAGTCTTGGATTGCATAGCGCGGGTTGCGGAACAGGTAGAAGCTAGAATATTATCGAATTCAAAAGCATAGTTATTTATGTCTATTACCTTTTCGGTATTTCGATATTTAACAAAATTCTCGTAAGGATGCAATCGTTCTTTATTTATGAGAGTCGTCCAGTTCATACAATCTCCTAAAATTAAAAACGGGACATTTGACTAATTATATCATCCGATTGATGAATAATTATTTTCAATAAAGATACGTCGGTGAAAAAATCTAATACAAACTGACTTAGATTATGTATATAAGTCAGACATAGGGGTATAAGCAAAACC
>ERZ773051.6-NODE-6-length-188560-cov-17.802350_pt1 | contig 188560 bp, 169 predicted proteins | sample MGYA00580631_ERZ773051 | MGnify/ENA primary metagenome ERZ773051 (study PRJEB29015, sample SAMEA2738137) | human oral metagenome | biome: human oral; feature: human-associated habitat; material: saliva | place: China | collected 2204 ... | reverse complement strand
CGTCGAACTACTTGCTGATGCAGGCGATGGGTCCGAACGTAGCAGGGGTTATCGGTACTGCCGTAGCGGCAGGCACGATGCTGGCACAGTTCGGAGGCTGATCAGTATAGCTGATGAGTCTGATTGAATCAAAACGAAAACGCTCCTTTACGGGGCGTTTTTCTATTGCGGGATTATTTTCTTCCAATAAGAAATGGAAAGCATCTTCCGCAGCATGAAGTTTTATTTCTAATCAAAAATTTACAAAAGAAATATTTACGTAAAACAGAGGCGGGCATATTCAAAGGTAAGAATATAAAAGGCCGCAGGATTAAATGGGAATGCTAAGCAATACCATAGATTGGCGGTTTGAAATCAGTTAAACAGAGGATCAAATTTTTTAAAAGAATATATAGCATACTATTGAAAATGACTTGTTTTCATCAGAGTTAAATATACATAGCCAGCTATATATTATATAAGTGGATGTATTATTTGGGGGATTGCAAATTTTGTAAGTCGTAGAAAATATGATATGTGCTTAAGGAGCAGAGTGGCAGATATGTTAAATAAACTACAAATTAAGAATATAAATTAAATATGCTTAAAATATAAATATTGCAAAACAACTCCAGTTGCAAAATCATTGAAAATTTATATTTAACTAATTACAATATCCACAGGTGCTTTTACATAGAGTGCAATGTATTTGCAGCTGTGTATGAATGCGAGTCCCGCCCCGGGACTGTTTGGAAAGGAGGTCATGAGAAGTAAGAGGGGATACTCTTTATTTTCCGGTTGAAGGAGTTCATAGAGCAAACAGCATTTATTTTATTCAACCATATATGAATTCCGGATCTTCCGGAAGATGTTTCATCATCTGATTGTGCCAGGCACCTGAATCCAATCAGTGCATGGAAAATTTAAAAGGAAGGTGAATTTTTATGGATCCAGCTATTATCACGCTGTGCGTCCTTGCGGTAGCGTGCTTCCTGTTCATAACCGAACTGATTCCGCTGGCAGTCACGGCCATGGCCGCTTGTACTGCATTGGGGATTTTAGGCGTTCTGCCGTCAAAACAGGTCTATGCCGGTCTTTCCAACTCCACCGTAGTCCTCTTCGGCGGTATGTTCGTCATCGGTGCTGCCATGTTCAGAACTGGTCTTGCCCAGGCGATTGGTCTTGGCGTAGTAAAAAAAGCGGGTACTAAAGAAGTTCCGCTCATGGGAGCAGTTATGCTCGTTACCATTATTTTGTCCTCTGTATCATCCAATACGGGTACAGTGGCTTGTCTTATGCCTGTAGTTATCGGTATCTGCCAGGCGGCTAAAATTTCTCAGTCCCGTCAGCTGATGCCTCTGGCTATCGCTGCTAACGTAGGCGGCACCATCACCATGATCGGTACCCCGCCGAACGTCATCGTAACGGGCGCGCTGTCCGCAGCAGGCCTGCCGACTTTCGGATTCTTTGAATTCGCTTACATCGGCATTCCACTCTCCATCATCGTATTCTTCTTTACCCTGTTCATCGGCCGTCACCTGCTTCCTGCAAATGCTGCCGGAGAAATGGACGAAGAAGCTATCAGGGCTGCTGCTGAAGAAGCAGGCGCTTCTGGCGAAGACAGCGAACCGAAGAGCACCACAAAGATGTGGATTTCCGGACTGATCATGATTGGTGTAGTTGTCTGCATGGCTCTGAATTTGAAGACTCTGCCGCTGCAGACCGCGGCGGTGACCGGGGCTATCCTCTGCGTTATCACAGGCTGCCTGAAAGAAAAAGAAGCCTATGCAGGGATTGACTGGGTAACGATCTTCCTGTTTGCCGGCATGCTTTCCGTAGCTACCGCTATGGAAAAAACCGGCGCGGGAAAACTGATTGCCGATACGGTTGTAGGCGCTATGGGTGATAGCCCGAATGCGATTATGCTGTGCGCAGTACTATATCTCATTTCTAATGTACTGACACAGTTCATGTCCAACACGGCTGCGGCTGCTCTTCTGGCGCCGATCGGCATTTCCATCGCCCAGTCTATCGGTGCTGACCCGAAACCGGTTCTCATGGCTATCGGCATTGCGGCTTCCATGGCTTTTGCCACACCGATGGCGACGCCTCCGAACACCCTCGTACTGGGACCCGGCGGATTTACGTTCAATGACTATGTGAAGGTCGGTCTTCCGCTCTGCATTGTTACTTTCATTGCGTCGGTTATCATTATTCCAATCTTTTGGCCGTTTTTCCCGGGATGATCTTGTCGTCCGTCTGCATACTGAAAGTAGAAATTTGATTGATTTTATCTATCTCTATTCGTTTAAACGGATATAAGAAGAGAAAGGTGGATTTTATTCATGGATACTCCAGGCCCACTTTCCATTTGTATCACTAACATGGTTATCGTATTTGCCGTTCTTATTTTCTTAGCTTTCGTCATCGAACTGATCCACGTGGTGGATCCGACGAAGAAAAAGAAATAAGAAGTAAGAGCTTAGTGAATACAAATACCGTATAGGAGGTACAATAATGGATGGTTTTATGAGAGCACTCGTTTCCGTATGGACAGACTCCGGCTTTGCCGCACTGACCTGGGAAAACTGTGTTATGATTTTAGTAGGACTTGTTTTACTTTACCTGGCAATCGCAAAGGATTATGAACCTCTCTTATTATTGCCAATCGCATTCGGCTGTATTATGGCCAACTTCCCGAATACCGGGTTTGAAGATGAAATGGGCGTTATGATGGCTATAGGTTTCGGTATTAAGTACGAAATTTTCCCGCCGCTCATTTTCATGGGCGTAGGGGCGATGACAGACTTTGCACCGCTTATCGCTAACCCGAAGACCATGCTTCTGGGCGCTGCTGCGCAGATCGGCGTATTCGTCGCACTGGCAGGCGCTATGATGCTTGGCTTCAATGTACAGGAAGCCGCTTCCATCGGCATCATCGGCGGCGCTGACGGCCCGACCGCTATTTATTTAACTTCCAAGTTAGCTCCTCATCTCCTGGGCGCTATCGCTGTAGCGGCATACAGCTACATGTCCCTGGTTCCTTTGATTCAGCCTCCGATTATGAAGCTCTGCACCACCAAGGAACATAGAAAGATTAAGATGGTTAACCTTCGTCCTGTAACCCATTTCGAAAAGGTTGTATTCCCGATTGTCGTAGCCATCGTCGTATCCTTGCTCCTGCCGCCGGTAGCGGCACTGATGGGCTGCCTGTGCCTTGGCAACCTCTTCGAAGTATCCGGAGTAACGGCAAGACTGTCCGACACTGCGCAGAATGCGCTGATCAACATCGTAACGATTTTTCTGGCGACAGGCACCGGCTTGACGATGTCCGGGGATAAATTCCTCCGTCTGGAAACCATCGAAATTATCGTTCTCGGTCTGATCGCATTCGCAGCAGGCACCGCAGGCGGCGTCATCTTCGGACAGATCATGAGAATTGCTTCCGGCAATAAGATCAACCCGCTGATCGGCTCTGCAGGCGTATCTGCCGTACCGATGGCAGCGCGTGTATCCCAGATCGTAGGTCTGAAAGACAACCCGTCCAACTACTTGCTGATGCAGGCAATGGGCCCGAACGTAGCAGGTGTTATCGGCACTGCCGTAGCGGCAGGCACGATGCTGGCACAGTTCGGCGGCTGATTTGCCTAATTAAATTGAACCAAAAAGAAAACGCTCCTTACGGGGCGTTTTTTACGTGGGAATTATGGTAAAAAGTAAACGGTGTGTTTATGCCTGAAAGTGAAGTTTATAATTACTCTTTTATATTTTTGTCTTCATATCGGCAAATGCAGAGCAACAGACAGGAGAGCCAGATGGCATGCGTGCCGAAGCAGCTGCTGGACCAGTAGCCGATACCGGAACCGAGGGCAAAAATGATGACAATGAAAAGAAATTGAGCTGCCACATGGAGATCCTGGTTGTCCTGAGAGACCAGGTAACGTTCCAGTGCGTCTACACTCCGCTTGATATTTCCTGTGCAGGTGGTACTCATGTAATTATAATTATTCAGTTTGGTGAAACAATGGACCTGCAGACCGCAGGAAAAGGAGACGAGGATGTTTGCCAGGTGGTTTAAAGAGTAGGGAAGGAGTCCGACAATAAAGAGGCAGGCAATCTCCAGAAGAAGGATATTTCTCCGCCAGTCTGTAAGCTGATGCTTTTCCCACAGGTTTTGTAAGCGGGCAGCAAAAAAGAGACCGAAACCGTAGACTATAATGGGGAGCAGGTAGCGGAGAGAACCGTTTATATCTCCAAGAAAAAGATGATGGCCTAAAAAAACGACATTTCCTGTCTGGGCATTGGACAGAACATGATCGCGCACACAGAAGGTGTATGAGTCCTGGATTCCGCCGGATAAGATTAGCCAAAAAACCAACCGCCATGAATCGGCGGGGGTCTCCGTTATCGTATGATTTATCATGATTTAATGATCTCCTGTTTTATGATATGTCCAGTATAGCAGAGGGGGAGAGAGCCTGCCAGTAGCAGAAAGAAGAGGGACTTACCGGTTCTTTCTTATCTAAAAAAGTGATGGATTCCATGAGAATGGATATAAATAAAATATTGCAATTTGAAGAAAGATAAAATATTATATAGACAAAAGTGAATATGATATAGATTCTCATATTTATTTTTATCTATTAATGAAAGGATGTGCTTTATGCAGGAAGGAATTAATAATTTATTTGCAGGGGCTGTTTTTCTGGCCGGTGCGTTGTCCTTCTTTTCGCCCTGTGTATTTCCGCTTCTGCCGGTTTACTTGGGAAAGCTGGCGGAGGATCCCGGGACGAGGTCGTTTTCTTTTTTCGGTCTGAAGGTATATGTATCTCCGCTGGTAAAAACTGTTTTCTTTATTACGGGATTGTCGACGGTATTTTTCAGTCTCGGGTTTGGGACCGGTTTTTTCAGCCACATTTTTTATCATCCCTATACGCCGTATGTCATGGGCGGTATCGTCATACTTCTCGGGCTGCATCAGATGGAGCTGATTAATATTAATTTTCTCCAGCGGCAGAAGAAGATCGAGCTGGACGGGAAGCGTCAAGGCGGTATTCTCGGCGCGTTTCTTCTGGGGCTGACTTTCAGTTTTGGTTGGACGCCCTGTGTGGGACCTGTGCTGGGGGCGGTGCTTGCTGTGGTGGCTTCTGAAAATGGAAGCGCTCTGTATGGCGGTCTTTTGATGGCGGTGTACGCTGCGGGGATGGCGGTCCCTTTCCTGATTCTGGCAGTGGCATCTTCCTGGCTTTTGAAGTACAGCAGTCACGTGAAGCGCCATATGGTCTTGCTGAAGAAGATTGGCGGCGTGCTGATCATTCTTATGGGGATCCTGCTTATGCTTGGCAAGCTGGATATGCTGGCGGCAGTTATTTCTTGAAATATTTCACAGATTTGTAAACAGGAGGTTTATCATGATGAAAATTTCTTATAAAAAGTTTGGAGCGTTTGCGGCAACAGCCGTTTTGGCAGGGATTCTGGCGGGATGCGGATCCGGTATGAATGCGGATGCAAATGACATGGCCCGCCCCGCGGCGATGCAGCAGGAAAAGGCAGCCGGCCGCACACAGAATTTTATGGATGCAAAGGATGCGGATTTCATGCTGACCGATGTAAATGGAAAGGAACACAGACTTTCCGATTACAGGGGGAAAAAGGTGTATATCAAGTTCTGGGCTTCCTGGTGTTCTGTATGTATGGCTACGCTGGCTGATACGGATATGCTGGCGGGAAGTGACGATAAGGATTTTGTCGTTCTTTCCGTTGTGGCGCCCGGATTTGGCGGTGAAATGAAAAAAGAGGATTTCGTAAAATGGTATAAAGGTCTCGGCTATAATAATCTCCCCGTGCTTCTTGACGAAGGCGGCGCGGTGACAAAGAAATACGGTATTCGTTTCTATCCGTCGGCGGCTCTGATTGATACAGAAGGAAATGTGAAGATGCTCCGTCCGGGGCATATGAGCAAAGAATCGCTTGCCATGGAGATGAAGGGGATTTCGTAAAGGAGGATTATGATGAGAACGGCAGGAATTTTAGGAAGTCTTGCGATCATTGCGGCAGCCGGTTTCGGCTGGTATTCGATGGCAATGACTCCATCTTCAGGCAGCGGGGGAAAAGCGCCTGTGGGGGTAAGCCTTGAAGAAAGTATGAAGAAAGAAATGGCGGTGAAAACAGTGAATAAGGAAAATTTACGGGATATGTACCTGGCGGGAGGCTGTTTCTGGGGACTGGAGGAATATTTTTCCCGTGTGGAAGGCGTAGTGGACGTGGTTTCCGGTTATGCCAACGGGAAAACGGACAAGACGGATTACGAACATATAGGGCAGACAGATCACGCGGAAACGGTTCATATTTCTTATGATGCTTCCAAAGTTTCCTACAGGGATCTGCTGCTTTACTACCTCCGGGTGGTGGATCCTACAAGTGTGAACCGTCAGGGAAATGACCGCGGGCGCCAGTATCGGACGGGCATTTATTACACCACTGATGAAGAAGGGGCGGTGGCTCGGGAAGTACTTGATAAAAAGCAGAAATCCCTTTCCGGTAAAATCGCTATCGAGGTGGAACCGCTCCGTCATTTTGTGCCGGCGGAAGAGTACCATCAGGATTATTTAAAGAAGAACCCCGGCGGTTACTGCCATATCGATGTAAGCAGGGCGGCGGATCCCGTGATTGACGGCTCCCTGTATCCGAAGCCTGACGAGGAAACCCTCCGCAGCCTTTTAACGGCAGATCAATATGCTGTCACGCAGGAAGGCATGACGGAAAGAGCTTTTTCCAATGAATATTTCGATAAATTTGACCGCGGCATTTATGTAGATGTGGCGACGGGAGAGCCGCTCTTTTCCTCCCGTGACAAGTTCGAGTCGGGCTGCGGCTGGCCGAGTTTCACGAAACCGATTTCTGCCGATGTGGTGAATTACAAAGAAGACCTGAGCTATAATATGCGGCGTACAGAAGTGCGGAGCCGTATGGGAGAATCCCATTTGGGGCATGTGTTTGATGACGGTCCCCGGGACAGAGGCGGTCTCCGGTACTGCATCAACAGCTTGGCGATCCGGTTCATTCCCGAAGCGGATATGGAAAAAGAAGGCTACGGTTATTTGTCCGGTGTCTTATAATTTTAAGAAATATTTTTGACTAAATCGTGCCTTGCGGTATAATATATAAATTGGTAAAGCAATTATACTTAAATAAGGCGGAGTAAAAATATGCAGATGATCGATTTGTCCGGTGTAAAAGATTTCAATGCCGCTCGTTTTCTTATTTATTGGCTGGTGGCGACAGTCATTGCCATTCTCGTGGCGTACAATATCGACCCCCAGAAAAAGCTGGTCTGGTTCAGACAGCGCAGTGACAACGGTTTCATGGTTCGCCGCGGCTGGTTTGGGAATTTCAGTCTGCTCGGTGTGCCCTGTTCCAAGATGGGCTTTGCCATTACGGCAGGTATTTTCATCGGGGCGGGTATTGTGTGGGCGCTGCTTATCTTTGTGATTCTTCCAATGCTCGGATATCATGTGTAAGCTTCAGCTTCCTCTGTTAAGTAAATATGTTTTCTGCGTATGGCACAGGGGCAGGAAATAGTATCGGACCTGGTATTTTCCGGGTCCGTTTTTTGTAAGGCTGTTTATTTGCGGGGAGAGATTTATGACAAGCACGGAAACAATTTTTAAGGAACTTTTTGCAGGGGTTATGGAGATGTCGGATCCCGCTGTCTGGATCATGTTCGCCATCGGCGGGATTCTGATCTGGCTCGGAGTGAAAAAGGATTATGAGCCGGTGCTTCTCTTTCCTATGGGAGTGGGCTGTATATTGGCAAATATACCGGGGCATTTTGCCGTTATCCCGGTGGGAGGCGGGGAGCCGGGCTTTTTGCAGGTTCTTTATGAAGCGGGAATTGCCAATGAGCTGTTTCCTGTCCTGATTTTTGTGGCGGTAGGCGCGATGTGTGATTTTACGCCGCTTATCCGACAGCCTTATGTCATGCTTTTTGCGGCAGCGGCCCATTTAGGTATTTTTGCAGCGGCGCTTCTGGCATCAGCTTTTGGATTTCCTTTCAACCAGGCGGCGGCGATTGGCATCATCGGCGCGGCGGACGGTCCGACGACGATTTTTGTGGCGCAGAAATTTGCCACGGAACTTCTGGCGCCCCTCACGGTGACGGCATTCTGCTATATGTCCCTTGTCCCGATTATTCAGCCGCCTATTATCAGACTGCTGACGACAAAGCGTGAAAGACGTATCCGTATGGCATATAAAGAAGAAAAGCCCGTGTCCTGGACAGCACGTTTCCTTTTCCCCTTTATGGTGGTACTTTTTGCAGGTATTCTGGCTCCTATTTCCGTACCGCTCATCGGAGCGCTCATGTTCGGCAATATGCTGAAAGTATCGGGCGTTGTGGATTCTCTGGCAAGTACGGCACAGAATGAACTCGCCAATCTGGTGACACTCTTTCTCGGTATTACGGTAGGCGCTACGATGACGGCGGAAAATATCCTGACATTTGATGTCCTGAAAATCCTTATCCTCGGTGCGGCGGCGTTTATTTTCGATACGGTGGGCGGCGTGCTTTTTGCAAAGCTGGCAAATCTCTTCCTCAAGCAAAAGCTGAATCCCATGATCGGAGCCTGTGGCATTTCCGCGTTCCCCATGTCGGGGCGCGTTGTTGCCAAGATGGCTTTGAAAGAAGATCCTTCCAATTTCATCATCCAGCACGCCATGGGCGTCAATGTGGCGGGACAGGTCGCTTCCGTCGTCGCCGGCGGCCTTGTGCTTGCTCTTATTCCCGTTTTGGCATAAAGGAGGAACTATGTCAAGTTTGGACGCTTCCGTTTATCTTCTGGTTATCGCATATCCCCTGCTTTTCGTGGTGATGGCTGTTTTTATGGGGCTGACCTATCTTTTGCGAAGAGTATTTCCCGGAGACTGAAGAAGCGGGATTTCCTTCCTGCCGCGGTTTGCGGGGAGGGAGAAAAAGTTTTATACTGTACCTATGTGAAAATAATTCTCTTTTAGGAGGCAGAAATGAAAGAAACATACAGCAGAAGCAAATCCGTCTGGCAGCGGATGAATGCCCGTGAGCGCAAGGCCGCCATGGCATACGGTGAAAAATACAAGGCGTTCCTTGATACGGCACGCACAGAAAGACTGGCGGCAGCGGAAATTATCCGCCGTGCGGAAGAAAAGGGATTTAAACCTGTCTATACCATGAAGTCGCTCAAAGCGGGAGACAAGGTATATTGGAACCAGAAAGATAAATCCGTTATTTTAGCGGTGATTGGGAAAGAACCCGTCCATGAAGGTATCAAAATCGTAGGATCCCATATTGATTCGCCCCGTCTGGATTTGAAAGCCAATCCGGTTCATGAACAGGACGGCATTGTGTACTTCCGTACCCACTACTACGGCGGGATTAAGAAATACCAGTGGACCTGCATTCCGCTGGCGCTCATCGGCGTGGTATTCACAAAAGACGGTAAAAAAGTGGATATCAATATCGGACTGAAAGACAGCGATCCCGTTTTCTATGTATCCGACCTGCTTATCCACATGGCGCAGGACCAGATGAAGAAGACTCTGGCAGAAGGGATTACGGGAGAACAGCTCCAGGCTGTCGCGGGCACCCATTCTGAAGAAGGGCAGACACCGAAAGATGCCATCATGGCGCTTTTGAAAAAAGAATACGGGATCGAAGAGGAAGACTTTGCCGCCGCTGAATTGGAACTTGTTCCCGCTACAAAGAGCCGCGACGTCGGATTTGACCGGTCCCTCATTGCTTCTTACGGACAGGACGACCGCGTATGTTCCTACGCGAATCTGGAAGCCATCCTGGACGCAAAACCCGGTGTGAAGACCCAGGCCGCTCTTCTTACGGATAAGGAAGAAATCGGATCTTATGGAAATACGGGCATGGAATCTTCCTATTTCGTGAAATTTGTGATGAAACTCCTTGCGCTGCAGGGACAGGGAAGCCTTCTTGATTTTTATGAAACTATGGAAAACAGCGAGATGCTTTCCGCCGATGTGAATTCCTGTCTTGATCCCATGTTCCCGGAAGTTTCTGAAAAAGACAATGCGTCTTTTCTGGGATACGGGATTAACCTGACCAAGTACGGCGGTTCCCGCGGCAAGTCAGGCAGCAATGATGCCAATGCGGAATTTTTGCAGAAGGTCAGAAAAATCTTTAATGATGCCGGTGTATGCTGGCAAATCGGTGAGCTGGGAAAAGTCGACCAGGGCGGCGGCGGAACAATTGCTTTCATGATGGCGAACTGGGGCGCGGAAGTGGTGGACTGCGGCACGTCCATGCTGTCCATGCACGCTCCCTGCGACCTGCTGTCCAAGGCGGATGCTTACGAAACGTACCTGGCGTACAAGGCATTCTTTGAAAGCAGGTAAGGAAAAGAGGAAATCATCGTCTCGAAAGGGGCGGTGATTTTTTCGTGGGAAAAAATATAATAGAGTCGTGATGAAAAAATGGATGTCATTGAAAAGTGAGGATTTAATGAACATCATCGGAAATACTTATACATGATGGTTAATTATTAATCTACAATGGAAAATGTAAATGTGTGGAAGATGTGGTTGTAAGGCATTGTATGATTTGATAATGGATATAGGGGGGAGATAAATGCATTAAAGTTTAGCATTTACTGCAAGGGTCAAAATGAAAAAACATTTTTATCTCCATATCTTTTAATATAGAAACATATGCGTATATATGGAAGAAGACGGTTATATCTTATCGGAAGTGCTATAATGAGGAAGCACTATGAGTTATATGTCAGGCAGGTGGCTTATGAAGAAAAAGATTTTGATAGCGGTGTTGGTGTTGGGAATAGCTTTTTCAAATGTAACAATAGGGACGGCGGGTAAAGATATGCCTGTGGGGGGAGATACTTTTTCTGTACAGGAAAAGTTGCCTGTAAAATTTACGCAATATTTTTCAGATAGGGCAGGAAAAGATGCAGAGGCAGCATCAGAAAAAAATGTTATTCCTACAGGGGCGGCAGATGAATTAGTGTATAGGCGTCCGGGGAATGAAGGAATTTATATGCTTCGGGGATTGGTAGCAATAAATCAGCATAAATATAAGCAGGCAATTAAGGATTATACTAAAGCTATAGAATTGAATCCTGATTCCGCACTGGCTTATTATGCAAGGGCGACCGCATATAGTTTGGAAGAGGATTTTTATGCAGCAGAACAGGATTACAATAAAGCGTTGAAAAAGAATCCTGAACCGGAAATGAGGGGGCATATCTTATTGGGGCGAGGGGTTGCTTATGTGCAACTCGGGGAGACAGAATCTTGTCTTAATGATTTTGATGAAGCGTTGAAGTATCTAAAAGGAGAAGAAAAGGGAAAGGTCTATAGCAAAAGAGGACTTGCGTATCTGCTTCTTGGCGAGATGGATAAAAGTTATGTTGATTTTGAGAAGGCATTATCTATTAACACCAAGGATGTAATAGCGCTTATATCGATTGCTGATCTGCAGTGGTTGCATTACCATGCACCGGAAAAAGCATTACCTTTTCTTGACAGGGCGGTGGCAGCGGACTCATCTAATCTTCTTGCTTGGATGAAAAGAGGCAAAGTACTTCTGGATTTGCATGAGGATGAAAAAGCATTGACGTCTTTTAACAAGGGGCACGTGGTTGGAGAAACAGATGGGATTCCTTATTTATTACGAAATATGTATTATATGCAGCATAGAAGATTTACCGATGCGAGAAATGATTTAACGCATTTGATTTCCATTTATCCGAATAATGCGTATTTCTATTCGAAGCGTTGTGATGCGAGTATGAAGTTGCATGATTTTGGCGGGGCATTGGAAGATATAAGAAAAGCGATAGCATTGGAGCCGGATAAAGGATACTATTACATGATGCTTGGGCTTGTATACAGCCAGACAGAACGGTATGATGAAGCGATTACTGCGTTTGAAACGGCAATTGCAAAGGGGCATAAAAAAGCAGATGTGTACAATAACTTGGGATATGTTTATAAATTGAAAGGGAATTATCAAAAGGCGTTGGGCATACTGAATAAAGCTATAGAAATGGATCCCGGTTATGGAGAAAGTTATCGCTCTCGGGGAGAAGTGTATGCGGAAATGGGGGAATACGAAAAGGCGGTGGCAGATATTACGGAATTTTTAAAAATTAATCCCAATATTGCATCAGCACTTCTCATGCGTGCAGGTTTTTACGATAAGTTGGGAAAGAAGGAATGGGCAGAAAAAGATCGAAAAGCGGCTGCATTGGGTAAAAAGGATGGAATATATGTGTTCTCTCCGAAGAATGACTAGTTTTTGATTCAAGCGGTATCTGTAGATTGGGGATGCAGCAGAAAGGTAAGAAATAGGTTCTAAATAGAGGGCAATAAGTTCTCAATTGCTTTATATGGAATGACTAATATGCCTTAATGAGGATAATTTTATACGAAGGATAGCAGTGCAGGAGGAATCGGAATGGATGAACATCAGTCCGGCGTAAGGCTGGAAGAAGCGTTGGAAGCAAAAAAAGAACTTGATGCAAAAGCACAGAAAATACTTGAGGAGAAGGGAGCGGACTCCCGTATGAGGACATATACGGGACCGTTAGGCAGGGCGGTAGCCGTACTGCTGTGCGTATGGACGGCATTCCAGCTGTATTTCACGACCATCGGAGCAATCAGTGCCGTCAATCTGCGGGCGATCCACTGTATCTTTCTTCTTGTTTTTACATTTTTATTATTTCCGACGTTTAAAAAGGAAAAGCGGAAAAGAAAGCTTCCGCCCCTTTGGGATGTGGCGTTTATCCTTTGTTCCGCAGGCAGCTTCCTGTATCTCATTTTGAATTATACCCGTATCGCCCGGACGGGAGGGCGTATTTCCGATATGGAGGCAGCCATTGCCTTAGTCGCGGTGGTTTGTGTTTTTGAAGCGGCCCGGCGGGCATCGGGAAATCTGGCGGTACTTGCGGGAATTTTTCTTGCGTATAATTGGTTCGGCGCGTACCTGCCCGGCTATCTTGGTCATAACGGTTTCACTTTGAAGCGCGTGCTGATTACCCAATTCTGGGGAACACAGGGCATTCTCGGCACGGGCATCGGCGTTTCGGCGACTTATATATTCCTTTTTGTCGTTTTTGGCGCGTTTTTGAAATATTCGGGCTTTTCCAAATTCATTAATGATTTTTCGCTTACCCTTGTAGGAACGACTTCCGGCGGCCCCGCGAAGGTGGCGGTCATCGCGTCGGGCCTTATGGGGATGATTAACGGTTCCGCCATTGCCAATGTAGCGACGACGGGAACGATTACGATTCCGCTTATGAAACGGACAGGGTATAAAAGCGAATTTGCAGGCGCTGTAGAAGCGGTGGCCTCTACCGGCGGACAGTTTACGCCGCCGATTATGGGGGCGGTCGGTTTTGTCATGGCGGAGTTTTTAAACCTGTCCTACACCTATGTGGCACTGGCAGCTGTCACACCGGCGCTGCTCTACTATATCGGCCTGCTTCTGGCGGTTCATTTTGAAGCGAAACGGCTCGGGCTTTCGGGGATCGCCAGGGAGAATATTCCCGATGCATTGTCGGTGATAAAAGAACAGGGACATCTTGTCCTTCCCTTGGTGAGCCTTATCGGGCTGATGTTTACGGGATTCACACCGCTTTATGCAGCGGTTATTTCTATTTTCATCACTGTGGCGGCAAGCTGGCTTCGTAAAGAAACAAGAATGACAGGAGATAAGATTATTGCCGCTGTTATTGAGGGGGCGCGGAGCGCCGTTTCCGTAGGGGTGTGCTGCGTCATCATCGGCGTCATTATCGGTACAGTCACACTGACATCCATGGGACTCCACATGGGCTACCTTATTTTGTCTCTTCTGCAGGATAATAATGTATACCTTGCCGGGTTCCTTGTCATGATCATGTCCGCTATTCTGGGGATGGGCGTTCCCGGCGTTGCGGCGTATGTCATTGTTCAGGCGGTTGCTGTTCCTGTCCTGATCAAGGCGGGGGTGCTGCCTCTTATCGCCCACATGTTCTGCCTGATTTATGCCTGCCTTTCCAATATCACGCCGCCTGTGGCCATGTCAGCCTATGTGGCATCTGGGATTGCCGGTTCTGATCAGACGAAGACGGGACTTATGGCGGTGCGTCTCGGGCTTATCGGTTTTATTATTCCTTTCTTTTTTCTGGATAATCCCGTTCTTCTCATCGGTGTCGATCCGGCGGCGACAGCCGTGGAAACCCTTTGGGCTGTTTTCAGCGCGGCGGTGGGGACGTTTGCCCTCGTCGGCGCGTTGGAAGGCTGGATTCTATGCAAGTGCGGATGGGCGGAACGGATTGTACTTTTCATCGCTTCACCGCTTCTCCTTTTTCCCGGAACAATGACGGACTTTGCCGGATTTGCAGGGATTGCCGCGGTTATAGGATTCCAGTTCCTGCAGCGGAGAAAAGGAATTTGATTTCCCCTGACACAAGGGTATACTTATGATAATCATTTATTTTCTGCAGCATGGGAGGATGGAAAAATGAACATGAAGCATTTGAAAAAAGCGGTGGCGGTTTCACTGGCGGCTTTAGCCGCAGCAGGGATGATAGCAGGCTGTGGCGGAGAAAAGAAAGCATCGGCGCCGTCATCACAGCCGGCAGCGCAGACGGTGAAAATTAATTTTCCGACGGCCGGCGCGTCAGGCGCCCTGTATGCGGTGGGGGCGGCAATCACCAATATGTGGAACAATAACGTTCCCGGTGTGCAGGCAGCGAGCCAGGCTTCCGCAGGCGGAATTGCCAATCTGAACATGGTTTCCGACGGCGAAGCGCAGGTGTCCATCGCTATTTCCAGCAATGTGTACCAATGTCTCAACGGGACGGACAGTTTCAAAGATCATCCTTATAAAGATTTGAAAGTGATTGCCGGTCTTTACATGAATCCGAACCAGATGGTGGTCACTGCCAAGTCGGGCATTCAGACTTTGGCTGATGTAAAAGGAAAGCGTTTTGCCGTAGCGTCGGCAGGATCTTCTGTATATAATGAAAGCAATGCCCATTTTACCGCAGCGGGACTGAAATTTCCTGATGATATCCAGGCGGAGTACATTACCTTTACCGATGCTGCCGATATGCTTCAAAACGGCTCCATTGACGGCGCGTGGATTATGAGCGGCGCTCCTGCTTCCGCCGTCACCCAGGCTTTGACCGGCGGCGCACGCCTGGTAGATATTGATGATCAGCTCGTGAAAGAACTGAAAGCGAAGTATCCCTGGTATGCAAGTTATACTATCAAGGCGGGGACCTATCCGAACCAGGACAGAGACGTCCGTACCACGGCGGTTAAAATGGTTATGTTCACCCGCGGGGATATGCCGGAAGATGTGGTGTATAATCTGACGAAAGCTTTCTGGGAACATATCGACGAACTGGGGCAGGCACAGAAGAATCTGAAAGGCCTCAAGCCGGAAGACGCGGTGAAAGATATTGCAGGCGTGCCGCTCCATCCCGGCGCTGAAAAATATTACAGGGAAATCGGTGTACTGAAATAAGGAATAGAAAGAAAACATCGTCTTTACAGGGGCGGTGTTTTTCTTTTGAGAGTATCCGGTAAACATGTACCGGCAGCGAGCATTCTCATTATGACACTTTCCGTTCCCCATTGTTAGTGACGTGCTTTCCCCTAATCGTCATTCAGAGCTTTGGTAAGAATACCGTATGAGAAAGCAGGGAGGCAGCAATATGATACAAAGCGAAGAATCTGTTACTCTGATAACAGCTTACCATCTTCCTCATCATGCCAGCAGATCCTTCGCTCGTGCTCAGGATGACACCTTTCGTTCTCCGTCATTATGACGCTTTCCGTTCCCCATTGTTAGTGACGTGCTTTCCCAAAATCGTCATTCTGAACGAGGGCAAGAATGCTTTGTGGGAAAGATGGGAAATGGGATAGTGGCACGGAGCGAAGAGTCTGTTACCTTGATGACGTTTTACCGTTTTCCTTGCTACGGCAGCCGATTCTTCGCTAATATGCATAATGACGCCTTCTACCCTGTCAGTCCTGTGACTGCTGCCCTTTGCCGAAGAAAGAGGGTCGCTCAAATTTAAAATGTTTCCCCAAAACTATTGACAAGGAAATCCTCATTCGCTAAAATAACCACAATATTTAAAAGTGCTGACGGAAAAAAGTAAATTTCCTTTCCCGGCGCAGAGAACCGATGGATGGTGAAAATCGGTGCGGGCAGGAGGTCGAAGTTCTTTCCTGAACTGCTTTGCTGAAATAACAGTAGGCATTGCCGGAGTGGCTCACGTTAAGCGGCTGAGAGTTGATCTGATGAAGTAGGGTGGTACCACGGAATATTCGTCCCTTGGGTGCCGCCTTTTTTATTTCTTTTTCATCAGATAAACAGGGTGGTACCGCGATGAGTCCCGTCGTCCCTTGCAATTGGCAGGGGACATTTTTTATAGGATAGAAGTGCAGTAGAAAGAGAGGGCTCTCAAATGAAAAAATGGATGAAACTTACGGCAGCGGCAGTGGCAGCAGCTTTGCTCTATGGCTGCGGAGGAAACAGTGGCGGAGAGAAGAAGACGGCTGACGGGAAGAAACAGATTGCTGTGGTGCAGGTGATGCAGCATGGTTCTCTTGATGCGGCCAATCAAGGATTTCTTGACGGCTTGAAAGAAAGGGGCTACGGAGCGGACAAAATTTCAGTAGACCAGCAGAATGCCCAGGGAGACCAGTCAAATTTAAAGACCATTGCGTCCCGTTTCAAGTCCAATCGTCCTGATCTTATCTGCGCGATTTCCACACCTGCCGCACAGGCGGCAGCCAATGAAATTCATGACCTGCCCATTATCGGGTGCGCCATTACTGATTTTGAAACGGCGAAACTGGTAAAATCGAACAGCCGGCCGGAAACGAACGTGACCGGCGTCAATGACCGCGGCCCTGTGGAGAAGCAGGTAGATATGGGACTTAAGTTCCTTCCCGCGGCGAAACGTCTTGGACTGATTTATTCCTCCAGCGAAGTGAACAGCCAGATCCAGGCAGACCAGGCGAAAGCCCATGCGGCGTCCCTCGGCCTTACTGTGGTGGAACGGACCGTTTCCTCCGTCAATGATATTCAGCAGGCAGCGGAATCCATGGTAGGGCAGGTGGATTTCATCTATGTTCCCACGGATAACGTGATCGCTTCTTCCATTCCCACTTTGGTAAAGGTGACGGATCCCGCGAAGATTCCCGTATTCGTAGGTGCGGACAGCATGGCGAAAGACGGCGCGCTCGGCTCGCTCTCCGTGGATTTCTACAAGTCCGGTGTACAGGCAGGACACATGGCGGCGGATGTGCTTGACGGGAAAATCAAAACACAGGACACTGCCGTAGAGGATCCTGAAGTGCTGGAAGTCATTATCAATAAAAAATCGGCGGAAACATTGGGACTTTCGATTCCTGAAGAATATAAGAATGCGAAGATGGTGGGATAAAGCAAAAGCGGAACAGGAAAATAAAAAACGGATGAAATATGCAGCGTGATCAGTTCGGTATAAAATGTTTTTTGTACTGCGGTTCAAAACACGTCATATTTCAAAACTTGCAGATGAATTATTAAAAAAGAGTTGTGAATAATTTTTCATTTTCACGGCTCTTTTCTTATGGGGATATAACATCGGGAAGCTCATATTTTTGTGATGAATGAAAGTTTTTATGGGTGACATCGATTAAGAACCGTATTACTTGATGTGGAATTTTTTGATTATGAAAAAGAGGAAGATTCAGGTTATTGTTCTTTTGTACCAGAAAATAAGAAAGCATGTTATGTTATAATACATATGTGACAAAGAATAAAAAAATAAGGGAACTCTTTTGTTAAAATAGTTTTGAAGAAGAACCATATTAAAACAAAGGAGTCCCTTATGAAAACTATTATAACAGAAGAAATGAGATATCGGGAAAGAGTTGTACAATATGCAATAAAAAGTAATAATGCTGTGGCAGCAAGACGCTATCATACGAGTAGGCAACAAGTGCAGCGATGGAGAAAGAAGTATGATGGAACAACGGGATCTTTGTCAAATAAATCAACACGCCCACATTCTCACCCAAACCAGCATACAAGGGAAGAAATAAAGTTAATAAAGAGAATGCACCGCAGATATTCATTTGAAGGATTAGCCCAAGTGTATAGAAGCCTCATGGATGCCGGTTATACAAGAACATACTAATCCATGCAAAAACAACTGAGGAACCTGCGTTTAAAGCAGCCTGAAAAGAAAAAATACCCGAAGAGCAAGTACAAGGCGCTAAAAGGAGAATATCCGGGAGAATACGTGGAAGTTGATGTGAAATATGTCCTGTTGGAGTGTATAGGATTTTCGAGCAACCATGCCAGATATTACGAAATTACAGCAATAGACCTGTATAGCAGAAAAAGAATCATAAAACTAGTCAATGAACTAAGTACATATGAAACATCAAAATTCCTGTACAGTCTGGAAAAAAGAATGGGATGTAAGATAAAAACAATACAAACAGACAATGGGAGAGAATTTTGTAACGATGCAGATAAAGCTCAAAGTCTGTTCCAGATAGTGTTGGAAAGACTGGGAATAAGACACAAAAGGATAAGACCGTATTCCCCATGGCAGAATGGAGTGGTTGAAAGAAGCCATAGAGTGGATAATGAAATATTCTACGCAAGGAGACGATTCTCAAGCGAGGAAGAAATGTATAAATCCTTTAAAAGGTATGCCACTAGGACAAATAATATATGTCGGAAGAAAAAGTCCCAATGAAGTATTAAAAGAGTATCTGTCCAGGGTTTCATAAAAAGTGGTAGGCTTAAAACTATTTTCTAAGAGTGCGTCACAAATGTTTGATTACCATAGAATTTTGTACCTGAAAATAAAAAACGATTATTTTTTTAAGGATATACCTATGCTATAATAAGACAAGGTATATCTTTTTATATTTTTCGACGTACCTTATTGAATAATAGAAGGAATTAGGATGTCAGCTATAGAAGAAAAGCTGGAAGTTGTGAAAAAGCGGATAGCGGCTGCGAAGGCCCGTTCTCCTTATAGGCAGGACGTGACTCTTGTGGCGGTGACGAAGTTTCATCCATTGGAAGATATGGAGGAGGTTCTCCGACTTGGCGTGAAAGAGGTGGGAGAAAACCGTGTGCAGGAATTGGAAGACAAACGGAGCCATTTGAAAATGCCTGTTGTCTGGAACCTGCAGGGACATCTTCAAAAAAATAAAGTGAAAAAGGCAGTGGCGGCGGCTGATTTGATCCAGTCCGTAGATTCCGTGGAAATCATGGAAGAGATAGATAAACGGGCCGGGCAGGCCGGCAAAGTGCAGGATGTGCTTCTGGAATTTAATATTTCCGGAGAAACAAGCAAGTACGGCCTGCCGCCGGAAAGTCTGGACGAAGCTGCAGCGAAGGCGGGAATGCTCCCGCATATCCGTGTAAAAGGTCTGATGTGCATGGCGCCTATGGTGGAGGATGTGGAAATGACACGTCCTGTATTCCGCAGGGCTCATGAAATGTGGGAAGTACTGAAAACATATTTTCCTAAAGGACAGGTTTCTGTTTTATCCATGGGGATGACCCGGGATTTTGAAACGGCAATAGAAGAGGGCGCTACGATGGTACGCGTCGGCACCGCCATTTTTGGCGAGCGGAATTATGCAAATGGGAAAGGAGAAACAAAATGAGCTTACTGGATAAATTTAAGGAACAGTTTACAGATCGTGATGATGAATACGAGGATGAAGAATACGAAGAAGAGGGGACGTCGATAGATACGGCGCAGCCTGTTCCTCCACGTCCGGCAGCAGGCCGTGCGGCAGTAGCGACCCGCCAGGCGAAACCGTATACCATGGTGGTTGTGAATCCGAAAGACTATCAGGATGCCGAAAAAATCGGGAATCATCTGAAGGCTGCCCGTCCGGTCGTAATGAATATGGAAAAGACTGATGCCGATGAAGCACAGCGTATCGTGGATTTTATTCAGGGTGTGATGTATGCTTTGGACGGGCGCATTGACCAGGTTTCTGAAAACATTTACCTCTGCGCGCCAAATAATATGAGCGTGTCCCGTGAGAATTTTGCGGCATTTCCGGAAGCGGAAGCCCCCGCATGGGATTCGCAGGCCCCTAAGGCATAATGTCATTTTTTTCGAAGATCTCCGAGCTGTTTTATGATCTTTTTGTTACGGAGCCGGAGGAAGAAGAGTATATAGATTCTGCGGGAGAAGACGGTAAAGAGGCGGGTCCCCGTATGGCAGGCGCGCTGCCTGCGAGGGCTGTCCGTCCGTTGGATGCTGTCATCTTCGTTCCCCGTGCTTATAGTGATGCCCGCCGTGCGGTGGATGCCATGGAAAAAGGACTTGTAGTTCTTGTGGTTCTTGGCAGCAATGTGGATGATGAAACGGCGAGCCGTTTTGTGGATTTCATGAGCGGTGCCGTTTATCTCGGCAAGGGAGAAGTAGAACTTCTGAACGGGCAGGTGCTTTTGTGCGCGCCATCGGCGGTGCATATTGAGATGGACAGCATGCCCCGCCTTGCGGGGATTCCTTTGTGGAGAGGTCCGGGCGTATGAAAAAGATTATGATGATCGGCTGCGGCGCTATGGGCGGCGCTATACTTTCAGGGTGCCTTTCCAAAGGCCTCTGGACGAAAGAAGAAGTATACATTAAAGCAAGCACGGAAAAGTCAACGGTGGAAAAGGCAGAGCGATATGGCGTATCTGCAGCTTCTCTGAAAGATATCGGAGAAGCGGATTTTGTCCTTTTGGCAGTAAAGCCCGACATTATTCCTTTTGTTTTGGAAGAAATAAATCCGTACCGCCCGAGGCGGGTAATTTCTGTTGCGGCGGCAGTGACAGCAGCGACCTTGGAAGCCGGCCTTCCCGAAAAGACGCCGGTAATCCGTGTCATGCCGAATACTCCCGCTTCGGTCGGGGAGGGTATGACAGCTATTACAGCAGGGCGGTACGCTGACGAGGATTTTATCGAAACGGCAAAAGAAATATTTTCCGCCCTGGGGAAAGCGGCAGTGGTTTCCGAACGCCAGCTTGACGAGATGGGCGCTTTATCAGGAGCGGGACCGGGATACGTTTTCGTGATTATTGACGCATTGGCGGATGCCGGAGTGCGCGCGGGACTTCCGCGGAAGCTGGCAGTTGAAGCGGCGGCGCAGACTTTGTATGGCGCAGCCAAAATGGTGCTGGAAACAGGAAAACATCCCGCCGAACTCCGTGACGGGGTGACAAGTCCCGGTGGTACGACGATTGCAGGCATCCATGCCATGGAAGCGCGCGGCATCCGTGCTGCTCTCATGGACGCCGTCATGGCGGCTCTTGCGAAATCTGATGAAATGGGCAGAAAATAATGAAAGACAGAGAAAAAATTCTCCGCTACTTTTCCGCAACCGGAGAAGAAGCGAAAGATATGGCGATCCGTCTGCTGGATATTGCTGATTCCGTGGACAGAGGCCGGCCATTTGCCGTCGGCCCCTTTATGTCTCCTTTTGCGGCGCAGGTCGGACAGACGATTGCGGCTCACATGAAAACGGTGGCGGTGAAAACTTCCGGCGGATATCATGAAGCGGAACGGATCCGTGTCGCATTTGCCCGTAATGACTATGACGGTCCCGTGGATTTCGGGCTGACCGCATTGAAAGTGACCTGGGATGACCGATACAGGCTCATCGGCCACCGTGATGTACTGGGGGCGCTTATGGGACTGGGCATCGACAGAGCGGTTCTGGGAGATATCCTCATGCAGGGGGCGGGGTGCCAGATTGTGGCAGACAGTTCCATGGCGGAATGGATTAAGCGGAATTTCCTGAAAGTCGCCATGGTGTCTGTGCAGATAAAAGAAATATCTCTGGAAGAATTAGAGCCGCCTAAAAAGACAGCCAGAGAGGTGCGGGCCACGGTCGCTTCGCTTCGGCTGGATGCGGTCGGCGCGGCAGGATTTGGCATTTCCCGCAGCAAAATGGTACAATGCGTAGAGAGCGGTCGGACGGAAATTAACTGGCAGCCTGTGAAAAGCGCGTCGCAAACCGTAAAAGCAGGAGATGTTATTTCCATCCGCGGCAAAGGACGGATTGAAATCAGGGAAGTCACGGGGATGAGCCGGAAAGGCCGGACAGGGCTCCTGATTGACCGTTATAAATAAGAAATGAAACCGTTGATATGAAACAGGAGGATTATTTATGATTACACCGATGGATATCCATAATAAAACGTTTTCCCGCGGACTGCGGGGGTACAGCCAGGAAGAAGTGGACGCATTCCTGCAGGAGCTGGCAAGTGACTATGAACGTATTTACCGCGAACATCGTGAGATGGAAGAGGAGATGGATACAGTCAAGACGAAACTCCGCAATTATGAAAAAATGGAATCTACCATGTCCTCCACTTTGGTCATGGCGCAGGAAACTGCTGAAAATGTGAAGAGAAACGCACAGAAAGAGGCGGAATTGGCAGTTCGGGAAGCGCAGAATGAAGCCCATCATATCATTTCCGATGCGGAAGCGGCCCGCCGCAAACTGAACACCGATCTGCTCAAAACGGAAGGCGATGTCAAGATCTATATTGAAAAGATTCTGGCCAATTTCAAGTCGGCGATGGCTCTCATCGAATCTGCAAAGAATACGCCGGAGCCGCAGATTGTAAAAGCGCCGGAAGGACAGGACGAGGAAATGGAACTGCCCATCGAAGCGCTGGATGACCGTTCTGCCGATCTTTTTGAAGGAGAAGTAAAAGCTGATACAGCAGAAGCGGAAACTGATGAAGCGGAAGATGAAACACAGCAGGCTGTATCTGAAATATAATAAGGAATGAAAAGGAAGCGGTTCTTACAGGACTGTTTCTTTTTTTCAGGAAATATAAAGCGGCTCTGATAATATGGCTTTTGTTATTAATCGGGCAGATTTCTTTTTATGTAAAAACGCTGTCTCTCCTGATGGGGAAACAGCGTTTTGCACTTACTGCTTTTTATTCTTTTTTAGAAGGCAGGCTGCCGTGCAAACAGCTGCCGCCGTTCCTGCCGCAAAGAGGGCGGCCCGTCCCCACTTGCGGACGTTGTCGAAACGGACTGCCGTTTTTACCTTATCCAGGGCAGTGACGGGACGCCTCGCGGAAACGGTCACGCATCCCAGTTTTGTGTCGATTTCAATGTTTGTGAAACCTGCTTTGGTAAGAATAGCGGAAAGCTCTTCCGTTTTGTAGAGAGTCATGCCTTTGATGATTTTCGGGTACAGATTGTCGAGAAATCCATAGCCGTCCGCTTCATTTACGATGAGGAAGGTGCCGCCCGGCTTCAGCACCCTTTTGATTTCTTTCAGTGTGTTTGGCAGATTGGGCCAGAAGTATATCGTTTCAAAGGCGGTGATGACATCGAAATGATTTGCGCCGAAAGGAAGGAGTTCGGCGCTTCCTTCATAAACGGAACACCGTCCTTCCGCAATGGCATTGCGGTTGCGCATAAAAGAATAATTCACGCAGTCCGGTGAAAGATCGATGCCTGTCACGTGACCGCGGGGAACTTTCTTTAAAAAGCGGGACAGGTTGATGCCGCCTCCGCAGCCGATGTCGAGGATTTTTTCATTACCGGCAAGATCCAGATGGGAAATCCCCCAGAGGGACACGGGAGTATGGAAAATATTCATAGAGGCAATCAGCAGTTTTCCGGCGGCGCCCTGCGGGTTCGCAAAAGTGGGAAGTTTTTCGGAAAAGTTCATTGTGGCGCTCCTTTCTTAAAACAGGAAATGATATATTTTTATTATAAGTGATTTTTCCGCCGGATAACAGGGAAGGGACGTGATTCTGCATAAAGTGAATAATAGCGCCAACGGAAAAACAAAAATGCAGTCAAAATTATCCTGAATTGATTTGGCAAAAAGCAGTTTTCTAAAGCAAAGAAATAAAAATATTCCGAAACAAGGTTGATTATTTATTCATATAATCGTATAATATATCATATCTCATAAAAAGAAATTATATGAAAATCAGTTGATGAAGAAAGGCGGCATGTAAATGAATGAAATTAAAAAAGTGGTTCTTGCCTATTCCGGCGGATTGGATACATCCGTTATCATTCCGTGGCTGAAAGAGCATTATAACTGTGAAGTCATTGCCTGTACGGTCAACCTGGGACAGCCGGAAGATTTTGATGCGATTCATGAAAAAGCGCTGAAGTCGGGGGCGTCTGTGGCAGAAACGCTGGATGTGCGCAGGGAATTTATTGAAGAGTACGCCTACAAAGTGTTGCAGGCCGGCGGGAGGTATGAAGGCCGGTATCTTTTAGGAACGTCTTTTGCCCGCCCGCTGATCGGCAAGTGTCTTGTGGATATGGCAAAGAAATACGGAGCGGATGCCATCTGCCACGGTGCCACCGGCAAGGGAAATGACCAGGTCCGTTTTGAATTGGCGGTGAAAGCACTGGCGCCCCACATGCAGATTATCGCTCCCTGGCGCCTGTGGGATATGAAATCCCGTGAAGATGAGATGGCTTATGCGGAAGCGCACAATGTGCCTATTGATAAATTTGATGAAAAGCAGACGGAAGAAGAAAAAGCGGCGCAAAAATATCCTTACTCCATGGACTGGAACATGTGGCATCTCTCCCATGAGGGGGATGATTTGGAAAATCCCGCCAATCCGCCCCACAAAGATATGTACCTTGTCACCTGTGATCCCGAAGATGCTCCCGACCAGCCGGAATTTGTCACCATCGACTTTAAGGAAGGAAAACCGATTGCTGTCAACGGGAAGGAAATGGACGGTGTGGAACTGGTCAATACGCTGAATGAAATCGGCGCAAAGAACGGCATCGGTATTGACGATCTTGTGGAGAACCGCCTGGTGGGCATGAAATCCCGCGGCGTATATGAAAATCCGGCAGGTTCTATTCTTTTCTATGCCCACAGCGAGCTGGAACGCCTTTGTCTGGATCGCGCCACCCTTCATTTCAAGGAAGTGGCGGCCGTCAAATACAGCGAACTCGTTTATGACGGCATGTGGTTCGCTCCTCTTCGTGAAGCACTGCAGGCATTTGCCGATGAAACTTCAAAGACAGTGACGGGAAAAGTATCCCTCCGCCTGTATAAAGGAAATATTCTCTCCAATGGCGCGGAAAGTCCCTATTCCCTCTACAATGAAGAATTTGTCACATTCGGTGAAGATGAAGTATACAACCAGGCGGACGCGGAAGGTTTCATCAACCTCTTCGGGCTGCCTCTCACCATTCGTGCGCTGATGAAGGAAAAGAATGAAAAATGAGTGAAATGATGTGGGGCGGACGCTTTCAGAAGGCGGAGGAAAGAAGCGCGCTTGATTTCAACGCTTCTGTTTCCTACGACTGCCGTATGTATAAAGAAGATATTGCCGGCTCGCTGGCTCATGCGTCCATGTTGGCAGACCGCGGTATTATTTCCAAAAAGGATTTGGAAAAGATTACCAAGGGCCTTTTGAAAATAAAAAAAGAAATAGACGAAGGCCGGTTTGAATTTTCCGTAGAACTGGAAGATGTCCATATGAATGTGGAAAAGCGTCTGACCGATGATATCGGCGATGCGGGAGCAAGGCTCCACACGGCAAGAAGCAGGAATGACCAGTGCGCCGCAGATCTCCATATGTATATGCGCCGGCATATCGCAAAGCTGGCGGAGAAGCTGATTGCTGCCGAAGAAGCGCTGATAGGTGTATCTGAAAAATACAAGGATGTCATCCTGCCCGGCTATACCCATATGCAGAGAGCGCAGCCCGTGCTTTTCGCCCATCATATGATGGCTTACTGTGCCATGCTGCAAAGAGATTTTGAAAGGCTCACCGGCTGCTATGAAATGGCAGATGTTTCGCCTTTGGGCGCCTGCGCTCTGGCGGGGACGACTTATCCCACCATGCCGAAGGAAACGGCGGAGAAACTTCACTTTTCAAAATGTTATGGAAACAGTTTGGACGCAGTTTCCGATCGTGACTACCTTATCCAGTTTCTTTCCTTCGCATCCATTTGCATGATGCACCTGTCCCGCTTGTCGGAAGAATTGATTCTGTGGAGCACCGGTGAATTCGGATTTATTGAGCTTGATGACGGATACAGTACAGGCAGTTCCATCATGCCGCAGAAGAAGAATCCCGATATCTGCGAACTGGTCCGCGGGAAAACAGGACGGGTATACGGACATTTGACGGCGCTCCTGACCGTGATGAAGGGACTTCCTCTTGCCTATGACAAGGATATGCAGGAAGATAAGGAGGGCGTATTTGACACCATAGACACACTGAGGTTCGCTTTGGATATTTACGCCGGTATGCTGAGTACCATGACTGTCAACGGCGCGCGTACAAGGGCTGTTTTGGAAAATGATTTCTCCAATGCCACCGATATGGCGGACTATCTGGCAAAGAAAGGGCTTCCTTTCCGCCGTGCCCATGCGGTGGTGGGAAACGCGGTGGCTTACTGCATTGAAAACAGAAAAGTGCTGCTTGACCTCACCATGGAAGAATTTAAAAAGATGAGTCCTCTTTTTGAAACTGATATTTACGAAGTCCTTCAAATTGAAAACTGCGTGAAGAACAGGGACAGTTACGGCGGTACCGGACCGAAGCAGGTGAAGCGCCAGCAGCGGGAAGCGAAAAAGATAGTCAACAGGCAGAAAAAACTGGCAGCAGAATGGAAAGAAGCGAACGCGTTTATAGAATAAGAATGGGAAGGAAAATATCTTTATAAATGATTTTGTATCAGGCCCTCATGCGGATGAGGGCTTTTAGCATGGCGGAATGAAGAGGGCGGACCAAATTGAATATGAATCGGAAAATATAATAAAATTTTGCCTGAATATATATTTTTGATATAAAATTGTATTGAAATAAATTTGGATAAAATTAATACAAGTATAAAAAGGAGAAAAATGAAGATCGCACTTCTTCATCTGGATGTGGCGGAAGGACCGGAAACAAGAAACAGAAAAAGTATCATTTCTACAGGGAGTTTTTGCGTGAATCATTTTTTTATAAATTTAATTAATGATGAGACCGTATAAAGTAATGTAGTATAATTAGTCATAGAATTGAATTTATTGAGTGGTGTAGAAAAAGAAGGGGAGGAAATCATCAGTTTGCTTTTTGGAGTTAGTGTTTATTTTGGGGGATAAAAAATGAAAAAAATAATTTCTGTAATTGTATGTACTTCCTTATTATCTTATGCAAGTCCGGTTTTACCAATTGCTTTTGCGGAAGAGACTACGGCGACTAATCATATACAGTCGACGGAAAGTGAGAAAGAGGTAAGTTTTAAAAACCGTATTGCTGAGGTTTTGCATCCGGAAGAGAAAATCACCTCTATACCGGCGGATCATGCATATATTCCGGCGGATACCATTTTTCAAGTTGAACTGACACAGGAAATAAGTTCTAAGACAATGAAGAAAGGCAATCCGGTACCACTTGTATTACGAGAAAATGTTATTATTAACGACGTGATTGTAGTTCCTGCCGGAACCAAAGTAGAGGGCGTGGTTATTAATGCCAGGAGAAATGGTATGTTTGGCCGTTCCGGTAAATTAGAATTTTCTATTAATAGTGTGAAATCGTTAAATGGAGTTCAAATACCGCTTCAGTATCTTACGGAGAAAAAAGCCGGGCATGATGGAGGTGCTGTGGCGGTCGCTGCGGTGGTTTCTCTAGTAGGCGGGCTGTTTATGAAGGGGAAAAATGTAAGCTTTCCTGCGGGATCAGTATTTGATGCCAGAGTAACTGCTGATACTGATCTAAATGTGACTTTGGATGAGTTAGCAGATGTAATGAATCCAAATAAACCACATGGTGTTTCGATAACTATAAAATAAAAGGTAGAATGGTGAATCTATCATGGACAGATTATTATTGATTCACCATTTTTTTTGTTTGTAAAGTGTTTTTTCTTGACAGACTGTTTTGTTTCTTATATAATCATTCCGGTATGGTGATGATATGTTTTTAGAAAATATCGTACAGAAAGGCGAGCTGCTTGATTGCTACGGCGCTTTATTGACCGTGAGGCAGCGGGAATGCCTTGAGCTTTATTATAATGAAAATCTCACATTGGCGGAGATTGCGGAGTATTTCCATATTTCCCGCCAGGCAGTGCATGATGCCATGCGCCATGGGGAGGAGCAGCTGGAAAATTATGAAGCGGCGCTCCATGTGGCGGCTGCACGGCTGAAGCGTAAGAAAGCGGCAGAAGAGATTTCTCTGCTCTTGTCCGATACGGCAAGAGCAGAAGCGGCGCCGCTTTTAAAAGTATTGACAGATTGAGGTGGACGGATGCCTTTTGAAAATTTAGGGGATAAGCTGCAGTCTGCTTTCAAGGATCTACGGGGAAAGGGCAGACTTTCTGAGAGCGATATCGACAGCGCGCTCCGTGAAGTGCGCCGTGCTCTTCTGGAAGCGGACGTTAATTTCAAAGTTGCGAAAGATTTTATTGCCCAGGTTCGTGAAAAGGCGGTGGGTGAAGAGGTCTTCGGAAGCCTGAAGCCTGACCAGACGGTAATCAAAATCGTCCGTGATGAGCTGACGGAGCTCTTAGGCGGTACGCAGAGCAAGATTACGATGTCGTCCTCCGGATTGACAGTGATTATGCTGGTGGGGCTGCAGGGCGCCGGTAAAACGACGACAGCAGGCAAGCTGGCCCTTATGCTGAAGAAGCGCGGCAAGAAACCTCTTTTGGCGGCGTGCGACGTGTACCGCCCCGCGGCAATCAAGCAGCTGGAGGTTCTCGGACAGCAGGTGGATGTTCCCGTATACCGCATGCCTGATAATGTGGATCCTGTCCATATTGCACGGTACGCAGTGGATGCGGCAAAGTCTTACGGACGGGACGTGGTTATCCTTGATACGGCGGGCCGGCTGACAATTGACGAAAAACTTATGGCAGAACTTCGGAATATAAAATCCGAAGTCCATCCTCATGAAATCCTTCTTGTCCTGGATTCTATGACAGGACAGGATGCGGTAACAACAGCCGGGACATTTGATGAAAATCTCGGTATAGACGGCACGATCCTGACGAAGATGGACGGCGATGCCCGCGGCGGCGCGGCTCTTTCCATCAAGGCGGTCACCGGCAAACCGATAAAAATGATCGGTGTCAGTGAAAAGCTGGACGGCGGTTTGGAGGATTTCCATCCCGACCGTATGGCAGGACGCATTCTCGACCTGGGCGATCTGGAATCTCTCTTTGAACAGGCCCAGAGAAATATGGATCAGGATACGCTCAAAGAGGGCGCGAAGAAAATTCAAAAAGGCGAATTTTCTCTGGACGATTTCCTGAAACAGCTGAAACAGATCCAGAAATTGGGCTCCATGTCCGGCATTTTAAGCATGATTCCGGGAATGGGGAAATATAAAGAGCAGTTGAAAGATGTTGATCTAAACGGCAAGGAGATCAGACATATCGAAGCAATTATTTTGTCTATGACACCGGCGGAACGGGCGAATATCGATTTGCTCAACGGCAGCCGCAGGAAGCGCATCGCGGACGGCGCCGGTGTGAAGATCCAGGATGTAAACCGCATGATGAAGCAGTTTAAGGAAATGCAGAAGCAGATGAAAAAGCTGAAAGGCAGAAAGATGCGTCCTCCGACAGGCGGTCTCGGAGGGTTTGGCGGTTTCGGCGGATTTCCGGGCATGTTCAGATGAAAGCGGCGTAAGCCTGAAATTTTTTGCAGGAATACCGGCCTGACCGCGCTGCCGGAAAGGCCGATTATTTCATAAATCAAGTAAAGAACTTATGATTTCAAGGAGGTGAAATTATGTTAAAGATTCGTTTGACCCGCATGGGCGCAAAGAAAAATCCTTTCTACCGTGTAGTTGTTATTGATTCCAAGGAAGCCCGCAACGGTACTCCGGTCGCGACTGTAGGCTGGTATGATCCGGCTAAGGCTGACGCCCCTGTTAAGCTTGATGAAGAAGCAATCCTTTCCTGGCTTGGCAAAGGTGCACAGCCGACTGATACAGTCCGCAGCCTTCTCCGTAAAAATGGCATCATGGCAAAGTTTGCTGAAGCGAAGAAATAAGGGAGGCGCGCTATGAATGAATTGGTGGAAAATATCACCAGGGCTCTTGTAAAGAATCCCAACGCCGTCTCTGTGAACGTTGTCCATAAGGGCAGCCTGGAGATTTATCAGATCCAGGTTGCCCCTGAAGATATGGGCAAGGTGATTGGCAGAAAAGGCCGCATTGCTAATGCAATCCGAACAGTGGTAAAAGCAGGGGCTTTAAAGGAAAATAAAAAAGTCGCTGTTGACATTCTGGAAGAGGTACACTAATGGATGAAATTCAGGTTTTGATTCCTGTCGCTGTAAAATCTAAGCTGACAGAGGCATTAAAGACAACTTTGCTGAACCAGATCAATCAAAATATCAAGAGTGTTGAAAATGACATGACACAGCTTGAATTTGAAGCGAACGCGAAGCTGGCGGAACAGGCAAAAATCAATATGCAGGCAGTGGCTCCTCTCCGCGCCCAGTATGACGCGCAGAAAGCACAGATGATCCAGGTAAAGGATAAACTCACTGCAGATAAAGAACATCTGGAAAAACTGACTATTGGCGCAGAATTGCCACGCCAGCCGCTTAACCGCCTTGTGACTCTTCATATCGGTGACGACATGAATGCTGTCGCCGGGGGAGAAATTCTGGTGGAAGACGGAAAGATCATCGCTTTCCGTGAATGATATGAATTCCGGCAAATGGATTACTGTCGGCCGAATTGTTGCCCCGCATGGCGTGCGGGGTGATTTGCGTGTCCTTCCGGAAACGGAACGGCCGGCCATGTTCAAAAAGCTGAAAAAACTTTTCCTTGGCGGCAGATCCTATGATGTACGCACTTCCCGTCCTCATAAGAATGTATACATCATTCATTTGGCAGGGGTGGAAGACCGGAACGGAGCGGAGCCGCTTGTCGGTACGCCTGTGGAAATACCTGTAGCGAAATTACCGAAATTGCCGGAGGGGGAATATTATTACTTCCAGCTTATCGGCTTGACAGTGGTTTCCGATACGGGGGATACTGTGGGGACACTCACGGAAATTATTGAAACCGGCGCGAATAACGTATATGCGGTAAAAACGGCGGAAGGAAAGGAAATATACCTTCCCGCCATACCGTCCTGCGTCCTTTCCGTTCAACCGGAGGAAAAGACGATGACGGTGCATTTACCGGAATGGGAATAAACATGAAAATAGATATTTTATCTTTATTTCCCGAGTTTATAGAAGCATTCTTCCGACAGAGCATGATTAAACGCGCTCTGGACGCGGGGCTCATAGAGATGGCGGTGACAGATCCGCGGGAGTTTTCCCACAGCAGGCATCATCAGGTGGATGATACCATCTATGGCGGCGGTGCAGGAATGCTCATGCAGTGCGGGCCGCTTTTTGAAGCCTGTGAATCGGTACTTCCTCAAAAGGGGCCGCGGGATCGGGTAGTTTTCCTGTCTCCTGCCGGGATCCCTTTTACCCAGGATAAAGCCAAGGAGCTTTACCGCGACTATGACCATCTGGTTCTGATCTGCGGACACTATGAGGGAGTAGACCACCGCGTGGAAGAACACCTGGCGGATGAACTGATTTCCATTGGAGACTATGTCCTTACGGGAGGAGAGCTTGGCGCTATGGTTATTTCCGATGCGGTTGCCCGTATGGTGCCCGGTGTCCTTGGGGATGCGGGCAGCGCGGCAGGAGATTCTTTCTATGAACCGATTCTGGAATATCCCCAGTACACGAAACCTGTGGATTATCGTGGCTGGAAAGTGCCTGAGGTACTTGTGAGCGGCCATCATGCAAATATTGCCCGCTGGCGGCGGAAAGAGGCGCTTCGGCGGACACTGAAATGCCGTCCCGATCTTCTGGCAAAATTACAAATGACGGCGGAAGATAAAAAACTCATGGCGGAAATAGCCGGGGAAGAGGAGGAATTATAGTGGCGCCTGTGTATATAGGACTTGTCCATTATCCGATCTATAACAAACATATGGAAGTGGTCACGACCGCCCTTACGAACTATGACCTTCATGATATCGCGCGGACGGCGAAAACATATGGCGTACGCACTTATTTCATTATCCATCCCATCGAGAGCCAGCGCGAAATGGCGCTCCGTATTATGACCCACTGGAAAACGGGCGGCGGGGTCCATTATAACCCGAACCGGAAAGAAGCTTTTGAAGAAACAGCTCTTGTACCGTCTCTGAAGGATGCCACTCGGCAGATAGAAAAAGACTGCGGAGAAAAGCCGATTATTGTGACTACGGATGCCCGTGTCTACCCGAATACGGTTTCCTACACGGACATGCGGAAGAAAATCCATGAAGAGGAAAAACCTGTTTTCATTCTTTTCGGGACAGGCTTCGGCATGACCAGGGAAATGATGAAACAGTTTGATTATATTGTAGAACCTATATATGGTGCCGGCAGCTACAACCACCTCTGTGTGAGAAGCGCCGCTGCCATCATCCTTGACCGCCTTTTAGGCGAGCCCTGGTGGAATACAAAGGAGGGGAAATAATTATGTCCGGACATTCCAAGTGGGAAAATATCAAGCGCAAGAAAGGCAAGACGGATGCCATCCGCGCGAAAATTACCACAAAAATTTCCAAGGAAATCACGATTGCTGCCCGTATGGGCGGCGGAGATCCCGTAGGAAATATGCGTTTAAAATTGGCTTTGACAAAAGCAAAGCAGAACAATGTGCCGAAAGATAATATCCAGCGCGCTATTGCCAAAGGTGTAGGCGCCGCTTCCGGTGCGGGCTTTGATGAAATTACTTACGAGGGGTACGGACCCGGCGGCGCGGCGGTTATCGTTGAGTGCAATACGGATAACAGAAACCGTGCGGCGGCGGACGTACGCCATGCCTTTACCCACCACGGCGGCAGCATCGGTACGCCGGGCTGTGTGGCGTGGATGTTCAAGAAAAAAGGCATAATTGTCGTGAGCAAAGAAGCCGCTGATGAAGATACCCTCATGATGATCGCTCTTGACGCAGGTGCCGAAGACGTCTCGACAGACGGAGACAGTTTTGAAATTACGACGGCTCCTGAAGATTTCCTGACCGTTTCCGAAGCATTGGAAAAAGAAGGGATTGCCGTAGAAGCATCGGAAGTGACCATGGTTCCGGATAATACTGTTTCCCTTGAAGGCGATGCGGCGGACGTCATGAATAAGCTTACCGGTGAACTGGAAGAATTGGATGACGTACAGGACGTGTACACCAACGCAGAACTTCCGGAAGATATGGAATAATAGAAAGCACAGGTTCAAGCCTGTGTTTTTTTGCGCGGAAAAGCGGAGTTGACCTGGTGTCAGCAGATTTTGCTGCTGACGGCACTAAAAAAGAACCCTTACGAATATTTTCATTCATAAGGATTCTTTTCATTTGCTTAGAAATGGTAATTCAAGCCGACACCGAAGCCGTCTTCGCTGGAGGTTTTATCTCTGTCATAGTAGGTATAGTTTACGTCAAGGTCGAAAGAGGTGGGAACGAGGCCAAGCCGGAGACCCACTTTATATTCTCTTTCCTCGGAAGATAATTTCAGTCCGCCATACGCATCAAGAGGACCTATGACATTTGTTCTTCCTTCCAGAAGTCCGTAAACTTTTGCGTCTCTGTCATAATAATTTCTGTTGCCTAAACCAAGGTATACATGGCCCAGTTTATACTTGGCGTAAATATCCGTTTCATTTCCGCCATGATTCCAGTGTCTGTATTCCGCGCCGACAATAACTTTACTGACAGGCGAAATTTCGATATGGGCGCTGTGGATACCGTCTTTTGCTCCGTTGTAGCCATAGCCGACTTCCGTTTCCAGAACCGGTACGCCGGGAATCAGCGCCTGGGCAGAATATGCTCCGCTGAATACGGTAAGCACTGCTGCCGTGAATAACAATTTCTTCATAACAGTCTCTCCTTTCTGCAGATAATCTTTTCTCTAGTATAAATCAAGAATAGAAAAAATTCCATCTATTATCTTATAGAATTTGGGCATGGGTTGGACAATCCAATTGCTCCCCTGATAAAAGGAACAGTTGTTTATGGAATGCAGGTGTCGTTCTGTATTATAAGGCAATCGCTCTTGCGAAATGTTCTTTCAGGACCTTAACGGATGCCTGGAGTTCTTTTTGCTCGTCATCTGTCAGATGCAGCTCAATGATGTCTTCCACGCCGTCTTTACCGATTTTGACAGGAACAGAAGCAAAACTGTCTTTTATGCCGTACGGACCGTCAAGGTAAACGGAGCAGGGGAGGATCTTGTGTTCATTATGGTAAATCGCGCGGACCAGTTCTGCTGTCGCCGAGGTGACGCCGAATTCAGTGCAGCCTTTTGTCGTATTTTCGATATATCCTTCCTTGTGGACTTTGTCGAGAATGACTTCTTTGGCGTCCATATGATAAAGATCCGGTTTTTCTGCGAGGAGTTCATCGATCGGTTTGCCGGCGACTGTTACATGGCTCCAAGGAATCATGGAGCTGTCCCCGTGTTCACCTAAGAGATAAGCGGTGAGGGAGCGGCGGTTTACTTTCAGCTGGGTAGACAGCTGCATCTGCAGCCGGGCAGAGTCGAGAGCCGTTCCCGAGCCGATGATTTTTTCCTTTGGCCAGTCCAGTTTGTACTGGAGGTATTCGGCGATAATATCACAGGGATTGGAAATGGAAATAATAATTCCGTCAAATCCCGATTCTTTAATGAGCGGAATAAATTCTTTGCTTGTGGCGACGGCGCTGTCCATCATGTCAAGGCGTGTCTGTCCCGGAAGACGGGGTGTGCCTGACGCATTGATGAGTATATCGGCATCCTTCATGTCGGCTACGGTGCCTGCGTACGCCTCAAAATGATGGGGCTGGTAACTTACTGCATCCAGCAGGTCAAGTGATTCGCCATGGGCCTTGTCATTATTAATATCATAGAAAACCACTTCGTCAGCCAGTCCCTGCACTGCGAACTGGAGTGCTAAGTGGGAACCTACGTTTCCCGCACCGATGATGCCTATTTTTCTTGTTTTAATTGCCATTTCTTCTATCCTCCTGTTTCTCCTTCATGAATGATCATTCTTTTGAATCATAATTTAAACCAATTATACTCTCTCAAACCGGATGAGGCTACCTTCTTTTAGCAGCGGAGGAATATGTCCGGTAAAAAGGAGATGATTGCGGGAAATTGCAGGACATGGCATAAAATATTCCCAGGCAGTCAAACGGATTACAAGGATATCGTTTTAAAATTTTTGACGATCAAAATTCTTTAGGTCATCAGCACATTCTGAATGATCTAATTACTCTATAATAAATTGATTACCATATGTTGTATTTTAAAAATATATTGACACAAGATATTGAATAGAATAATATAGATATATATAAAATAACCGAAATAGGATCGGTGAAATAAAGAGAGGGTATTGATTATGGAACATTGGTATGACAATGAAATCAGCCGGGGTATCTTAGCGGCGAAATATTATCATGAAGGCGAGACGACGCCGCAGCAGTTCATCGACAGGGTGAGCTCCATATTTAAGGGGGATTTTCGTGAACGTATGAAAGAATACATCACAGACGGAGATTTTTCTCCTGCCGGAAGGACGCTTTATGCGGCAGGTTCGAGGGGCAAATTTAAAGTATCCATGTCAAACTGCTATATCCTGCCGTCACCGGAAGATAATCTGGAATCCATTTTTCATTCCAATTATGAAATTGCCCGTATTTTTTCCTATGGCGGCGGTATCGGTATCAATATTTCCAATCTCCGTCCTGCAGGAAGCCGTGTACATAATGTGGCACGTACTTCCACCGGTGCCGTTTCTTTCATGAAAATTTTTAATACTACCGGCGAAGTGATCAGCCAGAACGGCCGCCGCGGCGCGCAGATGGTGGGACTTAACTGCAGCCATCCTGATATTTATGAATTCCTCCATATCAAGCAAAATGAAGAAAAGCTGTCCAGCATGAATATCAGCATTCTTTTTACTGACGAATTTATGGAAGCTGTGCGGGACGATAAAGAGTACACCCTCCGTTTCCATGTGGAATCAACCGGTGAAAATATCGAAAGGACGATCCGTGCCCGTGATTTCTTCCGTGAGTTTTGCGAAACCCAGTGGGATTGGGGCGATCCGGGGGCGCTTTTTTCGGATCGGTTGAATGATTACCATCTGCTTGCAGGATATGATGAGTATCAAATTGAAATCACGAATCCCTGCGGCGAGTTCGGCGGCAACGCGTACAATGCGTGCAACTTGGGCAGCATCAATCTGTACAACATGATCGATGATAAATTCGGTAATGCACCGTCTTTGAATGAGGAAAAATTCAAGCAGGCGGTTTATGACGGCATTATTGCTCTTGACGAGATCGTCTCTTACGGTTATGAAACGCAGCCTTTGGATGAAAACAGGACCTGTATTGATGACTGGCGCTCTTTGGGGCTGGGACTCTTCGGCGTGGCCGATGCGCTTGTGGCGATGAAGCTGGCTTACGGAAGCCGGGAAGCAAGCGCATTTATGGAAAATGTGATGAAGATCATGCTCCTTTCCGCGCTCCGCTCTTCCTGTGACAGGGCAAAGATGAAAGGTACTTTTGGACAATACCGCCGGGAAGCGACGGAGAAATCGCCGATTATACAAATGGTAAAAGAGCTGGACGGCGGTCTTTATGAAGATATCCGAACTTATGGTCTGCGGAACGGTACGCTCCTTGCCATCGCGCCGACAGGAACCATTTCCCTTCTGATGGGAAGTTTTTCCGGCGGCTGTGAACCGCTTTATAAAATTTCTTATGAACGTTCCACACACAAGATGGAAGAAGTGAACGGCAGTTTCCGCGTGTATGCCCACAGTGTAAAAGATTTGCTCCGGTACCATCATCTGCCATTGACTTTGACGGATGATGAAATACGGGAAAAGTTCCCCTGGGTCATTGAAAGCCATGATATTTCCTTTATGGATCGTGTAGCTATGCAGGCGGTCATGCAGAAGTATGTGGATAATTCCATTTCCAGCACGGTGAATTTGAAAAATGACGCTACGCCCGAAGATATCTACGATATTTACCTGGCGGCATGGGAAAGCGGATGCAAAGGCATTACTGTTTTCAGAGACGGATGCCGCCGGGGAAATATTCTCGGCGTTGCCGCAAAGGAAGAAGAGAAAGCCGATGGACCAAAGCCGGCAGAAGGGCAGCCGGTTTGTCCCGGATGCGGCGGAAAGAATATCCGTGTGGAAGGCCATTGTGCTGCCTGCAGTGACTGTGGCTGGTCCGCCTGCAGTATTGCGTAAATGAAATAGAACAGGAAGATTCCGTATGAACCGGCGGGCGTTTTTGCACGGGAAAATGAAAGGAACTTTAGCGTTTCTTGTGAAATCAGACGCAGAATTATATAATTAAAAAAGACAAACCGGGAATCAATAGTGAATGAAAATGAAAAAAGATTGAAGGTATAAGCTTTGGTAAAGAAAGGATCCCCGGCGGAGAGATTATCCGTAAACGGAAAAGGAGGACTCACTGATGAAAGGTTATGCAATGCTCAAAATCGGCTCTGTAGGCTGGGTTGAAAAAGAAAAACCCGCCTGCGGCGCCATGGACGCTATCTGTAAGCCGCTGGCTATCGCCATCTGCACTTCTGACGTACATACCGTATGGGAGGGTGCTGTCGGTGAACGGCATGACATGATTCTCGGGCATGAATGCTGCGCGGAAGTGGTGGAAGTCGGCGCGGATGTAAAAGATTTCAAGCCGGGCGACCGTGTTCTTGTTCCCGCAATCACCCCCGACTGGAATTCACTGGAAGCTCAGGCCGGATACGCGATGCATTCCGGCGGCATGCTGGCAGGCTGGAAATTTTCTAATTTTAAAGACGGTGTGTTTGCGGAATATTTCCATGTGAATGATGCTGACGGAAATTTGGCGCACTTGCCGAAAGAAATTAATGTGGTAGATGCGTGCATGCTCTCCGATATGGTTCCTACCGGATTCCACGGTGTGGAACTGGCCGATGTGCAGTTTGGCGATGTGGTGCTTGTCATCGGCATCGGCCCTGTGGGGCTCATGGCGGTAGCCGGAACAAATATGCGCGGCGCTGCCCGGATTATTGCCGTAGGCAGCCGCCCCGTATGCGTAGAAGCGGCAAAGAAATACGGAGCATCAGATATCATAAATTATAAAAACGGTCCCATTGAAAACCAGGTCATGCGGCTCACCGACGGTAAAGGTGTGGATCGTGTCATTATTGCGGGCGGTACGGTGGATACATTTGCGTCCGCAGTGAAAGCATTGAAGCCGGGCGGGAAAATCGGTTCTGTGAACTATCTGGGAAGTGGAGACAGTATCCGTATCCCCCGTGTGGAATGGGGGGTAGGCATGGGGCATAAAGCCATCGTTGGCGGACTTATGCCCGGCGGCAGACTCCGTATGGAAAAGCTGGGCGCCCTTGTGGCAGCAGGAAAACTGGACGTAAGCCTTCTTTCCACCCATGTATACGAAGGCTGGGATAAGCTTCCCGAAGCGCTTCAGATTATGAAAGACAAACCGGCGGACGTGATTAAGCCGGTAGTGGTTTTGGAAAGATAAGACAGAAATAAAAGGGACTGTTCCTCGCAGGCAGTCCTTTTTGCTTGGGAAATTTTATATACAAATTAGAGTATATACTCGTTTAGGCAGAAATATATTTTTTAAAATGATTAGAAACAGATGGATGAATTTATGAATCGCCGATAAAAACAGAACCGATAAAAGTGTCAATTTTATTTTCATGGTTCTTGTATCTTGTAAATGCATGAATAAACGTCTTGTGCTTCTGAAATCGGGATAGATGGTGATATATAGTATACTAATTCACAGGGAACATATATAATTAGGACATAAAAACGAGTACCGGGAATGGACAAAGGAGGTCAGAGCCTTTTGTCGTTCCCGGTATGGCACGGAAAGGGTCAGGAAGTGAATAAACTTAAATCTTATGCAGTTAATCAGCTGAAGGTTACGCGGAATACATTCCGTGATCCGATCATTGCGGCAGTCACGGTTTCTATGATTGCCGTGCTTCTTATTTTTGTAGTGTGGCCCCTGCTGGAAGTCGTGAAGCAGAGTCTTGTGGATACGGCAGGAAATTACAGTTTCCAGGCGTATAAGAATATCTTTACGATGCGGGAAACATACAAGGCTTTTTGCAACACCATTATGCTGGCCGTCATTGTCGGCGTTTTGGCGACGGTGATCGGGTTCCTTTTTGCCTACTGCACGTCCCACCTGCAGATCCGCGGGAAAAGAATATTTAATCTGATGGCGATGATGCCCATGGTGTCACCGCCGTTTTCTGTGGCATTGTCCATTATCATGCTTTTTGGTAGCCGCGGTCTGATCACTTACAATCTTCTCGGCTGGACGAATACAAATATTTACGGGCTGAAAGGCCTGATTTTTGTACAGACGATTTCTTATTTTCCTATCGCCTTTCTTCTTTTAGCCGGCATGCTGCGGTCTATTGACTCCTCTATTGAGGATGCGGCCCGTGATCTGGGTTCTTCTAAATGGCGTACATTCAGTACGATTACAGTTCCTCTTGTCCGTCCGGGGATTGCCAATGCGTTCCTTTTGGTGTTTATTAAATCGGTGGCGGATTTTGCGAACCCTATGGCTATCGGTGGGAATTTCTCCACACTGGCGACGCAGGTGTACCTGCAGGCTATTGGGAGTTATGATGTGCAGGGCGGCGCGGCGGTGGCCGTTGTCCTACTGGATATCGCCATGATTCTTTTCATTCTTTCCAAATACTGGGTGGAGAAAAAGACCTATGTGACTGTGCTGGGGAAAGCCTCCCGCGAGAGGGCGATGATTAAGGATCCCGCCGTGGTGATTCCGGTGGCAGGTTTTTGCTTCCTTGTGACTGCCGTGGTGCTGGCGATTTATGTCCTGATTCCGATTGCTTCTCTGATAAGAATGTGGGGCGTCGATTATTCATTTACTCTTGCCCATTACAAATACGCTTTCGAAGTGGGACGGAACGCGATCCGGGATACTACGCTTCTGGCGGTTGTTTCCACGCCGATTGCCGGTATTCTCGGTATGATTGTCGCGTACCTTGTGGTGCGGAAGAAGTTCATCGGCAGAGGCTTCATTAATTTTGCGTCGCTCCTCAGTATTTCCGTGCCGGGTACGGTTATCGGCATCGGATACATACTGACATTCAATGATTACCCGCTCCAACTGACAGGCACGGCAATCATTCTTATTGCAGCGTTTGTCATCCGTGCGCTGCCTATCGGTATCCGTGCCGGTGTTTCCAGCCTGCAGCAGATTGACCCCGGTATTGAAGAAGCGGCGGCCGACCTGGGATCCAACGCAGGCCGCGTATTTACTACAGTGACGCTTCCTTTGATTAAAAGCGCTTTCTTTGGCGGTCTTGTGTATTCATTTATCAGAAGCATGACGAGCATCAGTGCGGTCATCTTCCTGGTGTCGGCCAAGTACAGTCTGCTTACTGTTCTTATTCTGGACCAGGTGGAAGATAACCAGTTCGGTGTGGCGTCCGCCTTTTCAACGATATTGATCTTGATTGTATATGCGGCCATTGTGGGAATCCAGCTTCTTCTCGGACGCTTCGGCTCCCATAATAAAGAAACGGCAAGTGAAGGAGAAATGTGATGGCAAAACAGGCAAGCATCGAATTGAAAAACTTAACGAAAGAATATGTGACGCATGAAGGAACCGGTACGTTCCTCGCGGTAGACCATATTAATGTAAATATAGGAAGCGGTGAATTTGTAACGCTCTTGGGGCCGTCAGGCTGCGGAAAAACGACGACACTCCGCATGATTGCCGGATTCGAGTCTGTTTCCGGCGGAGATATCCTTCTGGATGGGATCCGGATCAATGAAATGACACCGGATAAGCGGGATTCTTCTATGGTATTCCAGAGTTATGCCTTATTTCCCCATTATGATGTGTATGATAATGTAGCATATGGTCTTGTAAATAAAAAAATGGATAAGAAGACCATCAGGGAAAAAGTCATGCAGATGGTGGAACTTGTGGGACTGAAAGGCCTGGAGCACCGTATGCCGAATCAGCTTTCCGGAGGCCAGCAGCAGCGCGTGGCTCTTGCCAGGGCGCTTGTCATGGAACCGGCTGTCCTGCTCTTTGATGAGCCTTTATCCAACTTGGATGCGAAACTCCGGGTGTACATGCGCAAAGAGATAAGAAAAATTCAGCAGCGGATCGGCATTACCAGCGTGTATGTCACCCACGACCAGGCGGAAGCCATGAGCCTTTCCGATAAAATTATCATCATGAATAAGGGTCATATCGAACAGGTGGGAACGCCCCATGAAGTATACCAGCATCCTGCTTCCCGTTTTGTTGCCGATTTCATTGGCAGCGCCAACTTTGTGGAAGCAAAAGTGAGTGAAGGGGACAGCGAAGGGGAAATGATTCCCGTCCGTATGTTAAATGAGGATTTTAATGTCCATTATGCCGGACTTCCGGTGAAAGCGGGGGATACGGTACAGATCGTTCTCCGCCCTGAAGCGATCAGGCTGGCGGACAGCGGCGACGTGGAAGCGGAGGTGATTTCTTCGACCTATATGGGGGCTGTGCAGGAATATGTCGTCCGTGCCGGTGATAAGGAACTTGAAACGGAAGAGTATAATCCGGAAGGGAAGCGTATTTACCGGCCGGGAGATAAAGTGTGGCTCCGCATTCAGCGAGGCGCGCTCCACGCTGTGAAGAACTGAACGAAACTTGGATACCCGGCACGGGTGTTTGAGTATAGAGGAAAGAATTCATTTTAAGGAGGCATTTTGATGAAAAGTATTTGGAAGAAGACGGCAATCGCGGTTCTTGTAGGCGCCATGGCATTCAGCTTTACAGGCTGCGGAGGGGAAAAGAAAGCGGAAGCTCCGGCGGCGAAAAAGGAATCAAAAGAAATCACCGTATACATGGGAGTCGTAGAACAGTCTGCGAAAGTGGTTGCCAGCGAATTTGAAAAGGATACGGGCATTAAAGTGAACTTTGTCCGTATGAGCGGCGGGGAGACCTTGAGCCGTATCCGCGCGGAAAAGAATAATCCACAGGCCAGTGTATGGTATGGCGGCAGCGCCGATTCTTTCATTATGGCGAAAAAGGAAGGACTTCTGGAAGCATACAAGTCACCCAATGCAGAAAAAATCAAACCGGAGTTTAAAGATGCAGATGGATACTGGACAGGCATTTATCAGGGCTATCTCGGCTTTATACTCGACGGCCGTTATTTTGACGAACATAAGCTGCAGCCGCCGACATCATGGGATGATTTGCTGAAGCCGGAATTTACCGGCCAGATTGTCATGGGGAATCCGGGCTCCGCTTCTACCGGTTATGTAGTGGTTTCCGCTATCGTCCAGAGCATGGGTGAGGAAAAAGGCATGGAGTATCTTGCCAAACTGAATAAACAGGTCAAGCAGTATACCAAGGCAGGCGCGGCTCCGGCACGCAGCGCGGCTCTTGGCGAAGCAGCCATCGGCATCACTTATCTCCATAACGGGATCCGTCTGATCAAGGAAGGCAATACGAACGTCCGCCTGTCGCTGCCGGAAGAAGGTACTGCTTATGAATTGGGCGCCGTAGCGATTATTAAGAATGCACCGGATATGGAAGCAGCAAAGAAATTTGTCGACTGGGCTCTTACCAAGAAAGCGCAGGAAATCGGACAGCATAATAATTCCTACCAGTTCCTCACCAATCCGGAAGCAAACCCGCCGGAAGAAGCTATGAAATTTAAGGATGCGAAACTCATTGATTACAACTTCCAGTGGTCCGGCGATAACCGTGCCCGTCTCCTGGAAGCATGGAACAAGGCAGTGAAAGAATAATGGGAGCAAAAGGAAAAATAGGGCTGATCGGCCTTGCCGTGATGGGTGCCAATCTGGCGAGAAATCTGGCAGGGCATGGTATTTCCACGGTCGTTTATAACCGAAGCCATGACAAGACGGAAAATTTTCTTAAAGAATTTGGAAGTGACACGAACCTTTCCGGCGCGGCTGCTTTGGAAGAGCTGGTCAATTCTCTGGAAAAACCGCGGAAGATTATCCTTATGATCAAGGCGGGCGAAGCAGTGGATGCCATGATAGCAAAACTCATTCCCCTCCTTGAAAAAGACGATATCCTTATTGACGGTGGGAATTCCTTCTTTGAAGATACCCGGCGTCGGAGCAGGGAAATGGAAGCGCTGGGGGTTCACTTTGTGGGCATGGGTGTATCCGGTGGTGAAGAAGGGGCGCTCCACGGCCCCAGCCTTATGCCCGGCGGCACCCGCGAGGCCTACGATGCTCTTGCGCCGATATTGAAGGCGGTCTCGGCGAAGGCGGAAGGAGAAGCCTGTGTGGATTACATGGGTCCTGATGGTGCCGGACATTATGTGAAGATGGTTCATAACGGCATCGAGTACGCTGATATGCAGATGATTGCCGATACATACTTTGTGATGAAGAACGTTCTTGGCATGACGGCGGAAGAGATGGCGGACACCTGGGAAATGTGGAACAAAGGCGAGTTATCTTCTTACCTGGTGGAAATCACTGCCCGTATTCTGCGGAAAGCCGATGAGATGACGGGGAAGCCTCTGGTAGATGTCATATTGGATGTGGCGAAACAGAAGGGAACCGGACGGTGGACAAGTATGAGCGCTTTGGCGCTTGGTGTTCCCGCTCCGACAATTACGGAAGCCGTTTTTGCAAGAACTATGTCTTCACAAAAAGAGGAAAGACTGGTGCTTTCCAAGCGGTACAGGGATCTTGCTTTTGAAGGGACGGAAGTAGACCGCCCTGCTGTGCTTGAAGACTTGCGGCAGGCTCTTTACGCGTCCAAGATCTGTGCCTATGCCCAGGGTTTCAATCTTCTTGAAGAAGCGGGGAAAGTATACGGCTGGGGTCTGCAGATGGGGCGTATTGCAAAAATCTGGCGGAGCGGCTGTATTATCCGCGCCCGTTTCCTGGATACCGTAAGTGAAATTTTTGAAAAAGAAAACGGCATGACCAATTTGCTGGCAAGCGGATATTTTTCCCAAGTTCTTTACGGCGCCCGCGCGGGCTGGGGGCGCATTATTTCCCTGGCGGTGGAAAGAGGCGCGGTTGTTTCCGCTCTCTCCAGCGCGCTTGCTTACTTTGACTCTTACCGTACCGCACGGGGAAGCGCGAATCTTCTTCAGGCACAGCGTGACTGTTTCGGTGCCCACACGTATGAACGCATTGATAAGGAGGGAGCTTTCCATACCGACTGGATGAACTGAGTAAGGAAACTCCATGAAGCAGCAGAAAACGGCATTTCTCACAAGATTATTTGCGGGGAATGCCGTTTTGGGATGGGAAAATAAAAAGAACGGCCGATAAAAACCGTTCTTTTTATTTTTAATTTCCTTCCAGCCGGGCGACGCCGAGCGGCGGGGACTGGAGGAAGACGACGTCTTTGTTTCTCTCCTCCAGCCAGCCTGCCTGCCATGCATTCGGGAGGAGGTAAACGGGACGTTCTCTTCTGTCATAAACGACCATGGCGTTGTCGAGACCGATGAGTTCTTCCGGCGGGACATCGCTCTCCGTCCAGCGGGCGCAGGTGTAACTGATCGGTTCCACATTTACCGTGACATTGTATTCCTTTTCCAGACGGTACTTCATGACTTCAAATTGCAGCTGGCCGACAGCGCCGATAATGAAGGATTCCATGATGTAAGGCTGCTTGTAAATCTGGATGGCGCCTTCCTGGGCAAGCTGGCTGACACCGTTGAGGAACTGTTTCCGCTTCATGCTGCTTTCCGGAGAAAGACGGGCAAACAGTTCCGGCGGGAATACGGGGAAGTCGATAAAGGTGACAGGGGATTTTTTTTCACACACCGTGTCGCCCACGCCAAGCTCGCCTGTATCGAAGATTCCGATGATATCTCCGGGATAGGCTTTTTCTACAGTCTGCCGCTCTGTGGCGAGAAATTGCTGTGGCTGAGAAAGTCGGAGCATTTTGCCGCTCTGCCGATGGAGTACGGAAGCGCCCTTTTCAAAAATACCGGAACAGATACGCAGGAAAGCAATACGGTCATGGTGTTTGGGATCCATGTTTGCCTGGATTTTGAAAACGAAAGCGGAGAAAGCAGGATCTTCCGGCGCAACGTGTCCTTCCAGCGTTTCTCTTTCTTCCGGCGGCGGAGCAAGTTCCAGATATTTTTCAAGAAAAGTCTGTACGCCGAAGTTTGTCATGGCGGAACCGAAAAAGAGGGGGGTCAGTTCGCCTTTGGATACTTTGTCTTTATCAAAAGGGTCGCCTGCTTCTTCCAGAAGCTCCAGGTCATCTTTGAGGGAACTGAGAACCTCTTCGGAGAGATGGGAAACGATTTCAGGATCGTCTATCCTGCCTGAAATAACTTCCAGCTTTTTTACGCCGTGGGCGTTGTCTTTGACGAAAAGATGGCACAGTTTCTTTTCACGATCGTAGATACCTGTGTAGTCGCCATTAACGCCGATAGGCCAGTTCATAGGGCATGAACGGATACCGAGGACATCTTCAATATCCGCCATCAGGTCGAAAGGATTTTTGCCGAAATGGTCGATTTTATTGACAAAGGTAAAAATGGGAATACCCCGGTCGGAACAAACCTTGAAAAGTTTTTTCGTTTGGGCTTCCACGCCTTTCGCCACGTCGATGACCATGACGGCGCTGTCCACCGCCATGAGCGTACGGTAAGTATCTTCCGAAAAGTCTGCATGCCCCGGGGTATCGAGAATGTTGATGCGGCAGCCGTTGTAATTGAATTGGAGAACGGAGCTGGTGACGGAAATGCCGCGCTGTTTTTCTATTTCCATCCAGTCGGATACGGCATAGCGGGATGTTTTCCTTGCTTTGACGGAACCTGCCAGGTGGATCGCGCCGCCGTAGAGCAGAAGCTTTTCCGTGAGTGTCGTTTTGCCGGCGTCAGGATGGGAGATGATGGCGAAGGTACGCCGTCTTTTTATTTCTTCTGAATCAGTCATTTTGCACCTCAACTAACAATACTCGTTTATTATACAGGAAATCGGAGGATAAGGTAAATGTTTTTCGGAACATGGGCAGGAGACATTTTGCGGAGTCTCCTTAGACCGTATTTATGGCTGCATCGGATCTTTTACGGCGAAATCACGCATGAGGGAAATCATGGATTCGTTTGTGAAAAGGAGCGTGAGTTCTTCAGGCGAGGTGATTCTGTCATTTTTTGTTTTCAGATATGTTTCAAAACGGTTTTGCACTTTACGAATGCGGCCGGAAACTTCCGGCATGATGATTTTCTTCCCCGTAATCTGCTCCATGAGGACGCGGATCAGGACGGGACGGAAAAAGTATTCCATGAAACATGTCTCAATCCAGTAAGAATGTTTTGTTTTTGCAAAACGCGCTGTTTTTGCCATGAACCGCAGGTAAAGATCGAGTCCGTCATCCACGCCGCTCCAGAAATCGCTGAATGCCGTGTCGTAGCCGCCGTCTTCCTGCTTTTCAATAAATGCAAAGGCATCGGCTTCAATGATTCTGATTTTCTCTTTATTTGGAAATTGAGGCAGTATGTTTCTTTTAAAAAGGGAAATGACATCGCGGTTCATTTCCACGACGGTTACTGATTCCACTTCTTCTTTTTCTGATGCCATGAAGGCGTAGTATCCGAGCCCCAGGCCGTAGGTGATTACTTTTCCTTTTGCTGCTTCAATGTCTTTTTCCATAGAACGGATTTCACTGGGGACGACGCTCATCCACACGCGGTTGTTTTCCAGGATGACAGGGAAGGTCATCCGTTCTTTGAAGAACCCCGCTTCCCCGTAGAGGAAAGGGTTTTCTTTTTTGTAACGGTGGAAGGTCTGGAAAAATTCATAAGGAAGATAATCTGCTGTGGTAAGAGCGATGCAGTTTTCCTTGTCGGAAGAAATATGGATTCGTTCGTAGTACGGATTCTTTTTCACCGTACTTCTGTCTTGGCAGGTGAGCTGCTCCATGACCGTCTCCATCATCAAATCGTATAAACGGCTGGGATCTTTTGCTTCGGTGAGATCTGAGTAAGGGAGGAGGGCCTCTTTGTTTTCATAGAGCGAGGTAACTGCTTCTTCCACGACATCGCCGAAGGCAAGGTCCGTGACACGTGCCATAAAGGTGTCGCGCGGAGATGTTTCCGGGGACATGAGCCAGTCTTCATCCACATTCTGCAGGTACAGGCGGTCTTTTATTTCCGAAAGGATGATGTCGTTTACGGTTTCTGCCAGAAGAAATTTGTGCCACAGTACAGCGGCCGCATTTTTTATAGTTTCGTTCTTGAGTATGTCCATCATATGCTCCTCTTTGTATTCTTTGCCTATTATACAGAGATTTCTGCTTTCCTTCCATGCACAGTTTTTCATGAGGATTTTCTTTGGAAAATATTCTAAAAATATATGTAAAATGCTATAATATCTGCAAAGTCTGTGAAATTCAGCGAAGGGGTGAAGGCATGGCTCGCGTAAAAGGCGCCAAACGATGGAATGAAATATCATCTTCTCAGTGGCTGTCGCTTTTTGCCGACCCTGCAGTTATGTCGGACCTGATGATGACGATTATTTCTTCTCTGTACCATGCGCCTGATTACACAGACAACGCGAAGCATATCGCCGATACTCTTTCTATGGAATACCGCGCGTTGAATGCGGCTGTCGGGTGGGCAGGAAATAAAATCCGTGACCGTTACGAAAGCGGGGCTTTTTTTGAAGAACCGGCGCGGACGGCAGAAAAAAAGAAAGTGCCGCCTGCCGTGGAAGCGGAAAAGGAATTTACCCTTACTGCGGAGGAGGCGGTGCCGGGGAAAGCTCTGTCGGAAATGGCGCCGTGGCAGTATATTTTTGACGGGGAAGAAGATGAGTATGGCGCGTATCTTTGGATACTGAAACCGGAGATGGCTGCAGCTTTCCGCGAATTGGAAGAAGCGGAAGTGTCAGCGGAAAAATCTGTCCGTGAAGCCCTGGCGGCGGATATTTCCTCTTTCGGTACGGAAGGGAATCTTTTCTCTTCCACCGCTGATGAAACAGTAGAGAAAATACGGAAGGTTCTTGAGGAAAGAAGCCGTTTTTTCCGCAAATCACTTTCCGAAAAAGCGGAATGCTGTGTCTGCGGGATTCGCCGCCTGTCTCTTTTGAAAGCGGTGCCTTACGGAGAAGGCGGTATGAAACATAAAGGACTGGTTCTTTGTCCGATTCATGCGGCGCTTTTTGCCGCACATCTTATTTCTTTCAGCGACCGGGGAAAAGTGCTTGTGTCTCCATCGGTGACGGAAGAAGAAAAAGAACAATTTGGTCTTACGAAGGGAATGGACGCGCGGTATACTTTCAGCAGAAGGCGTATGGCGGTCCATCGCAGAATTTTTAATCAGAAGGGACGGAAAGAAAAATGATCTTATCCGGTAAAGAAATCGCCCGCCACATAGGTGAGGAAATCGTGATCACGCCTTTTAATCCGAAGCGGCTGAATCCGAACAGCTACAACCTGACACTGGCTGATGAACTCATGGTGTACGATAATTATGAATTGGACATGAAAAAGAAAAATACAGGACATCTTTTAAAGATTCCACAGGAGGGCTATGTGCTGGAGCCCAATAAGCTTTACTTGGGCCGTACCCATGAATATACGAAAACCACCTGTTTTGTTCCGATGCTGGAAGGCCGTTCTTCGGTGGGGCGTCTCGGGCTCTTTATACACGTTACTGCAGGATTTGGGGATGTCGGATTTTCAGGCTACTGGACACTGGAAATGTTCTGTGTCCAGCCGATCCGTATTTACTCGGGTGTAGAAATCTGCCAGATTTATTTCCATACGGTGTTGGGAGAGGCGGAGAAATATATAAGCGGCAAGTACCAGAATAATCAGGGGATCCAGCCGAGTTTACTTTACAAGGATTTTGAAAAGTAGTATACTATTATTAACTTTACAGCACTTCGAGCGAAGACGCTTGCAGCAGACGTTTGGGTTTCCATGCGCTCAGCTGCTTTTTTTGTTCCGGAGGGATAAAGAATGGTTTGGCAAGTCCCGGCGGAATAAAATGGATACAGATAACGTACACGAAGCTGCCGTATCAAAGAGGAATTTTCCAAGGAGGTCTAAGGCTATGAAAAAAGTAATGAAGAAAATGCTTATCGCAGGAATGGCCTGTGTATGCGGTGCGGCGCTGCTGGCAGGATGCGGCGGTGACAGCGGTTCCAAAAGCGGCGGAGAAAAGCAGTTCCTGAATATCGCGACCGGCGGTACCGCAGGGACGTACTATCCGCTTGGCGGCGCTCTTGCTGAATTACTGAATAACAATATCAAGGGCATGAACGCTTCCGCCCAGTCCACCGGAGCGTCTGTGGCAAATGTAAATATGCTCAAAGATGGTTCTGTCGATCTGGCTTTCATTCAGAATGACATTGCTTACTACGCGGTCAACGGTTCTGAAATGTTCAAGGATAATAAAGTGGCCGGCCTCCGGGGTCTTGCGGCGCTTTATCCGGAAACGATCCAGTTCGTGACCACGGCTGATAAAGGGATCAAATCCATTGCGGATCTGAAAGGCAAGAAAGTTGCCGTTGGTGCGGCAGGCTCCGGTGCGGAAGCAAATGCCCGCCAGATTTTAGCCGCTTACGGTATTACTTATGATGATATTGATGAACGTTTCCTGTCCTTCGGCGAAGCGGCCGATGCGCTTAAAGACGGCAACGTAGATGCAGGCGTCGTTGTAGCGGGGTTCCCGACTGCCGCCATTCAGGATCTGGCGGCCAATAAATCTGCGGCTATTATCAATATCGACAGCGATAAAGCAGATGAACTGATGAAGAAATATCCCTACTATACGAAGGTAAGCATTCCGAAAGGCACTTATCCCGGGCAGGAAGAAGATATTCATTCTGTTGCCGTTAAATGTGTTGTCGTTACTACCGACAAGATGGATGACAAACTGGGCGGTGAAGTAGTCAAGGCGATTTATGAACATCTGGACCGCATGAAAGCCGCTCATGCCGTGGGCAAGTATATTACAAAAGATACCGCCCTTGACGGTATGTCCATTCCCATGAATGCGGGCGCCGAACAGTATCTGAAAGCCAAGTAGGGAAATGGCTGAAAGTTCCATAAGACATGGAAAAGAGTGGATGGCGCCGGGGCAGGAAACCGTTGTCATTCACTCCTTGTGTCTGCAGGAAAGATCATTTTATTATCATAAAGGAAAGGAGCGGCTTTTGCCGCATTGCCATGATCAGGAAAAACAAGGGCGGCCGGCTTGAAAACGTTATCGCCTCTGTGGGGATCGTCATTACTGTCTGTATTGCCGTCTTTGGCTACTATATCAGAACGCCGTACCTTTACGGACAGACTTCCGACGGATTTCTTATTCGACAAGAAGTGGAAGCGGGGACGCCGGTGACTTTGGCGTACCGCCATTCCGTACAGAAAACGATGATTTACGAATATCTTGCAGTGAATGAAACGGAAGACGGTCTTATTTTGAAATCGACAAAGTACCAATCCATGGGGGTGGGACTGCCTTTTTCGAAAGAAGACGGTGAATTCCGGCAGGAAGGGGAATGGTTCATTATGGATAAAATGAACCGCCGCTGTCCGGAATTGTCCATCCGGAACGGCGTGACCAATGATGAACACATTATCGTGGGTGATAAAGACTATGCGCTGACGGAACTCATGCCTCTTGAAAAAGAACTTCATCTCTATGTGGCGCCGTTATGGAAGGCTTACTGGATGAAAAAAGAAATAAGGAGTTGATTATATTGGCCGATTTGGAGAAAAAGGAAAATCCTGCTGTGGAAAAAGGTATGGATGACCATCTGCAGAAGAAACTGAAAGAACTGGATAAAGAATCAAATACGATGGAATACAGCGGCACGTGGGCGAAAGTGATCGCTGTCATCTGTATCTGTTTTTCTCTTTTTCAGATTTATACCGGTTTCTTCGGCGCACTGGACGCTATGATCCAGCGGTGTATCCATCTGTCTTTCGGTATTTCTCTGGTATATCTCTTATGCCCCACTAAACGGGAGTGGATTCGCGGCGGAAGTGTGCATCCTGTCGATTTGGCACTTGCTATCATCGCGGCGATTCCACCGATTTATATTTTGGTGAATTACCAGCAGCTTATTTTGCGGGCAGGAACAGTGACACCTGTGGATACGTTCATGGGAGTGCTGGGGATGCTTATGGTTATCGAGGCGGCGCGCCGTATTGTAGGCCTGCCGATTGTTATTGTAGTACTCTGTTTCCTGGCTTACGGTTTCTTCGGCCGTTATATGCCCGGACCTCTGGCACACCGCGGGCTTACCGTGAACCAGATGGTCGGGCACCTCTTCTATACTACGGAAGGTGTTTTCGGTATTCCTATGGGCGTATCGTCCACTTTTATTTTCCTTTTTATCCTTTTTGGGGCGTATCTTGAAAAAACAGGTCTCGGAAAATTCTTTATTGATATCGCCAATGCCATTGCAGGCTGGGCATCGGGCGGTCCTGCCAAAGTGGCGGTTATTTCTTCTGCCCTGCAGGGGACGATTTCCGGCTCATCCGTAGCAAACGTTGTCGGATCCGGTTCTTTTACCATCCCTATGATGAAGAAATTGGGATATCATAAAAACTTTGCGGGAGCAGTAGAAGCGGCAGCCTCTACCGGCGGACAGCTCATGCCTCCGGTCATGGGCGCGGCGGCGTTTCTCATGGCGGAATTTGTCGGCATTCCTTACATGGAAGTCGTGAAAGCGGCTATCGTGCCTGCGGTACTTTACTTTCTTGGCGTATTTTTGGGCGTTCATTTTGAAGCGAAGAAAAATAAGCTGAAAGGGACGCCGAGAAATGAACTTCCGCCATGGGTTAAGATCATGAAAGAAGAGGGGCATCTGGCAATTCCGCTGATTGCGATTATCGGGCTGCTTGCTTCCGGGTACACCCCGATGAAGGCGGCACTGGCAGGGATCATTATTTCCATTGCCACCGCCATGCTCCGCGCGAATACACGGATGGATTTCAATGATATTATTGACGGTCTGGTTAAAGGCGCCCGCGGCGCTTTGGGGGTGCTCATCGCCTGTGCGTCCGCCGGTATGATCATCGGTATCGTGACGAAAACGGGAGTGGGGCTGAAGCTGGCGTCTGCTCTTGTCGATGTGGCGGCAGGAAACTTTATGCTTCTTCTGTTCTGCACTATGATTACATCCCTCATTCTCGGCATGGGCGTGCCTACGACGGCAAACTATGTCATTACATCCACTATTGCGGCACCGGCCCTTATCCAGCTTGGCGTGCCGATTTTGGCGGCGCATATGTTCGTTTTCTATTTTGGCATCATTGCCGATATTACTCCGCCTGTGGCGCTGGCGGCTTATGCAGGAAGCGCTATTTCCGGCGGTGATCCGCTGAAGACAGGGGTAAACGCTTCGAAGCTGGGCATTGCGGCTTTCATTATTCCTTACGTCTTCGTTTTATCACCGCAGATTTTAGGGATTAACGCTTCCGCCGGCAGCATCATTCTGACCACCTGTACGGCGCTTATCGGCATGGCAGGCGTTTCGGCGGCGATGATCGGATACCTTGCGGCAAAGGCGAATATATTTGAGAGGCTCCTGCTCCTTGCGGGCGGTCTTATGCTCATTGATCCCCGTCTCATGACAGATGCGGTGGGCATCGGCATTCTTGCCTTTGTCCTCTTTATGCAGTTGCTGAGAAGAAAGAAATCGGATGCATAATTTCCATCGGCTGAATCACTCCACACAAAAACCCGCAGTATGTATTGCGGGTTTTTGTATGCCTTATTTAAGAGGAAGAAGAGGTTCTTCTTCCGTAAGAATCTTTTCCGTTTCCCCATCAGCCGGATCCGCCCATGGCAGACGGAGCTTTGGCTGGATCCCCTCAAGAAGATGGGGGAAGAGCGAATTGTCTTCCTTGATTTTTTCAGGAACGAAAACGGGAAGGCGATCGGGCAGGATTTCCAGATCAATAGGGAAGGACGGCCCTTTTTCTCCGTCTACATTTGTTATGAGGTCCTCTTCATTGCTGATGGAAATATGGGCCTTTTTTACGCCGATCACGGTCAATATTTCCGGACCCAGCTGAAGACCTGTGAGAAGTTTTGGCGCTTCACGGATGGTGCGGAGCCATTGGAAATTATGGAAAAGAGCCAGTTTGATGACGCCCTTGTTTCTTTCTTCCGGCGGGACGAGATTGCGGAAGCTGCCTGCCGAATCGGTGAGCATGGCTGCCACCAAAGGGGAGGAAATATGGATATCCGTTCCGTTTTCTTCCCAGATGTGGAAATGGTAAGAATGCTGTTTGGGAAGAGCCTGAAACCCTTTCATAAAGTACGCAAGAGAGCCGAAAAGCGTTTTTTCCTTAATTGTCACTTCGCTGACTGCTTCCGGAATGAGCCCTGCGGCGACGATATTGATAAAGTAGCGGTCATTGATTTTTCCTACATCAATAGTGGTGCGTTTTGCCTGCTCCAGCATCCGTATGGCGCCCTGGGGCGAACGGGGGATATGAAGCGCCCGTGCCAGATCATTCACCGTTCCGAAAGGAATGAAACCGAAGCATGAGTCGCTGCAGACAGGAACCATGCCGTTAATGACTTCATTGATCGTACCGTCGCCACCCATGCAGATGATGTCTTTATTCTTTTCCGCGGCACGGCGGGCGAAACTTTTCGCATCTCCCGCTTTTTGCGTCAGCTTGATGGAAACATCGTCATACCGTTTGGAAAGGACCGAAGATAAAAGCGGAATGTATTTCGGAGCCCGTTCCCGCCCCGAGGTGGGATTTACAATGACCAGACAGCGTTTTACGTTTTCCAAAACCAGGTCCTCCTCCTGCAATTTTATTTCTTTACTATTATAGCAGATATAGCAGAAATGTATTTATGGAAAGAGGTGGAAAGGGGTCTTCTTAAAGAAATATTTTCTAAGAGTGTGTCACAAATGTTTGATTACTATAGAAATCCGTGCTGAGATAAATGCATAGGGTTCTTGAGGTATGTTGTAAGTTGTAGTATAATATAACCTGCAATTTGTGTACGGTAAATAAAAGGACGGACCCTTTTACCGGTATAAGGAGGAATATTTTTTATGAACGTAAAAGCAGAAGCACTGGATCAGCACAAGGTACAGCTTACCATTGATGTACCGGCTGAAGTTGTGGTCAAGGGGTTTAAGCAGGCAGTAGCCCGTATCGCCAACCAGGTGAAGATTCCCGGGTTCCGTAAAGGCAAGGCGCCCCGCCGCATTATCGAGATGCATTTCGGCAAAGAAGCTGTTGCCGAAGAAGCGCAGGATATTGTTATCAACCAGGCTTTGAATGACGCGATTATGCAGGAAAAGCTCATTGCTGTCACCACTCCCGAAGTAAAACAGGAACGTTTTTCTGAAACGGAAGGTGCTGCGTTCACCGCTACTTTTGTTAAACAGCCGAAAGTAAAGCTTGGCGAATATAAAGGACTTTCCGCCAAACATGTGAAACCGGAGATTTCCGATGACCAGGTTATGGCACAGATCCGGCAGGCTGCAGAGCAGAATGCGAGAATGGAAAAGGCGGAAGAAGGTACTGTCCTTAAAAAAGGCGACATCGCCGTTATCGATTTCAAAGGTACCGTTGACGGGAAAGCTTTTGAAGGCGGTGAAGGGAAAACTTATCCGCTGGAAATCGGCTCAAAGAGCTTTATCCCGGGGTTTGAAGACCAGCTTGAAGGCCACAAGGCGGGCGATGACGTAACAGTTTCCGTATCTTTCCCGAAAGACTATTTTGTGGATACTCTTGCCGGCAAAGAGGCGGAATTTGCTGTACATATCAATGATGTGAAGCATAAAGTAATTCCCGTTATTGATGATGCTTTTGCCAAATCCGTAAGCCGTCATGAAACGCTGGACGAACTGAAGGAAAGCCTGAAACAGCAGATGCAGCTCCGGGCATTCCAGCAGGCGGAAGAAGCTTACCACCAGTCCCTGATTAATCAGGCGGTGGCAAATTCCGAAGTGGATATTCCGCGGGAAATGGTCGATCAGCGCATTGATGAAATCGAACAGGAAGTTAAACTGAATATGGAAGCCCAAGGTATGGATTTTGATAAGTATCTTTCCAACATGGGCAAGTCGGAGGAAGAATTCCGTCAGAGCTACAATAAGACTGCTGAGCAGCAGGTACGCGAAGGCTTGGTGCTTGCGGAAATCGCTAATGTTGAAAAACTGGAAGCGACCAATCAGGATCTGAATATGGAAGTTTACAGCATGGCGCGCCAGTTTAATGCGGAACCGAAAGATGTCATCAAAATCATCAGAGATGAAAACCGCGCGGGGATGCTTTACAATTCCGTACTCCGCAAGAAAGCGGCTGCTTTCATTTACGGCGCGGCGGTAAAGGAAGAAAGTAAAAAAGAAGAAACAGCCAAGAAGACAGAAGCTCCGGCAAAAGAAAAGAAAGAATCTCTGCTGGCTGCAAAGACAGTCAAAGAACTGAAAGCTTACGCTGAAGAAAAGGGTATTGCCCTTGACTCCCGTGCAAAGAAAGCGGACATCATCGCTACGATCGAAGCGGCTGAAAGAAAGTAATCCGTTCAACTTCATACAATGAATTTTATTTCATAACCTAAAGAGGCGCAGGCATGTTCCGCGTCTCTTTGTTGATGTATGAAAAAGAAATATAGAATTTTATCGTTATAAATTGTAAGATTGTGGTACAATTAGAAAGTACAAATAGTATTTATGAGAAAGGATGTTTATCTATGCCTTATGTGCCGATTGTTGTGGAACAGACCTCTCATGGGGAACGTTCCTATGATATTTATTCCCGTCTTTTAAAAGACCGTATCGTATTTCTTGACGGCCCCATTGATGATCATACCGCCAACGTGATTATTGCCCAATTTCTCTTTCTGGAAGCGGAAGACCCCGACAAAGATATCCATTTTTACATCAACAGCCCCGGCGGCGTTGTGACGGCAGGCATGGCGATTTATGATACGATGCAGTATATCCGCCCTGATGTGTCTACCATCTGTATCGGTTCCTGCGCCTCCATGGCGGCCGTACTTCTGACAGCCGGCGAAAAAGGGAAACGCTACGCCCTGCCTCATGCCAGCGTTATGATCCATCAGCCTCTCGGCGGTGCGCAGGGACAGGCGACAGATATTGCAATCCATGCCAAAGAAATTATCCGTCTCCGCAGCGAGCTCAATGGAATCATCGCGGCCCACAGCGGACAGACGCTGAAAACTGTCATGAAAGACACCGAAAGGGATAATTTTATGACTGCTGACGCCGCTTTGAAATATGGGCTCATTGATAAGATCCTTACCAGAAATGAACTGGCCGAGTTAAATGGGAAATCTGAATTAAGCAAGAAATAAGGAGGCTCTGTGGCTAATAAAAATGAACAACCGCCGGTATGCAATTTCTGCGGACGGTCGGGAGACGAAGTCGAAAGACTGATTGCGGGACCGGGCGTCTTTATCTGCAATGAATGCATTGAAGTCTGCCGGAACATATTGGAAGAAGAAATGAAAACTTCGAAGAAGAAGAAGGGACTTCCCGATTTTGAACTTCCGACACCTGAAAAAATCAAAGAATACATGGATCAGTACGTTATCGAGCAGGATGATGCAAAAGTTGCCCTTGCCGTAGCCGTGTACAACCATTATAAACGTATCCGCTATGAAAAAGACGATGACGGTGTGGAACTGCAAAAGTCAAATATCATCATGCTGGGACCCACAGGGAGCGGGAAAACTCTTCTTGCCCAGACGTTGGCGAGGTTTTTGAATGTTCCTTTTGCTATTTCCGATGCGACTACCTTAACAGAAGCGGGCTATGTGGGGGAAGACGTGGAAAATATCCTGCTCCGTCTTATCCAGGCAGCGGATTACGACCTTGAAAGAGCGCAGCGGGGCATTGTCTACATTGATGAAATTGATAAAATCGCAAAAAAATCGGAGAATCCGTCTATTACAAGGGATGTTTCAGGGGAAGGCGTACAGCAGGCCCTGCTGAAAATCCTTGAAGGGACCGTAGCCAGTGTTCCGCCGCAGGGCGGACGCAAGCATCCTAACCAGGAGATGATCCAGCTGGATACGTCAAATATCCTCTTCATCTGCGGCGGAGCCTTTGCCGGCATAGATAAAGTCATCGCCCGCAGAACGACCAGGAGCACGATGGGATTTGGCGCGGATATCAAGAAAGCTGATGAGAAAGACATTGCGGAAGTTCTTCAAAACGTAGAACCTGAAGACCTCCTGAAATTCGGACTTATTCCGGAATTTATCGGCAGACTTCCTGTCATCGTAGCTCTCCACCCGCTGAAAGAAGAAGCGCTTATCAGAATCCTGTCGGAACCGAAAAACGCTCTTATCCGACAGTATCAGAAACTTCTCGGCATGGACAATGTGGAGCTTGTTTTTGAGGGGAAAGCGGTTCGTGCCATTGCGAAGAAAGCCATCGAAAGGAATACGGGTGCCCGCGGACTCCGTGCGATTATTGAAAAGATCATGACAAAAGTGATGTATGAGATTCCCGGAATGAAAGATGTGGTGCGCTGTACCGTTACGGAAGATACCGTTCTCAAAGGCGAACCGCCCCGGCTGGAAAGAAAAAAGAAATGAAATTGTAATAAAATATAATATAAATGCGTTCTGCCGTAAGACAGGACGTATTTTTGTTTGAATAGACAGAAGAGTTATCTTCCCTTGCATAGAAACCGTGTTTACTGCGGTGTTTTTTATTGATTCGGGAGAGGCTTTCATCGAGAAAATGCGAAATGTTTCTTGAAAAATCTGCTTTTTTATCGGCTGTGTGGTAAAATATAAAGAAGTGTTGATTCTTTACAAAGACACTGAATTATAAGATAAGAGGAACTTTTATGAACGAGAATACAGATATAGGAGATGCAGCTGTTTTGACACTGCCTGTCGTGGCTCTTCGCGATATCATTGTTTTTCCCCATATGACAGTGAACCTGGATATCGGGAGAAAAGAATCTATTGAAGCCGTCCGCGCCGCAGGCCGCAGTGACCGATATCTTGCTATGATCATGCAGCGTGATGGAAAAGTGGAAGTACCGCAGGAAGAAGATCTCTACTCCTTTGGCACCGTTGTAAAAGTAAAACAAATGCTCCAGCTGCCCGGCGGCCTCATCCGCATACAGGCGGAAGGGATTTCCCGCATTCGTGTTCACAGCGTCCTGCGAAAAGAAAACTGCTTGGTGTCCCAGGTGGAGGATGTGCCGGAAATCGAGCCGTCGGACGCGCTTCGTGGGGAAGCATACAGAAGGGCCCTTTTGAAATCCTTCTTTGAATGGATTCACAATGCCCAGCAGAATCTTTCGGATGAGCAGATGGAGCAGCTGAAAGCTTCCGACACGCCGGGATACACCGCTGATTTCATTTCTACACAGATGCCGATCAGCCCTGCAAGACGGCAGGCTGTTCTGGAAGAAAACGACGTTATGGAAAGACTTGTTCTTATTCGCCGGTTTCTTGATGAAGAAATACAAATCGGCCGCCTGGAGGCGGAAATAAACGGGGAAGTGCGGAGCCGTATGGAAAAGGAGCAGCGCGATTACTACCTCCGTCAGAAAATAAAGAGCATCCACGACCGCCTCGGCGACGAGATTTCCCAAGATGCGGAAGCGGAAGAATACAGGCAGAAACTCGAAAAAAGCGGAATTCCCGATGAATATAAAAAGAAACTGGAAAAAGAAATCGCCCATTTAGCCACCATGCCGCCCATGATGGCAGAAACTACCGTGGCGAGAAACTATCTGGAATGGATATTTTCCCTGCCGTGGAAAGAAGAAAGCAAAGACCTTCTCGATTTGAAAAAAGCAGCGAAACTTTTGGATGAAGACCATTACGGCCTTGCAAAAATTAAAGAACGTATCCTTGAGTACCTTGCTGTCCGCATCCTTGCTCCGGAAGCAAAGGCGCCTATCATTTGCTTTGTGGGACCGCCCGGTGTCGGTAAGACCAGCTTTGCCCGCTCTATTGCCCGTGCGCTGGACAAAAAATTCGCCCGTATTTCTTTGGGCGGTATCCATGATGAAGCTGAAATCCGCGGGCACCGCCGCACCTACATCGGTTCCATGCCGGGGCGCTTCATCGAAGCCATTGCCCATGCAAAAACAAAAAACCCCCTTCTTCTTCTGGATGAAATCGATAAAGTGGGCTCCGATTTTCGCGGCGATCCCGCTTCGGCGCTCTTGGAAGCGCTCGATCCGGAACAAAACAAAGCTTTCCACGATAATTACATTGATATCCCCTTCGATTTGTCAAAAGTGTTTTTCGTGGCCACGGCGAACACCGTTTCCACCATTCCGGCGGCACTCCTTGATCGTATGGAACTCATCGAGCTCTCGGGATATACGGAAGAAGAAAAAGTACAGATTGCAAAAAAATACCTCATACCGCGGCAGCGTGAAAGAAACGGGCTGAAAACCGCAGATCTTCATTTTACGGATGCCCTCCTGCGGAAAATCATCAGAAGTTATACCCGGGAAGCAGGCGTCCGTGAACTGGAACGGACCATCGGCGCCCTCTGCCGCAAGGTGGGGAAGAAAATCGTTCTTGCCGATAAAACAATTCCCCCGCTTTCTGCCAAGACACTGGAGGAATATTTGGGACCTGTAAAATTCCTGCCCCTTGCCGAAGAACATGAGTCGCAGGTAGGACGTGTCAACGGTCTTGCATGGACAGCGGCAGGCGGTGAAGTTCTCGACACCGAAGCAATCACCATCAAAGGAAAGGGGAATCTGATCCTTACGGGCCAACTGGGCGATGTCATGAAAGAATCGGCAGAAACCGCATATACTTATATCCGCAGCCGTGCTAAAGAATTAGGGCTTGTGGAAAATTTCTATGAAACGCTGGATACCCATATCCATCTTCCCGAAGGCGCCGTGCCGAAAGACGGACCTTCCGCGGGGATTACCATGGCCACTGCGATGGCATCCGCCTACACCGGACGGAAAGTCAGAGGCGATACCGCCATGACAGGCGAAATTACCCTCACAGGCGAAGTCCTTCCCATCGGCGGAGTAAAAGAGAAAGTTCTTGCCGCCAGCCAATTCGGGATCAGGCAGATCCTGCTTCCTGAAAAGAATAAAAGAGATATGGAAGAAATACCGCAGTCCGTAAGAAAAAAATTGGAATTTATCTACGTGAAAAATGTGGATGATGTCTTGGCGCATGCCTTGATGAAATAGAGGAACGGACATGGCTGAAATCAAAGACAAGAAAAAGTTTCACATCTTCTCTGCCGCCTATATAGGGTCAACGGTGAAGACAGGGGAATATGGCGGAAAAAAAGAAATCGCTTTTATCGGGCGGTCAAATGTGGGAAAATCTTCTCTCATCAACTCTTTAAGTGGTATGAGAAAGCTTGCCTACGTCAGCCGTGAACCGGGAAAAACGAGAACCATCAACTACTACGCTGTACAATCCAGAAGAGATACAGGCAGTGGAGAAGAACGGCAGGAGTGGTACCTTGTCGACCTGCCCGGTTATGGTTTTGCGAAAACAAGCCAGGCGAATCGTGATTCCTGGAGCGGTTTTATTGACGAATACATCAGGAATTCGGAGAATCTCGTCATGGTAGGGCTTCTTGTGGATTTGAGGCATCCCGGTCTTCCCATCGATCTGAAAGCTTACGAATGGCTGAAAAAAATTGCGCCGGGCCTCCAAATCATCGGGACAAAAGCCGATAAAACAGGGAAAAATGAAATGAACAAAAATCTCCGCATATTGGAGAAAACCTTTCCTGCGGACACAGCTCCCCTTGCCTACTCATCACTGTCCGGCACGGGGCGGGATAAGCTCCTGGCACTCATTGAAGAAAAAATCTGCAGGTGACCTCTGAAAAAAATTATTTTTGCGGCAATCTGTCTCCTTTCTTTCAGACTGACAGCTGCTGCCTACAATACCTATGCGCCGAATTCCTGGGATACTGTAAAAAAAGAAGCCTGGGACTATCAGGCTGTTTACGACCTTTGTGAAAAAGGCCGCGCACCGGACTATGACAGAAACTTTTTCGACAGGGGAAGCCTTACAAGGTATGAACTTGCCTCCGTTCTGAAAAATATTCTCGAAGCGGAGAAAAAGGGCAGTACCCTTACAGACGAAGAGAGGAAGAAACTTGCCCATCTGAAAAAAGGATACATCCGTGAACTGGATGCGCTCGGGTACAGTGATGAAAAAGAAAAGAAAGAGCCCATTATTGAAATCAGCGGTGATGCCAGAGTTCGCTGGACAAAAGGCGAAGAAAACGATGCCCGTATCCGTACCGGCGCAAAATGGAATATAGGGAACTCTACCTATATTCAGGGACAGGGAAGTATTAACTCATAAGAGATAAAAAGACAGTGGTGGAATGCCACTGTTTTTTCGTGTCTTTGGCTGCCAGTCATTAGTATAAACTGTGAGCTTGGAAAGCTATAAGCCGGGGACTGGAGGGGGGCAACCGGAAGATATAAGCCTGTCTGCTAAGCGTCATCTTGAGCCGTACGAAAGATCTGCGGTCGTGGTGAGGAAAGCGATAAGCTGTCATCGAAAGTAATAGATTCTTCACTCTGTGCCACTGTCCCATTTTACGTTTTTCGCACACAGCATTCTTGCCCCGTTTAGAATGACAGCGGACGGTAAGATGTCATCCTGAACGAATGCGAAGAATCTGCTGCCGTAATGAGAAAGACGGAAGTCAGATCCTCTCTTATCATTTGATTCACTATGATATGCGAGTATCCTCCGCCTCTGACGTGGTTTCCTCCTTACAATCAAGGAAGCGTCTTGTCTGCCATATTTAAAAGCATTTAACACGAATCGGTGTTAAAAAAAGAGGTTCTAAGAGGAAGAATAGGGAAATAAAAAAGCCCTGTTGTTTGACAGGGGCTTTCGATGTATCACCGTACATTTTGTGGCGGAATCTTTATACCTATTTGCCAATAGCCGCTTTCCGCTATTTATTCACCGCTTCGTTCAGCTTTTCGAAGTAGAAGTGCATATTGGCTGTGAGGTCGTCGCTTTCTGTGAGAAGGGCGCCGCCTACGAGGAAGATGGCATCCGGACCGTAGACTTGTACCATTTTTTTAAAAAGCTGCCATTTCATGCCGCCGCTGGGAACAGGGAAGATAGAGCGGAGCCCGCCCATTTCTGTTTCCGTACCGTCGCAGATTTTCCGGCATACTTCTTCGGTGAAAGGAAAGCGTCCGCCGAAGCTGGTGAATATGGCGGCATCGGCGCCTGCCAGGCGGCTGAACTGGCCGTAGCAGCAGAAGGGGGAAATGCCGGAATCCGCACTGAGGACAAGAGGGCCGGAGAAACAGGGGTGGAGGAAGATGGGCAGATGGAAGTCGGGAGCGGAGGAGAGTTCTCTGATGATGGAGAGTCCCAAAAGCCCCGGAGCTGCCATGATGCCGCCGGCGCCTAATTCCTGCGCGGTCATGGCACGTTCAAGAAATTCCATGCTGTCTGCGGTACAGTTTGCAATGTAAAGGGAGCGGCCTCCTGTTTTTGCATTGGCGTTATTCACGCTGTCTATGCAAGCTTTTGCTCTGTCTTTGAAAGGAGCGTAGGATTGATTGAAGAGGCTGTGGTCGTCTTTAATGAGCGGACAGCCGCCAAGGGCAAGTTTATAGGCGGTTTCTCCGAAGTCTTTTGCACTTCTTCCGAGAGGTTTCAGTGCTGACATGAGAATGGGGCCTTTTTCAATACCGCAAAGCTCACGGATACCCTGCCGCCCGAATTTCGGACCGGGATAGTGGCGGTACATGCTGTCGGGAAGCTCAAAGGACATAAGGCGGATGCCCGGCTGGAGGCTTGTATTTCCGAAGAGCATGTTCATGAGTTCTGTCATTTCTCCTTCGACGGTGTCGGGACTGTAGGAGATGATGGCGTAGTAGGAGCCGGGGTCCGCTTTTTTCAGGTCTTCAATCTGGCCGATGACGGTGTCTTCAATCCAGGTGTTTACAAAGAGTTTGTCAGGGCATTCTACGGTTTGTTCCACAGCGATGCCGCGAGCGATTTTTTTCGCTTCGGCATAGTCGCCTGCCACGATCCGATAGGTGGCGGTAAAGCGGGAGGAGTGTTTCAATGCGTCATTTAATTCGTTAAAGAGTTCACTTTCAAAAAAAGGGTTTGATGCCATTCAATATACCTGCTTTCCTTAGTTCTTTTTGATTTCGCGGAATACTTCCGGGCGGCTTTTCTCAATTTTCTCTGTGCTTCCTGTGTCACCGGAAAGCCAGTAGAGGGGTCTGTTTTTTGATTCTTCATAAATGCGTCCTATATATTCGCCGATGATGCCGAGGCCTACAAGGTTGACGGCGCCAAAGAAAGAAACGAGGATGGTAAGGGTTGTCCAACCTGGAACGACAGCGCCTGTGAGGTAGGCGTAAAGAACATGAAGTATCAGGATGATGCCTGCGATACCTGCAAAGATGCCTGCGTAAAAAGCGGCACGAAGGGGGGTGGTAGAGTTGGTGAGGATACCATCTATGGCAAAGTGGAGCATTTTCCTCATGTTAAATTTGGATACGCCTGCATGTCTTGCCGGCGCCTCAAATTTGACGCTGGCGGTTTTAAATCCAAGCCCGCCCACAATGCCGCGGATGAAGCGGCTGTGTTCACGGAACTTAAGGAAAACGTCGAGTGCTTTTCTGTCCATGAGACGGAAGTCGGAACCTCCTGGAAGGACAGGGGTCTTTGAAATGGAATTGATTATGGTGTAGTATCCCGCAGAGGTGATTTTCTTTATGGGTCCTGCGTCTTCGGTGGCGGTACGCACGGTCTGGACGATATCATATCCTTCTTTCCATTTTCCGATGAGTGTGGGGATAAGGGCGGGAGGATGCTGCATATCGCCGTCCATGGTGATGACAGCGTCGCCGCGGGCGAAGTCCATGCCGCAGGTAATGGCGATTTGGTGCCCAAAGTTGCGTGCAAAGGTAAGCGCCCGTACATGAGGGTCTTTTTCCGCAAGACCGCAGATAAGTTCATTGGTGCGGTCGTGAGAGCCGTCGTCCACATAAATCAGTTCATAGGCCATACCTGTTTCTTCCATGACACGGGTGACGGCATCGTGAAAAAAAATGACATTGTCTTCCTCGTTGTACACCGGGGTGACGATAGAAATCATAGGAGGACTCCTTTTATATACAATACAGATGGTACTATTATAGCACAGCATACTTTTTGAAGAGGCGGAAGTCTCCGCAGGCACTTTTTGACTTGGCATGTATGTTCCGGGCGCGGCAGATGAATAAAGGAGTGGCGTCCCCTTGTGGCTATAGAATGGAATGCAGATTTCTGCTGATATATTTTCCTTGAAAAAATGTAAATGACAATTTTTGCTTAAGGGAAACAAAAAAGAACATGCTGATCGGGGCATGTCCAGGTATTTCATGAAATATTTTTATTGCGGGAGCAATCAGTTTCTTGCGTGGCCGGAATTAACGATAGCGATTCTATAGTCGCGGCCGCTTTGGGTATTTACGTCGGAAGCGCTTACATTATAGGTTTTTTCTTTGATTTGCGGGGCTTCCTCCGGATTTGCCGCTGTTTCGTCATAGACGGGATGTCCGTATTTGTCCTGGTTGGCGAGGGCGATGCGGTAGTCGCGATGGTCAGCGTGGGCGATGCCTGATATTTGGAAATCTCGCTGACGAGTTCATATCCATAGAAATCTCTCCTACGCAGCATGGACAAAACAACGATTTCCATGACGCCCTTTTTCAGCTGAATGTTCATAGTCCTTCCTTTCAGATGGAAATATATTAGTAACACATTTTCGGAAGAATTAACTTCGGGTTATGAATGCTATAACACACGATACTCTGTAATGCAAGGTACTGAATGATATTGAATATGAAACGTGCGGTAAAATCAGAGGAAATTAAGATTTTGACGTTCTGTGATATTGAATGATTCCGGATTTCCATAGCTCCGATATTGATAAAGTGGAGAATGGAAAGTACACGGCTTTGAATGTAAAATAGTGTGAACGATGCGCCGCATCTGCGAAAGTGTAAAGGACTTGCCAGTCATGACTTTTGGCCGCAGTGCAGGAAGGCGGTTATGAAATGGGGGGCTGTGAAAATATTTTTGTTTGAAATAAAATCGATGGTTGACAGAAGTGTTTGAAGTCTGTATGATAGCTTTAATTTAAAAATGAAAAGCGATGAACGGAAAAAAGTCATGTTTCTGAGATAACAGAGAGCCGGTGGCAGGTGGAAACCGGTATGAAGGATATGTCGAACTCTTCCGCAAGCTCCTCGTTGAATCAAGTAGATGGAGGCGTCATCCACGTTACGGACAGGAGCCATAAGTATAATGCAGGGTGGTACCGCGATGAATTCGCCCCTGTCCGATTTATTCGGGCAGGGTTTTATATTACCCGGAGGCAGAGTGATAAATGCAAGGTGGTACAGCGCTATGCGCCCTTGTCTGAGTATTTCAGGCGGGGCGCTTTTATTTTACTTATGGTCATGAGTGATAAATCAGGGTGGTACCGCGCGGGAGCGCCTCTGTATGGATATTTTCCATGGAGGCGTTTTTTTATTTTCAAATCAGGAGGTCAAAATGAATTTCAGTAAAGCAATGAAAGCAGCAGTAATCATTTTTACAGGTGCAATAGCAGCGGCAGGTCTTACTGCCTGCGGCGGGATAAAGACAGCGGCTGATTCTCCGTCAAAGGGCGGCGTGAAGATCGGATTCATCGCGGCGCTTACCGGCGGGGCAGCGGCATACGGCAAGTCCCAAGAGGAAGGAATCCGTATGGCTGTAGAAGAAATCAATCAGAAAGGGGCGATACCGATTGAGCTCTTTGTGGAGGACTCCAAAGGGTCTCCGTCCGATGTCATGAATGTGACAAAGCGGTTAATCCAAAAGAAGGCGGCGGTGATTATCGGGCCGATGACATCAAATGAGGCAAAGGCGGCAGGACCGATTATGCAAAATGCTAAAATTCCCTCGTTGGAAATATCGGTTACTGCGGAAGGAATTACGGAAATTGGCGATTATATTTTCAGAAATTCCGTACCCGAGTCGATGAATATTCCCCAGACGGCAAAAAAGACGCACCGGCTTTTAGGGTACAAGACAGCGGCAGTTCTCTATGCCCATGATAATGAACAGCATGTGACGGCGCAAAAGTATTTCCGAAAGACACTGGAAGAGGAAGGAGTCAAGATTGTGGATGTGGAAACCTTCGGCAGCAAGGACAGCGAGTATTCCGCCCAGCTAACGAATATAGAGAACGCAAAACCGGACGTGGTTATTGTGTGCAGTTATTATCAGGAAGGGGCGCGGATTTTAAAAAAGATGCGTGAGATGGGAATGAACCAGCCTGTCCTTGGGGATAATGGCTTTGTTTCTCCCGAATTGGGAAAGATGGCGGGCGCCGCCGCGGATAATGTGTATGTGTCATCTATGTGGTCAGCGGCAAGAGATACGGCGGCAACGAAGATGTTTGTGGAGAATTATACGAAAAAGTACGGGCATGCACCTGACCAATTTGCCGCTGCTGCTTATGACGGCGTGTACATGGCAATGGATGCGGTAGAGCGGGCCGGTTCTGTGACGGATACAAGGAAGATTCGTGATGCCATGGCGGAGATGAAAGGGTTTAACGGTGTCTGCGGTACATTCAGCTTTGACGCTAAACGTGATCCTGTAGTGGATCTGGTTCTGCTGAAAATGGAAGATGGTGTGTTCTTGGCGGCCGGGAAACAATCATCATGAAAATAGTTTCCTGCGGGTAATCCGATGCAGATTCGAACTGAAGATACAGGGGATCTGCAGGGGTGGTTTTTGGTTTGTTTTTCTCTATGGTATACTGAAAAACGAGAATTTCTACTATAGTTAGGAGGTATTATGGGAATTTTAAGAATAGTTTGTCTTCTTGTTTTTTCTCTGCTTCTGTCACTTGGGTATGCATCGGCGGCGGGGTGGACGGCAGGGCCCGGTCTTATTCCTTCGGATGATTTTCCTTTATTTAAAACGGTGGAAAAACGGCTCGGGCTGAGTACGGCGAAAATTCCGCACAGCGGGAAAGAGCTCCCGATAGAATTGCGTGTATTCTTTAATGAAGAAATGGACAGGGCGGCAGAGCGGTACCTGCAGGCTTTGAATAAGGAAAGCAGCCATCGCCTGTCCGGCTGGATGGACTGGCAGGCCGGCACGGTAAAACCTTATGTGAGTGTGGTGCTTTTGGAAACGATGACCTATGAAGGAGGGGCGCATCCTCTGAATTATGTAAAAGGAATTACTCTAAACGCCGCGGGAAAGGTGGTGACGCTTGCTGATCTGAAGGCGGCCATGCCTTCTCTTTCCGTAGAAGCGCTTCAGGATGCGGCAGCCAGGGAATGCACAGCCCGGCACATTTCCACAGAAGAGGCGGAGAAAATCACAGAATTCCCGAAAGAATTCTATATAGGGAATAACGGCCATTTGTATTTCATTTTCCAACAGTATGATATCGCGCCCTATTCGGAGGGGTGGATCATGGCGGATATGGGGTTATTTCCTTTCTGACGCTGTAGGGGAGTAAAGGATCGCCTGCAGAGGATTCGTTTCTTTTTTACGTCGGTGCTATAATCAGAGTGATTCCTGTAGATGTACGTGGAATTAATAAACTTTTATTTGAGGAGGAAGTATGAAAAAAACAGCAATGCTTTTGACAGCGTGCCTTTTGGCTGCTTCTTGTATGACAATCCATGCGGAAGAACCGTTTCATCGTTCCATCACCGTGACGGGGACGGGCACAGTGACGGCAAAAAATGACATGGCCACGGTAAATTTATCTGTACAAACGATGGCCCGCGATGCCAAAGCAGCTGCCCGTGACAATGCGGATATCATGACGGCGGTGCGAAGCGCAGTTCTTGGAGCTGGCGCGACGGCGGATCATATTGAAACGATGGGGTATAATCTGTATCCAAACAACCAGTATGATGACAAAGACCGTATGAAATCTACCGTATATGAAGCGGATAACCGTATGAAGATTGTTCTCCATAATTTGGATCAGACGGGCAAGGTAATGGACGCGGCGATTAACGCGGGTGCGAACCATATCGACAGTGTGATATTTTCTGTGAGGAATGAACAGGAATGCAGGGATGAAGCTCTCCGCCGCGCGGTGGCCGATGCGAAACGGAAAGCGGACGTTATTGCAAAGACTCTTGGCCGGCCGGTAGTGAGCATCATTTCTGTCGGCGAAAACCATACGGAGATCATGCCGCGGTATGCCATGAGTATGAAAGCAGCCGGTGACAGCATGGCGGAAAATGCGGCAACTCCCATGGAAGCGGGAACAGCAGATTTTGAAAGTCATGTGACAGTGGTTTTTGAGATTGTGTGATTTTTACTTCTAATATAATTCCTATATAATAATGTGAAAAATAGACTGTAAGAACCCCGGGGGAAGACTCTCGGGTTTCTTACCGGATTTTACAGATTTTCCCTTGCACCAAAGCTACGTTTTTGATATAATCAATGCGTCGGGAAGTACCCGGCTTTTTTAAGTGCTTTTTATTGACTGCCATATCTGCTTATGCTATACTGTGTAAGCATGTTGCAATGGCGAAAGCCGAGAAGAGATTTGAGTGAGGTGTAAAGAATGCGTGAAGGAATTACTCTTGCATGCCCGGAATGCAAGCGCCGCAATTATCGTACAAACAAGAACAAAAAAAATAATGCAGAACGTATCGAAATGATGAAATACTGCAAATGGTGCCATAAACATACCCTGCATAAAGAAACGAAATAATTTAGTTTTAGAATGAGGGTGTGAGGATGGCGAAGCGTAAACAACCGACCAAAAGAGAGGTTGCAGAAGAAAACAAGAGTGCCTGGACCCGTTTTTTCCGTGAAACAAAAATGGAAATGAGAAAAGTCATCTGGCCGACAAAACATGAGATGGTGCGTTACACCATTGCAGTTCTCGTATCGGTCGTTCTTGTGTCTCTTCTGATTATCGTAGTGGACTTCATATTCATGCAGCTCTCCAAAGTTTTGATTCATACTGTAGGATGAAAGGAGAGAACATATGCCGGATAGGGAAGCTAAGAAAAAAACAGAGATAAAAAAATCCGCGGTCAGTGCACCGGTTGAAATCGGCAAACCGAAGGAAGGTTCTGAAAAGGACATCCGCTGGTATGTCATTCATACGTATTCCGGCTATGAAAATAAGGTTAAGGATACGCTTACCCGGAAAGTGCACTCTATGGGAATGGATGATACAATTATCCAGATTCTCCTTCCCATGCATGACGAGGAAGAAGTAAAAGACGGCGAAAAAAAGGTTGTATCGAGGAAAGTGTTCCCTGGATACCTTTTGATCCAGATGGAAGTCAATGACAGAAGCTGGTACGTCGTAAGAAATACGCCCGGCGTTACAGGCTTTGTCGGTACGACGACGAAACCGATCCCTCTTTCTGATGAAGAGGCCAAACGTATTATTGAGGGCAAGGATAAAAAACAAACTGCCAAGACAGATGCTAAAGTGGGCGATACCATTAAGATCACCCGCGGACCGTTTGCCGACCGCAGCGCTGTGGTGCTGGACGTGTCTGATGACAGAAGCAAGATTAAAGCTGATATCAGTAATTTCGGCACAACGACAACTATAGAGTTAGAGGTAGGTTATTTTGACCTCCTCCATAAATAACTCTGTGAGACTGTCTTGTACTTGGCTTGTCTCACAAGTGGGAGGGCCCGTTACAGCCCGAAAACCACATTCCACATAACGGAAAAGGAGGTGTAACAACATGGCAAAGAAAATTACTAAAATGGTAAAACTGCAGGTTCCCGCAGGTAAAGCCACACCGGCTCCGCCGGTAGGTCCGGCCCTCGGCCAGGCAGGCGTGAACATTATGTCTTTCGTAAAGGATTTTAATGATCGTACCGCCAAGCAGGCCGGCCTTATCATCCCTGTAGAAATTACCGTTTATGAAGACAGAAGCTTTACATTTATTTGTAAAACTCCGCCGGCAGCCGTTCTTTTAAAGAAGGCGGCAGGCCTTGAAAAAGCTTCCGGTGAGCCGAACAAAAATAAAGTCGGTAAAGTCACCAGGGCACAGGTTAAGGAAATCGCTGAAACAAAGATGCCCGACCTGAATGCCAACACAGTGGAAGCAGCAATGCGCCTTGTAGAAGGCACAGCCCGTTCTATGGGCATCGAAGTAACAGACTGATGACTGTCAGTGGCAGGATATTTATCCGATGACCACGAAGGAGGAAACAATGGCAAAATTGACAAAGAAACAAAAAGCAACCGCAGCCATCGTTGACAGTCATAAGTTCTATGATGTTGACGAAGCTGTTAAGCTCTTAAAAGAAGCGGCAACTGCAAAATTTGACGAAACTGTCGAACTTGCGTTCAATCTGAACATCAACCCGAAGTATGCTGACCAGCAGCTCCGCGGCGCAACGGTTCTTCCCCATGGTACAGGTAAATCCAAGAAAGTTCTCGTATTTGCCAAAGACCAGAAGGAAGAGGATGCCAAAGCGGCCGGCGCCGACTATGTAGGCGGAAAAGAACTGGCGGACAAAATTGCCCAGGGCTGGATGGATTTTGATGTAGTTGTAGCAACACCGGACATGATGGCAGTTATCGGCCGTCTTGGCCGCGTACTGGGACCGAAAGGACTCATGCCTAACCCGAAGGACGGCACTGTAACAACAGATGTCACCAAAGCTGTCAACGAAATCAAAGGCGGCAAGGTGCAGTACCGTACCGATAAAGCGGGCAATGTACAGGTTATTATCGGCAAAGCGTCTTTTGATGCTGATAAGATCAAAGAAAACCTTGTAACTATTTACAACACCATTCTGAAAGCACGCCCGACGACTGTCAAGGGACAGTATATGAAGAGTCTGACTCTTTCATCTACAATGGGACCCGGCATTCATATTGACATGTCCACAGTGGCGGCACCGAAAGCTGAATAATTTTATTATTTACACTTAGCTTAAGACCGGCGGTATCCATAATGGGCGAAAGCCCGCCTCCCGAGGCTGAGTACTGTAATGACAGTACACGACCTCGCGACGCAAAGCGGGGTCGTTTTAGCTAACGTGATAAATATAATAAGGGCGCGGCACCGCGTTCTGAACATTCTATAAGCAGAGGAGGTGTACTATGAGCGAAGGAAATTATGAAGTAACGGTTCGGCCGGAAAAGGCTGCTGTTGTTGAAGAAATGAAAGAACAGCTGTCTTCCCAGGGCGTGGTACTCGTTGCTTACAACAAACTTGATGTGAAGACGGCTATGCAGCTCCGCCGCACATTCCTGAAGCATGGCGTGCAGTACAAAGTTATTAAGAATACTTTGACCCGTATCGCTGCCAATGATATCGGGATCCATGATCTTGATGATCTGCTCCAGGGACCGAACGGCCTGGCTACCTGCAAGGAAGATCCCGTAGCACCGGCAGCGGCGCTGAAAGAATTCCTGAAAGAAACAAAGAGTGAAGCCGTTGCAATTAAAGCCGGCGTTCTTGACGGAAAAGTCATCGATCCGAAAGCTGTAAAAGCCCTGGCGGATCTACCGTCCAAGGAACAGCTCCTTGGTATGGTCGCATCTGCATTGCTGGCACCGATTACCGGTCTGGCGTGTGCATTGAACGGCAATATCCAGAACCTTGCATATGCTCTCGAAGCAGTGCGTAAACAGAAAGAAAGCGCATAAGCGCCTAAAAATTTATTCCATTGGAGGAACTAAAAATGACACATGAAGAAATCCTTAACGCAATCAGCGAAATGTCCGTTCTTGAACTGAGCGAACTTGTAAAAGCAATTGAAGAAAAATTCGGCGTATCCGCGGCAGCACCGGTAGCAGTAGCAGCAGCGGCCCCGGCAGCAGGCGCAGCAGCAGCTGAAGAAAAGAGCGAATTTGACGTAATCCTGAAAGAAGCAGGCGCTCAGAAAATCCAGGTTATTAAAGCTGTTCGTGAAATCACCGCTCTGGGTCTGAAAGAAGCCAAAGCTCTCGTCGACGGCGCTCCGAAAGAAGTAAAGACCGGCGTAGCTAAGGCTGAAGCTGAAGAAATTAAGAAGAAGCTTGAAGAAGCAGGCGCAACGGTAGAATTGAAATAATCATTTTATCAGCATTGAAGATGGGACTCTGAAAAGGGTCTCATTTTTTTATGCCTTTTTAGGGGGCTTATCAAGAACGGTATTCGTGAACCGCTATGACAGGGTTTTGAGGTTGTGTCAATAATTTTTTGCAGGTTTGTGAATGCGGCTCATGGCAAAATCATGGTTTCTTTGAAAGTTTTCTTTCCTATGTGGAAATTCGAAAAGAAATCATTTACAATTTATTTGATACTGATTTTCATTAATTTATTTCAGGGTATCCTTGCAAAGGAGAATATATGAAAACAATTTTGGCTGTTTCCGTTTTTGCTTCGTTGTCTCTGCCTGTGATGTCTGTTGCGGCATCGGTTTATGAAATGCCTGCAGTTCTGGTAACGGCGGAACGGACGGAAGCGGAAATCAGGAAAGAACCGCAGTCTGCGGAGATCGTTACATCGGAAGACATAAAGCGTTCCGGAGCGTATGATATGAGATCCGCCCTTTCGTCCGTTTTAAATCTGAGCGTGGAGCGGTCACGTCCGGCAAAAAATGCGGGAATGGGCGGCCATCAGGTGATGCTCCGCGGTATGAATACGAATCACACACTGGTTCTGGTAGATGGGAAACGTATGGCTGATGAGGATACAAGTGTGACACAGAATTTCTATGTTTTGGATCGGATCAGCGTAGATCGTATCGACCGGGTGGAAATTGTCCGCGGAGCATCGAGCGCCCTTTACGGTTCTGATGCCATGGGCGGTGTCATCAACATCATCACGAAGAAGCCGGAAAAACGGGAAGTGACTGTCAGTGCTGCAGCAGGGAGAAATGAATTGAAAAACAGCTATCGTTTTGATTTAGGGAAAGAAGGACGGTGGAGCAATGCTTTTGATGTGTCTTTCATAAAAATACGTCCTGTTTCTTATAAAGAAGACAGCAAAATGTTTATCACATTTCCCGGTATGCCGCCGTCTCATGGGGGAGCCGCCGTTTTGACAAAAGGGATCAATACACCGGATGCGGGAAACCGCCGGCTGTTCCACTGGACAGGACTTTACGATTTTGAAAATTCCGTGCAGGGGCAATTGCGTTTTGATGCAGGATATTTTAATGAATCTGTTCATTCATCGTATGCTGATGCCGATTTGAGCATGAGGGGCAAGAAGGTGCCTGTATACAGGGGACGGCGGGAAAATATCAGCCGGGATGGATTTGATTTCTCCGCGGAGTATACGGGCCGCACGGGAAAAAATGATTATATGGTTCGTGCGGGTATGAGCCGTATGAAGAAAGATTCCTATTCCTATAACGGAAGGCACCTGCAAGGACTGCCGCCGTTTCTTGCAGGACACCTGAATCGGTATTTCCCGAAAGAAAACAGCGACAATGCGCGGTACAGCACTTATTTCCTTGAGGCAAAGGATACGGTGAAATCGGAACGTCATACTTTTACGTTCGGCGGGGACTATCGGAATATTGCTTATGAAGGGACGCGTCTTGCCGATAATGCGGCAGGTCTCTCCAAAAAGAGGGAATCCTACTCCGCAGATCATGTGGCGGTGTATGTTTCTGATTTGTGGCAGGCAAATGACCGGCTTTTCATTACGCCGTCTCTGCGTTTTGAGCATCATAACCGTTTCGGTTCGTCTCTGTCGCCCCGTCTTGGGCTGACTTATGAACCGGACAGCCGTACCCGGTTCAAGGTGAATTACGGGAAAGGATTTAAGGCGCCGACTATCAGTGAACTGTACATCAAGCTCCATCATTTTGTGAATGTTTACGGTAATCCTGATTTGGAGGCGGAGAAATCCCGCAGCTGGGACGCCGGCATTGAATGGGAACGGGGCAGGAGTTTCGGCAGGGTGACTTATTTTGATAACCGGGTGAAGAATCTCATTGATGCGCAGCCGTCAGGAAGGAATAATGACTGGTTCTATCAAAATATCAGCCGCGGGGATATCCATGGGGTAGAAACGGAATGGGGCTACCATGTGAGCGACCGCCTTACCTTTAAAGTAGGCCACGTGTACCTTGACGCAAAAGGTGCTATGACAGGAAAGGCGGAAGCACGTCTCGACAACCGCGCGAGAAATACCTTCAGCACCTGTTTTCTCTATGACGATCATGAGAAATACGGCTGGAGCGGATCAGTAAAGAGTTATTTCCTTGGTGATTATCAGTTTGACGGAAAGGATTATTCTTACCACACATTGGATATCTCTGCCCGGAAGAAATGGGGCGAAAAATTTTCTGCTACACTGGCACTCTACAATATCTTTGGCAGGAAGGTAGATGATCTTTACCTTGGCGGAAGGGAATGGGCAATCGGAGCGGAAATGAAATTTTGAAGGAATGACTGTCGGCAGGAGTACCGCGGTCAGGAAAGGAAATTGATGGGAGAGGTGCAAAAAAGGGGACTGCTTTATGAATTAAAAGGCGGTTACCGCATTGATATGACAGAAGAGGAATACCGTGAAAAGCGGGAAGAACTTGGGCAGATTGCCGCCCGACTCCATGTGAATCTGGATGTCCTCGACCTGCTGGAAAAAGATTATAGAATGCGTCTGATCGTTTTGTCGCTGGCATCGTACTTTGGCTTTGAAAAAATTACGGGCGGAAAGCTGCTGAGAGCAGCCTGTCTGGAACCGAAAGAGGGTGTGAATGATATCAAGGCGTTTTTCCATAAGGCAGGCTGGATGCCTTACTATCTGGAATATGCGTTTAATGACAGTGTGAAAACGGATTTTCATGACATTGCGGAATTCTTCTTTGATGATGTGGAGCTGTACATGGATATGTCGGAGTTTCTGTCCTATCTTCGTCTGCCCATGTCGGTACGTCTGATTTAAGATAGAAAAAGAGCCATAAGCGGAAATATGTTTCCCGATTATGACTCTTTTGTTTTGCCCGGTTTATCTCTATTCTGCCGCGGCTTGGTGTTCCTGCATTTCCAGATCAAAAGACTTCTGCATACGGACGTAACTCTGTCTGCGTGCCCTGGCATCTTTTTCTGTTTTTTCAAAGAGGGCTTCCGCTTCTTGCGGGAAGAGCTTCTGCAAGCTTGCGTAGCGGACTTCGCCTAAAAGGAATTTACGGAAGTCGCCTTTTGGTTCACGGCTGTCCAGATGGAAAGGATTTTTTCCCGCATCCAGAAGCCGGGGGTCATAGCGCCAGTTACACCAGTAACCGCATTCCACGGCTGCTTTCTGCTCTGCCGACGCTTCGCTCATGCCTGCTTTGATGCCATGATTGATGCAGGGTGCGTAAGCGATGATCAGGGACGGACCGGGATAGGATTCCGCTTCATGGATGGCTTTTACAGCCTGGTTCATGTCGGCGCCCAAAGCAATCTGTGCCACATAAATATACCCGTAAGACACGGCAATCATGCCGAGGTCTTTTTTCTTTGTCTTTTTGCCGGCTGCCGCAAATTTAGCGATGGCTGCGGCGGGAGTGGATTTCGAGGACTGGCCGCCCGTATTGGAATAAACTTCCGTATCCAGTACGAGAACGTTGATGTCTTCTCCGGACGCAAGGACGTGATCCAGACCGCCGAAACCGATATCGTAAGCCCAGCCGTCGCCGCCAAATATCCACTGGCTCTTTTTTATAAAATGATCTTTCAGCGCGAGGATTTCTTCATACTCCGGATGGGAAGAAATTTCTGCTTTCAGCGCAGTTTCCAGCTTTTCTGCCCTGTTTCGTGTGCCGTCTCCTGCGTCTTTCCCTACAATCCATTCTTTGATAACCGCTTTTGTATTTTCATCAGAAGAAGGAAGCGCTTCGTTCAGTTTCTTCTCCACCCGCCGGCGCAGTTTGATTTCGCCCAGGTGCATACCGAGACCAAATTCCGCATTGTCCTCAAAGAGGGAATTTGCCCAGGCGGGCCCCTGCCCTTCCGCGTTGGTACAGTAAGGCATGGAAGGAGCGCTTGCTCCGTAAATGGAGGAACAGCCTGTGGCGTTGGCAATAAGCATTCTGTCACCGAAGAGATTGGTGACCAGGTGGACGTAAGGCGTTTCACCGCAGCCTGCGCAGGCACCGGAAAACTCAAAGTATGTCGGTTCAAACTGGGAACCACGGACAGTGAATTTATTCATCGGGTTTTCCTTACGGGGGAGCGTGATGGCGTAATCCCAATATTTCTGCTTGTCAAGCTGCGTTTCAATCGGTTTCATGACGAGAGCCTTTTTCGGGGCGGGGCATACATTGGCACAGATGCTGCAGCCGTAGCAGTCTTCAGGACTGACGATGATGCGGTATTTCAATCCCTTTTTCGGCCCTGGCAGATCTCTGCAGATGAATCCTTCCGGCGCACGGGCTTCTTCCTCCTCGGTCACAATGAAGGGCCGGATGGCGGCATGGGGGCAGACAAAAGCGCATTGATTGCAGGAAATACAGTTTTCAGGGATCCATTCCGGAACCTGGATGGCCGCGGCAGGACGTTCGTAGTGCGATGTGCCTGTGGTGAACGTGCCGTCTTCCCAGCCTTTAAATGTGGAAACGGGAAGATCATCTCCTTCCTGCCGGTTCATGACGTCGCAAACGTCTCTCACGAAATCGGGACGGTTTATTTTGGCAATAAAGCCGCCTTCGGTTGCATGCGCCCATTCTTCGGGGATGGGGATCTCAACGGCTCCTGCGATACCCGCGTCGACAGCCGCATTATTCATGTCGACTACGTTCTGGCCTTTCCGCCCGTAGGAATGTTCATTGGCGTCTTTCAGGTATTTCACAGCATCTGCTTCGGGAATGATCTTTGTCAGATGGAAGAAAGCGGACTGCATAATCATATTGATCCGTCCGCCGAGACCGATTTTCTTCGCGATTTCAAAAGCATCAATGATGTAAAATTTCGCATGGAGAGAGGCCAGCTTCCTTTTCAGCGCTGCCGGAAGAGCGTGTTCCAAATCTTCCGGACGCCATTGACAGTTCAGGAGAAAAATGCCGCCCGGCTTAAAACCGCGGAGCAAGTCATATTTGTACACGTAGGACGGGCGGTGGCAGGCGATATAGTCCGCTTTGCGGATGAGGTAGGGCTTGCGGATCGGCTCGGGACCGAAACGAAGATGGGAAATAGTCACGCCGCCGGATTTTTTGGAGTCGTAAGCAAAGTATCCCTGGGCGTACATATCCGTGTAGTCGCCGATGATTTTGATGGCGCTCTTATTGGCGCCAACGGTACCGTCTGAGCCGAAACCCCAGAATTTGCAGGAAACAAGTTTGTTTTCTTTTTCGGGGACAGGAATGGGGGTGAGAGACAAATTGGTTACATCATCTCTGATGGATAAAGTGAAATTATGGCGCGGTGTTTCAGATTTCAGATGTTCATAGACGGCCATGATGTCTTCCGGAATGACGTCTTTGGAACCTAATCCGTAACGGCCGCCGCAGACTTTGATGTTTCTTCCTGCAGCAGTAACGGCGCTCTGCACATCAAGGAAAAGCGGTTCGCCGATAGCGCCCGGCTCGCGTGTGCGGTCGAGGACGGCAATCTTCTTTACCGTTTCGGGAAGCCGATTTATGAAATGGTCGACGGAGAAAGGACGGTACAAGTGGACATTTATAATCCCCACTTTTTCACCGGAGGCGTTAATCGCGTCAGCCACATCTTTACAGATATCGGAAACGGAACCGATGGCGACAATGACACGATCCGCGTCAGGCGCGCCGTAGTAGTCGAAGAGGTGATATGTCCGCCCCGTAATGGCGCTGATCTTATCCATATAGCCCTGCACGATATCGGGAAGCGCGTTATAAAACGGGTTGGCTGCTTCGCAGTGCTGGAAGTAGATATCGGGATTTTCCGCTGTGCCGCGGATGACGGGCCTGTCCGGATCCAGCGCACGGGCGCGGAATGCGGCGAGAGCTTCCTTATCGATGAGCGGTTCCAGTTCGTCGTACTCCATGACTTCCACTTTTTGTATTTCATGGCTTGTGCGGAATCCGTCGAAGAAATTGATGAAAGGCACGCGGCCTTTAATGGCCGCCAGGTGGGCAATGCCGGCAAGATCCATGATTTCCTGTACGTTCGATTCAGCAAGCATGGCACAGCCGGTGGCTCTCGCGCTCATTACGTCCTGATGGTCTCCGAAAATAGAAAGGGCGTGGTTTGCAAGGGCGCGGGCGGCGATATGGAAGACGCCGGGAAGAAGTTCGCCGGCTACTTTGTACATATTCGGCAGCATGAGAAGCATTCCCTGTGACGCTGTATAGGTAGAGGTAAGCGCGCCTCCCTGCAAAGCGCCGTGAAATGCGCCTGCCGCGCCTCCTTCAGACTGCATTTCCGCCACATGGACCGTGTCGCCGAAAATATTCTTCTTTCCATGGGCAGACCATTCATCTACAGATTCCGCCATCGGTGACGAAGGGGTAATCGGGTAAATGGCAGCTACTTCTGTGAATGCGTATGAAATATACGCCGCGGCTGTATTGCCGTCCATTGTCTTTACGTTTCTCACAGTTCAACACTTCCTTTTTTAAATATCCGCCGGGCAACTCCCATGCGGGACGGATACGGGTTCGGTTCATAAATATTCCTTGCAAGATATAAAAAAATTATGTACAATTACATTATGAGAAAATCGCATAGTTAAGTCAATTAATGCTATATAATCATAATTGTTTACACATAATTTTTCAGCAGGAAATTATGAAATCTATGTTCATTATAGAGGAAATACGATTTTTGCACAAGAATGACAAGGTGTACATTTTTAAGAAAATATTTCAAAAGTAAGGAGCGTGTATTATGGACTATCGTCACTTGAAGTATTTCATGGAAGTAGCGGAAGAAAAAAGTTTCAGCAAAGCGGCGAGGAATCTTCATATTTCCCAGTCCGCCATCAGCCGCATGATCAAATCGCTGGAAGATGAATTGGGGATCATCCTTTTTATCCGCAATGCGAAGACAGTCGAAATTACTGCGCCGGGAAGCATCTTCCTGAACTACGCGAAGCGCTGCCTTTTCGCTTTTGAACATTTAAAGAGCGACTTTGAAAATGAATTCAATCTGAAAAAGGATACAATCCAGATCGGATTGCCGCCGATTACGGACGCGCATGTTTTCGCCAAGCTCCTGGGCGAATTTAAAAAAACCTATCCGCAGATTTCCATTGAGCTTTACGAATACGGCTCCAAGGTAATCGAGACCTCCGTGCAGGAAGGACGCATTGATGTGGGCATCATCTGCACCATTCCGAATAAAGATTTTGAATCGTTTTTCCTGTCGGATGATAAAATGTGCGTCGTCATGCCGAAAGGTTATCCGCTGGAAGAGAGAAAAGAAATCCCCATGAAACTTCTTGCCGATTATCCGCTTGTCCTCTATCGCGATGATTTCAATTTACATGATGATATCCTGTCGAACTGCAAGAAGATCGGATTTACGCCGAAAATTGTTTTTGAGACGAGCCAGCGCGATCTTATGCTCCAGACCGTTTCCTCGGGACTGGGAGTGGCGATCCTGCCGAGCCGCCTTTGTCCGCCAAACAGTGCAGATGGAAATATAGCCGTCCGCCCGCTGACGGAACCGAAAATGACCCACCACCTGTATGCGATTTGGAAGAAAGGGCGTTACCTCTCCAGAGCGGCCCGGTTGTGGATTGAATTTACAAAAGATCATTTGACTCTTCTCAATAAAGAAAAACTTGATGACGAAATAAGGGGATAATTTTCGTGGACAGGTGGAAAGAAAAACTTTGTCTGGAACATACCTGGTATCTTTATCTGTGTGTTTTTCTCCTTCTCGCTTTCATTTCATGGCAGCAGTCCCTTATTGCGGATCTGCAGGAACGGATGATGAATGTGGAGGCCAGCCGGTATGATGACCAGCTGAACAATATCGAATGGGCGGCGACACTGGCACTGGAGCAAAATAAAGAACAACAGAAGGATATTTATTCTCTGCAGAAAGCCAGCGCGGATTATCAGTTCCGCATCATGGAGCTGGAATGGGATGTGTATGACAAAAGATAGTATGAAGCGGCGGCTTTTCCGGCTGCCGTTTTATATTTCTACTGGAAGTTTATTTTTCCGCCTTATGAAACAGCGGGACATAACTGCAAAAACTTAAGGTTCGTGATACAATAAATGACGACTGTAATTATTTATCAATAATGTATTATTTGCTTTGGCGACGGGAGTTTTTATGCTTGGACAAATACAGGGACTGCTGATGACAATGCGCCTTTGGGATGCGCTGGATATACTTGTTGTCGCGTTTTTCTTTTACCGGATGTATATCCTTGTCCGTGATACGCGGGCGACCGCTCTTTTGAAGGGGCTCGTGTTCCTCGGACTTTTCACATTGTTTGCAGGCTGGCTCCAGCTCCATGTAGTCAGCTGGATACTCGATAAACTTATGACAGTGCTCATTGTCGCGCTCCCTGTGGTATTCCAGCCGGAACTCCGCCGTGCTCTGGAACAGCTTGGCCGCGGCAAATTTTATATTTCTTCCCGCATCATGGATGAAGCGGAATTAGATGCTGTCATTGATCATGTGGTGGAAGCGACGATGACCATGGCGAAGAATAAAGTAGGAGCGCTTATCGTTTTTGAAAGGACAGTAGGGCTTGACGACCGTATTGATACAGGGATCCGTTTGGAGGCCCTCGTGTCAAAAGAGCTTCTTGGAAATATTTTTATCGTAAATACACCGCTCCATGACGGCGCCGTCATTATCCGCGACAACCGCATCATGGCGGCAGGCTGCCTTTTGCCGCTTACCCGTGACAGGAGCCTCTCCTCTGAACTGGGGACACGCCATCGCGCGGGAATCGGCATGTCTGAACAGGCGGACTGTGTCGTGGTCATCGTCAGTGAAGAAACGGGAACGGTTTCCTATGCTTACGGCGGCCATATTTACCGCCATCTCGAAGAAGACGGCTTGCGGAATATCCTGCGGAACTTCCTTGTGCAGGATAAAGCGAAAGGCGTCGGTAATGTATTGCAGAAATGGAGCCCGCTGAAATGAAATATACAAATTTGCGGTGGTGGCTTCCTAAATTCCTCTGCCTCATGGCGGCATTTGCTTTCTGGGTATATGTCATGAATGAGCAGAATCCTCTTGTGGAAAATTCTTATACCGTTCCGGTCGAAGTGCGTAATTTGGATCGTTCTCTCGTAGCCCTTAATGTACCCCAGAGGGTGAAAGTGAAGATCCGCATGAACCGCAGCGATCTGGTCAGCATGAGGAGTGATAATATCAAAGCCTATGTCGATCTTGACGGATTTACGGACGGCGATTATCCGAACACACCCATCCATATTTCCGTACCGGGAAATGAAACGGTGATTTCCCAGGATCAGACATATTTCGATTTATTTATCGACACCTATGCAGTAAAATCGCTGCCGGTACAAGTGGAATTTATCGGAGCACTTCCGGCAGGTTTCAAGGCGGAGCGGAAATCCACGACGCCGGAATATATTACTGTCGCGGGAGCCAGCAGCCGCACGGCTCTTGCCGACCGTGCCATTATCTCTGTCAATGTGGCGGGGAAAACAAAAGATTTCGACGAGTTTGATGCGGTGAATGTTCTTGATGCGGATGGAAATACGGTAACGGGGATTGACATCATGCCTACCCGTGTCCGTGTTTCCGTACATATGTCGGAAGACCAGAAGACGGGAAATATTCTTTTCAAACCGATAGTAAAAGGGGAACCGGCAGAAGGATACAAAGTCTCTGAAATCACGGTGACGCCGCCGGTGTCCACTGTCAAGGCACCGGAAAGCTATTTCGATAAAAATACGGTGGTGGAACTGGAAGAAATCGATATCACCGGAGCAAAGGAAAGCGTTACCAAAAAGATTGACATACCGAAACCGGAAAACGGTATGATTATTCCCGGAGCCGTTACGGTACATGTGAAAATAGAAAAAGAATAAACGGCTTGACGGGAAAATATATTCGCTGTATCATTTGAAAATTGCAGTGCAAAATAGTAAGAAATCAATCGCGGAGGATTTAGAATGGTCACATTGTTCGGAACAGACGGCGTACGCGGCGTGGTAAATTCCACACTCATGCCCGAATTAGCATTCCAGCTGGGGCGGGCGGCAGGCGCCTATTTCTGTAGGGAGGAAGGAACCCATCGCGTGCTTATCGGTATGGATACAAGGATTTCAGGAACCATGGTGGCAGCCGCTTTATCGGCGGGGCTGTGCGCGTCGGGGGTGAATGTGGACTTGGCAGGCGTGATTCCCACACCGGGTATCGCATACCTGACACGGACAGAAAACTATGATGCCGGTGTCGTTATATCCGCTTCCCATAACCCATTCCCCGATAACGGAATCAAATTTTTCGACAGGAACGGGCATAAACTGCCGGATCAGGCGGAAGAAGAAATAGAAAATATCCTTCGCCATGACGAAGAACTTGCACGGCCTACCGGCGAAAAAGTCGGATTTATCCGCCACCGCAACGAGCTTGCGTGGAAATATAAAAATTATATCCTTTCCACAGTGAAAGGGGATTTCAAAGGGATGAAAATCGTAACGGATTCCGCCAACGGTGCCGCCAGCGGATTCCTTCCCGACATCCTCCGTGAACTGGGTGCGGAAATAACCGCCCTCTACTGCGAACCGAACGGCGTGAATATCAATAAAGACTGCGGATCCACCCACATGGAAACCTTGCAGAAAATGGTCGTCGAAATGGGGGCGGACTGCGGCATTGCCAATGACGGCGATGCGGACCGCTGTCTTTTCGTCGATGAACAGGGGAATATCATGGATGGCGACCATATCATGGTGATTAATGCCCTGCGTATGAAGAAAGAAGGACGGCTCAATGCGAATATGGTCGTAGGCACCGTCATGAGCAACCTGGGTTTTAGAAAGGCGCTGGCGGAACATGGATGCCGTACCGTGCCGACCAATGTAGGTGACCGCTATGTGCTGGAAGAAATGAAGGCGCACGGATATTCCCTTGGCGGCGAGCAGTCAGGACATATTATATTCCCTGAATTTAATACCACCGGCGACGGTCTTATCACGGCCATGCAGACGCTTATGGTTCTCCGTGACCATGACGGCCCCCTTTCTGAATTAAATCATCTTATGACCACCTATCCCCAGCTGCTGAAAAATGTAAAAGTGTACAGCAAGAACGGATGGGAAGAAAATGAACAGATCCGGGCAGCTATCGCGGCGGCAAAAGACGAACTGGGAAATGACGGGCGTATCCTCGTCCGTGCGTCAGGCACGGAACCTCTCATCCGCGTCATGGGAGAAGGCAGTGATAAAGACCGTCTGGAACGGGTGATTGATGACATTGTTTCCGTAGTGGAACAGGAACTCGGGGAAGAATAAATGCAGATTTGGTGAACATATATTTCGTTTCTTTGTTTACTATGTCATACTAAAAATAAAAAATGGCTGATCTATGCAGACCGCTCCCGCGTGGAAGAAGTAACAAAAATAGAAAAATACCATTGCTTTTCTGAAGTACCAAGGTGCAGTTGCCTTTGCGAAATAGGAAAACAATGGTATTTCTGCATGTAAGAATAACTTTGATTTTCATTTTCTGGTATACTGGAAGTGATAAATGGGGGAAGCAAGCATCCGGCGTAGGGAAATGATTACCATCTGACGGGTGGGAAAAGATGGTCAGCTTTTCTGCTTACTGCTTGTCCACCCTGCAAATAAAGAATCAAAACGGTTTTTTCAGAGAATCATATCATTATTTAATTAATAGTCTGAGAGAAAAGGAGGATTTTATGATGAATGAAGCCATTGTTGAGAAAGTAAAAGCGTTGATTACGGCTCCCAGCTGCTATGCGGGATTAAAGAAAATCGCGGAAGAGTATATCGCCGCTCTTGGCAGTGATCGGGAAAAGGAAGCCGGGCGGAAACTGGTGGCGGAATTGGAAGCGGATGTGCTTTCTATTGATGATGTCCTTGCGTTTTTTGAATCGGATGCAGGGGAAAAAACATTTGGCGCGAAACAGGCGGCGTCTTATGCGGCACATGCCCGGGAAGTGAAGGCGAAGGGCGGCAAGTGGTGCGACTGCCCTGCCTGTGCGCCGGGAAGAGAGATTCTAGACAGGAAAGAGGAGCTCTGCTGAAACATAGTAATCGTTTTATGAAAAGAGAGAATATCCGGGAAGCGGGTACTCTCTCTTTTTGTTTTACCTGATGATGGAAATGTCTTCCTGTTTTCTTTTCGGTACGTAATATTGGCGCTCTTCATCCAGATAGTATTTCAGGGAACTGTCTTCAGGAAGTTCCACGATGGTACTCTTATGGGAGGGGTAGCCGAGGGCGAGAGCCAGCCTGGGATTCCATGTTTCAGAGACAGAAAGTATTTCTTTTACTTTTTCAAATTCCACGTTTCCTATGATACAGGAACCTACGCCGTGGATATAAGCATTGAGATTCATTGTCCTTACGGCGATACCGATATCTATGCCTGTCCACGGGGTTTCCGGCCCTTCTGTGCATAGAATGATAAAAGCGGCAGGCTGTTCGCCTTCTTTCGGCTGTCCCAGCTCTTTGGGAAGGGCAGCGGCAAAGTGGAAGCATGGCTGGATTTTCCGCACCGCTTCAGGGTTTTTTACAAGGACATAGCGGAGTGGCTGCCCGTTCATGGCGCTGTTTGCGATACGGGCATTTTCCAGAAGTTCATCAAGTACTTTTTCAGGGATTTGTTTCTGCTTGAAACGGCGATACGTGCGGCAGCCGAGGCAAAGTTCATTAAAATCCATGGTATACGCCTTATTTGACGGCAATGACTTCGATTTCGCAGAGTGCGCCTGCGGGAAGATCCTTGACGGCGAAGCAGCTTCTTGCCGGTTTGCCCGGGAAGTGTTTTGCATAGACTTCGTTAAAGGCGGCAAAGTCTTTCATATCTGTGAGGAAGCAGGTCGTTTTTACCACATTGTCCATAGAAGTTTCTGCTTTTTTTAAAATGGCTTTTATATTTTTGCAGACCTGTTCCGTTTGTCCGGCAATGTCGGAGACGATGATTTTTCCTGCGGCCGGGTCGATACCGATTTGTCCGGAAAGAAATATAAATCCGCCCGCCTGCTTTGCCTGTGAATAGGGGCCGATGGCGGCGGGTGCGTGTTTGGTATGTATGGTTTTCATAAGAGCCTCCTTTGATTTACATATAGTGATATATTTATACTATACAGCAAAAGGCACCGGTTAAACAAATATATCCTGTTATTTACCGATGTTTCATGGTATAGTGGAAAAAGGAGGTTATAATGTCTTTTGAAACAGTGCGGGCTTATTTTGAACGGTTCGGTATGGCAGACCGCTGTATGGATTTGAAGGAGTCCAGTGCGACAGTGGCGCTCGCGGCGCTTGCTCTTGGTACGGAGGAGGCGCGCATTGCAAAGACGCTTTCTTTTCTGGTGGAAGAAGTGCCTGTGGTTATCGTGACGGCAGGGGATGCGCGGATTGATAATCGTAAGTATAAGATGCTTTTCCATAAGAAACCGAAAATGATTCCCGGGGAGGAATGCGAAAAGTATATCGGCCATCGGCCCGGCGGGGTTTGTCCGTTTTGCCTTCCGTCCACGGTGGATGTTTATCTTGATATATCATTAAAACGATTTGATGTGATTTATCCTGCGGCGGGGACAGACCACAGCGCGGTAAAACTCACGCCTGAAGAACTGGAAAAATACGCAGGGGTAAAAGGCTGGGTAGATGTGTGCAAAAGTTGGCAGGAAGAGCCCGTTTCCTGACAGTTTCTAATCATTATGATGATTTGAATCCTACAGAACAGAATCTTTTTTTCGCCATCAGGTGGGATTACAAAGGCGTTTTGGAATATTCCGTAGGTGCAGCACAGGCCGGAAGGATAGTTCAAAACGCTTTTTTGAAAGGAAGAGCATGGAAAGTTTATTTCAGATATGGTGGCCCGTAGCCTGTGTGGTGCTGGCGGATGTCATTTACCAGGTGTGCGCGAAGAAAATATCTTCCGGGGCGGATCCTCTGGCTGCGCTGGGGGTGACTTATCTTGTAAGTGCCGCAGTTTGCGTCGGTCTTTACTATGGGATGGGCGGAATGAATCTGTTTGCCGATATGTCCCATGCCGGGCTGGCAGCAGCGGGGATCGGCTTTGCAGTGACAGGGCTTGAAGTGGGCTGTGTGTGTATGTATAAAGAAGGATGGGCGATGAATGTGGGGTTCATTCTTTATACAGCGATGATTGTGGTGTCTCTCCTTGCTGTGGGGGCGGTATTTTACAATGAAGCCGTTTCATTTACCGCTATGGCAGGGATTATTCTTACATCGTCAGGGATGTATATGATTGTGAGGGGCGCATGAATTTTTCTTTTTGGTGGCCTGTCGGGCTCGTAGTTCTGTCAGGTGTCGGATACCAGGTGTCGGCAAAAGAAGTGGCAGGCGGCGCGGATCCGTTGGCGGCACTTGTAGTAACATACCTTGTAGCATCGCTTACATCTTTTCTTATCTATGCGCTTACCGGAAAAAAGGGAGAGAAATGGAAGGAAATCATGAGTTTCCGCCCTGCTGCTCTTGTCTTGGGCCTTTCCATTGCGTTTATTGAAATAGGGACAATTTTCATTTATAAGGCAGGGTGGACGATGAATGCATCCTTTATCGTGACGAATGCCCTCATTACACTTTGCCTTATTTTGACGGGAGCGGTTTTGTACAGGGAAAAGCTGTCCCGCCGGCAGGCACTGGGGATCGTTGTTTCTTTTATCGGCATATGCTGCATCGTGTGGTGAGAGGGACGGGGCAAAGGGAACGTAAAACTTTCACACGCTTTTATGGCAACGCTTATGGAAGATGGAAGCGTATTGCCGCAAGATAGGGCAGTTCACCCGCAGACAACATTTATTACATGAATCCGGTATGAATAGAGGAACATAAAAAATGACGATCCGAATTGAGGGAATCGTCATTTTACTGTTTACAGCAGTTTTATGTAATCGTAGGTGGGATGTACAAGCCAGGTGCCGTCGCTCTTAAGGATGCCCCACTTTTTGTTGTCTTTCTGTCCGCCGCTGAAACCGTGCCGGAATTTTGTAACACCCGTAAGCGGATCTTTTGCATCTTCGTACAGGATATTTCCTTCTTCATCAATAATGCCGTAGTAGCTTTTAGCTCTGAAAATCCAGGTGAGAGGCGTCTCATTAAAATGGGCGGCTCCGATATTGGGCGGAAGAAAAGCTATGACATCCCCCGTAGATGTATCGAGCAGGTAACGGCGGCTGCCGTCTTTCCCCAATGCCCTGTTAAATCCGAGAAGTGTTATATCGTCGTAACGGAAATCGATAACCTGCTTTCCGTCTGACAGGTCAAAAAGGCCGCATTTCCCGGAATAGCCGCTCTTGAGCACGAGGCAGGCGTCTTCAATATCAATAGAACCCACGGTGTAACGGGAAGGGGGAATCAGTGTGCGTCCTTCGGGAGAAAGAAAGGCTGTGAGCCCGTCTTTCTTGACAATCGTTCCGTAAGGGGTCATGGGATAGACTTCATCATTCCGGCTGTCTATGACGATATGCCCTTCTTGATCAATATATCCTCTTTTGATGCCATTGTAAGCCGTATGATAATTATCAAAGTCTTCCACCTTTTGCGGGTTGATGGCATCGGCCGCCAGGATGCCGAGGAATGACTTGCCGCTGAAAGTATTCACACGCCGTCTGTATTCCGCGACACCGTACTTATAGGGGCAGATACTGTCATAGGGGATTTTAAAAAGAGCCTTTCCATTCTCGTCAATGGCGATTTTTTCCCCCTGCATGGTTTTTACAAAAGCGATTCCTTCGCTGAATCCGGCAAGTACCGTTTTGTAACGGGGAGCGATAAGCACACTGCCGTCAGGCTTCTTAAATCCGTACAAACCTTTTTCAGAGTAACTGAAAGGGTTTGAGGGAATCGTTTTTACCGCTGTGGCGGGATTTCCTTTTTTATCAATCAGCCGTAAATCTTTTTTCTTATCCCCGGCTTTGAAAAGCCCGTCCTTTTCCGGAATCAGGAATTTATAGGTGGGTGGTAAAAGAACCGTCCCGTCTGTACCGATAAGCCCCCATTTTTTTCCTTCTTTTATCATGGCAAGGATACCGTGGAGGTAGAAACTTTCATCCCGCTTCGCCTTGGCTTCTGTATAGGAAGCAAGTGCTTTGGGACGGTGCTGATTGATAAAAGGGGTGTCTTCTTCATCCGGAAAGACGAGGATTCCGATGGAAGGCGGTGTGATGGAAACGCCCTTTGTGGTTGTAGAAGACTTGCTTTCCGTTTTCACCGTTTCTGTGGAAATTGTCGTGCTGGACTCGTGACGCTGGATGCGTGTAGCAGTAGTGACGCCTTTTTCTGCATACACTGTATGCGTGCCGTATAGGGACGATGCAAGCAGGAATGTAAGGAAAGCTGTTTTCCATTTTATCTGTGTCATAAAGAACCTCCAAGTTTACGAAATAATATCATTTGTGCATTATAGAATGCATGGGAAAAGAATGGAAATATCGATAGAAATCTATGAAAAGCATGTCGGGAAAATGAAAGGGTGGAAATAGAAAATATGAAACTTATCCGGCTGCTTTGCATAAGGGGAGGGCGTATCCGATACAGGGAAACCATAAATAAAACGGTGCATTGTGAACCTTGAATTAAGCACTGAGTTGTTATATTATTTATGTAATGTAAATTTAAATGTATAAAAAAGGTAAACAATGGAGGCGATGATGTGGAAAGAGAAGAGATATCCGCAGGAAATCAGGGAAAGGTAAAAGAACTGGTATTGTTTTCTTTATTTACGGCGCTTACGGCGATTGGTGCGTTTATCCGTGTGCCTGTACCGCTTTGCCCGTTCACGCTGCAGCTTTTATTTACTACTCTTTCAGGGCTGATTTTAGGAAGCAGGAAAGGGGCGGCTTCCGTGGCGGTTTATGTGGCTCTCGGTCTGTCGGGAGTTCCCGTTTTTACGCAGGGCGGAGGGCCGGGATATATTTTCCAGCCTACTTTCGGTTATCTTTTGGGGTTCATCGCGGGAGCCTGGCTTACGGGGAAATTGTCGGAGCATATGGAAAAACTGTCATTTGTCCGCATTTTATTTGCGAACCTGGCAGGACTTCTTGTGGTCTACCTTTTTGGAATGGTTTATGTATACATCATAAATAATTATTACCTGAATACGCCTATCGGTATTTGGCCTGTGGTGCTTTATTGTTTCCTTCTGGCCGTGCCGGGCGATATCTGCCTCTGCGTTCTGGCGGCAGTGCTGGCGAAAAAGTTATACCGTGCGGGACATGCGTGGTAAGGAAATAGAAAAATCGGCTGTGCAGAAAGCCGTTTTCACTTTTATTTATCAATAAGAAAGAAGGAATAGGATGGGCAGGGGACTTTTTATCACAGGAACAGATACGGATGTCGGCAAGACCTATGTGACGGCACTCCTGGTAAAAACTTTGAGAAGTGCAGGGTATGATGTGGGCTACTACAAGGCGGCCATCAGCGGGGCGAGGACGGTGGAGGAAAGCGATGCGGGATTTGTAAATCGTTTCGCGCAGATCTGTGAGCCTGAGGATATGCTCCTTTCGTACTTGTATCAGAATGCCGTATCGCCCCATCTGGCAGCAAGAATTGAGGGGAATCCCGTGGAGAAGGATGTCATCATGAGTGCCTGGGAACGTGTGACAGCGGCGTATCCCTATGTGACTATGGAAGGCAGCGGAGGAATCATGTGCCCTATCCGCCATGATGAAGAAGCGGTGTATTATCTGGAAGATATTATCCGATGGCTCTGCCTGCCCGTCCTTGTCATCGCCGACGCGGGACTGGGGACAATCAACCGAGTGGTGACTACCTGCGAATATATCCGCCGCAGGAATATTTCTGTCAAAGGAATTATCCTGAATCATTGGAAAGGCGGTGTGATGGAAGAAGACAATGTGGAAATGATTGAAGAAATCACCGGTATGAAAGTCCTGGCAAGGGTGAAAAAAGGAGATACGGCATTGGATATCGATCCGGAAACGATTATATCGCTGTATGAATAAGGGAGTATTTAAAATTAGGGAAGTTGGGAACTTAAATGAAACAGAATTATTGGGAAGCGGAAGATAAAAAATATATATGGCATCCTGCCATGCAGATGAAGGACAATGAAGTATTTCCGCCGGTCGTTATAGACCATGCGAAAGGATCTTACCTGTACGGGACGGACGGGAAAGAATATCTGGATATTATTTCATCGTGGTGGTGCAATCTCCTTGGGCATTGCAATGAAGAAATCAATGAGGCCCTGAAAAAGCAGGTTGATGAACTGGAGCATGTGATTTTTACAAACTTTTCCCATAAGCCTGCTGTTAAACTGGCGCAGGAACTGGAAAAGGTACTGCCGGAAGGACTGACCCGCTTTACCTTTCATGACAACGGTTCATCCTGCGTAGAGGCGGCGCTCAAGATGGCTTTCCAGTACCACTACCAGACCGGCCATCCTGAACGGACGCGGTTCATGTGCCTTCCTGAATCGTACCATGGGGAAACGATCGGCGCGCTGTCCGTCGGATCAATGGATTTTTATGCGAAGATCTTTCACCCCATGCTTATGGACAATATTCATTTTGACGGTCTGGACTGCTACCGCTGCCCTTATGGGAAAACGCGGAATCATTGCGGCGTGGAATGCTTTGAAAGTGCGGAAAAAGCATTTAAACAGCACGGAAAAGAAACGGCGGCAGTCATTGTGGAGCCGATCCTTCAGGGGGCGGCAGGCATGCGTATCTATCCTGCCGAATATTTAAAAAAGCTTCGTAAGCTCTGCGATGAATACGGTGTGCTTATGATTGATGATGAAATTGCCGCCGGTTTTGGCAGGACGGGGAAACTTTTTGCTATAGAACATGCCGGTATTTCTCCGGATATCCTTTGCACATCAAAAGGTCTGACAGCGGGGTACATGCCCATGTCTCTTACCATTACCACGGACAAAGTGTACGATGCTTTCTATGATGATTATGGCACGCATAAGGCTTTCGTCCACAGCCATACCTACGCAGGCAATCCTATGGGCTGCGCCATTGCGTTGACCGTACTGAAAATAATGAAACGGGATCATGTTCTGGAGAAAGTCAATGAAAATGGAATCTATCTCCATGACAAGCTGATGAAAGTCCTGGGAAATCACAGGCATGTGGGAGAAATCCGCCATATCGGACTGATCAACGCCATCGAGCTGGTGGAAAATAAAAAAACGAAAAAAGCTTTTGATCCGAAAAAGCGTATTGGCTGGCACATCTTCCGGAGAGCTATGGATATGGGACTGGTTCTTCGACCGATGGGAGACATTATTTATTTTAATCCGCCGCTGAATATAGAAAAAACGGATTTGGACAAAGCGGTGGAACTTTGCCGGAAAGCGGTCGTTACGGTTCTAGGTGAATAAATAGGAGTGAAAAGGGAAAAGATGCCTGTCAGTGTGGAATATTCACGGCAGGCATCTTTTTTTGGGGCGGGGATATCGGACTTGAAAAGGATATGCTTATATTTTCCTTTTCAATTGAGATTACATTCTCAATATATTTCGTGCTGCAGTTAATACTACTGGTGACGTGGCTTACACCATTATTGTGGAGCATTTCAGAATAAGAAACAGGATAAAGTATTGGCGTATGTAAAGTTATATGAGTTAAAAGTATGTATCGTATCTACTATTTATTTTGTCGAAAATACGAATAAGAAGGCTTATTTCATATGCATGATTGCTTTGAAATCTTTGAGATAATGACGGGAAACAGGCACTTTATCCCGGGAGAAATGATCCATAGATAAGAGAAGTGTCCCATTATCTTGGGGATGTATTTCCTGTATCATGGACAGATTGACGATATAGCCTTTATGTGTACGGAAAAAACCTACTGGTTCTAAGAGAGATTCACTGTCACGAAGAGTTATTTTTGATGTGATAATGCCTTTTGTTGTATAAAAAAGAGAACAATCTGACTTTTCAGTACAGATAAAAACAATTTCCTGTACAGGATTAATCATGACGACTCTGTCGATGGTCTGTAATGAAATCTTTTGTGAAAACGCAGTGATTTCTCCTGGCGCTCTGTTCTGTTCCCGTTCAGCCAATCTGTTTTGTAAGCGTTCGACGATGCGCCTGATACGTTCTTCATCATAAGGTTTTAATATGTAGTCGAAAGCTTCCAGATCAAACGCCTGAATGGCAAACTGGCCGTAGCCGGTGGCAAAAACAATTTTTGCGGGAATGTCCATTTCTCCTATTTTTTTAGCGGTTTCCAAACCATTCATGACAGGCATTTCGATGTCTAAAAAGATAAGATCTACATTAGGATGAGTTTTCAGAAAATCAAGGACACTTTTTCCGTTGGAACATTCTCCGACAATTTTGATATTGGGAATTGTAGAAAGTTCATACTTCAATTCACCTCTAGCTGGTAATTCATCATCTGCAATCAAAATTTTAATTTGCGGTATTGTCATGCGCTCCCTCCTTTGGAATGATGATGTAGACGACAGTTCCTTTTCCTGTACGACTTATAATATGAAGCCGACTTTTTTCACCGAAGATTGACAGGAGTCTTTGATGTACGTTGATAAGACCGATGTTATTGCGTCGTTTGTGACTGGTCAGTAGCTTTTCCAATTTATCCTGCGGGATGCCGACACCTGTATCGGCAACGAATATTTTATAAAGAGTAGGATGTTCATGGAGTCCGACAATGATTTTTCCGCCTTCCGGCTTTTTCAGAATGCCATGGATGATGGCATTTTCTACTAAGGGCTGGAGAAGTAATGGTGGAATTTGTATTTTCTTCATTTTTTCCGGAGGAATACGATATTCGATCTGAAGACGATCGCTGAAACGGGCTCTCTCTAATTCCACATAACATGTGATGTCGTATATTTCTTCAGAAAGAAGAATCATTTTTGAAGGATTATTTAATGTATGTCGGAAATAATCGGATAGATATTTGAGAAGATTCCTCGCGGTATCAGGATCGCTGCGTACATAAAAGTTGATTGTATTCAATGTATTGTAAAGGAAGTGGGGATTGATTTGTGCTTGAAGTGCCCGTATTTCCGCTTCTTGTAAAAGGAGTTTCTCTTTTTTTAATTCTTCATGCTCGTGTATTAATTCAATAATACGTGCTGTACCGTTCAGAAATTCTTTATCTGTCTTACTTAGCGGTGTGTCGGTCGGATTGGACGCAAAGATCCGGCAGATAGTCTTAGTCTTTCCTTCAATGCGGAGTTGCAGCAAATGGGGCATGGAAGGCAGCGTTTTCTGTAAAAGCAATATAGAGGTTTCCGCGTCTCCTTGGCTTTGGTTACGTAGGTTTTTGTAATTGGTGGAAATAAATACATTGTCGTTTGTTATAATGGCAGACCAAATCAAATGGGGGAGAGCAGTCGTTATGATGCTCGGGGTTTTGGAAAAATCGAAACCGTGAGCTTCATCATGGATTGTTTGGATAAGCATATTAGCGGAATTAAAAGCAGTTTTTGCAGTTTCCGTTTTTTCTGAGTCTTGTTGGCGGGTGGTGGCTTCCAATACGCCGATAAAAAGAGCAACTGCCGGTGTATTTGTCACAATGATAGGAACGACTAAGGATAATAAATCTTTGGTATTTATGTATGCATATGGCCATGTCAAGAGAGCATAAAATAGCCAATAGACAATTTCTATGCCGATGCTGTAAAATAAGGCCCACATCCACCGTTGGGAAGAGTGCTTTTTTATTTGGGGGGAGAGCAAGCCGGCAGCAATTCCCTGTAAAATGGAAAGGCCGCCGTTAATAGGAGCTGTGGCAGTTTGAAGGATAAAAATACGATTGATACCAACAATCAACCCTGTGATGGTGCCAACAATCGGACCACCAATGAATCCGCTGAGCATAATAGGAACTGCACGGAAAGTCATGATGCCTCCAGGGGTTCTGAAATTCCAAAAAGTACCACAAAGACCTAAAATAGTAAAAATGACGGTAAAGATAATGTATTCGCGTTTGGTATAACGTTCCTGGCTGAGTGCATTGCGGAATATTTTGGTCCTACTTAGGAGAAGCAGGACCAAAAGGAAAATGGAAATACCCAGCCAGACATATTGGATGCCGGCAAAAGTTCTGCTTAGAGAATCGTACAAGGCTATTCCTCACTTTCTGGATGATAACTGATATTAAGTTAATCCATTTTATGGATGACTTTAGATTAGGAAAGGAAGATGAAAGTTCCGTTTATTTATTATACAATAAAAGCAGAGGTTAGCATGCGAAGTATGAAGAAAATTCTGTTACACAGAATGAATATGTGAGAAGATATTTGTTTATGTTGAATTTATTTAATGCAACTTACACCCTTTTTTTTGCACTTTATAGAAATAAAATTGAATAATTAATTTTTTTGATTTACGATAAAAACATAAGTGGATTGAAAGAAGTCCAAAGGTGTTTTATTAGTGCTTTATGTATAAGGAGGATTGTGTTTATGTCTAAGCCGCTTGAAGGTATCGTTGTTCTTGACATGAGTCGTGTGCTGTCCGCTCCATTTACTGGGATGATTTTAGCGGATATGGGAGCTGATGTGATTAAGATTGAAGCATTAGGTCATGGAGATGATTCTCGTGCCTATCCTCCCTACATGGAAGATGAAAGTATTTACTTCATGGATCTTAATCGTGGCAAGCGTTCGATCACGCTTAATCTGAAATCCGAAGAAGGTAAAGAAATCTTGAAAGGGATGGTTAAGAAAGCCGATGTATTGTTAGAAAATTTCCGTGGTGGGACTATGGAAAAGTTGGGGCTTGACTATACGGTTCTTAAAGGAATTAATCCCGGCTTGATTTATACACAGATTACAGGGTTTGGGCGTACTGGCCCTCGTGCAAAGGCTCCGGCATATGACGTTATTGTCCAAGGCATGGGCGGTATTATGTCTCTTACTGGTGAAGAAGGCGGCGCTCCGATGAAAGTCGGTATCTCACAAGGAGATATTGTAGCAGGATTGTATGCGGCAATTGGCACAGCGATGGCATTGATTGCTAGAGGAAAAGATGGGAAAGGCCAGCTGGTTGATATTTCTATGTTGGATTGCCAGGCGCAATTTATTGAAAATGCGATTGTCCGCTATCTGAATGCCGGTGTAATTCCGAAATCTATTGGTAACCGCCACGCTTCCATTACTCCATTTGAATCAGTGAAATGTTCTGATGGCTATATCATGATTGCTGTTGGCAATGACAACCTGTTTAAGAAATTCAGCAGCCTGATTGGATTACCTGAACTGGCCGATGATCCACGCTTTGCAACAAATCCGCTTCGTACGGCTAATGTAGAATCTCTTAATGAAGAATTATTTAAGGTCTTTCCTACTAAGACCTGTAAAGAATGGCTTAAGCTGATTGGTGATGCAGGTATTCCGGCAGGACCTATCAATAATGTGCCTCAAGTTCTGGAGGATCCGTGTATTCAGGCTCGTGACATGATTGTTACCTTGAAGCATAGCAAGATAGGTGATGTGAAAGCGGTTAATACCCCGATTAAACTATCGGAAACACCAGGGGGGGCAGAAAAGGCTGCTCCATGCTTAGGTGAACATACGTCAGAAATCCTCAAAGAATTCTTTGGATATAACGACGATAAGATTAAAGAACTCTACGATAAAGGTGTGCTTTAATTTAGAATAATTGTTTAAAATCAAAAGCACAAAAGCATTTAGAGAATTAACAAGGTTCTTTAAATGCTTTTTTTGCCGTATTCTTTGGCTTATTGTTTAACTTTTTGTCTGGTATCTGGAGTTATTGGTAAGATTTATTATATAAGGATATTAATATGTTAAGATAATGACTTCGAAATAAAGAGAAACTATGGAATGTAGTTAGGGTCGCATTTGTGTAGGTATTGATTCTCAACGTACTTTGCTGCTTAAAAAGGTAGCTATGCGTTTTATATGGCATCACTGGCTGTATTGGATTTATAGAGGATAAAGAAGGACTGATGGGTGATTGCGTGAAATTACCCCGGTTCTTGTGGTAGAACAAAAGTCTTTATAACTTTCTTCTTTTGAAATAGGGCAAGTATGATATCGTATTGTAGCAACATGATTGGATATAAACTGGGTAATCCTAGTTTGGTACAATAAAAGATATAGTAATTTCTATAAGGGGAAATTTGGTGCATATAGGAAAATATCCCTCCAAAAACTTGGAGAGATATGAGGAGATGGTAAGCTATTTTAGCAGATTGTTTCTATTATTGCATATCTACATAAAAAAGAATTTAATTGTAATTCTATTAGAATACTGGATCAAGCCCCGGTCTTCTGTGTTTTTATGAAGTATATACGGGCAATGATGACTGCTAAGATAATGTTGAGGAGCATAATTAGTCCACCAGGGATGCCGATTATGGGGAAGAGCATTTTGCCTGCAATAGAGGAAATCATGATAATGGTGCCTAATATAATATTTTTACTTGCTAAAGAAGCATAAACAGCGCCCAAGACACAGGGGAGAACAAATCCAAACGCTTTCAAAACAACTTTCGGCATAAGAGGCATAATGGAAGCACCGATCAGAGTGAAAAGTGTAATCATGCAAACAGATACAATGATGGAACCGCCAATACCCACGGTGGAGATGACTTGTGCTTTGGGTGTGCCCTGTTCTGCATTGGTTACGTTCTGTGCCATCGTAGCGGCGGGAATACGGATTTCACCGACATTGCCGACGATCCAGCACATGAAGCTGCCAGCCATATTTGCCATGGGAAAGAAGGAGATCGGTTGTACAAAGTAGCCGACGCCGAAGGCAGATGCAGCTGCTACCCAAAGGGTAAGAAGATCACCTATTGCAGGGAATACACCAGTGGTAATGGATGCATAAACAGCGGGGACAAAGTTGCAAAGCAAGGCAATGGTAACGAAGACGTACCCCAATGTCTTAATAGAGGAGTTAAATTTATTCAATGCTGTTTGTTCATTCATAATAGATACCTCCGGCTAAAAGAAAAATGCGGCAACAAACATTCCAACTAACATTGCAATGCCAAGGCTGAATTCTTGGAGTCGTTTATACTTGGCAAATGCTTTACCAATAATGAGCATAACAACGAAAGAAATAAGTGCGGCATACAAATTATTAAGGCTGATTGTTTTCTTGATAATGGAATTGGAAAGCAAGGTGGCAAACAAACCAAAAGAAGCGGCTGCCATCAGTAATTTAATCCAAGTGGCGTTAAAGTTTTCTTTCAGATAGATGACTGCTTTGTCCAGGAAGGGTGCACCATAACCACCGATGATAATCCAGCCTGAGTTATTTAATGCTGCTCCCCAGAGAATAAATACGAAACCAGCCAAGGAGAGCGCATTTCCTTCGATGGAAGAACCAGCCATATTGGCGGATATTTGTGCCATAGCTAATTCAGTTCGTGCAGCACCGATATCGTTCATACGCATCCATGCTGTAGGCCCGCCAATAGTTGCCATTAAAGCAATGAGGACGATGACTGGTGCAAAGGAGGGGCCGATAGCGGTAATCATAGATGAACGGAGACCTGCTATACACTCGGTTTTTTCCATGCCCATTTCTTCGGCGGCTTTAAACGCCTGGCGCATAAATACAGCCGCCATGATGAGAATATTGATGATCATAAAACTGGACATAATCCACATCATGGGAGAATTCATAAATTCTTTGACATTCATTTTAGGAAACTCCTTTCAATATAAGTACAATTTAAGTGAAAATGAAATATGTACCGGTGTCTGGTTGTCGGAGCGAGGGGCCTCCTTTCTGTAAATAACTTAATATTCTTTAATTTCTTTCTTATCATAACTAAAAATGAATGAGGATTGTAAAAAATAGGGATAAGTTGCAGAAAAGAGAGTATGACAGGTTAAAGATAATAAGATAAAAATAGATATCTTATATATTACTTTCTCTATAAACCAGATATAAAAATGCTACTGTAGATATATTTGTTTATGACTTTAAAGAACTGAAATAAGAAATTATATCCATTACTACCATTATTACAGAGTAAAAAACTTGAATGAGTAAGTTTGGTAGAGTATCAAATATATTGTATTGGTTCATGGAAAAAAGCATAGCAGTAATTTCTGCTATGCTTTTTCCATGGCTTTATGGGGTCGCCTTGAATCAAGAGGTTTTTAATTATGCAACAATAGGAACATTATTCTTTTTCATCCTGAGAAGGGGTATTTACCGTGCGGATAATCCATTTTTCGCCACCGGTAAATCTGGAATTATGCTTTTCTGCAGCGTATTCGTATTTTTTATTCAAATCGGCGACAGCCTTTTCCAGCGATTCCAAAGTATGGATGACTGATTCGGCACGCATGTCACAGCGGCAGACCGGACAGGCGGGCGGTGTAAAATATCTGCTGTTGATTTTTGAACGGCATACGGGGCAAGAAACAAATTCCGTACGAAACTTCCGCATGGCCTGATCGTTTTTATATTCTTCAAGGCGTGCCTTTTTGTCGTCCAGCCGTTTTTTTAAAGACACCATCCGGGGAGACGGTTCGATTCCGATTTTATACTTGACCGCATACGTGGTAGGAACCGTTTTCAAATAAGCAAGAGCCTGGTTTTTGGTATTGAAGATTTTTTCTTTAAATACAAGACCCCTGAAGATGTGATTGGCTTCTCTTTTGGTGAATCCTTCTGCCACCATGTGCTCTTTCATATCGTCACGGATCCATTGTGACGGTTTTGTAATATCATACTCCCAGAATTTTTCCGTCCATGCGGGTGTTGCTGAAACGGGACAGTCTTTCAGCTGCGGAACCGGTATTTCTTCTTTTCCGGGCGCCGTTTCAGGTTTGATTGCTTTTACAGCCGTTACCGCCGATTCTTTCTCTCTTCCGTCCTTCGGTGCGGCATCTTCCGTTTTTTCATTCTTTTGTTCTTTTTTGTCAGTTTTCTTTTCTTCTGCCGGGAAAAGATCAAAGAGAGAAGTCTCTTCAAAATCAGGATTCTGTGACATAGCAAACTCCCATCTATCAGAATATAAGTCAATCATATCATGGATAGGCGGAAGGGGGAACTGTTTTTAGCAAAACATATTTCCCAATATAAAACCGGTTTCCATCATCCATATGGGACGGAATATCTCCTGCTGCTTAAAAGTATTTCACAAAAAAATATCCGGCAGGGGCAGTGCCGGATGTAGAAAAGGATTACTCGAAGTTTACTTGTAATTTTTTGTTTTCTTTAGCAGCGTCATGAAAAACGGCAATCATTCTTTTTCCATATTCCCCAAGGTAGCCGTCCGAAGCGATTACGCGGGGAACGGTAATCGTGGTTTTCGTAATGATTTCACAGAGACAGTCGTAGAGGGCATCTAAGTTCCTGCCGTAATAGTCCGGGAGATGAAGTATTTCCTTCAGGTAGGTGTGGGCTGTTTCTCTTGTTTTGAAGTTTTCAGGAGCAAGTCTGATCTGCATAGGACAATCTCTTAATATATTTTTTCAAAATCCTGATAGTGGGATGAGGTGTAGTAGATAAGGCCATCGTTGGAGAAACAGATACGTTTTGCGTTCCTGTTCCCCCTGACGTAGTCAATGTCGCATTCTTTCCAGCTGCGCCCCGGAGCGTCAGGGAGGATTTTTTCATAATTGCTGAAGCGGTCGCCGCCGATGCTTTTTCCCGGAGCGACTTGATCAAGTGTCCCCTTATCTTTCCATCCTAAGCTTCTGGCTTCCGCCTTGGTGATATAGTTGGGCGGCAGTTTCCTGTAGATATGGATATATGCCGCTACATGATCTTTATCGGTATAGGCCTGATCCGATTCTACACGGATTTCCGCATTGTCCGGATTTTTGGCGCTGAATTGTTCATTGTTTTGGGGAACCGGTATGGAGTCTGCATGGATATTATTTTGCCCGGTACTGTTTTTGGTTTTATTCGTACTACCTTCGTGACAGTTTTCAATGTTCTGACCGGCAGAAGAATCTGTGTAGATTTTATTCTGCCTGATGCGGTTATTGCTTTTGTCTGTACTGCTTTCGTCAGACTTTTCACTGCCCTGGGTGACTGACACGGAAGAGGGGCCGGATTGTTTTTGCTGCCATCCTCCACAGGCGGTAAGGAGTCCCAATGAAAGGAAGACAGTTAAAATAAGGGCAAAAAATTTTTTCATAAAAACTCCTTTACTTAAACAGTGCTGTTTACACCGGCACATGTATCGGCGAAGCGTTTAAAGTTTTTGATAAAATAGTTTTTCAGTTCTTCTGCCGGCGGGGTGAGAGGGGTGTTTTCATCCCACGACAGGCTGATGTACCGCTGGCAGCTCGGCGTGGCGATGGGGACAAGTGCCACATGGTCGCCGCCGACACCGTACCAGGTGATCCGCGGAGCAAAGGAGACGCCGAGACCCGCTTTGATAAATTCCCGTACGGTACCGGGGTTGTCACTCTCCAGAATGACATGGGGTGAGAAACCTGCCATTTTGCAGTAAAAGTCTGTGATGTTTCTTAAAGCGACGCCTTGCTGGAGAGTAATGAAATCGGCTTTTTCAAAGTCTGTCAGATTAACCGAGGCATGGGAGGCAAAAGGATTCGTGTCGGGCATGGCGAGAAGGATGTCTTCTTTCAGGAGTGTGATGGAATGATCCGTGTCAATGGGGTTGATACTGCTTGACAGGTACAGATCCACACGGGAGTGATGGTTTATTTCCTGACGGTCCCGCTGCTGGATGATTTCGAAACGGATATGGGGATGTTCTTTTTTAAATTCTGTAAGGAATGCCGGAATAATCATGGATGCGGCGAAAATGGAAATCGTCACCGTCATGTCCTGTGCTTCTTTGGCGTCTTCCAGCTCTTTCTGCGCATGCTTGAGCTCGCTCATAATCCTGTTTGTATGGCTGAGAAGGATTTCTCCGTACTTGGTGAGGACGATGTTTCTTCCGGATCGGCGAAACAGGGGGACGCCCAACTCTTGTTCCATCATTTTAATGGTGTGGGACAGAGACGGCTGGGAAATGTGAAGCGATTCCGCCGCGTGGGTCAGATGCTGGAGCTCTGCGGTCTTTTGGAAATAGGTCAATGCAAGAAGCGTGAGTTTCATAAAAGCCTCCTCGGCATAATATATAATTTGTTACTTATATATAAATTATACGCTTTACTCTATAAATGTCCAATAGTTCATGGGATTCTTTGATAAAAGGTTATGGATTTTTTATAAGTCATGAGACAATCTATTAATTGAGAAGGCAATACAATTAATTGAAGAATCCGGAGTGGCAAAGAAAAGGAATAAGCAGTATCATAATGATATTATGATAAGCCGGAGGCTCCGGCGGGAAATGAAGGAGCGAGAAAATGAAAATATTTATTGATACGGCTGACGTGGAGGCCATCTGCAGAGCGAAAGCGATGGGATTCGTTTCCGGAGTGACGACAAATCCGTCACTAATCGCGGCGGAAGGAAAGGATTTCCATACGGTGATTAAAGAAATCGCATCGATTGTGGACGGTCCGGTATCGGCGGAAGTTCTTTCTGAAACAGCGGAAGAGATGATTGCTGAAGGACAGGTTCTCGCCGGACTTGATCCCCATGTGGTCGTGAAAATTCCCATGACGGGGGAAGGCATGAAAGCGGTGAGTGCCCTGTCTGACATGGGGATCCGTTCTAACGTGACTTTGATTTTCTCGGCGGGGCAGGCACTGCTGGCAGCCCGTGCGGGGGCATCTTATGTCAGCCCCTTTGTGGGACGTATCGATGATATCGGCTGGGACGGTGTAGAACTGATCCGGACGATTGCCGATATATTCCGTCTCCACAAGATCAAAACGGAGATCATTGCGGCCTCTGTCCGCAAGCCGCAGCATGTGGCACAATGTGCCCTGGCGGGGGCAGATATTGCCACTGTTCCGTACCAGGTGCTTATGGACACTCTTAAGCATCCGCTTACCGACATCGGCATTGCCCGTTTTAAAGCGGACTGGAAAAAAGCACATAAGTAAGACAAAGCGCCTTTCATAGGGAAGGGCGTTTTCATTTGGAAAGATTCTATATTTCAGGAGAAATCGTTATAATAAAAGAAATCAAATGAATTGTCCGGTTCCCTTTTGGAGGAAATATGAAAAAGAAAATCACCGTGATGACTAAAATGGAAAGAATTGCCGCCGCTATCCGCGGGGACGCTGTCGATACGGTTCCGTATTCTTTGTGGTCCCACTTGCCGCTTATTGATTTGGATCCGGTAAAAAATGCGGAGCAGACTTACGGTTTTTATAAAACGTACGATGTAGATATTTTAAAAACGATGAACAACGGCATGTACAGCGTTGAAGATTTCGGTGCCGTGGCGGACTACTCGGAAATCGCCGGGGGCGGCGTGGCAAAAATCGTTTCTACACCTGTCCACAGACCAAAGGATTGGCTTGATTTGGAACCGGTATCGGTGAATGCGGGTGCTCTGGCAAGAGAACAGGAATACCTGCGGCTTCTTCTGGATAAGACAAGAGGCACAGTGCCGGTAATTTTTACAGTGTTCAGTCCTTTGACGACGGCATACAAACTCTGCCCCGATTTGATGAGGCATGTGGCGGAGGGGTTTGGAGAAGAAGTGAAGGCGGGACTTCGGGCGATTACGGAAAGCACCTGCGCTTTGGTGCAGCGGGTCATTGAGATGGGGGCGGACGGCATTTTCTTCGCAACCCAGCTTTCATCATATGCGGCCGGAGAAGAGAGTTTTTACCGCGAGTACGGTATGCCTTATGATCTGGCGGTGCTTTCTGCATCATCAGGGTGGTGCAATGTGCTCCACGCTCATGGGAAAGACATCATGTTCCCCCTTCTCAGGAAGTATCCGGTGCAGATTTTCAACTGGCATGCCTGGGAATCTTTGCCTGAAATCGGCGAGGCGCAGGCGCTTACGGGGAAATGTATTATGGCGGGACTGGAACGAATGGATATTACCGATGGCAAAAAGAATGAGATCGAATACCGCATTTATGAAACGTTCAGACAGACAGGGGGGCGGAAAGTCATTTTATCTCCCGGTTGTGTGATCCGCTATCCGCTTGATGAAGAAATGCTTGCTTTTGTGCGGAAAGCAAAAAATGAAATAGAAGAAAAACTTTTGAAAGCAAGGTAAGGAAATAAGGTGAACGGTCCTGCATCCATTTTTGTGGAGCGGGACTTTTTTGTAAGAAAGCAATTAAAAATGCCTCCTGTAAAGAGAGGCATTCCTGTATATTGTTTATGCTTTCATGACTGTGCCGTCAGCCAGGGTAATGGTGTAACCGTTGTAGTTAATTGTGCCTAAGTTGTAAAGGCTTGTCAGCGTGGAGTTGCCTGTAAGGTTCCATGTAGAGCCTGCCGCTACGAAGACGTCAGCGTTTGTTTTGTACTTTTCGCCGCCTTCCGCATTGGGGACGATGGAAATCATTCCGTTAAAGGTGGAATTATTTTTCAGCGTCATGTTGATATTGGAAATGGAGTCGACAGAAATATTTCCGGTGAGAACCTGATTGTCTGCGACAAGTTCTACATGGCCGCCGTTGCGTCCCGGCGTACCCCAGCCGTTTGCACCGTCATTGCCTGCGACAGTGATAAGGTTTGCTGCAGGATCATCCATGGTGATCGAGGTGCCGCTTAAGGAAATCTTGCCGTGGGTAGCGGTTACATAGAACATACCGCCTTTGTGGGAAACAAGAGAGCCGCCGCGGACATCAAAATGCTGGGTACCCATGGTGCCGATATCTTTTTCATCAGAGAAAAGGACAATATTGTAAGGAACGGTGTCCGTTATTTCTTTTCCTTTAAGGGTTGTATTGGAGAGGGTAATCGTATTGTTTCCTTTAAGAACGGCTGCTTTTGCATTCATTGCATTTACGGAACCGTTGGTGACGGTGACGTCACCTTTGGAATAAATGCCCTGCGACATAGTGCCGGAAGTGGTAAAGGAGCCGCCATCCGCGATGAGGATACCGCCGCCGTCAGCAATCATGATGGCAGGAGAACTGTCACCTGTGGTAGAAACGGTGGAGTTTTCCACTTTCATCATGGCACGGGCGGAAACAGCGGTGCCGGCGGAGTTATTTCCCGTAGTAACAACGGAAGAATCCTTCAGGCTGATATAGGTGCTCTTGCTGTAACCGTAAGCACCTGTCGATCCAATGCCGGAAGAGGAAATACGGGCGCCCGTCATCGCCGCGCGTCCGCCGTGGGTGGCAAGGAAAGCGGCATTCTGTCCGTAAAGCCTGGAACTGTCTACATCGGTAGAATCACCTGTTTTCGTAATCTGCGCGTTAGGGGCGGTGATATATGCCATGGGGACACGGAGAGCATTTTCATCTGCTTTATCAGAAGTGTAAACCCCGTTTTCATAATTTCCGTCAGTGGAGAGCTCATTGGCTGTTTCGCCCTGGCTGATGGTATATTTTTTTACCGGCGGGGAAACCGGTTCCGGTTCTATTTCCTGTTCCGGGGATTCTGCCGGTTCCGGTTCTGCGATCGGTTCTTCAACAATCGGCTTTGGTGCCTCGGGGGAAAGATTTTTAAAGGTACCCGACTCTACGGAAGCCTGTACATCAGCTACTGTCAGGTCAAGACCTTTCAGCAGGGCGTCGGTATAATTTACATCGCCTGCGGGAGCCGCTGCAGCGGGTGCGGTTTGTTCCTCTTTCTTTTCCGCCTTTTCCAGGTCTTTCATTTTTTGAAGGGCAGCACGGTATGGATCCGGTGATGTGCTGCCTGCCTGTGAGGCGGCGGTGGCGGAAATACAGCCGGAAAGAGCCAGCATGCAGAGAAGAGCAGTGATTTTTGTATGTTTCATAATAACCTCACTTTTGACAAATTTTTAGATGTCCATTTTTGAGTATAATACAACATTTTTATTTTACAACATCAGGGACAGATTGTCATGTGAAGGAAAAGGAGAATGGGCATATATGTCCCCTGTGTAAAGGGAAAGGAAAGTTCTGCTATAATAAAAAGAAAATGAAAATGGAGGTGGCCATGTTTACCATAGGGTGCCACTTGTCGGTTACAAAAGGATTTTATCATATGGCGAGGACGGCGACGGAACTCGGAGCGAATACGTTCCAGTTTTTCCCCCGCAATCCCCGGGGCGGGGCGGCAAAACCGTTAGCAAAGGAAGATATAAGGCAGCTGGAAGAATGGATGGATACCCACGGTTTCGGAGAGATACTTTGCCATGGAGCCTATACGATGAACGGCGCGTCAACGAAAGAAGAAGTCAGAGAGTTTGCGCGGACTGCTATCAGGGAAGATCTGGCAAAGGTGTCCCTTCTGCCGCGGTGTCTTTATAATTTCCATCCCGGTGCCCATCTGAAACAGGGGACGGCTGTTGCCATTCCTCTCATTGCGGATATGGTAAATTATGCTATGGATCAGGAAGGCCTGAATACTACCGTGCTTTTTGAAACGATGGCGGGAAAGGGGACGGAAGTGGGCCGTACGTTTGAGGAGCTGGCGGAAATAATTTTCCTTGTAGAAAGAAAAGATCATGTCGGTGTCTGTCTGGATACCTGTCATGTGTATGACGGCGGCTATGACATCGTGAATGATCTGGACGGCGTTCTGAAACGGTTTGATCAAATTGTTGGACTGGAAAAGTTGAAAGCAGTCCATCTGAATGATGATAAGCATCCTTTGGGCAGTCATAAGGACAGGCATGAGAAAATAGGAGAAGGAACGATCGGCACAAAAGTTTTCGCGCAGATCATCAACCATCCGGCCCTGAGGGAATTGCCGTTTTTTCTGGAAACACCTAACGAACTTCCGGGATATAAAAAGGAAATCGCCTTGCTGCGTTCTCTCAGACAGGAGGAATAAGATGAATGAAAGAATAAAAGTAAAAGTGGAACAGATGCTGAACCGTGGTGCAAAAGGGCTGCTTCGTTTCCGCGCGGCATTTCTTCTTTCCCTGCTTCTCTTTCTTATCGTTTTTTGCCGTGTGGCGTACATGCCTGGTGAAACGGATTTTGATGAATTGTTTCCTGTTGCTCTGGGATATATCCTGATTTCCCTCGGATCTACGATTTTATTTGCCGTACTTTGGAGGCTTCTTCTCGAATGGAAATATAAGGTTTCTCTACTTTATGAGGCGGTAAACATTCCTGTACTGGCAGGCTTTTATTTTCTTTGGCAGATGATGCCGATGAATCATTACTTTGCCATGTATGTGGCAGGTCTTTCCTTTTCTCTGCCCTGTCTGTGTCTTTTCCTCTTGCAAAGGCAGATGGCAACAGGGTTGTTTCCTCACGTTTTTGTGTCTTTTGTCCAAGCGTTCGGAATTGCTGTTTTGACGATGGGGCTGGGTGGAATCTGTCTTCTGGGCATTAACGCGCTCCTTGTCCCTATAGCTTGGAGCTGGGGATATGCTTTATGTGCATTTTCTTTTGTGCTTGTAGGGATCAACGTATTTTTGTCCTGCTTTCCCTGTGAAAAGGAGTGCCCGCGTTCCGCTTCTTTTTTGTACTTGCTGAAACGGGTGTTTCTGCCGGCTTATGCAGTTCTGCTGGCGATTCTTTACGGATATATAGGGAAAATCCTGTTCCTTTGGGAAATGCCTGTGGGGAAAATGAATTGGTATGCTTCTTTTGCTGTCGCTGTTTTCAGTTTATTTTATTTCTGTCTTTATGAAGAAACGGACAATGGCAGCAGACGTTTTCTGAAATATGGCGCGTTGGCGCTTTTCCCCGTCATGGTTGTGCAGGCGCTTGGTATTTATATCCGTTTTGAGGCGTATGGATTGACGGCGGCGCGGTATGCTTCGATGATATGCAGCGGATTCGGTCTGGCGGTCATCGCGTTTGCCTTTTTCCGCAGAGCCGCCTGTCCGCTTTTTCTTTTGGCGGGGATTATTGGCGTCCTGTGCAGCATGACACCGCTGAATCTCATTGATGTGCCTGTTTATGACCAGGGCCGCCGCATGGAAAGGGTACTGATAAAAAATCAAATGATAAGCAGCGGAAATCTAAAGCCGCCGGTTTCTATTACTGAAGAAGACGCAGAAGTACTGCGGAGTGCTTATAATTATCTGAAATACAGTGAAGGGGCATGGCGGTTTCCCGTAGTGGAACAGCTGAAAAATGATGACCGCTTTACAGAACTCCTGGGACCTGCCTATGATCAAAGAAGAGTGATCCGCAGCTATGAATGGAATGAAATTCCTGTCACCAGATACCGGCGGCTCATTCATTTCAGCTCGGATACAACGGAAAACCATGGGGAGCTTCTTATCACGAATGGGGATGAAATAATTTGTTTGGATATCCGGCCGTATCTGCAGGAAATAAAGGAAAAGGGATCGGGCGAACAAAAGGAGACGGCGGAAAATATGACTTACCGTGTAAATGAAAACCGGATTCTCCATTTTGTCTGGATCAATTATTATTGGGGGAAAGATCCCCACTTTATGAGTGAAGGTTACTTATTGGAAAAATAAGGATGGGAATATTATGAAGTTTATCCATACCGCCGACTGGCATCTGGGAAAATTATTTTACGGGGAGTATCTTACGGAAGAACAGGAATGGCTTCTGAAAAATCAATTTTTACCTTTGGTAGATGAAGAAAAACCGGATGTCATCCTGTTGGCAGGAGATGTGTATGACCGTTCCGTCCCGCCGGCGGAAGCGGTGGAGCTTTTTGACGAAATGATTTCTGAAATCACAGGAAAGCGGAAAATCCCTTTTATCGTAATCAGCGGCAACCATGACAGCGCTGAAAGGCTGTCTTTTGCCAGCCGCATTCTCCGCGGCACCGGATTATTCCTTTGCGGTGACTTGTACCACACTTTAGAGCCTGTCGTATTGAAGGATAATGATGGTGAAGTGGCATTTGCTCCTCTTCCCTATGCGGAACCGGGGAAGGTGCGGGAAGCGCTTTCCGCCGATGTCCATACTCATGAGGAAGCGGAACGGGTGCTCTCGGATTTCCTTTTACGGCAGATGGGACATGCGGCAAGGAAAGTCGCCATCGCCCATGAATTTGTGGCGGGCGGCTCTGCGAGTGACTCGGAGCGGCCTCTTTCAATCGGGGGGACGGATCTTATCAGCGCGGATGTATTTGCGCCGTACAATTATACGGCACTGGGGCATCTCCACGGGCCGCAGAAAGCAGGGGGAAAGGAAAATGTCCGTTACAGCGGAAGTCTTTTGAAATATTCTTTCAGCGAAGCTACCCAGAAAAAAGGAGTCATTGTAGGAGAAATAAACGGAGCAGGGCAGGTGAAGACCGAATTCATTTCTCTTTCACCCCGTCATGACGTACGTATCATAAAAGGCTTTTTTGATGATCTTATCAAAGAAAAAAGTGAGGATTTCCTCATGGCGGAGCTCTTGGATGAAGGCCCTGTCATTGATGCTATGGCGCGGCTCCGTCAAAAATATCCCCGCATGATGACGATACAGTCCCATCGCAGGATGAACAGCGGAAGCGGGGAAAGAAGCTTTGACCTCATGAAAAAGGTAGATCCTTTGGATATGTTCCGCGTTTTTTATAAGGAATTCCAGGATAAAGAATTTACGGAAGAAGAGGAAAACTACATGAAGGAACTGTGGGAAGATCTGCGGAAGGAGGACGACTGATGAGACCGGAACGACTCAGGCTCAGTGCTTTTGGCCCTTATGCAGGCCAAGAGGATTTGGATTTCTCCGCTCTGGGGAATCATACGCTTTTTCTCATTTGCGGCCCTACCGGCGCAGGGAAATCCACCATCCTTGATGCCATGTGCTATGCGCTCTATGGGAAAACCAGCGGCGCCGTCCGATCGGGAGAAGATTTGCGGAGCAACTATGTGGGGTATGACCGAAAAACCTATGTGGAATTTGATTTTGCCATAGGAAACAGGCATTACCGTATCTATCGAAGTCCCACGCAGCTGCTGGAGCGGCAGAAGGGTGACAGGAGCAAGCCTGTAGAGCATAAAGGAAAAGCGGACTTTTATGAAATAGATGAAGAAGGAAGGGAAAAAGCCCATATCACTTCAAAGGGGGTGGACAGCGCTGTAGAAAAGCTGCTCGGTGTCGGATTGGAACAGTTCCGGCAGATTATCCTGCTGCCCCAGGGGGATTTTCGTAAACTGCTGCTGGCGGATTCGTCGGATCGGCAGAAAATCATGGAACAACTTTTCCAAACAGGTATTTACCTTGCTTTTGAAAAGAAATTACAGGAAGAAACAAAAAAGCTGGAAAGTGATTATGAACAGGGGAAACAGACAAGAGTGACTTTACTTGAAACTTGTCATGTGGAAGAAGATGATGCATTAAAAGGAAAAATTGAGGAGAATAAAAAACTTTTGTCTGAAAAGGAGAAAGTGACGAAAGCTTTATCGATAAAACAGGAGACTTTCCAAAAGGACTATGCAGGGGCAAGCAAACTTTTTGATGCTTTCGGACGCATGGAAAAAGCAATTGAACAGTTGAAACGGTTGGAACGCGGGAAAAAGGAAAATACCGAACTTCGGGAAACTGTAAAAATGATAAAAGCATCCCAGCTGGTATCGGAAGAGTGGGCTGCTGCTGAAAGTACAAGACAGCAGTGGAAAAAGATTAATGCTGCTTTGGAATCTATTCTCAAAGGACTGCCTGAAAAAGAAAAAGCAAAAGAGGCAGCTGACAAAGAGCTTGATCTGTTAAAAAAACAAGAAGTGGACCAGAAGAAAAAAATAGAAGCTAAAGGTAAATTAAACCAATATCGTGATTCGGCGGCATCTTACGGAAAAGCGGCAGGTGATGTAGAAAAGTATAAAAAAATATATGAAACCGCTGTAAAAGAAGAAAAGCAGCTTCAGGAAAAAGCGGCGACTTCAGAAAAACAGATGGAAGAAGCTCGTAAAAATTGGCTTTGTCGGAACCAAATGTTTTTAAATGGACAGGCTTTTGTGCTGGCTGAAAAGTTGGAATCCGGCAAGCCCTGTCCGGTTTGCGGCGCTTTGGAACATCCTCATCCTGCGCTGTCCGGAGATGGCCAGGTGACGGAAAAAGATGTAAAAGATGCAGAATTTCTGATGAAAAAAGCGGAAGCGGCAAGTAAAGAGGATCAACAAAAAGCTGAAGAATACAGAATGAAAAAAGTTGTAGTTGCCAAAGGAAATCTGGATAAATCCGCTGCCGTTTTGGATGAGCTTGAAAAGACACTTCCTGATGGATATAGAGATTTAAAAATCCTGGAAAAAGAAATAGAGAAAATCCAAAAGGAAATTGATACATTCGAAAAGGCTTTAGCATCAGCAGAAAAGATACAAAAAGAAGCGGAATTATTATTTCAAAATGACAGCAAACAAAAAGAAATTTTGGGAGAACAGGAAAAAGAGCTCCGCGAAAAGTCAGAGGAACAGATCAAGCTGCTCCGGGAAAAAGTGGCGCGGGCAGGCTTTGAAAGTTTGACACAATGCGATGGGTACAGAAAAGAACAAAATAATCTGGCAGGCTACGAAAAATCGTTAAGCGCTTATGACCGGGCTGTCCATGCGGAAAACGAAAAAATCAAAGATGAAACGGCGGCTACTAAGGATCAGACCAAGCCGGATATGAAGATTTGGGAAGAAAAGCGGTTAGCCTTGCTGAATGAAATAGAAACGGTAACCACTGAAAAAGCGGCTATGGAAACAGAATTAAAACAGCAACAGGAAACTTTGGATAAATTGGTAAAATTAGCAGAAAAGCAAAAGGAAATTGACAAGAAATATAAACTTATTTCTAATTTGTGGGATATTGCCAGAGGAAAAGATACAGGAATTAATTTGGAACGCTTTGTTTTGGGAGCGTTGCTTGATGCAGTCACGGAAAAAGCCAACTTGCGCCTTATGGAAATGAGCGGCAGCCGTTACGAATTGCTTCGGAAAAGAGGGGAAAGAGCGGATGCCAGAAAAACGGCAGGCTTGGATTTGGAAGTGTATGATGCCAATACGGGCAGGGCAAGACCGGCGGCGACACTTTCCGGCGGAGAAACCTTTCTTGCGTCCCTTTCTCTGGCTCTCGGCTTGGCGGATGTGGTTCAGGAATATGCCGGCGGTGTCCATCTGGATGCCATGTTCATTGATGAAGGTTTCGGCAGTTTGGATTCCGAATCCCTTGATCTTGCCATGAAGACACTGCAGGAATTGAAAGGGCAGAACCGCCTGATCGGACTGATCTCCCATGTGGGAGGACTGGAAGAACGTATTCCCGCTAAATTGCGGGTGACGAAAACACAGACGGGGAGCACGGCGGCTTTTGAGGTGGGATAAGTGTGTGATAAACGGGGGAAAGGGAATGGAATTTCGGAGGGCGCGCAACGCGGAGCAGAAAGATATACGGCGGCAGCAAATCATAAACATGACAGCCCGGCTTTTGGAGGAAATCGGGTATGAGAAAATTACATTTACGGAAATTGGCAAATGTTTAAGCTTTACGCGGATTAATCTGTATCATTACTTTGCTAATAAGAATGATATATTTCTTGAACTGCTGCTGCAGGATATAGAAGAAATGGTACAAGATGCGGAGAATACTTTCTCCGAGCCAGTAAAGAACTGTGAGGTATTTATCGGAGCCTGGACCGAAATGATGCTTCGGCACCAACGCATGATGGCGCTTTTCAGTATTACGAATACGGTTTTTCTGAAAGGCGCTACTCATGAAGTGCATGAGGCTTACCGGATCAGACTGCACGAATTGTTTCAGCGGTTGGAACGGGCGGTACGCGCGGCTCTGCCTTACTTTTCACGGACAGCGGTTTCTTTATTTGTGGAGTTTGAAAACAGCTATGCCATGACTCTCTATCCTGCTAGTATGGAGTACAAAAAAGCACAGCGTATTGAAATTCTGGAAAAGGTAGGGTTCGGAACCGGGCATTTCAGCCCCCAGTTTTCCAAGTACTTGGAAATTATTTTAATGGGGCTTGCAGAAAAAGATAAGAATGGCGCCTGAACGGAAACTTGGCAAAGGAGCGGGCGGATTTTCCGAATTTAATGAAAACCTGTTTTTTCCTTTGTCAATTTTTATTTTCAAATAATTTACAGCTTGTAAATTACAAGAGGGAATGATAAAATTCTAATGAGAGAAAATTAAGCAGCGGCTTAATTTAAAAATGTTGTTGAAGAAAAGGAGCAGAGTTCATGAAATCTATTTACAAAAAGGGAGCGCTTCTGGCGGCAGCCGCGCTTCTGACATTTTCTTTTTCCGGCTGCGGCGGAGACAAGAATGTATCTAAAGGTTCCAAAGAAACGCTCACCGTAGGGATTACCAATTTTGCTGATAGTCTGGAACCGACGGACAACTATTTCGGTTGGCAGGTTATGCGGTATGCGATTGGGGAATGTCTTGTTCATTTTGATAATAAAATGAATCCGGAACCGTGGATTGCTGAAAGCTGGAAAGTGTCCGATGATAAACTTTCATGGACATTTAAGATTAAAGACATTAAGTTTTCCAATGGCAATAAAGTGACGGCGGAAGCGGTCAAAAAGTCACTGGAACGTACTTTTGCCAAGGCGCCCCGTGCCAAGGTCATGTTTGAATATGAAAGTATGACGGCAAACGGACAGGAACTGGTTATCAAGACAAAGAAGCCTTACGCAACGCTTCCGGGGCTTTTGGGCGATCCTCTTTTCATCATTGTTGATGTGACGGAAGACGGAAAGGTAGATTTCGCTAAGAGCGGACCGATTTGTACAGGTCCGTATAAAGTGACGTCTTTTAGCAAGGCGAAGTGTGAACTGGATGCAAATCCGAACTATTCCGGAACCGTTCCGTTTAAACATCTTATCATCAATACCATAGATGATCCGAATACCCGCGCTATGGCACTTCAGAAAGGCGAGATTGATATGGCTGTCAATATCGGCGCGGGAGATTTGGCATTATTCCAAGATAAGAACAAGTTCAATATCAGTGAAATTTCTTCTATCCGCGATACGCTGTTGCGTTTGAATCAGAATCCGGGAAGACCGTTGGCGGATAAAAATGTGCGTAGAGCGCTGATCAAATCAATGGATAGGGAAACTTACGGAAATGTACTGCTGAAGGGAACCTATATCCCCGGCGGTCCAATGCTTCCTCCATCCCTTGATTATGCGTTTGATGAGCTGGATAAAATGAATCCGGACAAGTATGATGTGGAAGCCGCTAAGAAACTGCTGGCTGACGCGGGATGGAAAGATACTGACGGAGACGGTTTCGTGGATAAAGACGGCAAAAATTTAGAATTAAACTTTACGTTCTACAGCGGCCGTGCGGAACTACCGCTTTTTGCTGAGGCCGTTCAGTCTGACGCCAAGAAGGTGGGAATTAAAGTTAATTTGAAAAATGTGGATTATAATATTCTTTTCGATATTGGTAAAAAAGGTGAATATGATTTGCTGATTTCCAATATCCTAACAGAGCAGGCAGGGGATCCGGAATTCTTTATGAACGTATACTTCCGTACCAATAAAGACGGAAATACGCCTGAAAACGCTTCCGGGTACAGCAATCCTGAATATGACGCTCTCAGCGAAAAACTGTCCGGTGAATTTGATCCGGCAAAACGGAGAGATATCATCATACAGATGGAGAAAATCATGATGAATGATGCCGGCACTGTCGTATTGGGGTATCCGAAAACGAATCTGGTCAGCAGCAAAAATATTGCTAATGCCAATATTTATCCCTGCGATTACTACTGGGTGACCAAGGATATTACACCGGCCAAATAATGAGGCAATTTGAGAATTGACGACGTTATGAGCAAAGCATAGCGGATTAGTTCTCTTTGCAATAGATTTCATTGATGAAAGGACAGCTTTTGAAGGCTGTCTTTTCATTTGCAAATAAAAGAAGAACCGACGCCGTAGCGACAGATCCTTCTTTCAGATTACTTATTTTTTATAGGTCTTTCAGTATTTTTATTCTTTGATTGCGATGGAGAAATAATTTTTCTTACCTTTGCGGATGATGATGAAGCGGCCGTTCGTATTCGGATGGGCGGAGATGGATGCTTCCGTATCTTTGATCTGTACGCCGTTTACGCGGACAGCGCCGTTGGTGATATCTTCTCTTGCCTGGCGTTTTGACTTTTCCACACCTGCTTCTACGAGGGCGTCTACGATATTGACGGGGGCAAAAGCTACTTCACCGCCTTTGGTGTTTCGGAAAGCGCCTTCGATTTCTTCGCCTGTCAGTTCGGCAATATCACCGGAGAAAAGGGCGGCGGTGACTTTAAGAGCCTGTGCCAGTCCTGCTTCTCCATGAACGAAACGGGTGACTTCTTCTGCCAGACGTTTCTGGGCGGTGCGGTTTTCCGGATGTGCCTGCACCTCTTTATCAAGGGTGTCGATTTCTTCTTTTGTAAGGAAAGTGAAATATTTCAGGTACTTGACGACATCCCTGTCATCCTGGTTGAACCAGAACTGATAGAATTCATAGGGCGAGGTCTTTTTCGGGTCGAGCCACACGGCGCCGCCGGCAGTCTTGCCGAATTTTGTGCCGTCTGCTTTGAGCATGAGGGGGATGGTTAGTCCGAAGGCTTCATGGGTTTCATTTGTTTTTCTGATGAGTTCGATGCCATTTGTGATATTGCCCCATTGGTCGGCACCGCCGATTTGCAGCTGGACGCCGCATTTTTCATAAAGCATTTTATAGTCGATGGACTGGAGTATCTGGTAGGAGAATTCCGTGAAGGAAATGCCCGTTTCCATGCGGGAGGCGACTACGTCTTTCGCCAGCATGGTATTGATATTAAAAAGTTTGCCGTAGTCTCGGAGGAAGTCGAGCAGGCTGATTTTTGAGAGCCAGTCATAGTTGTTCATCATGGTGAAGGATCCGTCTTCACCGAAGAGTTTTTTCATCTGCGCTGTAAGAGAATCCGCATTATGCTTTACCTGTTCCGCGGTCTGGAGGACACGCTCCGTGGTACGCCCGCTGGGGTCGCCGATAGCGCCCGTGCCCCCGCCGATAAGGATGACGGGATGGTGGCCGGCGAGCTGGAACCGTTTCAAAATCATAAAAGGGATCAGGTGGCCGATATGCATGCTGTCTCCCGTAGGATCGATACCGCAGTACAGGGAGATGGATTTTTGGTCTACCAGTTTGTATAGTCCTTCCGCATCTGTCTGTTGGTTAATTGCGCCGCGCCATTCCAATTCATCAATGATGTTCATCAAATTCCGCCTTTCTGTGCCGGTTACATAGTAATCAGTGTTGCAATAATAATCTTATTTAATATAGCATATTTTGAAAAATGATGGTATGGAAAAGCATGATGTCCGCTGTTTAGGAGAGGGAAATTGTGATATACTTTTCATATGAATATTTTCGATATAGATAAATGGAGGATTTATGAAATTTACTTTTAGCCACAACAATTTCAATGTCCTTGATCTGGACAGAAGCATTTCTTTTTATGAAAAGGCGCTGGGGTTAAAGCCTGTCCGGGAAAAGGTGGCCGATGACGGTTCTTTTAAACTCGTTTATCTGAGTGACGGTGTGACAGGACACACTTTGGAACTCACCTGGCTACGCGACAGAAAAGAACCGTATAATCTGGGGGAAAATGAATTTCATCTGGCTCTTGCCGTGGAGGACATGGAAGCCGCCCACGCGCTCCATAAGGAAATGGGCTGCATCTGTTATGAAAATCCCGCCATGGGCATTTATTTTATTTCCGATCCGGATCATTATTGGATTGAAATTGTTCCGGAGAAATAGGATGAATCCTGTATTTCAAAGGACGGCGCGGATGATCGGCGAAGATGGAGTGGAGCTGCTGGCGCAGAAAACGGCGGCGGTCTTCGGGCTCGGCGGCGTGGGTTCGTATGCGGCGGAAGCGCTTGCCCGTGCAGGTGTAGGACATTTGATTTTCATTGATAAAGACAGGGTGGATGTTTCCAATGTAAATCGGCAGCTTGTAGCGGATATAAGTACACTCGGCCGCTTGAAGGCGGATATCATGGCAGAGCGGGCACTTCGGGTGAATCCCGATTGTGATGTAAAAGTACTGCCTGTGTACTATCGCCCTGATGATACGTCATTTATTGAAAATCTCCATGCCGATTTTATTATTGATGCCATTGATGACGTGCCCGCAAAGATTTCGATTATCTGTGAGTGCGACAGGCTTCATATCCCTGTGATTTCTTCCATGGGGACAGGCAACCGCCTTCATCCTGAAATGCTTGAAATCACAGACATTTATAAAACATCGGTATGCCATCTGGCGAGAAAGATAAGGAAGGTACTGAAAGAAAAGAGAATCCGCCATCTGCCTGTGGTATGCTCCAAAGAAGTTCCCTGTAAAATAGTTGGCGAAGATCACGCACCGGGGTCCGTATCTTTTGTTCCTCCGGTATCCGGTATGATGATGGCAGGGTACGCTGTGCGGAAACTGCTGGAAGGGCATATGCCGAAACAGGGATAAAGAGCTGTTTTTGCAATGGTATAATAGGGGAAACCGGGATAAGGGGATTTCCCTTACGAAATGAATGATAACGCAGTTTTAGCAGGAAAGAGGAAAGTATGACAGAAATTTGTCATCCTGAGTGGATTACGGTGACAGCGGACGGAAGTGCGCATAAAGGATATGATCAGGACTGGTATCCCGAGAAACGTCAGCAGATTTCAGGCTGCGGGCCGACGGTGGGCTCCATGATGGCCGCTTATACGCAAAGGAAACTGGAGAAAAAGGAAATCACTACGAAAGACGGCGCTGTGGAGCAGATGCTTGAAATATGGCCGTATGCAACACCTCATCTTCACGGCTTGTACAAGACAAGATGGCTTATGGAAGGATTGAATCATTATTTCAGTGATAAAAACCTTTCTGCAGAAGCGGAAATGATTTCCATTCCTTCTATCCGTATGCTGGCACCGTCTTTTGTAAAAGTAAAAAAATTTATTCAGGAGGGTCTTGCCGGAGATTGGCCTGTCGGATTTTTAAATCTCCACAGCGGGGGAGAGCCGATCCCTTATCACTGGCACTGGATGATTCTTGTAAGAATGGAAGAAAACGGCGGCAGAACGATCTGCACTCTTTGGGATGAAGGGAAAGAGTATCCTTTTGATTTGGAAAAATGGCTTCGTGCGACCAGATTTGGCGGCGGCTTTGTCCGTATCGGCAAAAAGTAAGTATAAAGTAAGTGTTGAGAGAGGGAAAACGATGAGAAAAATCATTTCTTTTTTACTGGCAGGCGCTGTTCTGCTTCCGGGGGCGGTGTCCGCTGCTTTTGTGAAATCGGATAAATTATTTAATGACTATGATCGCTATGCTGTGGTGTACATGGACGGCACGAAGCGTGTCTATGTGGATACGGAAACAGTGGAACGGGATCATGCTCCGGCGGGAACGCTTCCTGTTATCCGCGGAAAGGTATACACTGAGGTTTATGCAGAACCTCTTGATTATCCCGCTCTGGGTAACGGCCGCATCGTAAAAGCGATTGTGGAATCGGAGTTGGCTGTGGGCGCGGATCGGCTGGGCAGTGAAATTCGATACCGCCTGCTGGATCAGAATGTGGCGTCATATGATCTGAACGGAAATCCCGTGCCCGCTGCATCCGATGTGAAAGACACACAGGAAAATGCGCAGGAATTATATTTGAATATGTACCGTCTGGTAAAGAAATCAGGCTGAGACGAATGATCCGATTTTCCTGTAAAGTGACGGAAATCGGATCAATATGATGGAGCGCAGGCGATGCGGAGAAATAGGAAAATCAGAAAAATGGAGCCCTGGTACAGGCGGTTGTTCGAGAGAATAAAAGAGAACCGGAACCGGATCAACAGGGGAACTACAGAACCAAAGATTCTGGAGAATCCCTTTATCAGCCGGGCGTATGATAAAATTATGCGAAATCACAGGAATCATGTGTTGGGCATGTGCCTGTCGGGGATCATAGGGGGCACATTTCTGTTCCTCATATGGGATGCGCTGTGCCAAGCTGTTTTGGGCGTATCGTCCCGGGGATGGCTGGGGCGCGGTATGGACCAGATTCTGACCTCTCTGTTTTTCGGGTTGTCTTTTTGTGGATATGGGTATGTGGAAAATACCGTTTTCCATTCCATGGATCATGTGCTTCTGAAATACTGGACCTGTCCTTTCTGCCATAGGGAACTGCCGTACAAGGTGGAAATCAGTCAGAACATCGGAAACGAACGGTTCCATCTGCTTCCGGGTGCAGTGGAGGACTGCTGCCCCTACTGCGGGAAGCGGCTCCGCATCCTTCCGGAAGAAAAACATACCGGCGGGAAATGATGCTACTGTGGGGATCAGGACTATGGTATGATGATCCAACGGGATTCAAGTGAAACAGTTTGCTTCGGGCAGGCTGTTTTTTATTTTTATGTCGGTGATATATAATTGGAGTGATATGGAAATGCGGAATTCGAGAACTCTTGATAAAAATAGAAAGGAAAGAAATGATTTTTCTGAAATGGCTTCACCGCCGTCAGGATGAAGAACTTCTGAAAACGGCAGAGCAGGTGCTGAAAGATTTCCGGAATGAGATTTCTTCCATGGAGGTTTGCGGAGAAGAAAGGGAAGTTCTGGAAAATATGATTTTCCTTTTGCTGAATACGTACATGGAAGAGGATGAAAAAAAGTTTCTCTGTGACACAGACGGGAAGGGCTGCCTTGATACACTGGCGGCACCGCTGGTATTGGGAGAAAACGGAGGAACCTATGCCGCTTCTTATGACCGGTGTCTGGAAGAGGAGCAGGGGAAGTACAAAACATTTGCCCGGTATTTTGGAAAAGATTTCACCCCTTTCGGATTTGATGTATTTACAGGAATGGTACTTCTGTACACAAGAAAGACAGGAGATAGAGCGGAAGGGACACAGCGCCTGCTGGACGCTGCCGACCGGGTGCTGGGGGATTGGAAGTCTTTCTATCATTCTTTTTTGTTCGGTTTCTTTATGGCAGCGTATGGACGGGAGGCTGTATCTTCCGCGGCGTGGTTAAAAGCGGCGGGTGGGCAGGTATTAGATCTGCTGCATGGGTTTGAGGAGAGATGACCTTTGGCAAATCAAAAGGAAATCACGACGGAAGATAAAAGGAAGAAAGGGACTCAATGGGCGGCGGGTTTGTGGAGTTTCATTCTGCCTGGCGGGTGCGTGTATTTCTTTTGTACACTTCTGGCAGATATGAATGAATCCGGTTTTGCACGGATGGCGGCGGAAAATAGGATCCTGCTGCCTGTACTGGGAATGTTTTTTCTAAGTATAGCTGCTCCCACCTGGAAGAATATACAAAAACCGGGGGCTTATGATGAACAAGGCGGATCTGCGCCGGAAAAAGAAGCAGGGGAAAGGCGGCCATACCTGTTCATGGATATGTGCAGGCGTGTCGTCCGGCACCGTTTCCCTGTCTGAGGAAAGGAAATCAAAGTTATGTATCCGGATCAATATCAGATTATTTTCCTGGCGTGCGTTGTATCTGCCAGCATGCTGGTGCTTTTTTTACATTGGCGCTGGAAGGTCCGGCGGAGGAATCAGCTGGCGGAGCGGCATAGGAACAGTGCGGTCATCCGGCTGCGGACAAAATCATTTCAGGGATTCAGCTGTACTTCTTCCGTACGGATTTTGAAAGTGGACGGAGAGAAAGCAGATACGTTCCTCTATAAATGGCCGTGGAGACATGCGGTCTATGTGAGACCGGGGATGCACAGCATGGAGGTTCGGGCGGACTGGCCTGTGCATACATGGCACAATGAGGCCGTCTGGTTCCATTATACGGTGGAGACACTGCCGGCGGTTACAGTGGAAGCCGGGGCAGTATATGCGCTGGAATATGAAGTGAAGACGGATACGTGGACTTTATTCCGGTTGGAGAAAGACAGTCGGACTTGTGAAAAAGAGTCAGTTCAGGAAAAATTTATAAAACCGGAAGGATATGTATCGGACAATCATTTGTGGCGATGGAACGCCATTATGATTATATTTTGGATCTTGGGCATATTATTTATAAAGTACTGGTAATTTCTTCAGGAGGGGAGTTTGCATGAAGGAATTCAGAATAGAGGGGCGTCATGCGGGGAAACGCCTTGACCGTTTCATGGAAGAAATGGAGCACTGGCCCCATGGTATGGTGGTGAAAGCGGTCCGCACAAAAAAGCTGAAAGTAAACGGGAAAAAGGAAGACGGAACATATCGGCTCTGTGAAGGAGACAGGGTGGTTTCCTATGTCCTTCCGAAAGAAAAAAGGCGCGATTTCACGATTGTGTATGAAGATGAGCACATATTGATCGCCGATAAAAAAGCAGGACTCCTCTGCATGGACAGTACAGGAAAAACAACGCGGACGCTTATTGGTGAGGTGAATGAATATCTGGCGGACAAAGGAGAGCCGTCCGCGTACATGGTTCACCGTATTGACTTTAATACGAGCGGGCTCATGGTAATTGCTAAAGATGAAGAAAGCAAAGGGATCCTTGACCGTATGATCAAAGAACGGGAATTGGAGAAAGTTTATCTCTGCATCGTATCCGGGGTTCCGAAGAAAAAGGAAGGACACCTCATTCATTATTTATTTAAAGACGCGAAACAGGGAAAAGTATTTTTGTCTGATGTTCCGCAAAAAGGGGCAAAGTCTGCTGTTACAGCCTATCACATCGTGAAGACAGGTCAGAATTTGTCTCTTCTGGAATGTACGCTTCTCACCGGACGGACACACCAGATCCGCAGCCAGATGGCATATATCGGACATCCGCTTATTGGAGACGACAAGTACGGCAGCAAGGAGGTAAACCGCCGATATGGTGAGAAGGGACAGCTTCTTCATGCATGGAAAATCACATTTCATTTAAAAGGAAGCGGGCATCTTTTGTCTTATCTTGATGGGCAGACCTTTACAACGGAAAACGTTCCTTTTCTGAAATCATATTTCCCTGATGGGAACAAAAATTTTGTCATAAAATGATCGGGTTTGCTTTCCCGGAGGGAAAGGGATAAGGGGATGCAAAAAATTCATGTCACTTCGGACAGAAAAAATGGGTATTGGCAGAATGGAAGAATAGAGTTATTATAAACGGGTACATGTTTTTAATTTGTTTTCAGTATTATCGGAGTATAGGATTATGGGAGAGAGAGACGGTTTTAAGTCCCGCATGGGATTTCTTCTGGTCAGCGCAGGTTGTGCCATCGGCATCGGGAATGTGTGGAAGTTCCCTTATATTGCCGGTCAGTACGGCGGCGCTGTTTTTGTGCTGGTTTACCTGGCATTTTTAGTGCTTATGGGGATTCCCGTCATGACGATGGAATTGGCGGTAGGCCGCGGCAGCCGACAAAGCGCGGTGCTCGGCTATAAGAAACTGGAACCGAAGGGAAGTCTCTGGCATATTCATGGCTGGTTCTGCGTCTTCGGCTGTTATCTTCTCATGATGTATTACACCACTGTTTCCGGATGGATGCTGGCGTATTTCTGGAAGTTTGTCAACGGCACGTTCAGCGGCGCTTCCAAAGAAGCCGTGGGCGCTGTGTTTGGTTCCCTTCTCGGCAGCCCGCTGGAAATGGGCATCTTTATGGCGATTACCGTGTTCCTCGGGTTTGCTGTCTGCGGCTTCGGCGTACAGCGCGGCGTGGAACAGGTAACGAAGGTGATGATGATAGGGCTCCTTGGACTGATCGTTCTTTTGGCAGGCAACAGCCTTATGCTCGACGGCGGTGCCCCCGGCCTTGCCTTTTACTTGCTTCCTGATTGGGAACGGGCAGTTGGAGCGGGGTTGGGAAATGTAGCGGCAGCTGCCATGAATCAGGCATTCTTTACCTTGTCCCTCGGTATCGCGGCTATTGAAATTTTTGGCAGCTACATGTCCGATGAGTTCACGCTGACGGGAGAAGCGGTGAGGATTACTGCTCTGGATACTTTCGTGGCATTTATTTCGGGGCTTATTATTTTTCCCGCATGCTTTGCTTACGGTGTCCAGCCCGATCAGGGACCGTCCCTCATTTTTATTACTCTTCCGAATATTTTCATCAATATGCCTATGGGACAATTATGGGGCGCTTTGTTTTTCGTATTCATGACCTTTGCCAGCTTTTCCACAGTGACGGCGGTCTTTGAAAATCTGATCGCCTGTTCCATTGATAATTTCGGCTGGAACCGTAAGAAAGCGGTGCTTGTCAATTTAATCATCATTTTCCTGTGCAGCATTCCCTGTGTCCTTGGGTACAATGTTCTTGCAGACATGCATTTCATCGGCAGCCGTGACGTGCTGGACAGCGAAGACTTCCTGGTAAGCAACCTGCTTCTTCCCTGCGGTGCGCTGGTTTACCTTTTATTCTGCGTCACCAAATGGGGATGGGGCTTTGATCATTACCTGGCGGAAGTGAATAAAGGCAGCGGTCTTAAAATGACGGGAGCCATGAAACCGTATTTCCAATATGTCCTGCCGGTGCTGATCCTTGTTATTTTAATCCGCGGGCTGGTGTAGACGGGGGAATATAAAGCCGGTTATGGGCAAGCATTTTGGAGGAAATATGGAAGAGAGAGACAGTTTTAAATCCCGCCTTGGTTTCATCTTGGTCAGCGCGGGTTGTGCCATCGGTATCGGGAATGTGTGGAAGTTTCCATATATTACCGGAGAATATGGCGGTGCTGTTTTTGTACTGTTTTATCTGGCGTTTTTAATTCTTCTCGGGATTCCGGTGGTTACGATGGAACTGGCTGTCGGACGTTCGAGCCGCAAAAGCGCGCTCCGCGGATTTGAAGCGTTGGAACCGAAAGGAACGTACTGGCATCTGCATGGATGGGCGTGTCTCATTGGCAGCTATATCCTTATGGTTTATTACACCACCATATCCGGATGGATGGTTGATTATTTCTGGAAATTCCTGAGCGGTTCCTTTGCGGAAGCATTGCCCGGCAGGGTGGCGGATATTTTCGGACAGATGGTTTCCAGTCCGATGGAGCTCATGTTTTTTATGGGCCTTACTGTGCTTGTAGGGTTTGCGGTCTGTGCGGGCGGTGTGCAGGGCAGCCTTGAAAAAGTGACGAAATTCATGATGCTCGGACTTTTGGGGTTGATCGTCCTTCTGGCGGTGAACAGCGTCATGATTCCCGGCGGTGAAAAAGGACTTGCCTTTTACCTGCTTCCTGATTGGGGACGTGCGGTGGATGCGGGTCTTGGCAATGTGGCGGCTGCCGCCATGAACCAGGCGTTTTTTACATTGTCTGTCGGCCAGGGATCCATGGAAATATTTGCAAGCTACATGGATAAGAAAAATAGCCTTGGCGGGGAAGCGGTAAGGATCACAGCGCTTGACACCTTCGTGGCGCTTCTTGCCGGCTTTATTATTTTCCCGGCGTGCTTTGCGTACGGTGTGGAACCGGATCAGGGACCATCCCTCATTTTCGTTACGCTCCCGAATATCTTCATTAATATGCCTATGGGGCAATTATGGGGGGCTTTGTTTTTCGTATTCATGACCTTTGCAAGCTTTTCCACGGTGACCGCCGTATTTGAAGCGCTCATCGGGAACTGCATGGATAACTTCGGATGGAACCGCAAAAAAGCCATCTATATCCTTTTGCCGCTTGTGTTTTTCGGCAGCATCCCCTGCGTTCTCGGATTTAATATGTGGTCTGATGTGCAGATCCTGGGTTCGAAAGGGATCCTTGATACGGAAGATTTCATCGTAAGTAATCTTGTGCTCCCCCTTGGCTCTCTGATTTTTGCTCTCTTCTGCGTGTCGAAGTACGGCTGGGGGTTCGACCAATACTTAAAAGAAGTAAATACCGGCGACGGCATGAAGATTCCTTATTGGCTGAAACCGTATTTTCAAATTGTCCTGCCGTTTCTGATTACGGTCATTGTAGCGCGCAGTCTGCTCGGATGATTTGATTCATGACTCTCCTCCGGGGGAGTTTTTATTTTGCTGATAGGGTATGCTTAGGGTATATTTAAAGCGATAAAAATACATGGCTTATCCTGTTTATGAAAAGAGGTGCTAAATGACAAAAGAAGAACGGGCTGAAAAATGGAGCCGGGGCATACCGGAAATGGAATGCCTGACGCAGCAGGAAAAAGAAGAGATATGCCGGCGTGTCACTTTCCAATTATTGGTTTTAACAGGGCTTCTGGCAGGTGCCGCCCTTTGCTGTCTTTCTTTCCTTTCGCTGGAAGATCCGGCGTTTTTTGATGTGTTGAACCACAGCGCGGATAAAGTGAATGAGATTCATAAAAACGTGCATTCCATGGCAAAGCGGCAAGGTGCGGCCGTTATGAGCCTTCCTTATGTGCTTCCCCTTGTTTTGCCGATCGTGATTCCGGTGCTTGCCGTCGTTTATTTTCTGAAGAAGCCGCTGTTGAGAAGGGAAGCGGGGAAATTATCACAACGGTGGCGCCTGGAAACAGATGTGAATACGACTGTGCAGTTTGCCTCGGAAGACATCAAAAAAACAATGGAGCTTCTGCAAAAAGATGATGTGCAGTATCTGATCCTGACGCCGCCTGCGCCCGTCATGGGCAGCCTTTTCATGCAGACCGCTCATGATGAAGGGGATCTGTTTACTCTGGAAATCAGCAAGGCGGAAGAAGGTGGAAGCGTCATTTACGGAAAAGAGAGGCAGACTGGGGAGCAGGTACTGTATGCGTTGCAAAATTACAGAAACCGGAATATCATTCCTGATACCTCCGGTTGGGAAAAGCTGTACACACTTAAAGATACACCGGATAAAGGAAATGGCGGGGAGCCGGCTCATACGCCTGCAGGCGGACAAGATGGAGCAGATACATTCCTTCATAAATTTCGTGAAGAGGGAGAACTGCTGAATCATATTTATTGGGCCTTTGATGAAAAACCATATACATCACCGGCTGCCTTTTCTGAAGATGTGAAAAATTATATAGAAGACAACCGCAAGAACTGGAAACCGGAGGAAACCGCTGTGAAAGCGGGAAAAGTCTATATTGTCTATGAAGCGTTTCTTTCCGGAAAAGAAGAACTGCTTGCCAATGAAATGGTGATCGATGAATCTGATTTGGATGAGGAGAATCGGATAGACGGCCTGTTTCAGGCGGATATAGAAGCCTTGCTGTCCGCAAATAATGGAAGCTTTTTCACGAGCGGGGAGCTTTTGATGAAAGTGCACAACCAGCTGGCAGGGAAGGATTTAGGCGATCATTGTTTTTTCGAAGGACTGGAACGGGTAGAGACGGAGGATAGCATTCCCCGCTGGCGGGTTCGGCTCGGCTCATGAAACCCATGCGGGAGTGTCTGATTGACTTTCTGTCATCATAAACATTTATATTATACAAATAAGGTATAATGTGATGATTTAAGTGTAATCCTGAAAGCAAAGTGGTATATTTATCTAAGATGTTCATTTTATTTTTATCTTTGAGGTGATGAAATGGCAAACTATAATCCTTATGAAAATATGCTCCATGTTTTGGACAAGGCAGCCGAAGTTTTAGGTTACAAAAAGAATGACTATGAATTTGTGCGTTATCCGGAAAGGGAACTGACCGTGAGCATTCCGATTACCATGGATGACGGCCATGTGGAAGTGTTTTCGGGGTACCGTGTACAGCACAATACGGCTCGCGGCGCGGCAAAAGGCGGTATCCGCTTCCATCCCGCTTCTGACGAGAATGAAGTAAAAGCTCTTGCCGCATGGATGACCATAAAGAACGCGATCGGAAATATTCCTTACGGCGGCGCTAAAGGCGGTATCAAGGTGGATCCCCATAAACTATCCCAACGCGAACTCCAGCGTCTGGCACGCGGTTATGTGCGTAAAATTTTCCCGATTATCGGACCTGACAAAGATGTACCGGCGCCTGATGTAAACACAAACGGTCAGATCATGGCATGGATTGCTGATGAATACGCCGCCCTTTCGGGTAAATGGGAACCGGGGGTCGTTACCGGCAAACCGCTGGCGACCGGCGGCTCTCTCGGCAGAAATGAAGCGACCGGACGAGGACTTCTCTTTACACTGGAAACCTGGTGCGAAAAGAATCATAAAAAAATGGACGGACTCACCATGGCCGTACAGGGATTCGGCAATGTAGGTTCTGTCGGGTCCCTCCTGATCCACCGGCAGGGGGTAAAAGTGGTCTGTGTCGGCGATATTAACGGTACCTGGTACAACCCGAACGGTCTTGATATCGAAGCGATGTATGTATACGCAAATTCCCACGGCAGATCCCTGAAAGGCTATACCGAAGCGGGGGCAACCATCATTCCGGATATGGATCTTTTCTCTCAGGATGTGGATGTGCTTTTTATGGCAGCGATGGAAAACCAGCTTAATGAAAAGACAATGGAACTGGTGAAAGCAAAACTGGTACTGGAAGGCGCTAACGGCCCGACCACCGAAGAAGCGGATATCTGTTTTGAAAAGAAAGGTATCGAAGTGCTGCCTGATGTCATGTCCAATGTAGGCGGTGTGGTCGGTTCTTACTTTGAATGGGTACAGAACCGCACCGGTTACTACTGGACAGAAGACGAATACAATGAACGGTTGAAAATTAAAATGCGCCAGGGCTATGAAGATGTACTGGCACTGAAAGAAAAATATAAAGTCACTTATCGTCTTGCCGCGTATATGCTTGCGCTCCAGCGTGTGGTAGAAGCGCAGAATACGAGAGGTTTTCTCGGATAATTGAAGAACATGCAAAGAATCGGCTTCCATAAAGGGGCCGGTTTTTTTATGATAACCGGAGCAAGTACGGTTTTAGAAAAGCGGAAAACGGATTACGGACTGTGGCGTTATGGGATTCTCCATTCCCATTCGCTTCGTATATACTTGCTTTCTTTGGGGATTTCCCTGCATCTTTGACGGAGGCCGGCGCATATCATATGATATAGAAGTTATGACGGTTATTACGGATTAAAGTATAGGACGAAAGGGGCTGTCTTATGATGGCTGCATTGAGAGATTGTATGCCTATGACATCCTGGCTTGTGCTGACTATGTATTTTTGCTTTTTCTGTCTTACCTGCCGGTATGTCATCGAAGGGCCGGGCGGGAAGATCTTTTCCATCATCTCTTTTATAATAGGCGGTACTGTCATTGCCATGGATACGGGAGCAGGCACTGCGGGAGGCATCATCTGTCTGCTGGGCGTATTGAACCTGGCCAGCCATAGACCGTATTTTGGCCGTAAAGTTGCTCCGCGGTATGTTACGTCATTTTTTTCTACAGATCTGGAATATGATCGGAGGAAGCTGTTTTTCGCCAGTATACTGCTGGCAGTTCCGGTTCTACTTTTCTGCCGCTTCCTGTTTGGAATGGAGTCATTGTGGCTGATGGCCGTGTGTGCTTTCCTTTCCGTTTTCTGCATGCGTGATATCCTTCTCCATTGGGTGGATCCGTTTTGTATCCATGGGAAAGAAAGCAAAATTGTTACGCTCCGTGATTATCAGACGCGGAGGATGAGGGGCAGACATTACCGTCATGTAAATATGCATTTTTTCTGGTTTAAGGAAAGCGGGCCCTATGTGGCAGATGTGTGGCGCCAGCGGCTGTTTGTTGATCATATCGGTTCAAAATACCAATGTGTAACGGGGAAGGGCCTTTTTGGAACGGAATATATCGTTCGTGTGCAGATGGCGGAAGACCGTGGAATCCAGTCCCCGGAGCCAATGGGGTATGGGAAAGGGTGGCGTCTTACGAGGCAGATGTATTCCAACTATTTCATGCTGCCTTTTCTGCTCATGGGGATACTGCTCATCATCTTGCCGGTGATGGGACTGATCGTGCTGTCTGCGGTAGAGGTATCATTTCCTCCCGGTTATCTTCTGCTTTATGCGGGGTTGCCTTTTCTTCTGGGGTTAATGAGTCTCTTTCTGGGGCTATGGGTGCGGCGCAGACAGTCGCGGAATCTGGTTCATCTGGGAACAGGGCGGGAAAAAACATTTCGCCAGTGGGAGCAGATCATGCCGGAATTGCAGGAGCTTACAGAAGGAGAAAAAGCACGTATTTATGATGAAGTAGTATGGAAGATCAGGATACTTGTTCTTGTTGTATTGATCCTGCTGGCGGGGATTCTGCTGCTTGCCCTTCCTGCGGCGTGGAAATGGTTTGTGGAAGTGTATTTCCCTCTGCTGCGATATATTGTAGATTCTGCGGCAGAGATGCCCGATTTATATAGCGGTTATGGAGTCAGACTGTTTGCTTCATCCCTGTCGCTTCCGGCTATGTTCTTTATTCTGCATTTGGTAGTGAAAAAGATCTTTTTGCGGAGTTTTCTTCATACAGCATGGGAACATGTGAAAAACAAGACATAGTATAAATTGGATATGGGAAAACTTCATTTTATGCAGCAGGGGGCAGGGATTTTCTTGGATAAACAGATCAGGGAAAGAAATCAGCCCCGCAAGCGGAGGATATATTTTCTGCAAAAGAACGTAGCCGGAGTGGGATACCGGTATCAGAACGGATTTGAGAAAGGAAAGGGACATCATGGATCCTTTTTTGTGGCTTGTGGGATTTGTCATCTTTGCGGAGAGTGCATTTTTTCTTGGCATTTTGTTTGTACTTGCCTTTTACGGCTGGCGTCTGCTCCGCCATATCTGGCAGGGGACAGCGTTTACCGCTTATCATATAGAAAATGAGATATTGTATATCCATAATGTGTTTGAAACTTTTTGTCCCCTGTCTGATATAGAACGGGTGGAAGCAAGGAAAGTACTACTATACCGCCGCCCGCTGAGTGGGGGCGCCAAGTACTTTATTCGTCTGTATCGAAAAAACGGCAGGAAGACAGGCATGATAATCTGGGGAGAGGGATTTAAGTATTACAATTATGAAAGTGCCGAGGAAAAATTGAAAGAGTTTTTTCAATTGATGGAGTCCCGGGGGATTCCCTGCCGGATGACGGATGGATGGGATTGTTTTTTTCATGTATAAAAAAAACAGGGAATACGTTTTTTGAATGAATTTCACTGAGGCGGTAAAGCGGTATCAGTATGGAAAGAAAGGGCAAAGCCGCCTGTATACTGCGCTTTATTATCTCATTTCCGTGTAGAGAGGAAATGCTTCCCGCAATAAGACATGCAAAGGTATCCGCTATCCCCGGCGGGTGCTTTTTTGTTGGACAGAACTATTTTTCCTTTAGATACAGAAGAGAAATATGTCTCTGCGGAAATAAAAGGCGCATGCGGGGAAACATGAGGACGGCGGGGAATGCTTTGTGGTAATATAAATATGTATAAACGGGTTTATTTCCGTTCTGTCATTTGGAAAATATATGAAAGAGAAGGTGTGCGCTTTGTCTGACATTAGACGGCTTTACGTGAGAAAGAAAGAAAACTTCCGGCAGGGAGAAGAAAGTCTGACTGCCCAGCTGAAAGAAATTCTCGGTGAAAGGATTCATGAAACGGCCATTTACCACCGTTATGATGTGGATCATCTGAGTAGTGACGATTATGAAAAGGCGGTGGCGACCGTTTTCTCCGAACCGCCGGTAGACTCCGTGCAGGCGGAATTACCGAAAGGGGATATGGTGATTGCCGTGGAATTCCTTCCCGGCCAGTATGATCAGCGGGCGGACTCGGCAGAACAGTGCCTTGCTATTGTTACAGGCCGTGACGGTGCCCGTGTACGGTGTGCTCTGGTGTATGTTTTCCATGGTGATTTTACAGACGGAGATCGGGAAAAAATTTTGAAATTTCTTGTAAATCCTGTGGAATCAAGAGAAGCATCTCTGGAAGAAGCGGAAACCCTGGATCTGCCGGTTGAAGAGCCGAAGCCTGTAGCGGTTGTAGAGGGTGTCCGTAAATTGGATGATGACGGGATCGACAGACTGATTAAAGACATGGGACTTGCCATGAGCCATGATGATCTGGCTATGATTCGTGAATATTTCAGGACGGAAGAAAAGCGCGATCCGACAGTCACTGAGATTCGTGTACTTGACACTTACTGGTCCGATCACTGCCGTCATACCACGTTTTCCACGGAACTTACCGAAGTAGGAATTGAAGACGGCATTTTCACCAAACCGATCAAAGAGGCATGGAATGAGTACGCAGATAGCCGTCTTTGCGTGTACGGGGAAAAGACCGACCGTCCTGTGACACTCATGGATATGGCGACGGTGGCCGTGAAGGCGCTTCGCAAAGAAGGCCGCCTGGGAAATCTGGACTCGTCCGAAGAAATCAATGCGTGCACAATCAAAGTGACGATTGACACTGTCGATGGAGAAGAAGACTGGCTCCTTCTCTTTAAGAATGAAACGCATAACCATCCTACGGAAATCGAACCTTTCGGCGGTGCGGCGACCTGTCTCGGCGGCTGCATCAGAGACCCGCTGTCCGGACGTTCTTATGTATACCAGGCGATGCGTGTCACCGGCGCTGCGGATCCGTACACACCGCTCTCCGAAACGCTTACGGGCAAATTACCGCAGAAGAAAATCGTTGTGGAAGCGGCGAAAGGGTATAGCTCTTACGGGAATCAGATTGGCCTTGCTACAGGGGAAGTGAAAGAATATTATCACCCTGGATTCATGGCAAAACGCATGGAAATCGGCGCTGTTATAGCAGCGGCTCCGGAAAGCCATGTCATTCGTGAACGGCCGCAGGCGGGGGATGTGGTTATCCTCGTGGGCGGGCGGACAGGCCGTGACGGTATGGGCGGCGCGACAGGCTCATCCAAAGAACTGAATACGGAATCTATCGAAACCTGCGGCGCGGAAGTGCAGAAAGGCAATCCGCTGACGGAGAGAAAAATCCAGTGCCTTTTCCGCCGCGGCGAAGTGACCCGTCTGATCAAGCGGTGCAATGACTTTGGCGCGGGCGGCGTATCCGTGGCGGTAGGGGAACTGACAGACGGTCTTTCCATCAACTTGGACAGCGTGCCGAAGAAATATGAAGGCCTTGACGGTACGGAACTGGCGATTTCCGAATCGCAGGAAAGGATGGCGGTGGTTGTCAGGAAAGAAGACGCCGATCGTTTTATTTCCTATGCGGCGGAAGAAAATCTGGAAGCGACAGTCATTGCCGATGTGAATGACAGCGGCCGGCTTGTCATGACCTGGCGGGGCGATAAGATCGTTGATATTTCCCGTGCCTTCCTTAATACAAACGGAGCGTCCCAAAGAAAAGATGTATATATTGCCAAACCGGATGAAGAAGGTTTTTTTGTCCGTCCTGAAATCAAAGATATCCGTGCGATGTGGTTAGAAGCCATGGGTGACCTGAATAATGCGTCCCAGCAGGGACTTGCAGAACGTTTTGATTCTACTGTCGGAGCGGGGACGGTTCTTATGCCTTTTGGAGGCAGGTACCAGAAGACGCCTGCTGACGGAATGGCGGCTAAATTTCCTGTACGACGGGGCCAGACAGACAGCGCAAGCTTCATGGCACATGGTTTTGATCCGGATCTGGCGGAATGGAGCCCTTTCCATGGCGCCGTATATGCGGTTCTTCTTTCCGTGACACGCCTCGTGGCGATGGGGGCGGATTGGCGCAGGGCATACCTTACGCTCCAGGAATATTTTGAAAAACTGACAGACAGGACAAGCTGGGGAAAACCTGCTGCTGCTCTTCTTGGTGCATTCCATATGCAGGCGGCTCTCGGTCTTGGTGCCATCGGGGGAAAAGATTCCATGAGCGGTACGTTTAATGATCTTCATGTACCGCCGACGCTTGTTTCCTTTGCTGTTGCTCCCGGAAAGGCTTCTGAAGCGGTCAGCCAGGAGTTGAAACAGGCAGGAAATACCCTCATGCTTTTCGGGATGCCCAAAGATGAGACGGGAATGCCGAACCTTGACGTATTTAAACTGCATGCCGATTTCCTGTATCAGGAAGTGAAGAAAGGAAATATTGCGGCCATGAAAGCCGTAGGACACGGCGGTGTCGCTGTGACTGCCGCGGAGATGGCTTTCGGCAATAAGCTGGGGGTGGACTTCACGACGGGGACTTTGCCTCTGCCGAAGTATCTCGGGAACTTCTATGGGGCGATCATTGTGGAAACTGCGCCGGAACTGGCAGAAGAGTACGCAAAGCAGCCGCACACGAGAATTCTCGGCACCATCGGCGGAGAGGTGATGAAAATAGCGGATACGGAAATTTCTCTGGAAGACCTTCTTCGTGCGTATGAGAAGACGTTGGATCCTATTTTCCCAAGGCGTGCGGAAGATCTTACGGGAAATATTCCGGTCATTGATGAAATGGAACCGAAATTCCGCTTTGCCGTGAAAACCGCCATTACAAGACCGAAAGTATTTATTCCCACGATGCCGGGTACCAACTGCGAAGTGGACAGTGCGAGAGCCTTTGAACGGGCAGGCGCTGATACAGACATCTTCATCATGAGAAACAGAGATGCGGCGGAACTGAAAGAATCCGTGGAAGAAATGGCAAGACGTATTTCCAGATCACAGATCGTCATGTTTCCCGGCGGCTTTTCCGCAGGGGATGAACCGGATGGAAGCGGCAAGTTTATTGCGGCCGTATTCCGCAATGCAAAACTCATGGAGGCCATGGAAGAACTTCTCCATATAAGAGACGGATTGGTTCTCGGTATCTGCAACGGATTCCAGGCTCTGATCAAACTGGGACTCGTTCCATACGGTGAATTTAAGCCGTTGACAGAAGAGGCGCCGACGCTGACATTCAATACCATCGGACGCCATCTGTCCCATTATGTAACGACAAAAGTGGTTTCTACAAAATCTCCATGGCTGTCTTTGTGCCGTCCGGGGGATCTGCACAGTATTCCCGTAAGCCATGGGGAAGGGCGCTTCATTGCGTCTGATGAACAGATCAGAGCGCTTATTGCCAATGGACAGGTAGCAACACTTTATACAGACAGTGAAGGCCACCCGACTTATGACAGCTGGTACAACCTGAACGGGTCAAATTGGTCCATTGAGGGCATTACCAGTCCTGACGGCAGAGTTCTGGGAAAGATGGGGCATACGGAAAGAAACGGCGCGAATATCGCGAAAAATATTTACGGCAATAAATTCCAGCCTTTGCTGGAAGCAGGCGTGAAATATTTTAAGGGATAGTTCTTACTTTTGATGAAAAGGGTCTCCTTCGGGAGGCTCTTTTTTGCGGGCGTGGACATTCGAGAAAAGAGAATGATAGAATTAAATCATATAATAAAGATGATATCGGAAAGGCGGGATAGGGATGTCGGATGAAGAAAAATGGGTAAAAGCATATGAAAAATTAAAGAAGGAAGGAATGCTGGCGCCTGCTGTCGATTATGAAGAGTTGTTTGCAAAAAGTGAGTTTCAGGGTAAGAAACTGTTTTTATTTTCCATGGGAACCGTAACTTTCCCTACAGGGAAGATCATTGTATGCGACCCTCTTGTGTATCTGGATAAAAACACTGTGCCGTACAGGGAGAAAGTTCCTGTCGGAACGTTCATGCTGGAAACACTGGCGGCAGAAATGGAAGAAGGAAATTTCCGCTACATTGCCACACGGATCCGTTTCGCTGAGGAAGAAGCGGCTTACTATGAATTGGCGCTGACCGGTACAGAAGATTTGTCTGATTGGAAAAATTTTGATTATATCGGATTCGCTGTCGATGCAGGGCTGGCGACTGTGGCAGATGTCAAAGTAAGGGACGCTTATTGCAAATTTGAAAGTGACTGGTATGAAAAGAATCCGGAAGGAAATATATATGATGATTTCTTTGCAGATATATTTGCAGAGAGCTATGAAGCAGCGCCCCGGTTCCAGAGAGAAGGGGGCGACTGGATCAATTTCACGATACCGGGGACTTCATACCGGCTTCCCATGATACAGAGCGGATTCGGAGATGGCTGCTATCCCGTGTACTTTGGTTACGACAGGGCGGGAAATCTCTGCCGGATGGTCATGGAGTATATCTGCTGTGAAGCGGAGGAGGAGTATACACCGGAAGAGGAGGCTTATTTTGATAAGAATCGGCCGTTTCTGGAACAGATTGCAGAATGGTATGTAGATGACGAACCGCAGAAAGTCATAAAGGCCATTACCTCTCTTCCCGAAGAAGAAAAGACAGATCTCCTGATGGGTGAGCTGGCCGTGGCTTATAATAATACGGAGCAGTATGAAAAGGCGCTGGAAATTCTGGAAGAACGCATGGATCGGAATAGGGAAAACTATGAATGGCATTACCGGCTCGGGTTTGCCCTGTATTACTGCGCGGAGGAGGAAGAAGATGTAAAAAAAGCGGAGAATTTAAGCCGGCGTGCGGAAGAAGAATTCCGATGCGCCCTGGCATTGAAACCTTCTCCTGCGTTCAAGGCGGAATGTAAAGAGTTTTTGGCATGGATAAAGGAAGATTTCTCCAGTTATGAGAAAGGGATCAAACCGGCTAAAAGGGAATAGTGTGATCAGGAGATTCTTTCGGGAATCTCTTTTTTACGGACGGCTCTCTGCGTGTAATTACAGAAAACATATTTTCAAGGAGAAAGATATGGGGTTGGAAGCAAAAGTATTTGAACGGAAAAGACCGGATTTCGAGAAACTGGCGGAGTTCGGTTTTCATAAGGACAAAGAAGGGTACCATTATTCCCAATTATTTATGGATGGAGATTTCAGGGCGGACATTTCTATCAGCCTTGAAGGGAACGTTTTCGGACGCGTTTTCGATACGGCGGCGGGAGAGGAGTATCTTCCCGTCCATGTGGCGTATCAGACGGGGGCCTTTGTGAATACGGTCAGGGCCCGTTATGTGGAAATATTGGAAACGATAGGCGCCGGATGTTTTACTGACAGACTTTTTCTTTTTGACCAGTCAGAGCGGATTGCGGAGATGATTAGGATGCGGTACGGCGACCGTCCGGATTTTCCGTGGAAAAAATATCCCGGATATGGCGTATTCAGAAATCATGAAAATAAAAAATGGTACGGAATCATTGTGGCAATTCCGAAAAATAAATTGGATGGTAGAAAAGACGGGGCGGTCATAGAAGTGATCAATGTGAAAATTCCGCCGGAAAAGGGAAAAAAGTTCTGCGGAACGGAAGGTATTTATCCCGCCTAGCATATGAATAAAAAGAGCTGGGTGAGTCTGATTCTGGATGATACACTGCCGGATGGTCAGATTATGGAATTTCTGTATGAAAGTTACCGATTGACGCAGAAAAAGAAGGACGGGTCAAAACAGGACACCGCGCCCCATACATGGATCATACCTGCCAATCCGTATTACTATGACATCATTTCCGCATTCCGGAAGACGGATGTTGTGGAATGGAAGCAGGCAGGACATATCGAGAAGGGAGACACAGTGTACATGTATATGGCGGCGCCTTATTCTGCTATCCTGTACCGATGTGAAGCGGTGGAAGTCGATATTCCCTGCCGAAAAGAAGATAAGAAACGGGAACGGTACTGTATGCGTATCAGGCGGAATAAAACCTATGACCGGTCATTTTGTCCCCTGTCCGAGATGAGAAAGCGGGGCGTACCGGGTGTCAGAGGACTGCGTACAATGACGGCAGAGCTAAAAAGATATTTAGATGAAGCGAAATAAAAATTTCTAAATGATAATGTGTTTCAAGTGTCAGAAATACGATGAATACTGATTGTTTTCCTTGACAGACGGCGGATTTGGTGATATTATTCTCAATAAGTGGGGGAGTAGCAAGCATCCTGTGCAGTAAGTCAACATGCTGACCTTATGGTCTGGCTCTACTTTAAAATGCGAGACTCACGTGTTTAGCAAAAGCTATGCGCGGGATCTCTGATTAGGAAATTTACCGGGCATAGCGTTCCGGTTTTTTATTTTCCGAAAGAGAGAAAATATGGACTTTGTATTTCTGCTGAGTAGCGTGCTCCTCGGTGCCGGTCTTGCGATGGATGCTTTTTCCGTTTCTCTGGCGAACGGTTTTCATGAACCGGGCATGGGATGGAAAAAAATCAGTTTTATGGCGGGCACTTTTGCATTCTTCCAGTGGCTTATGCCTATGGCGGGATGGATCTGTGTGCATATCATTGTGGAGGTATTCCAATTCTTTGCGTCCTATATCCCATGGATTGCCTGTTTTCTTCTTTGCTTTATCGGCGTAAGCATGGTGAAAGAAGGATTTTCCGGTGATGCGGGACATATCCGGGCCGGCGTGGGGAAAAAAGCGCTTTTGCTGCAAGGCGTCGCGACTTCCATCGATGCGCTTTCCGTAGGGTTTACCAATGAGCAAATGGACTTGGCGGCCGCATTTGTCTGTGCTCTCATTATTGCGGCAGTAACATTTGCGGTTTGTGTGGCCGGGGTAATGATCGGCAGGAAATTCGGAGTAAGGCTGGCGGATAAAGCTGCTGTCCTCGGCGGAATTATTCTCATTTCCATCGGATTGAAAATGGTGCTGCTGTAGCAGACTGGAAGAAATATTTTGTTATCGATACAGCTTTGGACGAAAGGCTTCAAGCTGTTTTTATTTTAGGGCAAATCTTGTTATAATGGGTGAAAACGTAAAGGGGGATTTTCGGATGGGGTATCGGCACAAAAAGGAAGGAGCGCTCTCTCTTCTGCCTTTTTTAATTTTTATCGTCATTTATCTCGGCGCGGGGATTTATTTTCAGATTCATGGCGTGGAAATGGCATTTTACCAGTTTCCATCGGTGACAGCCATGTTTATTGCGGTTCTTTCCGCTTTCTTTATGGGAGATGAAACACTCCAGGTAAAATTCGGCATTTTCTCACGAGGCGCGGGCAACGAAAATGTCATGACCATGCTCATGATCTACATCCTTGCCGGTGCATTTTCCGCCGTGGCAGCCGCTATGGGCGGCCGTGACGCAACAGTAAATCTGGGGATCAGTTTTGTTCCTGCCCAATACCTGACGGCAGGCATTTTCATTATTTCTGCGTTTATGGGGACGGCCACGGGGACTTCTATGGGAACCATTGCGGCCATCGTGCCCATTGCAGCGGGAATTTCCGTGAAGAGCGGAATTTCTGAAGCGCTCATGGTGGCGGCCTGTGTGGGCGGCGCTATGTTCGGAGATAATTTATCCATGATTTCTGATACCACGATTGCAGCGACACGGACGCAGGGCTGTGAATTGAAAGATAAATTTAAAATGAACTTCAGAATTGCCCTTCCGGCGGCAGTTCTCACGATTTTTCTTCTCCTTGTTATTGGCCAGCCGTCAGCGGCAGCTGATTTGCAGGAGCTTGATTACAGCCTGCTTAAAGTATTTCCTTATATTGCCGTTCTTGGACTGGCGCTCCTTGGGGCAAATGTATTCCTCGTACTCACTGCAGGAATATTCCTTGCCGGATTTATCGGCATGGCATCGGCGGAGCTTACGGTTATTACTTTCGCACAGAATATCTGGAACGGCTTTATGGGGATGGGGGAAGCCTTTTTCCTTGCTCTTTTCTGCGGCGGTATTTCGGAAATGATCGCTTACTATGGCGGTATCGAATGGCTTATTTCCAAACTGCGCAAAATGATCAAAGGGAATAAATCCGCCCAGCTGGGCATCGCGGCGCTCGTGTCCCTAACGGACTGTGCCACGGCAAACAATACGGTGGCAATCATTATCAGCGGCGGTGTGGCAAAAGATATCAGCAATGAATATGGGATAGACTCCCGCAGAAGCGCGTCGCTTTTGGATATTTTTTCCTGTGTGTTTCAGGGAATTATTCCCTATGGTGCCCAGCTTCTGACCGCTTCCGCGCTGGCGTCGAAAAATGGTACTGTCATAAATGCGATGGAAATCATTCCCCATATATGGTATTGCTGGATCCTGGCCATTTTCGGAATCCTTTCCATCTATATCCCTTACGCCGATGGCGGCTTGAAAAAAGAGCGCGCGAAAGAATAAATACGTTTGTTTCGGGAGACGGCGGTGTGTAAACTGCGTGACGTGGAAATAAATATATCTTATGTCTGATTATTTATTAAGTATTAACAATGAGGTGCTGTTGTGCTATTTTATATTTAAGAATTCTGTCAGCAGAAGTAAAGGGGATAAAGATGATGAAAAGTAAAAAGTATGGAATGATGTTGGCTGTATTGGCAGCCGCGGGCGGTGTGAGCGCGAGTGCGGCGCCTGTGCCGGTGTATGAACTGAAAGGGGTCACCGTCACGGCGACCCGGCAGGCAGAAACGACACAGGATGTTCCTGCGAATGTACAGATCGTGACAGAAAAGGAAATTAAGGCCCGCAATGTGCAGAATGCGGCACAGGCCGTCGCTTTGGCGACCGGTGTACAGGTGGATACTACGGTGGAAGGCAGCGTGAACCTCCGCGGGTATAATTCCAAGAATATCCTTGTTCTCGTCGACGGACAGCAGATGAATACCGCCTGGAACAGCACAGTGGACTGGAATATGATTCCTGTGGAAAATATCCGCAAGGTGGAAGTGGTCAGCGGCGGGCAGTCGGCGCTCTATGGCGGTCGTGCGGTTGGCGGCGTCATCAATATTATGACAAAGTCGGCGAAAGAAAATGGCGTCCACGGTGCTGTAAACTTGGGCTACGGCAGCCACAACACGGTGAAGCAGAGTTACATGGCAAGCGGACGGAAGGATCGATTGAACTGGGGTGTCTTCTATGAAAATAAAATGACCGACGGCTGGCGTTCGTACCTCTCCTCTTATGCCAAAAAGAATAAAGAGGGGAAAGATAATTTTACCGGCGTGGATACTTCTTCTCTGGACACGACTGCTGACGGGAAAGAATACATCATCGGCGACCGGGGGATGAAGGAAGTCATGTCCGAAAGCTATGGCTTCAATCTGGGCTATGGTTTTACAGAAGACAGAAAGCTCACTTATAAATTCACCCATTCCAACTATACATGGAAATATACGGATCCCCGTTCGTACCTGTCTGCGGGTTTCAGCAAACCGTCAGGCGTACCGGCGTCCACGTTTTTCGGCAACAGGGGCTGGCGCGTCTATGACATGCACAGTCTTACCTACAATGATCAGAAGGATAAAATCCATGCCCATTTCGGCATGACCGACTACACAAAAAGCGGATATATCACGCCTGATAAGACGGTCAAGGCAAGTCGCACTTTTGACGGTGCCGGCAGCAAGACATCCTATCCTTCAAAATCGTGGGATTTTGATTTGAATAAACGCTGGACCGCAGGCAGCCATACCATTCTTTTCGGCGGTTCTTACGGGAAGGACCAGTTTGATGAAACCATTTGGAAGACTGTTTCCGACTGGAAATCATGGGACAGTACCGTGAAAGGAAATAAAGATGATCAATGGCTCGGTGGCAAGGCGAAGTCCTGGGCTTTATATATTCAGGACAAATGGAAACTCAGCAGCCGCTGGGCAGCGTACATCGGCGGACGGTACGACTATTATGAAAAATATGGCGGTTATAATTATTACAGAGGAAAGGCGCCGACAAGACTGGAATCTGATTCCTACCACCAGTTCTCGCCCAAGTTGTCTGCCAGTTATGCGTTGGATAATCATACCAATCTGTACCTGTCTTTTGGGAAATCGTTTGCGCCGCCCCTTCTCTACCAGCTCTACCGGTATGCGGAACCGTCCTATGGCGGCCGTTATGAGCCGAATCCGTCTTTGAAACCCGAAACTACGACGAATTGGGAGCTGGGAATCAAAAAAGACCTGGGAAAAACAAAAATTTCCGCAGACCTGTTCTATGCGAGGACAAAGGACTACATTGACCTCGTTACTATCGGAAAAACTGCTAAAGGTGCTGATATAAAGACATATAAAAATGTAGGAGAGGCAAGGACCCATGGGGCGGAATTGTCCGTCACCCATAAGTTCAGCAGCCTGTGGTCGGTTTATACCAATTATACCTGGCAGCTTGGCAAAGTGGCCGATGCGGATAATGGCTATGCCATGGGAAGAGATTATGAAATTCCCCGCCACCTTTTCCATTCCGGTGTGACGTACACAAATCATCCGTGGACCGTGAATGTGGACAGTATGTTCGTTTCCGCAAGGAATGAGCCGGGCTGGAAAAGCGGCAAATTCAAATCCCGTGATGCCTACTTCCTTTTGAACATGGATACCGCTTATGCGGTGAACAAAAATCTTTCTGTCCAGTTCAGTATTTACAACATCCTTGACAGGGAATACTATGATCAGGAATCCGCCTCTGATAAGTATTATGCAGGTGACGGAAGGACATTTACCCTTTCCGCGCGATACTCTTTCTAAAAATAAATTTTGGCTTATAAGACCGTTTGTTCTTTGAAACAGGCGGTTTTATTTTGTTTTTGTTTTATTTATAATGAAGAAATAGAAATGCAGCAGCGTAAGGAGATCTCATGAAAAAGAAAATAGCCCTTATACAAATGCAGGCGGTTCTTGCCGATGTGGAAACGAATTACCGCCATGCGGAAGAATTAATGGAACAGGCGATGGAGGGAAATCCGGATATTCTTGTCCTTCCTGAAACGTGGAACACGGGGTTTTATATTTCCCGCAAACTGAAATCAATTGCTGATGAAGGCGGAAAGCGGACGGAAACGTTCTTGTCTTCTTTCGCAAAAAAACACCATGTGAATGTCGTAGGCGGTTCGGCAGCTGTTCTTTATGGGAATGATGTATATAACCGTTCTTTCGTTTTTGACAGGGAAGGACGGAAGATTGCTGAATACGATAAGGTTCACGGTTTTTCCTATGCTTATGAACCAATGTATTTCAAAGGCGGTGATCATACGGTTTCCTTTGCGTTGGATGATATTTCCTGCTCCATGGTCATTTGTTATGATATCCGCTTTCCCGAGCTTGTGCGCCGTTCCGTCCTGGAAGGGAAAGCGGATTTGTTTTTTATCCCTGCCGCCTGGCCGAAAGCACGTCTTTTCCATTGGACGCTTTTGGGACAGGCAAGAGCGGTGGAGAATCAGGTCTATCTATGCGCCGTCAACCAGGGCGGCATTTCAAGGAAAACGGAATACGCAGGAAATTCGGCGCTTCTTGATCCATGGGGAAATGACGTCTGTCGGCTGGGAACGGAAGAAGGAATTGCCTTTGGGGAAATAGATACGGACATACTTCAGCAAATCAGGGATACCATCCATGTATTCAAGGACCGCCGGCCTGAAATCGATGTGGTGCGGTGATTGCAAAAAAAGCATATGAGAGTATAAGCAGACGGATAAATTTGCATAAAGGGAAAGATGTTTCCTGCCGGATAGAAATGAAGGAGGGATGATATGGCATCGAGTAAAGAATATTTAAATTTTATTTTGGCACAGTTGTCTGATTTGGAGGATGTAAGCTGCAGGGCCATGATGGGAGAATATATTCTGTACTACAAGGGCAAAATTGTTGGAGGGATATATGATGACAGGCTGCTTGTAAAATCTGTAAAATCAGCAGTACGGTATATGCCGGATGCGGAGTATGCGCTGCCTTATGAAGGCGCGGGGAAAATGTTACTGGTGGATCATGTGGATGATCAGGATTATTTAACGGGATTGTTCAAGACGATGTTTGATGAATTGCCTGTACCTAAAAGCAAAAAGAAAATATAATAGGAATGAAACTGCCTCTATAAGCCGAATTTTTCGGATCTGACTTATAGGGGCAGTTTCGTTATTTGGAAATATTCTTTTTTGAAATATCATTTGATGGCAATCATCTGTCCCAAGTGGAAAGACCACAGGTATGCGCCGATGACCGGCTTGCCGAGAAGCTGCTGTGCCGCGTCTTTATAGACGAGAAGCTGGGTTCTGTAATGGCTTTGCAGTTCTTCAACGGAGTCGGTACGATCCGTTTTATAGTCAATGATGACGATGTGGCCGTCACGCTCAATGAGGCAGTCCATGATGCCCTGCATGAAAACTTTTTCTCCTTCTTCGCAGCCCGGGTAGAAACGTTTCGCCGGAAGAAGAAGGGAGAAAGGCATTTCTTTCCGGATTACCGCGGCTTTTTTCATGGCGCGGCCTAAGGCGCTTTCCGTGAACCGCCGGATATCACGGAGCGGCGCGCGGTATTTTGAATCCTGGAGCAGGGCGTTCTTTTCTTCTTCCGTAAAACCTTTATTTTCATAAATGCGTTCCACTTCTTTCCTGAGATCTGAAATGCCGTCATACGGTCTGGTGAGATCTATGAGTTCCATGGCTTTATGCATGAGGGTGCCGTAAGATGTACCTGTGAAGGCAGGAGTTTCTGCAAGGAATGCGGGCAGGTCTTCATAGCCCGGCAAAAGGGAGGACTCTTCGCCGGAGGGAATGCTTTCCATGGCAGGAGCCAGCGTTTCTGATGAAAAGGGTTCTATGCCTTCAGCGCCGGATTCCTGCTGCTCTTTCAGGGCAACCGCGGCGGTAGCGGTGAGCTTGGCAGGCGTTTGAACGGATCCGTTGAAACTGTACTGCCAGCGCAGCTGCTTTTCCATCCAATCCGGCACGTCTGAAGCGGGAGCCGTAAGAAAAGCTTTTATGTTGTCAATATCTTTTGCTTCTTTTTGTTTCTTTTTCTCTTCCCATTCTTCGAAGTCCATTTCTCCGTTTATTTCTTCTGTCCGCCGTTCTTCTCCGGTGAGCAGTTCCTGCCACGGTGTGATGGTGAAATGAAACGCAGATGGGCTGTTGTTTATGTCAGGTGCGAGATAAGAGGGGATCTTTCCCACTGTGTCCCACAGATAGGCAGCGCTTCTGTGGCGGGCGGCAGCCGGAAGAATCCAGGAAAGATAAGATTTCCCGCCGGCCGTTATGTGGGCTGGCAGGCGGCTTTCCGCTTCCGTCAGGGAGGAAAGCGGGGTCAGACAGGAAGAAATATAAGGAATGAAGTTTTTTCTGAAAGCGGTGATACAGAGCAAATCCCGCGCTCGTGTCATGGCGACATAGAGAAGGCGCGCTTCTTCCGCCTGGGCCTCACGGCCGGCGGCGGTACGGATCGCCATCCAGTAAAGAGACGGCCAGTGTGCCATATGTTCTTTATCAAAGTAATGGATACCGAGTCCCATTTCCCGATGAAAGATGACAGTCCGATCCAGATCTTTCACATTGAAAGACTTTGCCGCGTCCGCCAGAAAAACCACGGGGAATTCAAGCCCCTTGCTTTTGTGGATGGACATGATCTGTACGGCATTTCCTTTGGCAGACGTGGAAATTGTCTTAAAATCTTTCTGCGCCCGCCGTAAGTATTCCAGGAAGGAAAAGAGGCCGTTTACTGTGGCGGAGTCTCTTGTCTTTGCCAGTTCATAGAAGGAAAGGACATGGGATTTGCCGGCGGTGCCGTTGGGAAGTCCCGCCACCCATGACAGATAGTCCGTATCCTCAATGATTCTGCGGAGAAGGGGGGCGACGCCGTCTTTTCGTGCTTCTTTCCTCCACGTTTCATAAAGTGAAAGAAAACGGGAAAGACGGAGGGCTTTTTCTTCGGAGATAATTCCTCTGGCCCGCGGGAGAATATCCCAGAGAGAATCTTCCTCCGGCGCGAGGGCAAGGCGGAGACGGGCGAAATCTTCTTCGTCAAGTCCCGCAAGAAAAGAGCGTAGCACCGCAAGAAGAGGTAAGTCCTGCCGCGGATTGTCTAAAATTTTCAGGAGCGACCAAAGGATCTGCACTTCCATGGAGCGGATAAAATCATCATCTTTATCAGCGGTGGCAGGAATATGTTCCTCGTTCAATACTTTGAGGAGCGCAGGCGCTTTTTTATCGATACTGCGGAGGAGGATGACGATATCGCTGTAATCTGTGGAACGGAAGGTGCCGTCTTTGTTCATGACCTGCCGCTTTTCTTCCATAAGGGCGCGGATCTTTTTGGCAATGAGCCGGCCTTCAAAGGTGATGCTCGTGATATCATTGACAGACTCATCCATGGGAACAGTATTTTCATCGGTTACTTTATCAATAAATTCCACTTCGACCGCACCGCCTGCGTAGGCAGCGGGACGGGAGTCTTCATGGCGCCCCGGATAAAGCGCTTCTCGATCGCCGTAATCGAGTTCCAGCAGCTTTTCACTCATAAGCTGGCGGAAAATATAATTGATTGACGCGAGAATCGCGGCGTCACTGCGGAAGTTCCGGTTGAGATCAATGCGCCTGTCTTCCGCATTCTCATCAGAGGAAAAACTTCTGTATTTCTTTTGGAAAATGGTGGGGTCAGCTTGGCGGAAACGATAGATGGACTGCTTGACATCGCCTACCATGAAACGGTTCCTGCCATTGGAGAGAAGCGTGGCGATCAGTTCCTGCACATCATTGGTGTCCTGGTATTCATCAATCATGATCTCTTTATATTTTTTTTGCAGCTCCCGTGCCGCCGATGACGGGAATTCTCCCGCCCGCTCCGGGGTGAATCCTTCCGCGGTTTTGTCTACAAGGATGTCCAAGACGTAATGTTCCATGTCGGTGAATTCCATAAGGCCTTCCTGCTTTTTGCGGTCGGCGTAAGCACGGGAAAAAGCAATGGTTACATCTGACAGGGCACGGACGATGGGATACATCCGGATCACGTCATGGAGCCATTGCTCCTCCGGGATTGCAAAGAAAGGGATGAGCTTTTCGGAAACTTCTTTTTTCACACTGTTTCGAATTGCCTGGACATTGTTTTTTATTTCTTCAAAGCGGATAGGATCTTCAGAAGAGGATTTCTTCACCGCCTTCAGTTTGGCAAAAGAAATATTCGGCGCGTCTTGGTACCATTCATCCCATGTTTCTGCTTTTGAGAGGATGGTGAAGGCGTCAAATTCATCAGACAGCGTTTCCGCATACGGCGCGAGGGCCGGTTCGTTTTCCAGAAAAGTGAAAATCTGGCGGTAGGAATCAGCCCAGCTCTGGGCACGGCGCCGGAAATCTTCAAGAATGTCTTTTGTCCATGGAAGATCGCTTAAGGCAGCTGCGCCGTTTTCGCCGTAAGGACGGGAAAGGCTGCCGAGCCAGTCTCCCGGGAAAGGCATGGAACAGGAAAAGTGATAGAGGGAAAGGATGGTATCTTTAAAACCGCTGTCCTCAAACCCGCCGGAAAGCAGATCCGCACAGTCAAGGAAGGCGGGTTCACCCCTTTCATAGTACGTTTCAAGGACTTCTGAAAGCACGTCCTGCTCCAGGGCGTATATTTCATTGCTGTCTGTCAGCATTTTCGTGTTCGGATCGAGGTCGATCAGGTAAAAATACCGGCGGATTAGGGTCTGGAAAAATGAATCAAGTGTGGAAATCTGTGCGCTTGACATCAGCGCGAGCTGGCGGGATAAGTGGCGGGCGAGAGGCGTATTCTGCTCCTGCTCCGCTTCCGAAAGGGCCTTTGCAATGCCTGAAGAAATGCGGGTTTTCATTTCCCCTGCCGACGCGCGGGTGAATGTAAGAACCAGAAGTTCCGTAATGTCGGCAGGATCATCCATATCGGTAATCAGTTTTTTGATACGCTCCGTGAGTACCGCCGTCTTACCGCTTCCGGCGGCGGCGGAAAGGAGGAGGTTCTGTCCGCGGGTGTCAATAGCTGCCTGCTGCGCGGTTGTCCATGTCATTTGACTCATAGGTTCTCCTTTCCGGTCCTTTTCATTTCCTCGTCCAGTTTTTCCCGGATCGTTTTGTCAGAAACTTTGGAAATGTAATCAAAACTGTTTTCAGGCAGTGCAGGATCAAAGCGGCAGATACTCCGATAGGGACAGTATGAGCAGGGTGACAGCGTTCCGTTCTTGACGGGATGGATGGCAATTTCCCCGCTTTCAAGGCGGCTGTACAGCCTGATCAGTGTTTTTTCCGTCAGTGCTTTCAGTGCTTCAAACTCCTCTGCCGTAAGGACGGGAGAGGTTTTCTTTACACTGCCGTCTTTTACATAAGAAACACCGATAAATCCGTCGTCTGTGCCTGACTGGGAGTCAAGCGTGCGGAGCACATCCGGGTCATTTAAGAAAATACCGTTGGTGTTTTCCTTTTCTTTGGCGTGGGGAATTCCGTTGGGCGGTACGCTTATGGATTTCGGCCGCCCGTGGAGATAGATATACATCATGGCGGCAGGGAGTAAATCTTTGGTGCTCTTCGTTTTGGAAAGTGCCAGCAGGTAGGTAATAAGCTGGAGAGAGAGACCTTCCATGATTTCATTCAGGGAGAGCTTCGGCGAGCCTGTCTTATAGTCGCAGACTGCGGCATACCTGCCGTCTGTATCTACACGGTCTATCTTCCCTGTAAGGGTAAAGCTGTCAGTGGGACTTGCGGAAATACGGAGATAGAATTCTTTTTCCATATCCAGCGTGTCGAAACCGCTCTGCCGGCTCCATTGACGAAATCTTTGAAGTGCCCGCCGGAAGGTCTGATCCAGAACGCGGCGGGTATACTTTGCTGATTGATCCGAGGAAAGGGCATCCGCCTTGATGCGCGGTGTGATTTTTTCCGTGATGTCTTCGGAAATCTTTTCAATTTCTTCATCTGTCGCCTGCCGCCACTGGCGGTTCTGCGATTTCAGGACTTCGCCGAATTGGTGGAGCCCCGCGTGGAGATAATTGCCATAGTCCAAATAATCCGCCTCGCCTGTATTCCGCTCTTCTACGCCAATTCCGTAGCGGAGGAAGTACTGGTAGGGACAGCTTCTGTAATTTTGCAGTTTTGTGACGGAACCGTAAAAGCGTCCTCCTTTCATGAAAAGTTTGCGCGCAAGCATTTTTGGCAGACGGGCGGCGGTATTTTGATACCGGAGCCCTGCCAGTTTGCTTTCCATGAGCTTTCTGTATTCATTTCCTTCTGCCCAGTCTTTAAGCGCTGCCCAGTTGCCTGTTGGTGAGGGGCGGCCATTGCGGAGTATTTCAGGAAGAAGAGACAGAGCCTGGTTGGGGTTGGCAAAAAACGAGGGGTCGTCATGATGGGGAGAGGGCGGGAGTATTTCCATGTTTTCCGTATAATAGCCGAGGGCTTTCAACCGCTCCAGCAGGAAGGACGGTTCTGCGGCGCTTCCGTCGGCAGCAGCGGCGGGGTACGACAGATAGAGTGCGTCCGATGCCCGTGTCAGGGCGAGATACGTATAAAATTGTTCTTCCTGTACCAGCTCCATTAGGTTGTTTCCAAGATTGATGCGGGCGGATTTCAAAAGAGTCTGCTTTTCCGTTTCCGTGAAAAATCCTGAGTCATCAATTTTTTTAGGGAAAGAGCCTTCCAATGCGCCAGGGATGAAGACCACTTTCGCTTCCGCCGCGTATCCTCTGTCTATGGAGGTGACCGTCACATGGTCAAGAGTGGGAGGAATCATGGAGAAGGTAAGGGCGGAAAGACCATCAGCAAGAATACCGCAAAGTTCCTCTTCGGGGAGGATGTCTTTTCCTGTGACATGGACGATTTCGTCAAGAAGAGAAAGCACTTTTTTCCAAACCTGGAGATGGGGACGCTTTTTTGTTTTTTCAAATTCCAGTTCATCCCAGACGGAAAGCGTTTCAGGGATTTGCTGCTCTGTTAACCACCGATAAAGAAAGGCGCATTTATCCTCTGCGGCGGGAGATCCCTTCCAGCCTGCGAGAAAAGGATTCAAAAGGGAAAGGACCTTTTCTCTCCATGTATTGGCGGTATTCTGCTTTGTAATTTCTTTATCCGAAAGAGGGGCCGGTTCCTGATCAATGCTCCGGTAATCGCGGAAGGCCCAGGGCTTTTGCCACGTGGAAAAACGGATATGGTATTTCAAAACGTAATTTTCCAGCTTATCTATCATATCCGTAGGGAAAGAAGGAAATATTTCCGTTTTTAAGATGCGGAAAATATGCTCTCTTGTAAATCCCCTGTTCTTGCCCCGGCTTTCCGCTTTTATGAAATGGAGAAGCCCGTCAAGGAGCATGACAAGGGGGTGGTTATTCATGGGCTGTTTTTCGTCTGTAAAGACCGGAATCCCGTAGCGTGAAAAGCTTCTTTCCAGCGGGTCCGTATAAGTGTCGGCGGAACGAAGAAGGACGAGGATATCCCGCCAGCGGAGATTTTTATCGCGGACAAGTGACAAAATCCGGCGGGAAATGAAATCCGCCTCCGCCTGGCTGTCCGATGCGGAAACGATATGGATGCCCTTTTCGGGAACAGGGGGAGTCTCTTTCGGAAGCGGACAGGGAGAAGGAACATTTTGGAAATAGTCTGCTGCGAGACAACGGAGACGGGGACAGCGGAACCGTTTCCTTTCGGGGAGTGTTACGGAATCAAAGTGGGGCTCTTCTTCCGAAAGGAGAGCATATAAATTGGCAGGGCGGGCGAATATTTCATTGGACAATCCTTCTTTTACGTCCGGGAGGGGAAGTGTGAATGTCACTTCTTCCGCCGTGCGGATAAGGGCGGATACGATGCGTATCTTTTGGGGTGTCATACCGTTGAAGCCGTCAATCCATATACGGGATCGGCGGAGTATTTCCGATTTCGGTATTTCCCCGGCAAGCAGGTCAAAAAGACTGCCTTCATAAGAAAAGCGGGTATGGAGGTAGTCATGGTAATTTTTATATAAGAGGGAAAGATCCGCCAGTTTGCGTCCCAGTGGTGTCCCTTCTTCGGCAAGAGAGACATCATGGAGCGCCGTTTCAGAAATGCAGAACATATCAAGCTGGTGGAAAAGGTTCATGAGATTTTCCGCAAAATGAGGCTGAGAAGAAATTTTCATGAGCATTTGCAGCTCATCCCTGTGTTCCGCAAGGATGCGGCTGATGATGATCTGCTGGCCCAGCGGAGAAAGAGCATCTTGCACAGGGGAGCGGAGCTCATTAAAAACGCGGTAGGCAAGACGCGAAAAACCGCAGACCGTGGCATCGATAAAACCGTGGCCCGGAAAAATATCCGCCAGCATACGTTCTGCGGTATATGTCTCCTGATCAGGCACGAGGAAAAAGGCGGAGCGCCCTTTTTTACCGGTGACATAGTCGCGTATTTCTTCACAGCAGCGCCGCGTTTTGCCTGTTCCTGCCGCGCCGAAAATAAAATGGAGTCCCATGAGTATCCTTCCTGTCATTTAAGCAATATATTCTTTTTTCTATTATAAAGGGAAAGGATAAAAAGGGAAAATATTTTACAAAGACAAAGGAGAAATATTATTTTCGTAAAATATCGGCACGAAAAAGACAATTTGGATATTGACACATTTAGATATAGTTGATACAATGAGCACATAAGCAAGTTAAAACTGTTTTAATATTTGAAGGAGGAATTTTAAATGTCTTTAAACGGGAAAAAAGTAAGCGAATTTACAGCAGATGCATATCTTAACGGAGAATTTATCAAGGTATCCGATAAGGATCTGCAGGGAAAATGGAGTGTTCTCTTCTTTTATCCGGCGGATTTCACTTTTGTCTGCCCGACTGAGCTGGAAGATCTCCAGAGACTTTATGACGATTTCAAAAAAGAAGGGTGCGAGATTTATTCCGTATCCTGCGATACCCACTTTGTGCACAAAGCCTGGCATGACTCTTCGGAAAAAATCGGCAAGGTTACCTATCCGATGATTGGCGATCCGACGGCACAGCTTGCAAAAGATCTGGATGTATATATTGAAGCTGACGGCATGACCGAGCGCGGCACTTTTGTTATCAATCCTGACGGAGAAGTTGTTCTTTATGAAATAAGCGCCGGCAATATCGGCCGTAATGCTGATGAACTGCTCCGCAAGGTAAGGGCTGCCAAGTTTGTTTATGAACATGGCGATGAAGTCTGCCCGGCCAAGTGGGAACCGGGGGCGGCGACATTGAAACCGTCCTTCGATCTTGTCGGTAAACTTTAATAAGAGAGGGCATCATGGAAAAAATGTATGATGCCATAGTGGTCGGCGGAGGTCCTGCAGGGCTTTCCGCCGCTATTTATATGGCAAGAGCGCGTTTCCGCGTATTGGTTATTGAAAAAGAAAAAGTCGGCGGCCAGATCACTATCACATCTGAAGTGGTGAACTATCCCGGCATTATTATGACAGACGGGGAACAGCTGACCGGTAAGATGCGTCAGCAGGCGGAAAATTTCGGAGCCGAGTTTTTATCGGAGGAAGTAACCGGCCTTGATTTGGACGGCGACTATAAAACAGTTCATACCGATCGGGGAGATTTCAAGGCGCCCGGCATCATTTATGCGGCAGGCGCTCATCCCCGGCTGGCCGGATTTGAGGGGGAAAGTGAATTCCGAGGACACGGTGTGGCATACTGCGCGACCTGCGACGGCGAATTTTTCTCCGGCAAGGATATTTTTGTCATCGGTGGGGGATATGCAGCGGTGGAAGAGGGACTCTTCCTCACCCGGTATGGAAAGAAGATCATGATGGTCGTCAGACGCGACCGCTGCTCCATTGAAAATGCGGAAGTCGATGAATTGAAAGAACATCCGAATGTAGAAATGATGTTCAACACTGAAGTGGTAAGAGTGGAAGGCGATTCCGCCATCCGTAAAGTTGTTTTGAGAAACCGGGTGACCGGGAAAGAAACAATCTATACTGCCCCAGAAAATGATTTTTGCGGCGTATTTGTCTTTGTCGGCTATGCGCCGGAAAACGAACTGGTTAAGGGAAAAGTGGAACTGGATCCCCAGGGGTATATCATCACTGACCGTGATCAGAAAACGAATATTGACGGTGTTTATGCGGCAGGCGACATCTGCGTGAAAAATCTCCGCCAGGTGGTTACCGCCGTTTCGGATGGAGCCGTGGCGGCCACATCTATGGAAAAATACCTTGGGCAGCTCTACAGAAAGTTAGGCATCAAGAGAACTTATGTAAAAAGGGAAATGAAGGAAGCTGCCAAAGCGGAAAATGCCCCGAAAGCGGAGGCGGGTGCTTTTCTTGATGATGCGACCCGTCAGGCGCTGGCTCCCGTACTTGCCCGCTTTACCCGTCCGATCCGTCTCCGTCTGTATACGGATGACAGCCAAATGACGGAAGAAAACCGCCGCATGGTGATGGAGCTTGCATCTCTTTCTGATAAGGTGGAAGCGGAATTTGTCCCGTCCACGGGAGAAGAAGACAACCATACTATTTCTATCTGTGACGCGGAAGGAAATGAAAAAGGACTTCGTTTCCACGGCGTACCCGGCGGACATGAATTTAATTCTTTTATTCTTGCCATGTACAATGCGGCAGGTCCGGGGCAGGACGTGGGTGAAGCACTGCAGAAACGCATCAAAGGCATCAGCAAGCCTCTCTATGTGAAGATTGCCGTATCTCTTTCCTGCACAATGTGCCCCGACCTTGTAGCGGCGGCGCAGCGTATTGCCGCGGATAATGAAAATGTAACGGCCGACGTCTATGATCTCCAGTACTATCCAAACCTTAAAGAGAAATATAATATCATGAGCGTTCCCTGTCTCATCATCAATGATGACGAAGTGCATTTCGGAAAGAAAAGCGTGTCCGACCTGCTTGATATTTTTCAGGCATAAGGACCGGGAAAGATTTCTGTTATAAAAATATAAAGCCCCCATACGTTAGACCTGAAATCTGACTTATGAGGGTTTTATTTTGTTTGAAAATGTCAGGATCAAGTAAGCTCATTGGTTAAAAGATCCGTGTGCCGTATGACCCTTGCGGCGAGCAGCAGTCCCGCCAAACTGAAAAGCAGGACATACATGACGGAAACTTCACTCACCGTCCCGAACGCGGCCGCCCGCATAGCATTTAACTGATAAGTCAGTGGATTTATCAGGGCGAGTATCTGTATAAAAGAAGGCGCATCGTGCAATACATAAAAAGAAGGGGCGCTGAAAGAAAGGGGCATAATCAGAAAGGTCAGAACCATATCACGCATTTGATATGTTTTTATGAACATTGTGATGACGGTACCCAAACTGATCCAGAAAAACAAACTGATCAGTCCGATTCCCCACATACATATAAAGGGGAATAAAGTAAAATGCAGGTGAAAAGCCAGGATAATGAGGTAGAAGATGATGGCTTGTGTGGCATATCCTAAAACAGCGCCGGTACTCATCGAAAGAATATAGAAGAACGGTTTTATGCCCGCCTGCATCTTCAAGGCGAAAAAGCCGTATCTTCGATCGACAGTCATGCGATAGATGACCCGCGACATCTGTCCCATCATGCTCATCGTCAGGATTCCGACAAGGGCGTATTCATTGTAAGGAATCAGGACATCGTTTATTGTTATATTTCCGATTGTTTCAGATAAGGCAGTCACGATGAAAATGAAATAGAGCAGAGGTGTCAATAATTGGGAGATTAGCATGGGACGCGTCTGAAAGAAAATTTTTGCTTCCATGTACATTATGGAGAGAACGGCAGGTATATTTAATGCCGCGTAGTGCCTGAATAATAAAGGATTCATGGTTATTCCTCCGTGCCGGATGTAAAGAAACTCCGCAGTCCGTTTTCTGATAGATTCTTTATATTCTGGATATCATTTTTCTGCGCGATTTCCGCAAGCGCTGCCGACAGTGAGCAGCCTTTTTTCAATTCAATTTCTATGCAGTTGAGATCCTTACCCGCTGCGGGGGTTCTTATAAAATAGGAAGCCGATATGTCGTCATTCGGCCGGTACTTTTCTTTCAGATGGATGTGGTACCTCAGGACAGGCGTATTTTTATCCAAAAAATTATTCAAGTCTCCAAAGTAGTTCAGCTTTCCATTTTCCAGATAAATCAGTTTGGTGCAGTATTTTTCCAACAGATACAAATCATGAGAAGATACAATGATGGTTTTTCCCCGGCGCCGTTCCGTTTCAAGAAAGGAAAAGAGATTTTCCGCATATTGTGCGTCAAGTCCGGTGGTCGGCTCGTCTAAGATGTAAAGCTGCGGTCCGTGTACGATAGAACGCGCGATTTGGATACGCTGCTGCTGGCCTCCGGACAGGGTATCCAGCTGGCAGTCCGCCTTATCAATCAGACCGACTCGGTTTAATGCGGATTCAGTCATTATTTTGGCTTCCCTGTGTGAGATGCCAGCCAATATGCACCCCATAAATACATTGTCCCAGGCAGTCAAAAACCAGTCCGCAACAAGACGCTGCGCACTGAATCCGATGGAGGCATACGGATTTTTCCTGTTGATATATTTATCGTTAAAATATACTTCCCCTTGACAGGGGGAAAGCGTGCCGTGGAGGATATTCAGCAGCGTGGATTTTCCTGCGCCGTTTACGCCCATGAGCGCAACAAAATCGCCGGGATTCACCAAAAATGAAATATCTTTCAGCGCCTGCATGTTTTTATAGAAAAAACTTATATTGTTTACGGTGATGATGGAATCCATAGGCGACCTTTCTTAAATGAATACTATTTAAATATTAAATATATTTCAATTATATATTAGATTTAATACAATTTCTATAGATAAAGCTGGTTCGGTTTTTACCATTGGTATAATTATGTCTTGCAAATGTCCTGAAGAAAATCACAGGTGCATTTATAAAATGTAGAGGCGGTTTAATACTGCAATTTAGAGAAATGTAAAGTTCAGGAGTAAAGTGTCAGTGAAAGGAAGTGGGAAGATAAAGATTTCTGCCTGTTTTTGCAAGCTGTAGGATAATTTTCAGTGCAATATAGTGCAATATATGGTATCAAAAATAGTAAAAATGTTTATCTGGTAGAGCAAGCTGAAAAAAATATCCTGCTTTATCAAAGATCGGAAATAAAATTAGAATCAAAAAAAGTGTTGCGAACTCAGGGTAATTTGTCTATACTATATAAAATATATTCATCTATAAATTACAATTAAATATATATAGTATACTCTTATATAAAGGGGTGGGGATGATGTGGGTACTGGGATTATTAGTGTTCTTGCCTCTGTTGACGGCGGGGCTGCTGTTTTTTATACAGGGGGACAAGCTTCGGGACGCGGTGGTGAAAGTTTCAGCTGCTGCTATTGCCATGTTGTCCCTTTTCGTGGCGTTTACTTATTTTGGAAATAGGGTGGTCTTCCGTTTGGGAGATTCTTTTCTGGCGCAAGGTGCAATATTACTGGATATCCTCGTTGCTCTTGCGGTTTTTTATTATACCTGCGTCCGGTTTCATCGATATTGGATAGCGCTTTTGGAAGCAATTCAGCTGGGAGTGGTTCTATGGTTTGAATATGTCAGCCATGGGACGCTTGATTATTATGCCGATATCGTTGTTGACAACTTTACCCTGATCATGATTCTTATCGCCGGTGTCATCGGCAGCTTGATCGCTGTCTTTTCTCTGGGGTACATGGAGGCCTTTCAAAAGGAACATCGTGATGTTCGTGACAGAAGGAATTTTTTCTTCTTCGTCCTGTTTCTTTTCCTTTCTGCCATGTTCGGATTGGTTGTTTCCAATAATCTTTTATATATGTATACCTTCTGGGAAATCACCAGCGTCTGTTCTTTTCTTCTTATCGGCTATACGGAATCCCGTGTGGCTGTAAATAATTCGTTCAAAGCGCTTTGGATGAATCTTCTCGGCGGGGCGGCTTTTGCGGCAGCGATTATCGTCATGGGGCTGACTTACCACAGTACGGCGCTTTCCCATCTGGTAGGGCTGGCATTGGCGGGAATGCCTGTGACAGTTATTCTTGCGCTTCTCCTGCTTTGCGGTTTTACTAAATCGGCGATGATGCCTTTTTCCGGCTGGCTTCTTGGGGCGATGGTGGCGCCCACACCCACTTCTGCGCTTCTCCATTCTTCTACGATGGTGAAAGCAGGGGTGTTTCTGATTATCAAACTTTGTCCCGCCCTTGGAAATAATCATGCGGGAACGATGGCGATGTTTGTCGGCGGCATTACCTTCTTTTTTGCGTCCTGTGCCGCTATTTCACAGTCCGATGGGAAAAAGGTTCTTGCCTATTCCACAATTTCCAATTTGGGACTGATCGTCTGCTGTGCGGGTATAGGTTCTTATGAGGCGGCATGGACAGCCATTATGATTGTTATCTTCCATGCGGTCGCCAAATCGCTCTTGTTTCTTTCTGTCGGGACGGCGGAGCAGCAGCTCGGCAGTCGCGACATTGAAAGGTTTGACGGACTTTTCAATGCGATGCCCCATCTGTGTCTCTGCATGGTGATTGGTATCAGCGGTATGTTCCTTGCGCCTTTCGGCATGCTCATTTCTAAATGGGCTGCGATGAAAGCTTTTATTGATGCGGGACACCCCATGTTGCTTCTTCTTTTAGTTTTCGGTTCGGCGACAACTATATTTTACTGGGCCAAGTGGCTCGGAAAAATCCTGTCTGTCATGAACGGGCAGGAAAGACGGGAGCAGGGGATTACTAAAGGAGAGTGGTTTACCCTGAAGACACTTTCCTGGATGACGATCATTGTCTGTATCCTTTTCCCTCTGATTTCAAACTATGGTGTCCTGCCGTACCTGCGGATTACCTACGGGTTTACCCGTGATGTCATTGCCCAAAGCAACTTGATTATTATGTCGCTTATGGTGGTGCTTCTTGTTATTCTTCCTTCCCGCTACGGGAAAGGACAGCCTAAAAGGAAAGTAGGGGCTCTTCTTGCCGGGGTTAATATGGGAGACGATCGGAATTATCATGGAGCGGGAGATAATATCATTCCTGTAGAACTTCGGAACTGGTACATGGAAGAATGGTTCGGCGAAAGAAAAATGAAATTGTCCGGTTTTGCTCTCTGTATGGCGTGCATTTTCATTCAGTTTGCCATTATACTGGGAGGTGTGTATCGTGGATGAAATGGGAATGAATATTTTATACGCGCTGCTTTACCTCTTTTTAGCGCCTGTCGGGGGAGGGCTCCTTGCCGGTCTTGACCGCAAGCTGGCGGCCCGTATGCAGCGCAGGGTAGGTCCGCCTGTTGTCCAACCGTTTTATGATGTGCTGAAACTTTTTGAGAAAGAACGGATTGCCGTGAATGAAGCGCAAGGCTTTTATTTGGCAGGCTTCCTGTTTTTCATGATTTTGTCAGGAATATTCTTTTTTGCACAGGGCGATATTCTTCTTGTCATTTTCACACTCACCATGGCGGGCATTTGCCTTGTGGTGGCGTCCTTTTCATCATCGTCACCCTGCAGCCAGATGGGGGCGGAACGGGAACTTCTTCAGATTATGGCGTATGAACCCATGCTTCTCTTTGTGGCGATTGCTTTCTACTTGAAATGCAACACTTTCGATCTTTCAAAAATCATGGCTTCGCCGGAAAGCAATTTTCTTTACATGCCGGGGATTTTCATCGGGTTCCTTTTCATACTCCAGATTAAATTCAGAAAATCGCCATTTGATCTTTCTATGAGCCATGAAATTCATCAGGAGCTCGTGCAGGGAATCAAGACGGAATTTTCCGGCGGCATGCTTGCTCTTTTTGAAATTGCCGAATGGTATGAAAAGATATTTCTTCTTGGTTTCGTTTATCTGTTTTTTAAATGGCGGGATCCGTGGAGCGGTGTTACGGGTATTCTTGTATGCGCGGCGGTTCTTTTCCTCAGCACCCTTATAGATAACTGCACCGCCCGTATGAAATGGCGGCATCTCCTCGGTTCCGCCTGGCTCGTTACTTTGGTAGCAGGTTTTATCAATATTGTCTTTTTAATGTATATCCGCTGAAAGGAGAGGAAACATGGCTTATATCAGAAAATCCGCCTGGCTCATCCACTATGACGGCTCCAGCTGTAACGGCTGCGATATTGAAGTCCTTGCCTGTCTTATGCCTCTCTATGATGTGGAACGTTTCGGCATTATCAATACAGGGGATCCGAAGCATGCTGATGTATTTCTTGTCACCGGCGGCGTGAATATACAGAATCTGCCGGTGGTGCGCCAGATTTATGAACAGATGCCGGAACCGAAGGTCGTGGTGGCCGTAGGGACCTGTGCCTGTACAGGCGGCATTTTCAAAGACTGTTACAACATGATCGGAGGCATGGATCACGCTGTTCCTGTAGATGTGTATGTTCCCGGGTGTGCCGCGCGTCCGGAAGCCATCATTGACGGCGTTGTGAAAGGGTTGGGGATTCTTGAAGAAAAGCGGGCGGAATATAAAAGGCTCGTTGCCCGGCGAAAATCGGCGCAGCGAAAGGAGGCAACCTGATGAACCAGCAAATAATTGAAATCAAATCTGCGGATATTTTAAAACAGGTAAGCCGCTTTAAAAGGGAACATGCCCGTCTGGTGCAGATACTTTGTACCCGCGTGGAAGAAGGGTATGAACTGACTTATACATTTGATAAGGACTATTTCATGTACCATCTCCGCTGCCTCGTTCCGGTCTACCGTTCCGTCATGAGTATCACGGGGCAGTACTGGTATGCTTTTGTATGGGAAAATGAAATACACGATTTATTCGGATTGAAGATAGACTTCATTGAACGTGATGTGGACTATGGCGGACATTTCTACCATCTGGCGGAAAAGACACCATGGCATGACCTGCCCGGTGAGAAACATGCCGATCAGGCGATTAAAGTACAGCTCCGCAGCGGACTCGGGATAGACGCTTCCGCCGTGGCAGGGGTGAAACCGGAAGGAGGGAAAGAAAATGGGTAAAAGCACAGTGATTCCTTTCGGTCCGCAGCATCCCGTTCTTCCCGAACCGATCCATCTGGATTTGGAATTGCAGGATGAAAAGGTTGTCCGTGCGGTTCCTTCTATCGGTTATGTGCACCGCGGGCTGGAAAAGCTTGTGGAACTTCGTGACTTCCAGCAGTATGTCTATGTGGCAGAACGGGTCTGCGGGATTTGTTCTTTCGGCCATGGCTGGGGGTACAGCCGCGCCGTGGAAGAAATGATGGAAATAGAAGTGCCGCCCCGGGCGGAATGGCTCCGTACTATCTGGCACGAATTGTCCCGTATCCATTCCCATCTTCTCTGGCTGGGACTTGCTGCGGACGCTATGGGGTTTGAAAGTCTTTTTATGGAAGCCTGGCGCCTTCGGGAAATAGATTTGGATCTTATTGAACAGACGACCGGCGGGCGTATTATTTTCTCCGTCTGTAAAGTGGGCGGCGTCCGTCGTGATATTGGCGGTGCTGTGTTAAAGGAAGTGAAACGGGTCTTAAAAGATTTATCTGAAAAATTTCTTCCCATGCTGAATGTTTTTATGGATGACGATACCGTTCACAGCCGTTTGAAGGGCGTGGGAAAGCTTACTATGGAAGAGGCTCTGGAACTGGGCTGCATCGGCCCCATGGCAAGAGCATCCGGCATTCTCACCGATATTCGTGCTGCTGAAAAAGACAGCGTTTACGGACAGCTTCATTTCCAGCCCGTTATTGAAACGGACGGAGACTGTTACGCGCGGGCAAGAGTACGGCTGAGAGAAGTACTCCGGTCTGTTGAGATTATTGAGGGCTGTATCGATAATATCCCTGACGGGCCTATTGACGTGAAAGTGCGGGGCGTGCCGCCGAAAAGAGAATGCTTTGTCCGTGTGGAACAGCCGAGAGGAGAAGCGCTTTACTATGTAAAAGGAAACGGAACCAAATTCCTGGAACGGTTCCGCCTGAGGACACCGACAAATGCCAATCTGCCTGCACTCGTAAAGATGCTTCAGGGCTGTGACCTGGCAGATGTGCCGAATATTATCCTGACCATTGATCCCTGTATCAGTTGTTGTGAAAGATAGGAGAGCGTTATGGGCTATATGACCTTTGTGAAAAGGATAGTTGCCAATCTTTTCAAACCGCCTGTGACATCCCCCTATCCCTTGCAGCCGCGGACGCCGCTTCCTATCGACCGCGGACACATCGTCAATCAATGGGAAAAGTGTATTCTCTGCGGCGCCTGTGAACGGGCATGTCCTTCGGGAGCGATACGGATTGACAGGAAGAACAGAAAGTGGATTATCAATCCCTATGCCTGCGTGCAGTGCGGTGCCTGTGTAGAACAGTGCCCTATGAAATGTCTTGCCATGGAAGGCATGTATACGGAACCTTCCACAGAAAAGTTGGAGATCGTCCACACGCCGCCCCCGCCCAAACCGAGACCGGGGCCGGCGGCAAGACCTCCGGCAGAAAAAGAAATAAAAGCGGAAGAGAATATTCGGGAAGAAATTTCGATGGATGCGGCGGCTGAAAACGCGGAAGAAGTATTGCCGGTGGTACAGCCGAAAACGGAATTCGGTAAAAAGGAAGCAGCAAAGGGGGAAGCTGTTCCTGCAGAAATACCGCCGGCGGCGCATCCGCAACCGGAACCCGGTAAAAAGGAAGCGTCGAAAGAGAAGGCGGTTCCTGCGGAAATGCCGAAGACGATGGTGACGGAAGAAGAACTGAAAAAGGCGCCTGTCATCAATGATGTTTCACAATGCGTTCTTTGCGGGATGTGTCTTCGCGGCTGTGTTGGCGGAGCATTGGATATTGACAGAAAAAGGCGCACGTGGACCATTGACCCGGCAGCTTGCGTGCAGTGCGGTGTCTGTGTGGAGCATTGTCCTAAACAATGTCTTTCTCTGAATGAGGCATATACATTTACGGCAGACGGTGATTCACCGGAGCCGGTTTCTTTTCACTTGCCGGAACGGAAAAGACCTTCTCCGGGAAAGCCTGCGGTGAAACCTGATGCATGAATACCCTGTGACTCTGGAAATTATCAGGCTGGCGGAAAAAACGGCGGAAGAAAATCATGGCAGGGTCAGAGGGATACACCTTGTCATCGGAGAAGATTCGGGATTTATCGGGGAGTCTATCCAGATGTATTTTGACGTCCTTTCCGCAGGTACCCTGTGTGAGGGCGCGCAGGTGACAATTGAAGGCGTAAAGCCGAAATTGTCCTGTGAAAAATGCGGGAAACTTTTTGAACGGAAACGGTTTTCCTTCACCTGCCCGTTCTGCGGCGGGAGTGGAAACCCGACGGGAACAGGGAAAGAATTTTATATAAAAGATGTGGAATTATTCGTGGAGGATGAAAGCGATGCACATGGTGAAAAAGGAGGTCCTGCTTGATATCAACGGCAGGAATGACCATATAGCGCAGCATGTAAAAGAACATCTGGAAGAAAGACATATTTTTGCGGTAAATATTATGGGGGCGCCGGGGGCAGGAAAGACCACATCCCTGGAAAACCTGATCCGCGCCCTTCCGGTGAAGTCTTATGTCATTGAAGGGGATATCGAATCGGATATAGATACGGAACGGTTAAAAAAACAGGGGATTTCCGCAGCGCAGATCAATACCTTCGGCGCCTGCCATCTTGATGCGCCTCTCATGCACAATGCTGTCCATAATATGGAGATGGACGAAGGCGGCATACTTTTTATTGAGAATGTAGGGAATCTTGTATGTCCTGCGGAATTTTCCATCGGTGAACATATAAAAATGCTCATCGTTTCGGTGACGGACGGAAGCGATAAGCCTTATAAATATCCGCTCGCCTTTGAAAAAGCGGATATGATTCTGCTCAATAAGGTGGATTTACTTCCTTATCTTGATTTTGATGAAGAGTTTTTTATGGAAGGTATACGCCATTTGAATAAAGATGCTCCCGTATTTAAAGTGTGCGGGAAAACGGGAGAAGGATATGATGCTGCGGCGGAATGGCTGATGAAAATTTCAAAGAAATAATTTTTTGGGAGGCGTGTATGGAACATGAGGTGACGGAACGGCTCAGCGTGGCCGGCAGAGTGCAGGGTGTCGGTTTCCGTCCGTCCGTCTGCCGCATGGCAAAAGAATTGAAACTGACAGGCACGGTACAGAACCTCGGCGGCGAAGTGGAAATATACATCACCGGGACAAGGGAAAAGATAGACGCTTTCCTTTGCGGGCTTAAGCAAATGGAACGGCCTGCCCTTGTGGAGTGCGTAAAGAGAGAAGAAAGACCGCTTACGCCTTTTTCCGCTTTTACTTCCATTCCCAGCAGGGAAAGTGAAAATAAAATTCTTGCACCTGCCGATATTTCCGTCTGTTCCGCCTGCCTTAAAGAAATGAAGACGCAGGGGAACCGGCGCTGTCATTATCCTTACATTTCGTGTACCGCCTGCGGTCCCCGGTATACTGTTCTGAAAAAACTTCCTTATGACAGGGAAAATACCGCTTTTGATGCATATCCTCTTTGTGATCAATGTTATGAGGAGTACAGGGATATGAATAACAGACGGTGTCATGGAGAAACCATCGCCTGTCATGACTGCGGCCCCCGGCTTTTGGCGAAAATGAGGGGAAGTCCTTCTGCCGGACCATGGAGCCGGGAAGAACTTTTACAATCAGCCAAAGATTTACTCCTTCATGGGGAAATTATCATGGTGAAATCGGTCGGCGGATATAATCTGGTCTGCCGCGGAGACAGAGATGATGCCGTTCAGCGTTTGAGAGTATTGAAACAAAGACGGGACAAGCCTTTTGCGCTTCTTGTTGCAACCGTGGGAGAGGCGGAAAAACTCTGCCATATAAGCAGGGAAGAAAAGGAACTCCTTGAGTCGCCGCAAAAACCGATCGTTCTCTTAAAAAGAAGAAGGGAAAGTATGCCGCTCATCAGCCCTGCGGTAACGGAGCTTACGGAAAGTCTCGGCGTGTTTCTGCCGCCTTTCGGATTGTATGCCCTTCTGGCGGAAATAAAAATTCCTCTCGTTGTGACCAGCTGCAATCTCACCGGAGAGCCTATCATTTACAAACAGGCCGATGCTTTTGCTTTTTATGAAAGTCATGAAAGTATTTCCGCTCTGTTTTACGATGAAAGAGAGATTCTCCGTCCTGCCGATGATTCTGTCACCCGTATCGCGGCGGGAGCCGTGCAGATTCTCCGCCGTACCCGTGGATATATGCCGGAACCGGTTGCCGTAGAGAAGAAGGGGATGCGCGTTCTGGCACTGGGCGGCGAAGTGGAGCCGTCTTTTGCGCTTTCCGTGAATAATTTGATTTATTCTGCCCAGGTGCCTTCAGATCTCACGCTGGAAAAATCATCCGCTTTTTACCGCCGTCTTGTTGCTGATTGGGAAGAACTTCTCCATATCAGTCCCGACATCCTTGTCTGTGACCTTCATCCCTGCTACACTACGGCGGAAGAGTCACGGAAGCTGGCAAAAGAATTGGATGTTCCCGTTTTGGAAGTGCAGCACCATCATGGACATGCCCTTTCCGTTATGGCCGAACATCATTTGGACGGGAAATGTCTTGCCGTAATCTTTGACGGGACGGGATTCGGTACTGACGGTACCGTGTGGGGCGGAGAATTTCTTCTCTGTGAAGACCGATCTTTTATCCGTGTCGGCGCAGTGAAACCGATTTCGATGATAAGCGGTGACGAATCCGTCAGACAGGCATGGAAAAGTCTTTTATGCCACCTGGTACACAGCGGTATACCATCAGATGACAAGAGGGCGGCTGTCGTGAAAGCCGCTGTTGCAGGCGGGTTGAATACAGTAAAAAGTTCAAGCATGGGGCGCCTTTTTGATGCGGTGAGCGCTGCTTTGGGGCTTGCCGATTATAATACTTATCAGGGGCGGTGTGCCATGCTTCTTGAAAATCAGGCGGCGCTTGCGAAACGTGAAAGAAAAATACCGACAGAGCTTTTCTTTAACGAGGAAGTCGTGGAAACAGAAAACGGCAGCGTTACATTTTTTGATCCTGCCCCGCTATGGGAAAAAGTCATGGGAGAAGATAAAGCTGCTGCCGCTCTTGGCTTTCATGAGGCAGTCATACGGATTGTGGAACGGATGGCGGAAAAAACAGGTGTGAAAACAGTTATTCTCTCGGGAGGATGTTTTGCAAACCGTCTTCTTTTGGAAGGCTGCGTGGAAGCTTTGAAGGGAAAAGGCCATGCTGCGTATTGGAATCAGGCGCTTCCTCCCGGAGACGGAGGGCTTGCTTTCGGTCAGGCATGGTATGGTATGAATACAGCAAACGAAAGGAAATCATATGTGTGTAGCATATCCGGGGCGTGTGGAAACCATTGAGGGTGCACATGGGATCGTTAATTTTTCGGGAAATAAAGTACGGGTGAACCTGTCCATGGTTTCCGTGGAGACAGGTGACTATGTCCTTGTCCATGCAGGCATGGCGATACAGAAAGTAGAAAAGAAAGAAGCCCTTGACTGGATCGGGCTTTTTAAAGAAATAGAGGAACTGCGCTGTGGAGAAAAATGAAATCATCCGCTGGCTTCGCGAGTATGACGGAAGACCCGTAAAAATTATGGAAGTCTGCGGTACACATACATCCGCTCTGTACAAGACCGGACTGCGTCAGATCCTGTCACCAAAGATACAGCTTCTGTCGGGGCCGGGATGCCCTGTCTGTGTGACACCGACTGCATACATTGATAAATTGGTGGAAATTTCTTTTAGAGGTGGACACAGAGTCCTTGCTTTCGGCGATATGCTTGCTGTGCCCGGAACGGAAATGTCTCTTGCCGAGGCGCGGGACAGAGGCGCTTCTGTTGATTTCTTTTATAATCCCGAAGATGCTTTGAAAAAAGCGGAAGAGGAAAAAGAAACAATATTTGTCCTGGCAGCAGTGGGATTTGAGACGACAGCACCCGTTTGGGCGACTGTTGTGAAAGAAGCGGATGAAAGACATATTTCAAACCTCAAACTTCTCACCGCGCTGAAAACGATGCCTGAAACACTGGGAGAGCTTTGTACCGCAGGAAATATCGACGGATTTCTCTGTCCGGGACACGTGGCGGTCATTACAGGGGCGGAACGGTACAGGGCACTTTCAGAAACATATGGTAAACCCATGGTCATTGGCGGATTTACTGCCGATCTTCTCCTCAGCGCTGTGGCTTGGCTTGTCCTTGCCGTCAATAAGGGACAGGGCGGTTTTTGGAATGATTACGGAAGCGTGGTCACGGAAAAAGGAAATGTGAAAGCGTGGGAACGGGTAGAAGCCTTTTTTGAAAAAGGAGATGCCCTGTGGCGCGGTCTGGGTGTTGTGAAGAATTCGGGGTTTTACTTGAAAGAAAAATATAATTTATATGATGCAGGAAGCAGAGGTCTGGTAGAAGACCATATTCCTGCAGGCTGCCGGTGCGGGAATATACTTTTGGGCAAGAATATGCCGAGGGGCTGCCCCCATTTCGGGAGAACCTGTACGCCTTCCCACCCTGTCGGCGCGTGCATGGTTTCCTCAGAAGGGGCGTGCTGCATTACCCTGCGGGAAGAAGGAGTGGAGGAATTGTGAAAATTACGTTAAAGCATGGAAGCGGCGGAGAGGAAAGCGGAAGACTGATCAAAGATATTTTCACTTCCGTTTTTGATGACGAGATACTTCTGAAAATGGAAGACAGCGCGGTTCTTCCTCCCCTGCATGGAAATCCGGTGCTCACATCCGACTCCTTTGTCGTGGAACCGCTCTTTTTTAAAGGCGGGGATATCGGGAAACTTTCCGTCTGCGGGACAGTGAATGATTTGTCATCCATGGGCGCGAGACCTCTTTATCTGACCGCTTCGTTCATACTGGAGACAGGACTGGATGCAGATATTTTAGGAAAGATTGTGCAGTCTATGAAAGAAACGGCAGAAGAAGCAAGTGTGCGTATCGTTGCAGGAGACACGAAAGTGATAGAAGGGAAAGGCGGGCTGTACATCAATACGGCAGGTGTCGGCGAACGTCCTTCCTCGCGGGATATTTCCTGCAGGAATATGAAATCGGGGGATGCCCTTATTCTCACCGGAACACTGGGAGATCATCACGCTGCTGTTTTGACGAATCGTCTGGGCATTGAAAGTGGAATCGAAAGTGACTGCGCGCCGTTGAATCACATGGTGGAAGAACTGTTTGAGGGAAATATATCCGTCCATACTGTCCGGGATATTACGCGGGGCGGACTTGCCACTGTGGCAAATGAACTGGCCGTAGCTTCATCGGTGCGTATAGACCTGGAAGAGGAACTGATCCCTGTTTCGGATATTGTACAGGGCTTTACAGGGATTCTTGGCCTTGATCCGCTTACTATGGGGAACGAAGGAAAAATGATCATTGCCGTTTCTCCCAAAGATGCGGAAAAAGCGGTGGGTATCTTAAGAAGAAACAAGTATGGAAGAAATGCCGTTGCTGCGGGGCAGGTGCTGGAGGGGAAAGGCGTATACCTGCGGACAGCTCTTGGCGGACTGCGCCGTGTCCTCCCGCTTAGGGGAGAAGGACTGCCCCGCATCTGCTGAGACAGTCAGGCTTGTTTATATTATTCCGTAAAGAGGTTGTTATTCTATTTATAGGAACCGGTATGTTAAAGATACCGGTTTTTTGCGTTCCTGTTTTCCGCTTTTTGGAAAGCCGATTCCTGAAAATACAAAAACGATTAGCTCTGCATGGAAGATGCAGAGGATGCTTATCTGCGAATGGTTTGTAAATTATGGAAAAATAAAGAACAAATTAGCTTTGGTTGTTGAAAATATAATAAATAATGAGTATATTAGAGGGAGAGCAGACAGATTATTTTTGGCGGATTTATTTAAGCGGAGGAGTTTATGATGGGGCGAACAGCACTGAAAATCACTTTGGCAGTAGCAATGGCGGCAGGTCTCTTATTGGGCGTATCGGGCTGCGGGAAATCTGCGGAGGCAGAAAAGCAGGCACCCGCGTCCAAAACAGGAATGGAGAAAGTACTTCGTGTAGGGGGTGAAGCCACATATCCGCCCTTTTTATTCAAAGACGAACATGGACACTATGTCGGATTCGAAATGGATCTTATTAAGGCGGTAGCAAAAGAAATCGGCGCCGAGGTTGCTTATACAGATATGCCGTTTTCCCAGTTTATGACAGCAGTGGAAAATAAAAAGGTAGACGTGGTCATCTCGGCAGTGGAAGGTACGGCGGAACGTGCTGAAAAATCGGCGTTCAGCGATGTGTATTACAAGAAAGGCGTGTACTGTATCCTTGTACGAAAAGATGATGATCGGATCCATGCGGCAGATGATCTGAAAGGAAAGACGGTAACCGCCGTTAAAGGTTCAACCAACGAGGCCTTGGCAAAGAAACTGGGGGCGGCTCAAATTGTAGAAGCCGAATATAACGCGGATATATTTAAAAATCTGGAAGCGGGAAAGGCTGATGCGGTGATCACTGATGAACCGCTTGCCTATTATTATTTAGGGCATGGCGGAGCGGAGAAGGCAAAGACGGTTGCGACAGTGCCTTCTGACGATGGTTTTGTCATTCTCATGAATAAAGAAGACGTGAAAATGCAGAGGGATATCAATGGTGCACTGAAGAAAGTGATGGAAAACGGTGTATATGACCAGCTGTTCCATAAATGGTTCAATGTATCCGTCAGCGGTAAATAATACGACTATGTAAAAGAAGTTTAAAAATCCGCGCTGTATGGAATCGGAAACGGTTCTGTGCAGCGCGGATTTTCACTGTGATGATCCGTTTTTGCGGAGAGGGGAAATATTTTCAGACATTACCTTTTTATTCCTGTCAGGGCAGTTTATTTACATATATCGAAAAATACTGTAAAATAAAAAAAGATTTTAATTGTATATACGAATATGTGTATGCATGTTTACAATATAGAGGTGATTATATGAGCGAGTTACTTCGCGTGGAGAATCTTCACGTGGCAGTAGGCGGCAAGACGCTCCTTCACGGCATAAACCTTACGGTAAATACGGGTGAGGTTCATGTCATCATGGGTGTGAACGGGGCGGGAAAATCTACGTTGCTCCATGCCATTATGGGAAATCCTGCCTATGAAATTACCGAGGGGCATGTTTATTTTGAAGGGGAAGATATTACGGAACTTTCCACGGATAAGCGGGCCAGGCTTGGTATTTTTTTATCTTTCCAGAATCCTGTTTCCATTGCGGGGATTACGACAGAAAATTTCATCCGTACGGCAAAGACGACCATTTCCGGAAAGCAGCAGCGCCTGTTTCCTTTCAAACGTCTTTTGAAGTCCCGTATGGAGGGGCTTGCCATGGATCCGTCCTGTGGAGACCGTTATCTGAATGACGGTTTCTCCGGTGGCGAACGGAAGAAGAGTGAAATTCTTCAAATGCGTATCCTGGAGCCGAAACTGGCTATGCTTGACGAGACCGATTCCGGACTTGATGTGGATGCAGTGCGTATCGTTTCCAGAAATATTTCCGAATTCCATAATGAAAATAATTCGCTGCTTCTGATTACCCATCTGAACCAGATCCTGAAATTTATCCGTCCCGAGTTCGTCCATGTGCTGATTGACGGGCGGATTGTAAAGGAAGGCGGTTCTGAACTGGTGAGTGAAATCGAAGCGAACGGCTTTGACGCGTATCGCAAAGAGGTGTAAGCCATGGCTGAAGAAAAGAAGAAAAGCCGTGTCGATGACATCAATCGGAGCGTGTACGATATCAAGGATAAGGTGGAATTTTCTTACAAAGCGGATCGGGGACTGACAGAGGATATTATTCGAAAGATTTCTGCGGAAAAGGAAGAGCCTGCATGGATGCTGGAAAAGCGTCTTCAGGCGCTCCGTATTTACGAGTCTCTCGACGTGCCACCCTGGGCGCCCGATATTTCTGAGCTTGATATGGATCACATCGACACATATATCCGCCCGAAAACGGATAGGAAGGCGCGGTGGGAAGATCTGCCTCAAAATATTCGCGACACTTTTGACCGCCTCGGTATTCCGGAAGCGGAAAAGAAATCTCTTGCCGGCGTAGGCGCCCAGTACGATTCTGAAGTGGTGTATCACAATGTGCAGAAAGAATTGAAAGAGCAGGGTGTCATTTATGTGGATTTTGAAACGGCCGTCAAAGAATATGAAGATTTGATCAAACCGTACTTCGGTCAATTGATTACCCCGAGGTATCATAAGTTTGCGGCACTCCATTATGCGGTATGGTCGGGCGGTTCTTTCGTCTATGTGCCGAAAGGCGTCCATGTACGTATGCCGCTGCAGAGTTATTTTCGCCTGAATGCGCCCGGCGCAGGCCAGTTTGAGCATACCCTGATTATTGTCGAAGAAGGGGCAGACTGCCATTTCATTGAAGGCTGTTCGGCGCCACGGTATAATGTGGCCAATCTTCATGCAGGAGCGGTGGAGCTTTTCGTGAAGAAAGGGGCCAGTCTCCGCTATTCGACAATTGAGAACTGGTCAAAGAATATGTACAACCTGAATACGAAGAAAGCTGTCGTGGAAGAAGACGGATCCATGGTATGGGTGAGCGGTTCGTTCGGGTCTCATACGTCCTGTCTTTATCCGGATACGATTCTCAGAGGAAATCATTCGACCTGCGAATTTACGGGAATCACCTTTGCAGGAAAAGGACAGTTTCTTGATACCGGATCGAAAGTGGAAGCCTTGGGAAAGAATACGCATGTGACCATCAATTCGAAATCTATTTCCAAAGCGGGCGGCACTGCGCTTTACAGGGGCGCTGTGGTCATCGGGCCGGAGGCTTCGGGGATGAAAGGCGCGATCAGCTGTGAATCCCTCATGCTGGATAATGAATCCCGCTCTGATACGATTCCCGCCATTATTATTGAAAATTCCGATATTGATCTCGGACATGAGGCAAAAATCGGCCGGATTTCCGAAGAAGATATTTATTATTTGATGAGCCGCGGCATGTCGGAAGAAGACGCGAGGGCGATGCTTGTCCGCGGGTTTGCCGAACCGATTTCCAAAGCGCTGCCCCTGGAGTATGCTGTGGAAATGAACCGTCTCATTGATCTTGAATTTGAAGGGGCTATCGGGTAAGGAGGCAGTTATGGAAGAAATAAGAGTAAACCGGCTGCCGGCGATTACCTGGCGGTACCTGCATGTGAACGACAGTCCGGATCAGTTTGAATTTCCCGGAAGTTCGGCATCGGCTGTTTTTTCTGATAAACGGTATGTGTCGGAAGGCGGCACGCTTCCTGCCGATTTCTGCGGGGCATCGGCGGAAACATTGGCGGCGGCGGAAAAAGGGCAGGCATATACTGTCATCATTCCTGAAAAGACAGAGGCTGAGCTGACGATTTCTATCACAGCGGAAGAAGACCGTCCGGATTTTGCGGGATGTTTTATCTTCAAACTGGAAAAGGACGCAAAATTGAATTTGATCTGGCGGCTGTCAGGAGATAGGAAGCATTCTGTTTTTGCTACAGTGTCCTTTTATGAACTGATGGAAAACGCGGCGCTTTCCGTTTCCTATCTTGAAACGGGACTGCCGGCTTCCTCTCTTTATGAACAGCGGTGTGCGGTTCTTGGAAATGAGGCAAAGCTTGATTTTGTTTCCGCCGAGTTGGGCGGGGAGAAGGTCATTGTCCACAGCTATGGGAAACTGGCGGGCAGCCGGTCTGAAATGAGGGAAACCGCCTTTTACGCAGCAGCAGGCAGGCAGTCTTTGGATCTTTTTTACCACATCGACCATATTGGCAAAGAATCTAATGCGGTGATTGATGTGAAAGGGGCTTTATCGGATACGGCGAAGAAGATTTTCCGCGGCACTTTGGATTTTAAACAGGGCTGCAGCGGGTCTGTGGGTGATGAGGGGGATTACGCCATCCAGCTTTCACCGAAGACAAAAAATATTTCACTTCCCCTGCTGCTATGCACGGAAGATGATGTATCGGGGAATCATGCGTCCAGTGCGGGCCAGCTCGATATGAATACGATTTATTTCCTGATGACGAGAGGCTTTTCTTTGGAAGATGCCCGGCTTATCGTTGTAGAGGCGCTGATCCGGCCGTTGATTGACCGATTGGATGAAAGCGTCCGTGAGGAAGTGCTTGCTGAAGTCCGGAGAAAACTGGATACGAAGGAGAAATAATGAACAGTGAGTTAATCAGAAAAGATTTTCCAATTTTGGAAACGAAGGTGAACGGCCATCCGGTTGTTTATTTTGATAACGGCGCTACGACGCAGCGGCCGCTCCCTGTCATGCAGGCGGTCATGGATTATGTAATTCGGAATAACGGAAATCCCCATCGCGGCGCCCACATTTTTGCCATGTCAGCATCGGAAGCATATGATACGTCTAAAACGGTGGTAAAAGATTTCATCGGAGCGAAAAGTGAAAAAGAAATCATTTACACAAGAAATACGTCGGAAAGTTTGAATCTTGTGGCGCGTTCATACGGGGAAACCCATTTGAAAGAAGGCGACCGCATCCTCATTCCCGTTTCAGAACACCACTCGAACCTCGTCCCCTGGCAGCGGGCGGCAAAAAAGACGGGAGCCGTTCTTGAGTATATGTATGTGGATAAGGAAACGGGGTGTCTTCCGGAAGAAGAATTGAAAAAGATTGACGATCCCCGTGTAAAGATCCTTGCCTTTGCCCAGGTAAGCAACGTCCTCGGTCTTGCTATCGACGCGAAGGCTTTAATCAGTCGGGCGCATAAACATGGGGCGGTGGTTGTTCTTGACGGTGCGCAGAGTGCTCCCCATAAAAAGGTGGATGTGCAGGAGCTCGGCTGTGATTTTTTCGCGTTTTCCGGGCATAAGATGTGCTCTATGGGCGGTATCGGCGTTCTTTACGGCAGAGAAGAATTGCTGAAGGACATGGAACCGTTCCTTTTGGGCGGCGATATGATTGAAAATGTATATGAGCAGGAAAGCACCTATGCGGAACTTCCTGCCAAGTTTGAGGCGGGGACGCAGTATGTGGAAGGCGCCGTGGGCCTGGTGGCGGCTGTCCGTTATATCGAAGGCATCGGGTTTGACGAGATAAGGGCACAGGAAAAGAAACTTGTCACTCGCGCGATAGAAGGCATGAAAAAACTTCCTTTCATCCATATTGTAGGAAGTACGGATCCGGAAGAGAAAGAAGGCCTTGTGGCGTTTACCGTGGAAGGCGTGCATCCTCATGATGTGGCGCAGATTCTGTCCAATGACGGCATATGTATCCGTACGGGGCATCATTGCGCGCAGCCGCTTCATATATATCTGGGAATCAATGCGACCTGCAGGGCAAGCTTCTATTTCTATAATACGGAAGAGGAAGTAGATTATTTCCTTGAAAAGTTAAAAGGTGTACGCAAAGTAATGGGGTATGACGACTGATGGATCTGCAGCAGCTTTATACAGATTTGATTCTGGAATATAACAAAGACAAGACAAATAAAAGAAAAGTGGAAGCGCCCACTGTTCATGAGCATGGGCATAATCCCAGCTGCGGCGACGATATCGATGTGGAAGTGAAAGTAGAGGGCGGTATCATTAAAGATCTTGCTTATACGGGTACAGGATGCGCCATCAGCCAGGCATCCACGGCCATGATGGCGGAGCTTTTGCAGGACCGTACCGTAGATGAAGCAATCCGGCTGTGTAAACTTTTCCTTGCCATGATCCGCGGCGATGTGAAAGACGAAGCGGCATTGGAAGAACTGGAAGCGGCATACACGCTGAAAGATATTTCTCAAATGCCGGTCCGCGTGAAGTGCGCCACTCTCGGCTGGCATACCCTGGAAGTAGCTCTTGAAAAAATCACTGCTGACTTGGAAAATAAATAAGGCAATTAAAAAGCACTTGTTTCCTCTTGTAAGGGCAAGTGCTTTTTTGTTTACAAGATATCCAAATCGTCATAAGCGGGAGGGCAGATCCATTTTCCCGCGCTGTCGATCAGTCCCCATTTACCGTCTGTCTTGACACCGGCTCTTCCTTTTCTGAACGCGGTGACATCTTCTGCATCCTTTTCAAAGGTAATTGCTTTTTTGCCGGTGTAGTCAAGATACAGCCAGCCGTCTTTTGTCTTCGCAGGGACACGGTTGTCTTCCGCGTTTCCGATGCTTTTATAAAGCGGTTCCGTCAGCGGTGTCCCCGCCGTATCCATAAGGCCCCATCTGCCGTCTTCCTTGTAGGCGATCATGCCGTTTCCTTTATATTGGAGATCATCATATCGGAAAGGGGCCAGTTCTTTTCCATCGGTCATGGAAAGTATGCCCCACTTCTTGTCTTCATCTTTGGCAAGGAGGACTTTTGCGTCTTCAGCAGGGATGATCGTACGGTAAATCGTGTGGGCGGCGTATGTTCCCTTACGGTCAACCCAGCCGTAGCGGGAATTGTTGTAAATGAGGATGCCGTTTTCCGTAGCAGGAAATACGTGGTCGTTGGATGTGGCGGCAATCACTTTGCTCGTATTGTCGATATATCCCCGTTTGACCTCTACGGCAGGAATGATTTCTTCATAGCCGTAGTCCGGCCACCAGAGAGGAAATCCGATGCCCCAGCCAAAATGGGAGTGATGGTAACAGCGGGGGTAAAACCAATGTCCCCAGCCGATGCCGATGGAAATAGGGAAGCCGCGGCGGATATGCTCTTTGGAGACAGTCCCCTTTCTGACTTCGGCGATTCCTTTCTCAAAGGGATAGAGCTGATCATAGTCCGCCATGAAGGCAATCGTGCCGTCTGTTTTGGCATAAGCCTTTCCGTCGATGGTCCTGACACCGGCGAGACCTTCAGAAAATGGTGTGAGGACTGCCTTGAACTGCGGCTCTGCCGTTATATTTCCTGTATTATCCACGAATCCCCAAAGTTTATTTTCCGCCTGTACGGCAGTCATACTTTCATGGAAAAGGGGATGGACACTTTTATATTGGAAAGAAATGACTGTTCGCCCTTCTTTATCAATGAATCCCCATTTTTCTTTATTGTCCCGAACAGCAAGAAGTCCGTCAGAATAAGCGGGGCCTGCATTGCTGTACGTTGGGGCAATGACATAGGCACCTGTTTCATCGATAACGCCCCATTTGTTTTTTTCCTTTACCGCTGCCAGTCCGTCCGCAAAGAACCGGGCCTCCTGATACAGGGGGGCGATTTCTTTTCCCCTTTTGTCAATGTAGCCGTACTTGCCTCCTGACTTGACGATTGCCATCCCCTGTTCAAAATCAGATACTGATTCGTAAACGGGATCTGTCAGCTTTGTACCGTCTTTCTTGTAGAAACCGATTTTTTTATCACGGCCCTCTACAGCAAGAAATCCTTCCTTCCAGAAAGAACGTGTTTCATAAGAAACGGGGATGATTCTTTTACCGTTTCTGTCGTAAAAACCGCGGAGATTTTTCTGCTTCACTTCAATCAGATCGGCGCGGTCATCTTCGCTTGCCAGATCCGCTGCCCGGATTTCCTCATCGGAAAGAGAAAGAGCGATCTTGTCATAAGTAATAGGAATGACTGTTTTTCCCTCGCCATTGACGGCGCCCCACTTGCCGTTCTGCTTTACGGCGGCAGTGAAAGGAAACTCTGCATCTTGGGAAATACTGTTTCCTGCCGGCTCATAGGAATCGGGAAAAGCGGTATCCGATGCGTAAACGGATGCGGACAGCGCCATGGCGGCAATGAGCAGGATTGTTTTTCTGTACTTCATGGATTCACCTCATTCTTGACCGTATAGGATACTCTTTTATTTTAGCATAGGATATAAAGAAATTAAATTTTGCGCAGAGGAAAAGAAAGGGAAACAACAATGTGAAACGAAGTGATGATTCTGTTACAAAAGGAAGTGTATTTGATGCCCGTAAAATTTTTTTATCGTATTTACATTCCGGTTGCCGTTTGATAGAATGTTCCTATAATCACAGCGATGAGGAAGAGGAGTACGCATGATCAAGCGAGCCGGTGAGGGTGGGAGTCCGGCACTGTGCGGAAGGCGTTTCCGAGCTGCTGCCTGAACGGAGTAGGGCAGCTATCAAACGAAGGTGGGCCTTTGGCCAATGAGGGTGGAACCGCGGATTTGTAATTCGTCCCTGCAGCTTAATTGTTGCGGGGATTTTTTATTTGCAGGAGGACATATGACTTTTCAGCAGATTATTTTGACGCTCCAGAAGTTTTGGTCGGCGCGGGGCTGCATATTGGAGCAGCCTTATGATACGGAGAAAGGAGCAGGGACGATGAATCCGGCGACGTTTCTCAGAACGATCGGGCCGGAGCCGTGGAATGTGGCGTATGTGGAACCGTCCCGCCGTCCGGATGACGGACGTTACGGCGATAATCCGAACCGTCTGTACCAGCACCATCAGTTTCAGGTCATCATGAAACCGTCGCCCGATGATATCCAGGAAATTTATCTGGAGTCTTTGCGGGAACTGGGAATCGTGCCGGAGGAGCATGATATCCGCTTTGTCGAGGATAACTGGGAGTCTCCCACGCTCGGCGCCTGGGGGATCGGTTGGGAAGTATGGCTGGACGGTATGGAAATCACGCAGTTCACTTATTTCCAGCAGGTTGGCGGTATCGATGAGCATCCTGTGTCCGTGGAAATCACTTACGGTCTGGAGCGTATCGCCATGTACATACAGGAAAAGGATAATGTCTATGACCTGGTATGGACGGACGGCGTGACTTACGGTGATGTATGGCATGAAAATGAGTATGAGCAGTCGGTGTACAGTTATGAACTGTCTGACCATGATATGCTTTTCAAACTGTTCGACATGTATGAAAAGGAAGCGGCCCGTGTTGTTAAAGAAGGCTATGTCCTGCCTGCTTATGATTATGTGCTGAAATGTTCTCATACGTTCAATCTGCTTGACGCGGGCGGCGCGATTTCTCTTTCGGAAAGGACGGAGTATATCGGCCGGGTGAGAAATCTGGCGCGTATGTGCGCGAAAGCGTACCTGAATAAACGTAAGGAACTGGGATTCCCCATGCTGAAAGGAAGTGACGCGAATGTCTAAAAATCTTCTCTTGGAAATCGGTACGGAAGAAATGCCGGCGAATATGATGTCCGGCATTGTTGAGCAGATGCATGTTCTTGCCGGCGCCAAGCTGAATGAAGCGCGGATTGCTTTTGAAAAGGTGGACGTTTACGCCACGCCGAGAAGGCTGGCTGTTATCGTGACTGCCGCCGCAGACGCGCAGCCTGATGAGGAAGTGAAAAAACGCGGGCCTTCTATCGGTGCTGCGTATGATGAAAACGGAAATGTGACAAAAGCCGCCGAGGGATTTGCCCGGGGACAGGGAATTTCTGCGGATGACCTGATTAAAGAGGGAGAATATACTTGGGCACAGGTGGTGAATAAGGGGAAAACGGTGGAAGAAATACTGCCCGCTCTTTTCACTTCTCTTATCACAGGACTCAATTTCACGAGAAGTATGCGCTGGGGTGATGAGGAAGCCCGCTTTATCCGTCCTGTCCGCTGGATCGTAGCACTGGCGGGAGAAGCGGTCGTCCCTATGGAATTTGCGCATGTACGGAGCGGCCGGATGAGCCGCGGCCATCGGTTCCTCTGCAAAGAAGAGGTGGAAATCAAATCACCGGAAACATATAAGGAAACGATGAGGAAGGCGTTCGTCATTGCGGATCAGGACGAAAGACGCGCCCTGATTACCGCGGGGCTGCAAAAGACAGCAAAGAAGCTGGGGGGGCAGGTCTGGCACAATGCGGATCTCCTGGAAGAAATCAATTATCTGGTGGAGTATCCGACGCCGCTCTATGGCCGCATTGATGAAGAATTTCTTGATCTTCCCGTGCCGGCGGTGGTGACTCCCATGCGTGACCATCAGCGGTACTATCCCGTCAGAAAAGAAGACGGCTCGCTTATGCCTTATTTTCTGACGGTCAGGAACGGAGGAGACCGGGCGATCCGCAATGTACAGATTGGAAATGAACGTGTTCTCCGAGCTCGTCTTGATGACGCGAAATTCTTCTTTGACGGCGACCGCAGGAAATCTCTGGAAGGCCATCGTGAAGCACTTTCCCGTATCAATTATCAGGAAGGCATGGGAACGATGCTGGATAAGTCTGACCGCCTGGTGAAGCTGGTGGAGGAAATCGGTGAAGATTGGAATTTCACAGATACCGAAAAGTCGGATGTCCGACGTGCCGCTTATCTGTCCAAATCCGATCTGGCGACGGGCATGGTGACGGAATTTACGGAGCTCCAGGGAGAGATGGGCAAAGAATACGCTCTTCTTGACGGGGAAAAGCCAAAGGTGGCCGCCGCTATTTTTGAACAGTACATGCCCCGTTTTGCCGGCGATGTTCTTCCGAAATCTTCTATCGGAAGGGCGCTGTCTCTTTCAGATAAGCTGGACAATCTGGCGGCGACGTTTCTTCGCGGATTGATTCCCACCGGTTCTCAGGATCCCTTTGCGCTCCGCCGCCAGACGATCGGCGCCGTCCATATTCTGACAGACGGGGAGATCCACTGGGATGTCCGCAAAGGTGTGAAAATGGCTCTTGCGCTCCTGCCGGGAACGCAGGAAGAAAAAGATACGGCTGCAGATAAAGTGGAGGATTTTTTCCGCCAGCGTATCAAAGCCATTCTTCTTGATGAAGGGGTGGATTATGATATCGTGGACGCCGTCCTTACCGGGGCGATAGATGATGTGTATGCAATTTTCCTGAAAGCGCACTCTATGGCAGACAGCCATGTGAAGGGAGAATTGGAAATGCGTCAGGCGGTTACTCGTCTTGTGAATATTACGAAAGGAAAGACTGCTGTTGAAATTCGTCCCGAACTGTTTATGGAAGAGGCGGAAAAGAATTTGTATGCCGCTCTTGAAAAAGCCGGAGAAGAAGTTACCAATGCTTATAATGCGTACGATTACGGCAGCGCCCTTCCCGCCCTGAAAACGCTCACCGTACCAATTAATCAGTTTCTTGATTCCGTCATGGTCATGGTGGAAGAGGAAGCTGTCAGAAATAACCGTATCTCTCTCTTGATAAATGTTTTGGATGTTTACAGGCGCTGGGGTGATTTCAGCAAATTAGTATAATCAAAATGATATTTCATGAATAATGGAGTGGATATGTTACTGCATAAAAAAATAACAGCTCTTTGCTGTATCGTATTTCTGCTGGCCGGGGTGGGCGGATATACGGCAGATGCCGCTATCAATACGGAAGTAGGCAGTTTATCGGGGATGCCGCTTCCGGCGCCGAAGAAAAGTGAAACCGGAAAGAAAATCACATTGAATCTGGCAAGCCGGCTTTTAACGCTGTACGAGGGGACGGAGAAAGTACGCATTTACCCTGTGGCTGTCGGGGCGCCTGAAACGCCTTCTCCGGTTGGTGAGTTTTCCATTTCAGAAAAAGAAGTGAATCCCGTGTGGACCGATCCGAAAACGAAAACTACTGTGCCTTCCGGTCCGTCAAATCCTCTTGGGTACCGTTGGCTGGGCCTTTATGGGAATTACGGTATTCACGGGACGAACGCGCCATGGTCTATCGGCCGCAGTGTATCTCACGGCTGTATCCGTATGTATGAAGAAGATGTGGAGGAACTTTTTGAAAGTGTGCCCATGGGAACACCCGTGGAAATCATCTATGACCGTGTGATTATGGAAGAAGCTCCGGATCATACCGTTTCTTACTATATTTATCCTGACGGCTACGGATGGGAACCGCTCACTGTATCGTCTGTAAAAGAATATCTTGCGCGTTACGGTGTGGAAGACTTTGCCACGCCCGATGAAGTGTATCATAAGATCATCGCCTCTGACGGCAGCGTGACTTATGTGGCAAAACATTATGATCTTGTCATCAACGGGCGGAAGCTGAAAAAGAAGGCTCTTGGTAAAGATGGAAGTATCTGGATCCCTGCAGTGGAAACGTCTGTCGCTGCCAAGGTGGGGGCTTACTGGGACGGGGAAACAAACACACTGATGACCCGTCTGGGCAAGGTGCCGGGGATTGTGAAAAGCGACGTGGTTTATATTAATGAAAAAGACTTGGAAAGTGTATTTCATATCAAGGGTCATCTGACAGAAGACCTTGTTTACGAAGCGGAGGTCCTTCCGGCGGCGGAACCTGCTTCAAAAACAATTGTGCTTGGCAGGAAATACTGATAAAGGGGGAGCGGAGGCTCCTCTTTTTGCTTGCTTCGTGAATGAAAAAAGACCTCTCTTCCGAAAGGTCTTTGCCGGATTATTTTTCCAGCCCCAGTTCTTTTTTGTAACGTGTCATGCCGTCAATACAGAGCTGCATCACGAGGTTCGGATCAAGACCGAGCATGTCGAAACCTTGCTTGATGACATCACGGCTGCATCCCGCGGCAAACTTTTTGTCTTTGAATTTCTTTTTGAACCCTTTCAGTTCCATGCCGTCGATCCCTTCAGGACGCATGAGTGCGTATGCCATGATGATGCCTGTCAATTCGTCCACGGTGAAAAGACTTTTTTCCAGGGGAGTGGCGGGTTCAAATTCATCCGTACATACGCCCCAGCCATGGGAAATGATGGCATGGATATCTTCTTCATCGACACCTTCGGGGGCGAGGAATTCCCGGACATGGCGGCAGTGTTCCTCCGGGTATTCTTCATAATCCACGTCATGGAGATAGCCGATAGCTTCCCAGTGGTCACGATCTTCATGGAAATAATCGGCCATGGCGCCCATTGCCGCGCTGACTGATTGAGCATGGGTGAAAAGATGGTCTTCCGTGGTGTGTTTTTTCAGTATTTCCTTTGCTTTTTCTAAAGTGAGTCTGCTCATAGTAACCTCCTTATATTATGGAAATAGTAGTTCTTTTTTCTCCGTTTTGTCAAATGGGAAAGAAACAGGTAGAATGAAGAAAATGGACAGCAGAGAAAGGAGAATTTTCATGGCGCCTATGGAAGAGTTTATCGAAATGTTGAAAAGTCATAACCGGATCGTGTTCTTTGGCGGCGCGGGAGTGTCTACCGAATCGGATATTCCCGATTTCCGCGGGAAAGGCGGGTTGTACCGCCAAAAGACGGAGCTTCCCTGGTCGCCGGAAGAAATGCTCTCCCATCATTTTTATGCGGGGCATCCCGTGGAATTTTTCACCCTCTACAAAGAGAGAGAAGGTATGATGCTGGAAGCGGAACCGAACCGGGCGCATACGGCGCTGGCGGAACTGGAAAAGATGGGGAAATTATCTGCTGTCGTAACGCAGAATATTGACGGGCTTCATCAAAAGGCGGGAAGTAAAAAAGTCATTGAACTGCACGGTTCAGTGCTGCGAAATATCTGCCAGAAGTGTGGCAGAATGTACGACATGGAGGAATTTATGGAACTTTGCAGTCCGGTTCCCCATTGTCCCAGCTGCGGCGGCGTAGTCAAGCCGGATGTGGTGCTTTATGAGGAAATGCTTGACAGGAATACGATTGAAGACGCGATTGATGAAATATCCCGCGCGGATATGCTGATTATCGGCGGGACGAGTTTGGTGGTTTATCCGGCGGCGGGATATGTGGATTATTTCCAAGGCGACTCCCTGGTTATGATCAACCGTGACGAAACGCCGAGAGATAGCCGCTGTTCTCTGGTGTTCCGCGAAAGTGTGGGCAAGGTACTGGAAGCAGGCGTGGCGGCGCTGAAAGAGTAAGCATGGAAATTTATTTATTAAAAATGGGAGAGGTACATGGAATTTTTTCTGTGGCCCTTTTTATTTCTGTTGAATCCGTATTTCCATGGTAAAATAGAAAAAATATGTACATAGGAAAGTGAGGACTATGGAAATCGATTTTGAAGCGGATGCGTTTGATGAGGGGCGCCATTTGCGTGATGTTATACGGGGGCATAAAGGATTTTCTTCCGCTTTATGGAAACGGATAAAATGGAACGGGGAGGTTTGGTTGAACGGTACCCGGATTCATAATGCGAAAACCGTTCTTCATGAAGGAGACCGCGTCCATTTGGTGTGGGATGAATCGTCAGACATTGTGCCTGCTGATATTCCCCTGGATATTCTCTATGAGGACGACACTCTTCTTGTGGTGAACAAGGGGACAGGAATGATCATCCATCCTACGAATGCGGGAATCCATGATACCCTGGTGAATGCGGTAGCGGGATATTTCCAAAAGAAGGGAGAAGAATCGGGGATACATCCTGTATATCGCCTGGACAGAAATACGACAGGGGTGGTGGTAGTTGCCAAGTCGGCGAAAGCGCAGTATGCGCTGACCCGCTCCCATGATCTTATACATCGGGAGTATATCGCCGTGGCAGGTGGTTATATTCCCGGAGAGTTCGGCATTGTCGACGCGCCTATCGGGAGGAAAGAGGGAAGTATTATTGAGTGGACGGTACGGAAAGACGGCAGACCTGCACGGACGGAATATACTGTTCTCCGCCACGGGGACAACTATACCGTTTTAAAGCTCCATCTTCTCACCGGACGGACACATCAGATCCGTGTCCATGCACGGTACATGGGGACACCGCTTTTAGGTGATGATTTGTATGGCGGGAAGCATGATTTGATAAGCCGCCAGGCGCTTCATGCGCATACGGTCACTCTCACCCATCCTGAAACGGGAGAAGCGATGAAGTTTACTGCGCCTGTACCTGCGGATATGGAACCTTTTATGAATGAGGGAAAAAATATGCATATTGAAACGAAAAGCGGCGTATCTTTCCTTACTTTTGATGTTTTTAAAAATGAGAATCTGATAGCAGCCGTGTCTACAAAGAACGGAGGCGTCAGTACAGGGGCATACCATTCGCTCAATATGGGGTTTTCTACGGATGATGCGCCGGAAAAAGTCAGAGAAAATCGGAAACGATTCTTTGATGTCCTCGGCATTATTCCCGAAAGGCTGGTGAACTGCGCATTGGTTCACGGCATCCATATGGAGAAGGTGGGAAAGGCGGACTGCGGACGCGGCGCGCAGGATTTCACTTCCGCCATTCCCGCGTGCGACGGCTTGTACACCAACGAAAAGAACGTGCCCCTCGGACTGAATTATGCCGACTGTACGCCGCTCCTTTTTTATGACCCCGTGACGTCTTCCATTGCGGTGGCGCATGGAGGATGGCGGGGAACGGCAGGAAATATAGCGGGGGAAGCGGTACGTCATTTACAGGAAAGTTATGGCGCCGAGCCGAAGAATATAAAAGCGGGGATCGGACCGGCTATCGGTAAATCCGTCTTTGAAGTGGAAAAAGATGTAGTGGAGGCTTTTGAAAAGATATTTGATGAAGAAGAAATGAAGAGGCTTTCGGCACCTAAAGGAGAAGGGAAGATTCTTATCGATCTGCCGCTGGCGAACCGTATGCTTATGGAGCGGGCAGGTATTCTGCCGGAAAATATTGAAGACTGCGGCATCTGTACGTATTGCAGGAATGATTTGTTTTATTCTTACAGAAAAGCGGCAGGCAGAACCGGACGCCACATGGCGGTAATGATGTTGAAGTGATGGATGAAAACATGGAGTTGAAACACTATAAAACGCGGTGGGTTATCATGCACCGCGTTTTATAGTGTCCTTTTCCCGAAAATCGGGTGGATAGTGGGCTTTAAACTTCTTTTTTCGATAACGTCCAAAGCCTCATCCATGGATAAGTCCCGACGCCCTTCATCCGTTTCATAAACGAGGACGGGAATGTCCGCGCCCAGTTCGCTTCCCGGCAGGTATACATATTCTTTTGTATGATGGTCGCCGTAAATGAAACCGGCAAGTAATTTGCTTTCTGTTAGTTTTTTCATGATTCATTCCATTCTGTAAGAAGAAGAGGTTTAAAGTCCAGATAATCGGAGGAGGTGAGATGGAGCTGTATGCCTTCCAGCTCCTTTGGCAGGTTGTTAAAATTCTGTTTACCGTGGATATGCCCGTAAATGCAGTCTGTTACGCCGTGGGATTTCATGATCTCCATCATTTTTGTAGGCCTTCTCTGCTCATCAAAAGGAGGATAGTGGAGAATGGCGAAAATTTTCTCACAGTTAAATTTTTCCGCTTCTATGAGGGAACGTTCTAACCGTCCCTGTTCCCTCAGGATAATCACTTTATCTTCTTCCGTTATTTTTTTTGATGTCTCGGGGATCCATCCCCGTGTGCCTGCAAGCGCTATATTTTCTACAGATAAGGCGGAGTTGAAAATAAATTCAAAAGCATTGTCTGTCATTCGTTTCATTTTTGATACGGTGTTCCACCAGTAATCGTGGTTGCCACGAACGATGATTTTCCGGCCGGGGAGTGCGGAAAGCGTTTTCAGGTCGGAAAGAGCATCTTCCAGATAAGTGGCCCAGGAAATATCGCCCGCCATGATGACCGTGTCGCCGGCGGTAATGGTTTCTTCCCATGCAGAGAGAATTTTTTCACGGTGATTTTTCCAGTTTTCTCCGAAAATATCCATCGGTTTTGTCGGCGGGTCGCCGGAGAGGTGGAAATCACTGAAGGCATACAGTTTCAATAGGTTCTCCTTAAAGTAATCAGCCGAAATATTTGGGTGAGGTAAGCATTGAGATAATATTTTTTGAGCTTTCATCATCCATGACGTGGGTAATGCGATACCCCATGTACAGCGGACTTGCTATATAGCGGGGGAACAGTTTCACATGGATGTGTTTCATATGGTAGAAAAATAAATTATAACTGTTGCAGGGGATAGGGGAATCATGAAGAATGTAGTTTGCGATTTTTTGAATGGTATCGGCAAAAGTGTCTGTGCAGCCGTCCGTCTTAAGTGTTACATTTAGTTCCCCCATGCCGCATATGGGGTATGATGAAAGGGAAGCAAAGCAATTCTCGTCTTCATGAAAGATTGTTCCCAGAAAGTTTTCGCGGTCGATATTGTCTCTGTAATCGTAATCCTCAAGTCCGATAATCTGCGAGTGGGGATGGCGCTGGGATCCGCCCGATTCAGGACCGTAGTTGCGGAAATAGATTACCGAGCGGAAACGAGGATATCTTTTCAGCAAATTCCATTTTTCCAGGCCGAAGGAAATGACTTGCCGCGCTTTTTCCTTGGTATATTCCGTGAGATCCGCTTCATGGACTGCCGATTCGATAATCACTGTGGGATAAGTGTTTCTGAAAACAGGATACTTATTCATGAGCCAAATGATGTCGCCTTTTTCATCTAAGATATCTGTCAGTGTTTCTCTGTGGCAGAACGGGCAGCTTGTCTGCGTCCCCGAATGAGGTTTATGTTTTCCAATAGATATATCATAAATAACAGGAGTAGTCATAAGAGTCCCTTCTTTCCATACTTATTATATCATGGCGGGAAGGGGAATCTATTCGCCGGAAACGATAAGAATACCCTGCAAAAGAATTCTTCAAAAAATTTATCGCTTTACTTGACAAAAGTAAAGCGGTGAGTTAGTATACTGTCATAGTATTTATTTATCAAGATAAAGTGGAAAAGAAAAGGAGAATGAATATGAACTGGAAAAAAATGATTGTCATTGGCGCATTGGCCTGCGGAGCTGCCGGATTGGTGGCAGGCTGCGGCGGTGAAAAGAAAGCAGCGGCTCCGGCAGCCGACAAATCGGCAAAGCCGACAAAAATTGTGGCAGGGATGGATGATACTTTCGCGCCGATGGGATTCCGTGATGACAAAGGTGAAATCGTGGGTTTTGACATCGACATGGCAAAAGCTGTTTCCAAAGAAATCGGGATACCCATTGAGTTTAAACCGATTGACTGGGCGAGCAAAGAGACTGAATTGGAATCCGGCCGCATCGACTGCATCTGGAATGGGTTCACCATGACGCCGGAACGGCAGAAAGCTCTTGCTTTTACGAAACCGTATATGGATAATGTACAAGTCTATGTAGTTCTTGCTGACAGCGCCGTACAAAAAGCAGAAGAGCTGAAAGGAAAGAAATTGTCCATTCAGGAGTCCAGCACGGCGCAGACGCTTTTGGATCGTGATGAAAATCTGAAAAAGTCTTTTGGAGAGATCAAAGCTTACCCCGATCTGACCGCATGCTTCATGGATCTGGAATCGGGACGTGCCGATGCGGTACTGGCGGACACCTGCCTGATTGAATACTATATGACAAAGAAACCGAATAAGTTCCGTGAACTTCCGGGTGAAGTATCAAAAGACACCTTTTCTATCGGAATCAAAAAAGATAATAAAGTCCTTGTGGATATTCTGAATGACGGTATTGACAAGGTCATCAAAAATGGCGAAGCCGCTAAGATTTCCCAGAAATGGTTCGGCAAAGATATTGTTCTGAAATAAGCTGAAATGAAGAAATGGGCAGGCGTAATGCACGCCGGCCTCTTTCTTTTGAAAAAACTGTTTCTTATTATCCTCAGTTGATGTATAATAAGTGGCGATTTCTCGTTACACTGTAATACTGTAATAAAGTTTTTGAAGAGGGATTTATGGATTACATTTTTCGTATACTGCCGAATATGTTCAGCGGTCTTGGCGTTTCTGCCCAAATATTTATTTTTACCATCGTGTTGTCGCTTCCTCTCGGAATGCTTCTTGCCATAGTACGTATTTCCAAAGTCAGTTTGTTTCGTCAGGCAGCAGGGGCGTACATCTATCTGATGCGCGGAACACCGCTCATGCTTCAGATTATGTTCATCTACTACGGACTGCCTTTGATTTTTGATCTGCAGATCAGCGATTTCCCTGCGGCCATACTTGCCTTTGTGGCTAACTATGCGGCGTATTTTGCAGAAATATTCCGCGGCGGGATCCAGTCCATCAGCAGGGGGCAGTATGAGGGGGCGAAAGTGCTCGGCTTTACCTACAAACAGACAATGTGGCATATTATCCTGCCGCAGGTGGTGAAACGCGTCATTCCTCCTTTGGGTAATGAAACCATTACGCTTCTGAAAGATACGTCTCTTGTGTACATTCTTGCCATGAATGATTTGATGCGTGTCACCCGCGCGTTTGTGCAGCGTGATTTTGATACGACCCCGTTCCTGGTGGCAGGTATTTTCTATCTTGTTTGTACCGCGGTTCTGACGAAAATTCTGACCTATGTTGAAAATCGCTATGCCGTTTATGAGGAGTAAGCCATGAGTTTTATTGAAATGAGAAATATACGGAAGGATTTTGGAAAAAATACGATCCTTCACGGCGTGGATATGGATTTGGAAAAAGGAAAAGTAATTTCCATTATCGGTCCGTCGGGCGCGGGGAAAAGTACGCTTCTCCGGTGCCTGAACCATTTGGAACTCATCCAGGGCGGCTCTATCTGTGTGGAAGGAGAATACTTGGCACAGGAAAAAGACGGCAGAGTTGTTTATGCCGATGATGTGACGGCAAGAAGGATTCTTCTCCGTATGGGCATGGTCTTCCAGTCTTTTAACCTTTTTCCGCACATGACGGTTTTGGATAATATTCTTGCCGCGCCGGTCTATGTGAAAGGAATGAAGCGGGAGGATGTAATTCCTGCTGCTGACGCTCTTCTTGACAAAGTCGGATTGTTAAATAAGAAAGACGTTTATCCGGGCAGTCTTTCCGGTGGGCAGAAACAGCGTGTAGCCATCGCCCGGGCGCTTGCTATAAATCCTGATATCATGCTCTTTGACGAACCCACTTCGGCGCTTGATCCTGAACTGACAGGAGAAGTTTTGAAAACCATCCAGCAGCTGGCTGATGAGAATATGACCATGGCAATCGTTACCCACGAGATGGCTTTCGCAAAATCTGTTTCTGATAAAGTCCTTTTTATGGTAGACGGAAAAGTGGAAGAGGAAGGAACAAGCACACAAATTTTTGAAAATCCTCAAAGCGAAAGGACGCGCTCGTTTCTTCAGTCCATTTTGAGATAAAAATAGTTTCGATGAAACATCTGCTTCGGCGGGTGTTTTCTTTTTTGATTTTAGATCAATAAAAAGCGGCCGTCTTTGAGGAACGGCCGCAAATACATTTTATTGAGAGGTTACTTGATACGATTCAGGATGGCAACAGCTTCTTCTGCGGAAATATCTCCACTGACCGGAGTGAAAATCGCCTGGTTGCCCAGCATCACCGTACCGTTCTGTACATATGCGTCATAAACATTCTGCCCGTGATTATAAGCGGCGGCAAGATTGCCCATGACGAGATATTTCCTTTCTGTAGAACTCATATCGGCAAGTGGGGCGGGTTTGAGGAAATCCTTTTTATTAATTTGTACTACATCCGAATTATTCTTGATTGTCACACGGCCGCCGGACAGTGCGGAGATTTTCTTTTCATAATTATCACGCCGCTCCTTGTGGCCGGGGTGGTCATTGGGAGAGAAGATTTCACCGATAAAGTTTCCGGCAGTATCGCCTTTTTTTTCAATGACCCGCTCCCATAGAGCTGCGCCTGCACCCGGATTATAGCCTGCCTGGTAACAATAATCGAAAGCCAGATTATCTGCTTCCCATTCCGCTTTCTTGGTAATCTGCACATTATTGATATGCTGCGTAAGCACTCCCATGGCCTTGTCTGAAAAAGCGCTTCCGCCTATGGCACCGGCAAGTATCGTGCCGCCAATGGCTGTCTTTAATTTTTTTCGTGTGCCGTGAAGTACGTGGTCTTTTTGTCCGTGACCCATCTCATGAGCGATGACCACGGCGATTTCGTCTATATTCTCCGACAGATTGAAAATCCCTTCATTCACCGTCATTACATGACCAAGACCGCAGGACGCATTAAATGTCTGATCAGCATTCAAAAAGTATAAATAGGGTTTGTTATAAATAGAAGGATCAGATGCACCGATGCCTTGGGTAAGCCGTCCCATAATGTCATCCAAAAGACGGGCGTAATAATCATTATCCGATACGCCCAGGTCCTTGATGAGAGCCTGAAAATATTCATTTCGGCCATCATCGGTATTGTTGATGTGATCCATGTATGCATCAATTTGGCGGTACTGCTGGGCACCGCCGATGACTGCACCGAGGGTGCCGCTTAAATCAAAAGCGTCCGACAAATGGGGAGAAACGGAAAAGGCGAAAATGCCACCCAATATTCCGGCGGTGATCATGAATGAAAGTGAAGTTTTTTTCATGGCGGCCTCCTGCGTGAAAATGGAAGGATAATTTAAGTATAAATCATTATTCTTATATTCATTTTACTATTATAAAATGTGGAAAGTAAAGATGGGGCCGTAAGTAAATCCATTTCTATCTGATTTAGGGAAAGTAAGGTATTTAATATGTTTTGGAAGAAAGATGAAATGGATTTCATTTTGCCATTTCAGAAAATTATTGATGGTGATATAATGACCTTTGGTTTTTTTAACAAATTAAATTATTTTATACCTTATTTATGCCTTATTATAAGATAAGATGACGGAGGAGAAAGATTATGAATGAGAAAATAGTCAAGGCGCTGGGGAGCGTTGCGGCAGTTGCTGCGATTGTTATGTATGTTTCCTATATCCCGCAAATTATAGGTAATCTGCATGGAAACAGGGGCGATTATATACAACCGCTCGCGGCAGCGATCAACTGTATATTATGGGTTGGTTATGGCTTACTGAAAAAGGAACGGGATTGGCCTATTGCCATCGCCAATTTCCCCGGTGTGATATTTGGATTGATGGCTTTTCTGACGGCGTTGATTCCTTTCTGAAAAGGAACAGGGCGGAAGATCCTGCAATTAGAAACTAAATTGCAATATCAAATCGGACAGTCACACAGAAAAATTATGTAGCAGATGAAAGTCGGGCAATCTGCTCCTTGAAAAGCTCTTCCGGTGTGTGATAGCCAAGTAGACGCCGCGGAAGTCTGTTGATCCAATCTTGCACTTTTTGTACCACGTATTCTGGTACAGCACTTATATCCTTCCCTTTGGGAATGAAGCGGCGTACCAGGGAGTTATGCTTCTCATTCGTTCCACGCTCCCCTGAAGAATATGGATGGGCAAAATAGACTTTTCCTTCCTTAAATAATTCGCTTAAACCACTGAACTCACTTCCGTTGTCGCTGGTAATACTCCGGAATACTTTGGGGAATAAGCTGCCGTATTGGTGTCGCAATATTTCAAGTCCTTTCCTAACACCTTCTTTTGTCTTTCCCGATATTTTGATAACATGGCGGCAGCGTGTCATCCGTTCGTCTAGGGAAAGAAGGACTTCTCCTGCTTTGCGTTTTCCCACAATGGTATCGATTTCCCAATGGCCGAATTCCTGTCGATCATTAACGATTTGCGGGCGTTGCTCAATACTGTCTCCCAGGATACGCCGGTTCTTCCGGCAATGGTGTTTCTTTGGGCTCCGCCTTATACGAAGAGGGAGATCGATATTTTTGACGGGAATAAGACCAAGGTCGATATAGTTGTAAATTGTCTTTGTGCAGAGTATAGCCGGGAACATATTTTGAAGTTTGGCCCTGCCACAGATGGAGTCAGGAGAAAATTTGTTTTGCAACACTTCTTTTTCAAGATATTTGAGAAAAGGTGCGGCTGTCGATAATTTGAAAGGTTTGCGGGAAGCCTCTCGACGTCTCATGTAGACGAGTTGTCCCGTATCAGCAAAGTATCTCTTGTAGTACGTCAGGTCACTGCGCATTTGGTCTACAGTACTGCGTTTCAACTCTTCGTATAGGGTAGAACGAGCAATCCCAACTTGCTTTGCAATATGGACTTTGGGAATTCTTTGTTCTATAAGAGCCTGGATTTGCCCGCGCTGATAAGGCGTCAAGTGTTGGAAAGAACGTTTCTTTGTGTTAGAATGCTGTTGAGACATGCAGGATACCCCTTTCAGTAGATATATTGGTCAAATTCATCTTACTACAGGTTTTCCTGCTTGTCTTTTTATGTGTCCGATTTCATTTTACAACTAACCCTCGCATGGAAGGCAATGAACATAAATAAAATATTGTTGACAGAAGCATTTTTGTGTGGTATGTTATTTAAGTCGCTTAGAGCGATGGTTCTTTGAAAACTGAACAGTACAGCGAGAAAAAAGCCGATGTGCGAGTTTCAAGAAAAAAGAAACCGCAAAGAATTTGAGTAAGCAAGGCAAGACAAAATCGAGCCGAAACAAACAATCTATCATGGAGAGTTTGATCCTGGCTCAGGACGAACGCTGGCGGCGTGCTTAACACATGCAAGTCGAACGAAAAGAGGGAAAGAGCTTGCTCTTTCCGGAATTGAGTGGCAAACGGGTGAGTAACACGTAAACAACCTGCCTTCAGGATGGGGACAACAGACGGAAACGACTGCTAATACCGAATAAGTTCCAAGGGCCGCATGGCCCATGGAAGAAAAGGTGGCCTCTACCTGTAAGCTATCGCCTGAAGAGGGGTTTGCGTCTGATTAGCTGGTTGGAGGGGTAACGGCCCACCAAGGCGACGATCAGTAGCCGGTCTGAGAGGATGAACGGCCACATTGGAACTGAGACACGGTCCAGACTCCTACGGGAGGCAGCAGTGGGGAATCTTCCGCAATGGGCGAAAGCCTGACGGAGCAACGCCGCGTGAGTGAAGA